>Ga0210040_10000356_pt1 | contig 78456 bp, 65 predicted proteins | sample CryGeyCG12114_NA_FD_185462 | JGI IMG/M metagenome (GOLD analysis project Ga0210040, IMG submission 185462) | Groundwater microbial communities from aquifer - Crystal Geyser CG19_WC_8/21/14_NA (SPAdes) (version 2) | ecosystem: Environmental > Aquatic > Deep subsurface > Groundwater | place: USA...
GCCGGGTACGGTGGGCGCATGAGCGTACGAGGAGCGTGGCTTCGGGCCGCGAGCGGCGCCATGCTGCTCAACGACGACGGCACCCCGGGCACCACGATCTTTGCCGAGATGAGCGCCCTGGCCGCGCGGTCCGGCGCGATCAACCTGGGTCAGGGTTTCCCCGACGAGGACGGTCCGGCCGAGGTGTTGGAGGCGGCCCGTCGCGCCATCGGCGATGGGTTGAACCAGTATCCACCGGGGCTCGGTATGCCGGTGCTGCGCGAGGCGATCGCCGCTCACCAGCACCGCTTCTACGGCCTTACCGTCGACCCGGAGCGCGAGGTGCTCGTGACGGCCGGAGCCACGGAGGCGCTCGCGGCGACGATCCTGGCGCTTGTCGAACCCGGCGATGAGGTGCTGACGCTCGAGCCGTTCTACGACGCGTACGGCGGCCTCATCGGGCTGGCCGACGCGGTGCACACCACCGTGACACTTCGCGCGCCGGACTTCCAACCGGATCACGACGAGCTCCGACGGGCCGTGACCGACCGCACGCGCCTCATCCTGATCAACAACCCGCACAACCCGACCGGTACGGTGCTGGAGCGCGAGACGCTCGAGCTCCTGGTCGAGCTCGCACACCGGCACGACGCGCTTCTCGTGACGGACGAGGTATACGAGCACCTGACATTCGGAGTGCAGCACACGCCCATAGCCACACTCCCGGGCGCCCTCGAGCGCACGATCACAATCTCGTCCGGCGGCAAGACGTTCAATACGACGGGGTGGAAGGTCGGCTGGCTGACCGCACCGCACGAGATCGTCAGCTCCATCGTGGCGGTGAAGCAGTTCCTCACCTATGTGAACGGCGCACCCTTCCAACCCGCGATCGCGGTGGGGCTCGGGCTCCCTGACACCTACTTCGACGGCATCGCCGCGGACCTGGCCCGGAAGCGGGATGTGCTGGCAGAGGGCCTACGGGCGGCGGGGTTCGAGGTGGGCTCCCCGCGCGGCTCCTATTTCATCACCGCGGATGCGGCGCCGCTGGGCTTCGACGACGCCGCCGACCTCTGTCGCCGATTGCCCGAGCTGGCCGGGGTCGTGGCGATACCCATCTCCGCGTTCTGCCACCCACCGGCGGCTCGTGAGTTGTCGTCCCTCATGCGGTTCGCCTTCTGCAAGCGCATCGACGTGCTGGAGCGCGCCGCGGCGCAACTGGCTCACCTGCGATAGTCGCGCTAGTTCGGCTGCGCGTGCCGCCGTGCCCGCGGTCGCTCCGGGCTTCCGTCGGCAGGTTCAGGTGCCGTGTCGTGCGGCTATGCGTGCGGCGGTTGCGGTTCTGCTCTTGGTGGCCGGTCGCCATCGTCGGGAGTGGTCGAGCCAGGGCGGTGCCTGCACCTCCGGTGCCCCGGATCGCATGCGGATCGCCCAGCCGGAGGTGTCGATGGTGCGGTGGTGGAACCAGCACAGCAGCACCCCGTTGTCCGGATGCGTCGGCCCACCCTGCGCTGCCGGAACCACGTGGTGGACTTCGCACCATCCGGCGGGGATCGAGCAGCCGGGGATGAGGCACCCGCCGTCCCGTGCGGTGATGGCTCGGCGTTGGGGTGCGGTGAAGCACCGCTCCGCCGACCCCAGCTTCACGATCCGGCCGTTCTTCCCGAGCGCGACCTTCTGGATCCCGCCGGTGCAGACGAGCTGACGCACCGTGGTCGGTGACAGGGGCGACTCGACCCCGTCCGCGTATCCCGCGCCGCAGGACTCGAGGTCCTCGGCCCGTACCGTCACGAGCACGGTGGGTGCGGCTCCGCCGATGGTGGGGGTGTCGCCGCTGCGTGCCATGGTGTCGAGGACGCCGATGAGGATGTCGTGCCGCTGCTGATCCTTCGTCCGCGGGTCCCTGGTCATGTTCTTGTCCGCGAGTTCCTCCTCGGTGAGGAAGGCGGGCGCGGTGGTGGGGGTGAGGTAGGCGTCGAAGAGCCGCTTCACCCGCCCCGCCGCTTCGGGCAGGAGACCCCCGGTGACGGGGACGAGGCCGTTGCGTTCCGGTCCGAGGCGGAAGCCGCGCTTGGCCATGGCCGTGTTTTCGTCGGGTTCGAGGCCGTCCGGGTCGAGGGTCGCCCGCCATACGGATGCCTGGATGCGGATCTCGTCCGCGGACGCGGGCACGCTGCTGTCCGGTGAGGTGCCGGTCGCTGCGACGACCAGCTCGGCTTCGGCGGCGTCGAGCGCATCAGGGTGCACACGGTCCGCGATCGGGGCCAGGTTCCTCGTCACCGCGACCGCGGCGTCGATCCCGAGGCTTCCGGCCTCCATCGCGGCACGCACGTGATCGAAGGCGGCGGGCATGAGCGCGCCGGACAGCGCGACGCCGGGCCGGATGAGCGCCGCAAGGGAGATTCGTGACGCACCGGTGGCGCCGGAGACCTGGGTGAGCCGCTGCAGGAGCTCGTTCGCGGAGCGGCACCCCTTGCGTGCGGCGAGGCCTGCGGCGCCGTCCTCGGTGCGGGAGCGGGCGGCGAGGGAGCCGGCGGCGGCGATGCGCAGCGCGTCGACGTGCCGCCCGAGGGTTTCGATCTCCCGGACCGCGGCGAGGAGCCCCTCGTCGCTGAGCCCGTCGACCGACACGACCGGCAGCGCGGTGGGCACCGCGTCCGCGAGGTCGGTGAGGGTCGGGTTCTGCATGCGTCCATGATCGCAGCGACCACCGACAATCCCTCGTTGACCAGCATAATCCGTGGATAACTGGTGTGGCCCGGTGGTTGTGGAGGAGGAGCGGAGCGGGAGCGTGGCGCGTCCCTTCGCCGGCTCAGCGACCGTAAGAGCCGGCTGTGTGCCCCGGGCGCACCTGACCTGTCCCGTCGACCGGCTGGGTGCCCCGGGCGCACTTGACCTGTCCCTTCGACGGAACGAAAGACTGCGACGAGGTACCGCGGCGAAATCGCGCGTGAACATCCCGCGTCGGGGGACGCCGTGGGCGCGGTCAGGCGGTGGGTCGCGGCGACACGGTGAACCGGCGGAGAGCCAATGCCGGGTTCACGCGGCGGACGCCCTCGATGCGGGACGACGAGACCCAGGCGACCGCCACGTCCGTGCCCTCGCCGATGGTGGCGACCTCGACGCCCATGGGATCCACGACCATGCTGTTGCCCACGCCGATCGGCGGCGCGTGGTCGGCGGCCGCCACGAAGATGGTGTTCTCGAGTGCCCGCGCGGTCACCAGCGTGCGCCAGTGGTGCTCCTTCAGCGGTCCGCGCACCCACTCCGCGGGCACGAGCACGAGGTCGGCGCCCGCGTCGACGAGCCGGCGGGTCACCTCCGGGAACCGGATGTCGTAGCAGGTCTGCAGGCCGACACGCATGCCGCCCACCTCGAACGTCTCGGGCTCCTCGATGGCGCCGGCCGCGATCCACTCGCTCTCGCGCTGACCGAACGCGTCGTACAGGTGCAGCTTGCGGTAGCGGGCCACGAGCCCGCGGCCGGGGGCGACCGCGACGAGCGTGTTCGACACGCGCGTGCCGTCCTCCGTCGCCTCCACCATGCCCGCGACCAGGTGCGCCCCGACAGCCGTCGCGATGCCGCCGAGCCCCTGCACGAAAGCGCCGTCGAGCGCCTCCGCCGCCGCGAGGTACGCCTCGCCGAGGTCACCCGGGAAGAACGACGAGTACTCGGGGAAGACGACGAGCGACGCGCCCCGCTGCACCGCGAGCGTGGCAAGTCTCCGGATCTCGGCGAGGTTCGCCTGCGGGTCGTCGCCTGGCGCGAACTGGGCGACGGCCACACCGAATGCGGGCTCGGGGACGGTCATGGCGACCAGCCTATCCGCGGCACGTCGACCGGCTCGTGCCGATGCCGCCGACCGTGCACGGCAGAATGGATGCGACCGATCGGGAGGACGAGTGGTGCAGGAGTTCCCGTTCGCAACCCTTCGCCGGCATCCCGACATCGAGGCGGAGAATCTCTTCGCGGTCGACGCGACGGACCGTTACCTGCTCGACGAGGCCGCGCCGCTGCTGGCCGCGTCGGCGCCGGGCGACGTCGTGGTCGTCAACGATCACTACGGCGCACTCGCGCTCGGAGCCGCCGGATCGCACGGGCTGGCCGGCGTACGAGCGCAGCAGGATGCGCTCACCGGCGAGCTGGCCATCCTCGCGAACGCCGAGCGGCTGGGGCTTCGGGGGCGGGTGTCGGTGCATACGCTCTCCCCCGAGCTGTTCCGCGACGCGCGGATCGTGCTGCTGCAGCTGCCGAAGAGCCTCGACGCCCTCGAGGAGATCGTGCACCTCGTCGCACGGCACGCCGACCCGGACGTCGTCGTGCTCACCGGCGGCCGCGTGAAGCACCTGAGTCGCGCCATGTCCGGCGTGCTGGAGTCCTGCTTCGACGACGTCGCGGCGACGCTCGCCCGGCAGAAGTCGCGCCTGCTCATCGCGCGGGGTGTGCGGCGGTCATTGCCCCCGGGTCGCTTCCCGGTGCGGCGCACCGTGCCGGAGCTCGGGCTCGAGGTGTCGGCGCACGGTGCGGTGTTCGGCGGCACGGCGTTCGATCTCGGCACGCGCTTCCTGCTCGAGTTCCAGGAGCGGATGCTGCCGGAGGCGCGCAGTGCCGTCGACCTCGGCTGCGGCACGGGCATCATCGCCGCGTCCCTCGCGCGGGCGCGGATCGGGCTCTCGGTGGTCGCGACCGATCAGTCGAGCGCGGCGGCGGAGTCCGCCGCGGAGACGATGGTGCTCAACGGGCTCCAGCCTCGCGTGACGGTGATGCGGGACGACGCCATGGCGGCGCTGCCCGACGCCGGCACCGACTTGATCCTGTGCAACCCGCCCTTCCACATCGGCACGTCGGTGCACACCGGACCTGCGCTGAAGCTGTTCCGAGCGGCCGCGCGCGTCCTGCGCCCCGGCGGCGAGCTGTGGACGGTATTCAACACGCCGCTCGGCTACCAGGGCTACCTGCGGTCACACGTCGGCCCGACCGAGGTCGCCGGACGCAACGCGAAGTTCACCGTCACGGTATCCCGCCGGTCGTGAGGGCGGCGTCGCCGGCCCGAGTCGGAGGAGCGAGCGCGAGAGGTCCGCGGGCCTACTCGACCGGCGGAGACGCGGGCGGGGACGCCGACGTGTTCGCTGCCGCGGCGGCCGCCGCGAGGAGCGAGTCGTCCAACCGGTAGAAGGCGTAGGCGGTGTCGGAGAGGATGGCGGCGCGCTCGTCCGGCGCCAGCTCGCCGATCAGCTCGGACAGCGCCGCCCAGACGCGGTCGTACCCGCCCGCCGCGATCGACACGGGCCAGTCGCCGCCGTACATAAGGCGGTCGGGTCCGAACACCTCGAGGGCCCGATCGAAGAACGGGCGGATGCCGTCCGTCGTCCATGCCCCCGGCCCGCCGACCGTGCCGTACAGACCGGAGACCTTGGCGTAGACGAGCGGATTCTGGGCGGCCTGCTCGATGAGGGACCACCACGGCTCGCGGTCGTCACCCCCGACGGGCGGCTTCGACAGATGGTCGATCACGATGCGGAGGCCGGGGTGGCGTCGGGCGATCGTGGTCGCGTGCTCCAGGTGCCGGGGCAGCACGGAGACGAGATCGAAGGCGAGGCCCGCCCGCGCGACCGCGGCGAGGCCGGCGTCGACGTCGTCCCGCAGCAGCCAGTCCTGATCGGCGAGGTTGTGGATGAGGTTGCGCACGCCCACGACGTGTTTCGAGCGGCGCAGTTGCGCGAGCCGCTCCCCCGAACGAGCCGCGTCGTCGAGCGGAACGTATGCCACGATCCCGACGACCTCGGGGCAACGGGCCGCCGTATCGAGCATCAGCTCCGTGTCCTCGTCGTTGTCCGCGGCCTGCACGAGCACGGACGCCGTCACGCCCGCCCGGCGCAGCGCATCGCGGGACTCCTCGAACACGAACGTCCGGTCGATGGGCGCGAGCTCGGGCCCCAGCCAGTCGTACGCTGCGCGCTCCGGGTCCCAGACGTGCTGATGAGCGTCGATGATCACGTGCGTTCCTCTCCCTGCCCGCCGGTGGCCCTCCGGCGCCCCGAGCGCATCCTGAACGAATAGTAGGGGCAGCACGCCCGTGTGCCCGACGGAGCGCCCGGTCGCCCGAGGAGGATGCGGCTGATGTCGCCGGCCCGCGAGGAGCAGACTACGAGGAGAACCGAGGGAGGTCGGCATGGCGGACGCGGCGAAGCGGACGAGGAAATCGAGCACCCCCGCCGTCGAGATCGCCGTCGGGGAGCGCGTCGTAAGGGTGAGCAACCCCGACCGCGTCTACTTCCCGGCCCGTGGTGAGACGAAGCTCGACCTCGTCGACTACTACCTCTCCGTGGGCGACGGAATCGTCTCCGCGCTCCGCGAGCGCCCCTGCATGATGCATCGCTACCCCACGGGCGTGGCCGGGGAGAAGGTCCACCAGAAGCGGTTGCCGATGGGTGCGCCGCCGTGGATGGAGACGGTGCGGGTCTTCTTCCCCCGCTACAAGCGCACGGCGGACGAGCTCTGCGTCACCGAGCTCGCGCACGTCATCTGGGCGGTGCAGATGTCGACCGTCGAGTTCCACCCGTGGAACAGCAGACGAGCGGACACGGAACGGCCGGACGAGTGGCGCATCGACCTCGACCCGATGCCGCTGTGCCCGTTCGACCGCGTGCGGCGGGTCGCCCGCGTCGCCCACGAGGTGCTCGACGAGCTCGGCGCCGTCGGCTGGCCCAAGACCTCGGGCGGCAGCGGTCTGCACATCTACGTGCGGATCCGGCCGGACCACGGCTTCGAGGACGTGCGCCGCGCGGCCGCCGCCTTCGCCCGCGAGGTCGAGCGCCGTGTTCCCGATGATGCCACGACCACCTGGTGGCGACGGGACCGTGACCCGGCCGCCGTGTTCGTGGATTACAACCAGAACACCCGGGATCACACGATCGCCGCCGCGTACTCGGTGCGGGGCAACGCGGAGGGCACGGTGTCGACGCCCATCACCTGGGACGAGATCGACGACGTCGAGCCGCGCGCCCTCACGATCGCCACGGTGCCCGCGCGCTTCGCCGAGCTCGGCGACCTGCACGCCGGCATCGACGACGCCGTGTTCGACATCGCGCCTTTACTCGAGTGGGCCGAACGCGATGAGCGTGCGGGAGCCGCGCTGCCCGAGCCGGAGGACGAGACGGCGGAGGGCTGAGGCCCCGCTCGGCGCTCCGCTAGGGGTTGGAGACGGTGAGCGGCAGGGTGACGCGCAGCGTGCCGTCCGCCGCCGTCACGACGGCGGCCGACGAGTACGAGGTGATCCGAGGAAGCCCGACGGTCGCCGGGCTGCTGTGGGCGCCCATGACGACGACCCGCATCCCGGCCGCGAGACCGGCCTGGATGCCCGCCTCGGCATCCTCGAACACGACGGCGTCGGCGGGCGACACGCCGAGCCGCTCCGCCGCCAGCAGATAGACGTCGGGCGCGGGCTTGCCCCGTGACACGTCCTCGGCGGTAACCAGCAGCTGCGGCAGCCGGATGCCCGCGCCCCGCATGCGGGCGACGGCGAGCGCACGCGTCGCCGACGTGACGAGGGCGTGCGCGGAAAGCGGGATCGAGCGCACGAAGTCGGCCGCGCCGGGCACCGGCAGCGTGGAGTCGGCGTTCTCGATCTCGAAGGCGGCGAGCTCGTCGACCACGGCGGCGACATCGGTGCCGGGCGGCGCCCAGCGCCGGATGCTGTCCTCGGCGCGGACACCGTGGATGGCCGCGAGCAGGAGCCGGGGGTCGAGGGCGAAGCGTTGCGCCATCCCCCGCCAGGCGGCCTCGACCACCTCCGTGGAGTCGACGAGGGTGCCGTCCATGTCGAACAGGAGGGCGCGGGCGGAGAGGGTCAGGGTTTCGGCAGGCATCGCGCCCATTCTCCCGGCTCGCGGCGGATGCCGTCACCGCGGCCCCGCCTCCCGTAGCATGTCGCTCCGGGCGGCATGCCCGTGAGGACGGGGAGGGCGACGTGCGTCGAGCTATTCACGGCCCCTCCGCTTCCCGGTCAGGTTCGGCTTCGCCGCACGAACCGCCTTCGCCGTCCGGGCAGGTTTCGCCGCGCGAACCGGCTTCCTCGTGCAGTCCGGATTCCCGGCGCCGACAGGCTTCGCGGCGCGGCGTGACCGCGTGAGCGCGGCGGGCTACCTCGCATCGGCCACGCCGCTGCGGCTGGCGATGGGCGGAGCGACCGTGGCCATCCCGATCCTCGCGGTCGAGGAGCTGAACGACATCGCGCTCGGCGGGCTGCTCGTGGCAGCGGCGCTCGCTCCCGCGGTCGTCGCCGCCCCGCTCGTGGGCGCGGTCCTCGACCGCACGCGGCGCCCCCGCGGCATGATGGCCCTCGCGGGCGCGGTCGCCGCGGTCGGCCTCGGTGGCGGAGCACTGCTCGGCATCCTGCCGACTGTGATCGTGGCGCTCGCCCTCTGCGCCGCGGGCGCCGCCGGGCCCTTCTTCATGGGTGGCCTCTCGAGCTTCGTGACGGAGGAGATCCGCGACGAGCGGCGCGCGTATGCGCTGGACGCGCTCTCCTACAACCTGGGCTCCGTCGGCGGCCCCGCCATCGTGGCGGCCGCGGCGGCGATCGGCTCCGCCCGTTCCGCGATGGTCGCGATGGCGGTTGCCGCGCTGGTCGGCGTCGCGGGAACCCTGGCGACCCGGCTCACTCCGCGGCCCCTGCACAGCGCATCGATCTGGCGCACCATGGGGGCCGGCCTTCAGCACATCGCCCTGCATCGCCCTCTCGCGGTCGTGACCACGTCGGGCACGATCAGCCAGCTGGGCGGCGGCGCCCTCTCCGTCGCCGCGGTCGTGCTCGCGATCGAGAGGGTCGGGGACGCGGACGATGGCGCGATTGTCGTGTCCGCCTTCGCCATCGGCGGCCTCATCGGCGCCGTCCTGACCGCCGCCCGACCGGGGCGTCTGCGCCCCGATCTGTCGATGGGGGTGGGCTTCGCCGCCATCGGGGTGCTCACGCTCGTGGCCGCCGTCGACTGGGGCTTCGCCTGGACCGTCGCCCTCATCGGCCTCTCGGGACTGTTCACGGCATCCAGCTCGGCGGCGATGCTCCTGCTTCGGAAGCAGCAGAGCCCGGCGCGCCTGCGCGGGCAGGTGTTCACCGTCGGCGCCGGGCTGAGGGCGACGGCGGCCGCGGTCGGCGCGGCGCTGGCGGGGGCCGCCGTCGGCCTCGGCGGAACGGCCCTGATCCTCGGCATCGGCGCCATCTGGGTTCTCTCCGGGCTCCTCATGGTCGCGTACCCCCGCCGGGCGGAGGAGCTGGACACCGGGCCGGTGCGCGTGTAGTCCGGACCCCCGTTCACTCGGAAACCGGCCGACGTCCACGTCGTGAGGCATCCGGGTCGGCCCGTGCGCTCCGGGCCAGTGTGCCGGGTCGTGTCGCGAACGAACGCCGCATTCGTGTGAGGATCGGGAGGTGGTGCCCGCCTCGATCGTCATCGGTGGGGGCGCCGCCGAACCGACACGACGAGAGGACACCGGAAGATGACCATCGAGGACAGGGGCCCGGAGCCCAGCGCGTTCGACATCGAGAGCGCGACCCGGGAGAACGACACGTACCGCACAGTCGCCTGGACCGGGAAGTACCTGCAGGTGACCCTCATGTCCATCCCGGTTGGCGAGTCGATCGGCCTGGAGGCGCACCCCGGGACCGATCAGTTCCTCCGGGTGGACGCCGGGACGGGAACGTGCGTCATGGGTCCCGCCGAGGATGAGCTGACCTTCGAGCAGGAGGTCTCGGACGGCTGGTCGATCCAGGTTCCCGCGGGCACCTGGCACGACGTAAGGAACACCGGCGACGAGCCCCTCCGGCTGTACGCCGTCTACGCCCCGGTCCACCACGCCAAGGGCATCGTTCAGCCGACGGACGAGGATGCCGAGCGCGACGAGGACACGGGCGTCGACGAGCCGCCCGCCTGGACCGTGCAGCCCGCCGAGGGCGAGTCCGACCAGCACGCCGGCTAGCGGGTTCGCGCCCCGGGCTCGCGACCCTCGGCACGCGCCCCTCGGCCCACGGGACGGAGGACGACAGCGCCTCCGCGCATCGGGGGCCGGCTATCGGCGGCGCCGTCGTCAACCGGCGTCGCGGGCCCGGCCGGCGACCTGCTCCCGCGCCGAGTCGATCGTCGCCAGCACGGAGACGATCTCGGCGTGCGGGTGCAGCGGCGACTCCCCGCGACCCTCGCCGATGTAGCCGGCGACCTCGGTCGCCTGGAACGCGAGGCCCTCGGAGAGGGCGGCGAAACCGCTTTCGTCGGTCCACTCGACGGGTTCGTTCGATGACGACGTCATCGTGAGGGTCAGGCCCGTGGGACCGAAGAACGGCGGACGCACCTCGAGCCTCCCCGCCGATCCGGCGATGAGAGCGCGTGTCGGCAACGCGGTCACGATCGACGTGGAGAGCAGTGCCGTAGCACCGTCCGCGTGCTCGAGCATCAGGTCGGCACGCTGGTCGACGCCGGTCGGCCCGAGCTCGCCGACCGCGGTGACGCGCGTCGGCGCTCCGAGCACGGACGACGCGAACGAGATCGGGTACACGCCGGCGTCGAGCAGCGCTCCGCCGCCGAGAGCGGGGTCCCACAGCCGGTGCTCGGGCATGACGGGGATGGAGAAGCCGAAGTCGGCCGCCACGAGCCGGATGTCGCCGAGCATTCCGTCCGCGACCACGCGGCGGATGATTCCGGTCTGGGGCAGGTAGCGCGTCCACATCGCCTCCGTCGCGAACCGCCCGGCCGCCACCGCGGCGTCGGTGATGTCGCGGGCTTCCGCGGCCGACATCGCGATGGGTTTCTCGATGAGGACGTGCTTCCCGGCGGCGATGGCCGCGAGAGCCTGCTCGCGGTGGAGCACGTGCGGCGTCGAGATGTACACGATGTCGATCTCGGGGTCGTCGAGCAACGCGTCGAGCGACGGACGAACCGCGGCGATGCCGTGCCGGCGGGCGAAGTCCGCAGTGCGTTCCTCGTCCCGAGCGGTCACGGCGACGGCGCGCTGCGTCGTGTGCCGGTGGATCGCGTCGACGAAACGGTCGGCGATACTCGTGCCGACGATTCCCCAGCGGAGTGCCGGGACGGCGTCGGGCGGGGTGACCCGCGGGTCCGGGAGCCGAGCGCTCATCCGATCGCCGCCGGAGACGGCGAGGTGTCCGTGTGCATCGTCATCGTTGCTCCTGCTCCGAGGTGGGGTGTCGAGTGTCGAAGAAGGGTGGCGATCCTGACCGGCCGCTCACCCGCTCGTACCGATGGTGCCCTCCCCGTCCAGCGGATGCAAGACGGTGCCGGTCCGAGGAGCACCAGCCACCCACCATGTGGATCGGCGGCCGCCGGCGGGCTATCGGCGCGTGCGCCGGGTGAACCAGCCGACGATGCGGGCGGTGAACCGGTCCGTGAAGTCGTTGGACAGATGACTGGCTTGTTCCGCGATGTCCGCACCGCCGGCTATCGCGCTGATGTGCCGAAGGGCCCGCTGTTCCTGCGTCTCCTCCTCGTCGCCGTCCGCCGGATCCGTCATGGCCGCGGCGCGCCGGGATGCGAGGAAGTCACTCATGCAATCTACGGCTCGCGGATCCCCGACGCACCGGGTGCCGGGCGTTCCACCGTGCTCGCTCGGAGCAGCGCGCCTCCCCCGCTGCGACGACGGCATACGGCATACGCTGTGGGTCACTCCGAACGAAGGATCTGCCGTGACTGCATACAACGATGACTCGTCCCACCAGCACGTTCCCGGCCCCGGTGAGTCCGCCGTCCCTGAACTCGAGGCCGACGAGAACGTCGCGCCCCGACCGGAGGAGGAGATCGCCGACGTCGGGCGGGCGGAACCCGACGTCGAGGACCATCGTCGGCAGTAGCCGATCCCGGCTCGACGGCCCGGCTCGCGTTCCACCGACCGCGCTCCCCGGGGGACTGTCCATCACGGACGTGTCAGCGCACCGTCACCGGCGCCGGGCGCGACCCATGCGCTGCAAGACGAGCACCGAGACGACCGCCGCAACCGCTCCGCTGACCGATACCCACGGGAACCCGCCCTCCGGGTAACCGAGCAACGCCCGTACCACCGAGGCGACACCCACCGCGATCAGCACCGCCAGCACCCGCACTCCGAGCCGCCACAGCACGGTCTTAGAATCACGCTCGGGATCTATGGGGGTGTCGTCCTTCGTGTCGTCGCCCATGGGGAAGGCTACCGACCCCGCCGGGTGCTCTCACGCCGCGGATGCGCATCATCCACACGGGCACGATGACGGGGATCGTGCGCGAAGGGGAAGAGTTCGCCCGCCGGTACGCTCGAGCATGGCCTCCGACGAAGAACTGTTCGCTGTCATAGCGACGCCGAGCCCCGTGCCGCCGATCGTCGACCGGGCTCGTTGGCCGGTCCACGTCACCGTTGCCGGGATCTTCGGCGTCGGTGCGCCTGGCGTCGCAGCGATCCCCGATCTGCTGGAGTCGGTCCTGCACGGTATGGCGTCGTTCGATGTGGAGCTCGGACCACTCGACCGCTTCGGCGCCGGCGGGGACGTACCCGTGCTGCTCGCGCCGCACCCGTTGCTCGACGAGATCCACGAGTCGTTGGCCGCCGGACTGGGGCACATTCCGGGCTTCTCGCCGGTGGAGCCCGACTACTGGGGCGACGGCTACCGCCCGCACGCCACCCTCGGCCCCGCGGTGAGCGCCACGGCCGGGGACATGCTGGCGATCAGGGTCTTCTCGCTCGTGGGATTGCACGGTCCGGACGGCCACCGGCGCTTCGCCGTGAACCTGCCGTGACCGCGCTCGGCTATCCCACCGGCTGAGCCGGGCTCCGAGCGCGCCGCGCCACCGCCGCATCACACTGCCGGGGGCACGCTGCCGCGGACACGCCCTCGGACACACTGCCGCGGACAAAGAAAAGGGCCCGGAACCATACGGTTCCGGGCCCTTTTCTTCTTGTTGCGGGGACAGGATTTGAACCTGCGACCTCTGGGTTATGAGCCCAGCGAGCTACCGAACTGCTCCACCCCGCGGCACAAGGAATACTCTAACACACCGTCGAAGTGGCCCGTGACCACGGGGTCCTGTCCGCTATTCGGCCGCCTCGGCATCGATCGCGCGCTGCACGGCGTCGACGAAGCGCTGGTCGGCCTCGGCCGCGGCAACGAGGTCGCCTGAGCGGTACGCCGCCTCGCGCTCCTGCAGAGCCGTGTTGGCGTCGGCGAGCGCCTGCGAGCGGGCGTCGGTCGGGGTCTCCCCCGCGCCGCCCGTCGCTCCGTCGCCACCGGCGTCGGCACCCGTGTCTTCGCCGGCGTCGCCGCCCGTGTCGCCATCGGTCCCGGTGCCGGGCTCGGCCGGCACGTCCGTGTCGCCCGCGTCCGCTCCGGAGTCGCCCTGGAACAGGGTGTCGAGCGCGACGTCGAGGGTGTCCTCGAACGCGATCTCGTCGCCGAACGCGACGAGCACCTTGCGCAGCAGCGGGTAGCTCGTGGATCCGGTCGACTGCACGTAGACGGGCTGCACGTAGAGCAGGCCGCCACCGACCGGGAGGGTCAGCAGGTTGCCGCGCCGCACGGTCGTGTCACCGCGGGTCAGCAGCGCGAGCTGGTTGGCGACCTCGGTGTTGGTGTTGAACGTGTTCTGCACCTGACCGGGACCAGGAATGGTGTCGTCGTTCGTGAGGTCGAGCAGGCGCAGCGTGCCGTAGCCCTCCGCACGCGTTCCGTCCTCCGCGCCCGCATCCGAGTCCACGCCGAGGTAGCCGGTCAGCACGTTGCGGCTGCCCTCGCCCGTGCGCTGGGGGATGAAGCTCGTGTACAGCGAGAAGGACGGCGCCTCCTGACCCGGCATCTGCAGGGTCAGGTAGTAGGGCGGCTGCTGCTCGTCCTCGCTCGATGCGGGGTCGTTCGGCGTCGTCCACGCGTCCTGCTGTGAGTAGAACGGGTCGGCATCGGCCACGTGGTACTGCCCGAGCACGGCGCGCTGCACCTTGAAGAGGTCCGCGGGGTAGCGCACGTGGCTCATCAGCTGTCCGGACATCTCGCTCATGGGCTTCAGCGTCGTCGGGAAGATCTTCTGCCACGTCTTCAGGATGGGGTCTTCCTCGTCCCAGGCGTAGAGCGTCACCTTCCCGTCGTTGGCGTCGACCGTCGCCTTCACCGCGTTGCGGATGTAGTTGATGTTGTCCACCGCGAGCCTGGGGTTCGGCGTGTTGGTGTCGGCGATCGTGTCCTCGAGCGGGCGCGTGTCGGAGTACGGGTAGTCCGCGCTCGTCGTGTAGCCGTCGATGATCCAGACGATGCGCCCGTCGACGACGCTGGGGTACGGGTCACGGTCGAGCGTGAGGTACGGCGCGACCTTCTGCACGCGCTCGGAGGGGTTGCGGTCGTAGAGGATCTGCGACCCGTTGCTCACCTGGTCGGCGAGGAAGATCTCCTCCGCCTGGAACTTGAGGGCGTAGATGAGCCGCTTGAAGACGTTGTCGAGCTTCGGCCCGGCGTCGCCCTGGAAGGTCGTGTAGGTCTGGTCCTCGCCGTCGTTGCCCGACGGGTAGTCGAGCTCGACGTTCGCGTTCTCCTCGCCGCCGACGATGGAGTAGTCGGGAGAGTTCTCGCCGAAGTACACGCGGGGCTCGAAGTCGCCGAGCGCGCCGGTCGTGGGGATGCCCTGCTGGAGGAAGCGGGGCTCGCCATCGGTGGTGCGCTGGTTGCCGTAGGCGGCGACGAGACCGTAGCCGTGCGTGTAGACGAGGTGGAGGTTGACCCAGGAGGGGTTGCTCTCGAGGCCGGACTGGTCGAGCTCGCGCAGGGCGACGACCGTGTCCTGCACCTGGCCGTCGATGGTGTAGCGGTCGACGTCGAGCAGCGGGGTGAACTGGTAGTACTGCCGGAACTGCTGCAGCTGGTCGAACGCCGGGCCGGCGATCGACGGGTCGAGGATGCGGATGTTGGCCGTCGTCTGCGCGTCCTCGCGGAGCGCGCCCTGCGACGCGTCCGTCGTCGCGTCGAAGGGGATCTCCTCGACGTCGGTGAGGCCGTATGCGTCCCGGGTCGAGTCGATGTTCCGCTGCAGGTACTGCGACTCCAGGCTCTTCTCGCTCGGAGCCACCTGGAAGCGCTGGATGAGGAACGGGTACACAGAGCCGATCAGCAGGCTGCTCACGATGAGCAGCGCGGTGCCGATGACCGGCAGACGCCAGCGTCCGACGACCGCCGTGACGATGAAGAGGATCGCCACGAATGCCGCAGCGCCGGCGAGGATCGCCCGTCCGGGGATCACGGCGTTCACGTCGGTGTACGAGGCACCGGTGAAGAGGTTGCTCGTGTTCGACTCCACCAGGGTCGCGTACTGGTCGAGCCAGATGCTCACGGCCTGCAGCAGCAGATAGAGGGCGGCGGTGACCGCGATCTGCACGCGCGCGCTCTTGGAGATGCGCACCTCGCGCCCGTTCACGCGGAGGGCGCCGTAGAGGTAGCTCGTGGCGAGCGCGCCGAGCCCGGACAGCAGCACCACGGCGGAGGCGAAGCCGACGAGGCCCTGGTAGAAGGGCAGCTCGAAGACGTAGAAGGAGATGTCGAGCCCGAACTGCGGGTCGGTCGTGCCGAACGGCGTGCGGTTCAGCCACTCGAGAGTGGTCTGCCAGCGTGCGGCAGCGGATACGCCCGCGAACAGGCCGAGCACGCTCGGGATGGCGAACATCGCCAGCCGCCGCAGCGGCTCGACCACCTGCTGGTAGCGGTCGAGCTGCGAGTTGAGCTTCGCGTACACGGGCCGCGAGCGGTAGGCGATCTGGAGGCTCGCGAACACCGGGATCGCCATGGCGAGGAACCCGATGAAGAACAGTGCGAGGTGGCTGCCCCACTGGGTGAGCAGGACCCCGAGATAGCCCAGCTGGTCGTACCAGAGGACGTCGGCGTAGAAGCCGGCGAAGATGAAGAAGAGGATCACGAGCGCGGCGAGAACGGCCGCCGTGATGGCGATCGGCGCGCGGCTACGCCTGGCGGGCTCGGCTGCGGTTGAAGTCAAGGGGAAGCCTCAGGTTCAGTTGTCGGTGCGTGCCCCACCAGCGTATCGGGTCACCCTCTGGGACTCCCCTGAGCACCCGCGTCCCTCGCCGCCCGCACGGGCCTACGAGGTGCAGCGCGGCAGGTCGCCGAGATCCGATCCGGCGGCCACCGCATCCAGCACCGCGAGGGAGTCATCGAGCGTCGACACGGCGAAGACCTGGAGGCCGTCCGGCACGTGGTCGACGACCTCGTCGCAGTTCGCCTCGGGCGCAAGGAAGTAGTCCGCGCCCGCGCGCTCGGCGCCGTACAGCTTCTGCCTGATGCCGCCGATCGGCCCCACCGTTCCCTGCGCGTCGATCGTGCCCGTGCCCGCGATGTTCTCGCCGCCGGTGAGATCGCTCGGCTCGAGCTTGTCGATGATCCCGAGGGCGAACATCATGCCCGCGCTCGGGCCACCGACGTCGTCGAGCTGGATCGACACCTCGAAGGGGAACGTGTAGTCGGTCGACACGAGCACCCCCACCACGGCGGCGTCGTCGCGCTGACGCGGGGTGACCTGCAGCGTCATGGCCGTCCCGTCGCGGGTGAGCCCGAGCTCGACGGGTGCGTCGGTGCCGTTCCGTGCGATGAGGTCCTGCAGCGTGCCGTAGTCGGTCACGGGGGTGCCGTTGACCGACGTTATGCGGTCGCCCTCCTCGAGGATGCCGTCGGCGGGCTCCCCGTCGACGACGCCCTGCACCGTGACCGTGCCGGGAACCTCGTAGCCGAGCTCGAGCAGCGCCGCAGCGATGGCGTCGCGCTGCGAGTTGACCATGAGTACGCGGTTCTCCTCGTCCCGCTCCGAGCGCGTGACGTCGGCGGGGAAGACGGACTCCACGGGCACGACGGTCTTGCTGCGGTCGAACCATGCGGTGGCGACGTCGAGCCAGTGGGGCGGGGACTCCGGGCTGCCGAGCACGCTCACCGTCAGGAGGTTCAGCTCGCCCGTCGTCGGATAGGTCTTCTCGTCCGGGATGCTGATGAGCGGCCGCTCGGAGTCGTCGTGCTCGCTGGTGCCGAGCGTGTCGTACACCGGGCCGGGCTGCTCGATCACGTAGGGGGCCGGCACGGCACCCAGGAGCAGCACGAGGACGAACGCCGCGGCGAGCAGCAGCACGCCCATGCGTCCGCGGTCACCCCGGCCGGGTGCGGCATCCCGCGCGTATCGGGCGAAGGCACTCACTCCTGCCGCTCCTGCTCTCTCGGTCGTCGTGCGCTCACGCACGGGCGTGTTCGCCAGCGGCGCAAGGCCAGGCGTCCCAGCCTAGGTCAATGGAGGAATCGCCCAGGCCGTCGCGCATTAGCGTAGGAACGACGGCTGGGTGCCCGCCCCGCCGAGCGAGAAGATCCGGGAGTTCCCCCATGGCCGATGACACACCCCAGAACCCCGAGGACGAGTTCCGCGACATGCTGCGGGAGTTCCTGAGCGGCAACGCCGGCTTCGACCCCGGGCAGCTCGCGGGAGCGGCCGGCCTGCCCAACGACCCCGAGGTCCTGCGTCAGCTGATGGCCCAGCTGCAGAGCGCGCTGCAGTCGAGCGGCCAGGGCATCAACTGGACGGCCGCGACCGACCAGGCCGTGACGCTCGCGCGGCAGTCGGCGGAGCCGACGACCGACGACAGGCGACGCGAGCTGGAGCAGGCGCTCACGGTCGCCTCCCTCTGGCTCGACGACGTCACGTACGTGAGCGAGCTGCCCCTGCCGCCCCGGCTCATGAGCCGCGCCGAGTGGGTGCAGGCGACCATGCCCGTGTGGACGCAGCTGGCCGAGCCGGTCGCGACGAGCATCTCGGACGCCCTCACCGGTGTGCTCACCGAGCAGGCGCCCGAGGAGATGGCCGGCATGGTGCAGGGCGCAAGCCAGCTGCTGCGCAACGTCGGCGGCACCCTGTTCGCGATGCAGCTCGGCCAGGCCGTCGCCCAGCTCTCCACGGAGGTCGTCTCCGGCGGCGACATCGGCATCCCCCTCCTCGACGAGCAGCGCGCCGCGCTGCTCCCGCAGAACCTCGCAGCGTTCGGCGAGGGTCTCGACATCCCCGCGACCGAGGTGCAGATCTACCTCGCGGTGCGGGAGCTCGCGCACGCGCGCCTGTTCCGCCACGCGAAGTGGCTGCGCCTGCAGCTCATCACCTCCATCACCGAGTACGCCCGCGGCATCTCCATCGACACGTCGAGGTTGCAGGAGCTCGCCGAGACGCTCGACCCGACCAACGTCGAGGAGCTGCGCCAGGCGATGGTGAGCGGGTCCCTCATCCCGCCGAAGACGGAGCAGCAGACGGCCGCTCTCGGCCGGCTGGAGACGATGCTCGCGCTCATCGAGGGCTGGGTCGATGTCACGACGCTCGCGGCGACGGGCCGCCTCCCCCGCGCCGACGCGGTCGCGGAGACCGTCCGCCGCCGCCGGGCGACCGGCGGCCCCGCGGAGTCCGCCTTCTCCGCGCTCGTGGGCCTCGAGCTCCGTCCGCGTCGCCTGCGCGAGGCGGCCGCCATGTGGCAGGCGGTCACGGACGGGGTCGGTGCCGAGCAGCGGGACGCCCTGTGGTCGCACCCTGACGTACTGCCGACCTCGGCCGACATCGACGACCCGGCCGCCCTCGTCGCCCGGCTGCAGGCCGGCGAGCCGGAGCCGGACGAGATGGACCAGGCGCTCGAGGACCTGCTGCGCGGCGACGACCCCGGTCCCGCGCCCGCGGGGGGCGAGTCCGGCGGCCCCGACGCGGGCGACGATCCGCGCCCGGTGTGACGCCCCGCCGGGCCTGACGTCCTGCCCGGCGGAGCTGCGGCGGCGCCCCGGCGGCGCCGCAGGTCCTGTGGACAGGGCGGCGCGCGGTGCCGGGGATTCGTGCATCCTGCGCGGATGGCTCTGGCACTCGACCCCGCACTCCCCCTGCTGTGGCGCTCCCCCACGACCGCCCAGATCGGCCTCGACGCCCCGCCCGTCGTGCTCACCGGCGTCACGGCGGCGGACGAACGGATGCTCTGGGCGCTGCGGCTCGGGATCAGCAGGTCCGGGCTCTCGATGATCGCGGCGTCGGCCGGCGGCACCGAGGACGACGTCACGGCGCTGCTCGACGCGGTGTCCGACGCGCTCGTGGAGGGCGCAGCGCCGCCCGCGCGGACGTCGCGTCGCGTCGCCCTCGAGGGCGACGGGCCGTGTCCCGACACGCTCGCCCCCGCGATCGTGGCGGCGGGACACCGCATCGTTGCGCGGAGGACGGACGCCCGGAGGGACGACGGTCCGGAGGCGGACCTCGCCGTCGTCGCCGCGCGCTACGCCGTGCGCCCCGCGGTGTACGGCTACTGGGCGCGGCGGGACATCCCGCTGCTCCCGGTCGTCTTCAGCGACAGGCGGGTGCAGGTCGGACCGCTCGTCGTGCCCGACGCCGGGCCTTGCCTGCACTGCGTCGACCGGCACCGCACCGACGCCGACGCCGCGTGGCCCGCGCTGGCATCACAGCTGGCCGGGCGGCCGACGCCGACGGAGGACTCCCCGCTCACCGGGCTCGAGGTGTCCGCGCTCGTCGGCCGGGTGGTGGACGAGTGGCTCGGCCACGGGCGCAACACGCTGCCCGGGCGCGCGCTCGTGCTCGACGGGCGGACGGGTCGGCTCAGCCGGCGCGCGTGGGACCCGCACCCGGAGTGCGGCTGTCGAGCTCTGCCAGGAAGCGCGACGGCGCCCGGGGAGCCGAGCGATGCGGTCCTGCTGCGCTCCACGACAGGCGGAGCACTCGCCGCGCCCGCGTGACGCCGACGTAGAGCAGCCGGCGTTCCTCGTCGACCGAGGCCAGCGTTGTGGCATGGCTGATGGGCACGAGCCCCTCGCTCAGGCCGACGAGGTGCACGGCGTCCCACTCGAGACCCTTCGCCGAGTGCAGCGTCGCGAGGGTGACGGCGGACATCGTCGGCTCGTGCTGGCCGGCCTGGCGCTGCATCAGTTCGTCCGTGAACTCCCGGAACGACGTGCCGGGCGGCATCTGCTCCGCGAGGCCCATGATCGCGTCGAGCGACTCCCAGCGGTCGCGCACGGCTCCGCGCGAGGCCGGCGCCTCCTGGGTCCAGCCGAGCGAGCGCAGCACGTCGCTGACCGACTTGAAGAGCGGCTCCCCCGAGATCGACACGGACGCCCCGCGCAGGGCGAGCACCGCCTGCCGCACCTCGGGCAGGTCGAAGAATCGCTGGGATCCCCGCACCTGGTAGGGGATGTCCGCGTCGCCGAGGGCGCGCTCCAGCTCGGCGGCCTGCACGTTCACCCGGTAGAGCACCGCGATGTCCTCGGGCCGGATGCCCGCCGCGAGCTGCTCCCCGATCGCGGCGGCGACGCCTCGGGCCTCGGCGCCGTCGTGCGGGTACGCCGTGACGACGACCTCCTCGCCCACCGTCCCCGTCCCCGCACTCGCGGCCGAGAGCGCGAGCGCCCCTGGCCGGCCGCGCATGAGCCGGTTCGCGGTCTCGGTGATGCGGGGCGTCGAGCGGTAGTTCTGCTCGAGCCGGATGACGCGCGCCCCGCGGTATCGCCCGGCGAAGCCCAGCAGGTACTCGCTCTTCGCACCGGCGAAGGAGTAGATGGTCTGACTCGCGTCGCCCACGACGCAGAGGTCGGTGCGGTCGCCGAGCCACAGGTCGAGCAGATCCTGCTGCAGGGGCGACACGTCCTGGTACTCGTCGACCACGAAGAAGCGGTACTGCTCCCGCACCTGCGACGCGACCCACGGCTCGGCCTCGATCATGCCCGCGGTCGCGAGGAGCACGTCCTCGAAGTCGATCTGACGGCGGGAGTCCTTCACGTCCTCGTACGCCCGCAGGAGGTCGACGGCGGCGTCCGGCGTCACGCGGGCGGGCAGGGTGCGGCTGGAGCGCACGGCCGCGGCGTACTGGGTCAGCGACAGCCGGGACACCTTCCGCCACTCCACCTCCGCGGCCATGTCACGCAGGGACGCGGTGTCCAGCTTGAGGTGCAGGGTCTCCGCGGCGTGCCCGAGCAGCTTGCCCTTGCTCGCGACGAGTCGCGGCATCTGCCCGCCGATGACCTGCGGCCAGAAGAAGTTCAGCTGCGAGAGCGCCGCGGCGTGGAAGGTGCGTGCGGCGACCGGCCCGGCGCCGAGCACCCGGAGTCGCGCGCGCAGCTCCCCGGCGGCGCGGGCCGTGAACGTCAGCGCCATCACCCGGTTCGGCGGGTACACGCCCGCGGCGACACCGTAGGCGATGCGATGCGTTATGGCGCGGGTCTTGCCCGTGCCGGCGCCGGCGAGCAGCACGACCGGACCGAGCAACGCCTCGGCTGCCTGGCGCTGCTCGTCGTCGAGCGCCTCGAGCAGCGCCTCGGGCGACGTCGGCGCGACCGACGATGGGGCGGGGGACGACATCGGTCAGGCGCCGCCGTCGATCGGGCCGCCGTACCACTCCTCGAGGATGGCGCGGGCGATGGACGAGGATCCGGGCAGGCCGACGTCGCCGCGGGCGATCTCCTCGCGGCTGAACCAGCGCAGGTCGATGATCTCCTCGCCGTCCGGGTGCAGCTCCGTGCTCGACGACGGGTCGACCCGCGCGAGGAAGCCCACCATGATCGAGGCGGGGAAGGGCCAGGGCTGGCTGCCGAGGTACACGGGATCGGTGACCGTGACGCCGGACTCCTCGAAGACCTCGCGCACCACGGCGGCCTCGAAGGACTCGCCCGGCTCGACGAAGCCCGCGAGCAGGGAGTACATCTTCTTCGCCCAGCGGGCGTTCGCCCCGAGCAGGATGCGGTCCTGGTCGTCGACGACGCCCACGATGATGGCCGCGTCCGTGCGCGGGAACACCTCGGAGCCATCCGACGGGCTGTGCCGCACCCAGCCGCCCTGCTGCACGACCGTGGGCTCGCCGGTCTTGGGCGAGTAGGGGTGCGACAGGTGCCAGTTCGCGATGGCGAGCGCCTCCGTGAACAGCCCGGCGTCGCGGTCGCTCACCGTCGTCGCGACGTCGCGCAACGTGACCCAGCGGGACTCGTCGGGCTCGAGCTCGCGAGCGGCCGCATCCGTGAGCACGCTGGCGACCACGGCCGCTCCGACGGGCTCGCGGTCGGATGCCACCGTGGTGCGGCCGAGGTAGACCCGCACGACGGCGGTCTGCAGCTCGGCCGTCGGTCGAAGGTCGAGCGCCTGTCCCCCGCTCTCGTCCGTGCGCGCCAGGGTCAGCCCCTTCCACAGCGGCAGCACACGCGTCGTCTCCTCCGCCCAGAGCTCGTCGAACAGCGCGGGGCGGGCACGGGTGAGGTAGTCGCGGTCGACGCCGGAGCGGGACAGCGGGAGGCGATCGAGAAAGGGGTTCGGCATCGAGAGTCCCATCGGAGGTGCAGGCGGAGGCGGGGACTTGTGGGAGGGGCTCGGTCGCATCAGCGTGGCGCAGGGGCGCTCGGGCGGCTCCGCGACCTAACCTGTAAGGCATGGCCAGATCCCATCTCACTCTAGCCGCGTTGGCCACCTCGGCAGTTCCCGGGCTCGACCTCGTGCGCACCGCCCCCTTCGGCTCGGGCAGGCACGGCGACTACGACTCCGCCATCGTCGAGGACCGCGGCGGACGCCGCCTGCTCGTGCGCGTGCCGACGACCAAGTCCGCCGAGGACGAGCAGAGCGCCGATCTCGTCGCCCTCCGCACGCTGAGCACGGGCGTGCGCAGCCGCCTGCCGTTCCGGGTCGCGACGTGGCTCGGTGAGGCGCCGACCGGGCCGACGCGCGCGTACGTCTACGAATACCTCGCCGGCAGCCCGGTGCAGCTCGACGACATCCAGCCGGGCGACGGCCTCGCCGCCTCCCTCGGCCGCGCCATCGCCGCGATCCACAGTCTGCCGACGGCCTTCGTCGGCGACGCCGGGTTGCCCGTGCTCTCCGCTGCTGACGCGCAGCGCGCCGCCGGCGCCACCGTCGACCGGGCCGCGGGGACCGGTCTGGTGCCGTCCGCGCTCCTGCAGCGCTGGGAGACGGCGCTCGGCGACACCTCTCTCTGGCAGTTCCAGCCGGCCGTGGTGCACGGCTCTCTGCAGGCGACGTCGTTCCTCGCCGAGGGCGGGGCGGTCACGGCGGTGCTCGGCTGGGCCGAGCTCCGGGTCGGCGATCCCGCACGAGACCTCAACTGGGTGCTCGGCGCGCGCCGCCCGCAGGTCGCGGAGTCCGTCTTCGACGCCTACAACGCGGCCCGTCAGGTGACCGTCGACCGGCAGCTGCGCCAGCGCGCCCTGCTGTACGCGGAGCTCGAGATCGCGCGCTGGCTGCTGCACGGCACCGACCGGCACGATCGCGGCGTGATCGACGACGCCGTCGCCATGCTCGGTGGCCTCGCCGACAGCGTCGGCGGCGAGTCGGGCACCCCGCTCGCGCACCAGACCCTGCCCGCCATGGACATGGATCAGGTCGAGAGGATGCTCGACTCCCGCCGGAAGTCGAGCGAGTCGAGCCAGAGCGACCGGAGGTCGTTCTCGGAGTAGATCCGGTCAGGCCGGATGACCCTGTCCTCCGAGACGTAGTAGAACTCCGCGTCGACGAGGTCGGGATCGATCCCGCGCCAGCGGGCGAACGCGAGCCGGTACAGCGCGAGCTGCAGCTGGCGGAGCTCGAGCTCCGCCGCGTCGGCCGGTGCCCTGCCGGTCTTCCAGTCGACGATGCGGTACCGGCCGTCGATCTCGTACACGGCGTCGATCTTGCAGATCACGATCTGGTCCGCGACCCGCACGTGCACCTCGACCTCGACCTCCTCCGGCTTGAGGCTCGCCCACTCCGAGCGCTCGAACGTGGCCTGCAGGCGCGCGAGCTCAGCCTCGTCGACCGGGCTCTCCGCCGGATCCGTGTCGAACTCGTGCGGGAGCGAGTCGAGGAGGTCGCCCGTCGCCGAGCCGCCGAAGCGGGCCTCGACCCAACCGTGGAACAGCGTGCCCAGCCGGGTCTGCCGGTACGGCCGCTCCGGCATGGGCCGACGGAGACCAGCGGCGACACCCGACGGGTCGGTGACGAAGTCCTTGAACCGGGACGCGGGGATGCGCGTCGGCAGCTCGACGAGCTCAGCGCGCTCGGCCGCCGCATCGCGCTCGGCGATCAGCAGGTCGATGTCCCGCTGCCAGCGCCCCGCGTCGGCGCCCTCGGCCGAGTGGGCGGACCCCATCGCCTCGCGCACCGCGGCCGCCGCGCGCTCGACGCGGACGCGCCGCGACCCGAGCGGGTCGAGCGGCCACTCGGCCGTGAGGGCGGAACCCGCCCGTGGGTTCTCCTCGTGCTGGGTCAGCAGCGGGAACTCGTTCAGCAGCCCCGCCTCGAACAGCTCGGTGAGGAACGGGCTCGCCGAGCGCGGGCGCGTCGTGTGGGACCAGAACGACCCGGTGAGCAGCAGCTCATCGCGCGCGCGGGTCACGGCGACGTAGGCGAGCCTGCGCTCCTCCGCCCGGTGCCGATCCGCGAGCGCGGCCGAGTACTCGGCGAGGCGGCCGTCGAAGACCTTCTGCGTCTCGCAGCCCCGCCAGGCGAGCAACGGCAGCTCGGCCGCGTCGCCACGGAACTCGTACGGCAGCTTGCCGAAGCGCAGCCAGCCCGATCCCTCCTTCGCCTTGGCGGGAAGTTCGTCGATCACGAGCCGCGGCACGACGACGACATCCCATTCCAGTCCCTTGGAACCGTGGATGGTCAGCAGCTGCACCGTGCCCGGCTCGGAGTTCTCGCCACGGGGGCCCATGGTGTCCTGGCGCTCCGCCCGCTCCAGCCAGCCGAGGAAACTGCCGAGCGTCGCAAGATCGTCGCTCGCCAGGAAGCTGTCGAGCTCGTCGTGGAACGCGTACAGGTTGGCCGGACCGTGCACGCTCCGGTCGTGGGCGGCGACCTCGATGTCGAGCAGGAGCTCCTGCTCGACGAGCCGCACGAGGTCGGGCAGCGCGACGCCCGTGCGCGAGCGGAGGAACGCGAACTGCTCCCCCGCCGCGCGCAGGCGCCGCAGGCCCACCGGGCTGAACCCCTCCAGCTGGGAGTGGCCCTCCGGCGCCTCGGCCACGAAGTCGAGCGCGTCCACGATCGACCGGCCGTCGTCGCCGGAGACGGACTCGCGCATCCGCCGCGTGAGCTCCTCGCTCAGGCGGCGCTGCGACCAGTCCCGGTTGTGCAGCCACGCCGCGACGCGGGACAGGTGCTGGAGGTCGCGGGCGCCGATCGACCAGCGCGCGCCGGACAGCAGCCGGATGAGCTGCGAACCCGCGGAGGGGTCGTGGAGCACCCGGAGGGCGCTCATCAGGTCGACGATCTCCGGCGCCTGCAGCAGACCGCCCAGTCCCAGGATGTGGTGGGGAACGCCGCGAGCCTCGAGGGCCTCGGCGAAGAGGCCCATGGCGCTGCGGGACCGGAAGAGGATGGCCGCATCCCGAGGCCGCCCGTCCGGCCTCGGCACGGCGAGCTGCCGCGCGAGCCACTCGGCGACACCCGTCGCCTCCTCCTCGACCGTCTCGGCGTACCGGGCGAGCACGGTGCCGTCCGGCGCGCCGTCGCGGGCCTGCAGCGGCTCGACGCGCACGCGGCTCGCCGAGGTGAGCGGCCCGACGACGGCGTTGGCCGCGGCGAGGATCGTCTTCGCGTTGCGCCAGCTCGTGGAGAGAGCGAACCCGGCGACCGGCGCCGGCGCGCCGTCGTCGCCACTGTCGTCCCCGCCGCGGAAGTCCGCGCCGAACCGCGCGAGGTTGGCGGCACTCGCCCCGCGCCAGCCGTAGATCGACTGGTGCGGATCGCCCACCGCCATCACCCCGTGCCCCGCGAACAGAGCGGCGAGCAGCCGCGTCTGCACGACGGAGGTGTCCTGGTACTCGTCGAGCAGCACGACGCGGTAGCGATCGCGATACCCTTCGGCGACCGCGGGCCGGCGCTCGCACACGGCGAGCGCGAGCGCCACCTGGTCGGAGAACTCGACGAGTCCGCGCCGCTTCTTCTCCGCGGCGTAGCGATCGGCGAGGTCGACGAGCACCGGCAGCGCGCTCACGTCGCCGATCGCCTTGGTGACGGACGCGTACGGCGAGCGCTTGGCGGGCGAGTCGGAGTACGGGAGCTCGCCGAGGCCGAGGAAGTCCTCTGCGAGGCGAACGACGCGCGAGGACTCGACGACGTTCTCGGCCAGCTCACGGCTGAGCTCGAGCACCGCATCCGTCACGGCGTTCAGCGACCGGCCGAGCGGCACGAGCCGCTCGTCGGTGCTGCCGCGCACGACGGATCGGGCGAGCAGCCACGCGGCGGAGTCGCTGAGCAGCACGGATTCCGGCTCCCGCCCGACGAGCAGGGCGTTGTCGCGGAAGATCGCGTTGGCGAACGAGTTGTACGTCGAGACGGTCGGCTGCTCGAAGGAGTCGTCGGCCTCCAGCAGGCCGGCCTCGCGCAGCTGGGCGATGCGCCGGCCGATGCGCTGGCCGAGCTCGCCGGCGGCCTTGCGGGTGAACGTGAGGCCGAGCACCTCCTCCTCACGCACGAGGCCGTTGGCGAGCAGCCACAGCACGCGATTCGCCATGGTCTCCGTCTTGCCGCTGCCCGCGCCCGCGACGACGAGCGCCGGCGTGAGCGGCGCCTCGATGACGGCCTGCTGCTGCAGGGTCGGGGTCGGCTGTCCGAGCCGCTCGGCGAGCTCCGCCGCCCCGATCACGCCGACACCGCCTTGACGACGTGGATGCGGCAACTGCCGAACGACCACGGGTCGAGGCAGTGCGAGCCGACCTGGGCGACGAAGACGGCGCCTGCCATGCCCTCGGCCGTCGTCGCGACCCGCTCCTGGAACGAACGGATCTCCTCGTCGGTGAACGCGGTCTGCCGGGGCTCGTAGTACGGCTTCCGCTGGGTGCCCTTCGAGACGATGACGAGCTTCGCGCCGCCCGCGGGCAGGTTCTCGGGCAGCCCCTCGATGTGCCCGGCGGCGAACGCGAGCTGGTACGCGCCCAGCTGCGGGTGGTCCGCCACCGCCGCGTCAGTCGTCGGCACGTGCGAGCCCGTCTTCAGGTCCACGATGACGGCGCTGCCGTCCGCGAGCTGCTCGACCCGGTCGATGCTGCCGCTCAGCACGGCCTCACCCGTCTCGAGCCGGATGGGCAGGCGGAAGCGCTGCTCGGAGCTGAGCAGCGTGCCGCCCGCGCGCTCGAAGTCCCCGAGGTAGTGCGCCAGCCGGGTCGTCATCTCCTTCGCCCGGATCTTCTCCACCTCCGACTGCCACGGCGCCTCGAAGCGGAACTCGCCCCAGCGCGCCTCGACGCCGCGCCACAGGGCCGCGGCGCTCGTGTCCGTCGCCGTCTCCATGACCTTGTGCAGCACGGTGCCGATGCCCGTCGCGGTCGACGAGGTGTCGCCGCCCATGGTGTCGATGAACCAGTGCAGCGGGCAGGTCTCGAACGACTCCATGCGCGACGGCGAGACACTCACCGCGTCCGCCTCGGGGTCGGTCAGGTCGTGCAGCGGATCCGCGGTGCTCGGCTCCATGAGGCCGTACCACGAGCCGGGGTCCGCGCCCGGCACGCCCTGCTCCGCCAGCCGGGCGAGCCCGCGGGCGGCGGCCGCGCTGCCCGTGCCCGTCAGCTCCCGTCGCAACCGGGCGACCATGCCGCGCAGCGACAGCGGGGACCGGGCGAGGTCGCCGGGGTCGCCCGCGGGCACGAGCCGGAAGAACGCGGACGGCAGCGCATCGTCGTTCGCGACGGCGGTGACCACGACCTCCCGCGACGCGCGGGACACCGCCTGCGCGAACATCCGCAGTTCGTCGTGCAGCACGGCGGTGCGGGCGTCGACCTCGCCGCCCGCATCGCCGCCGGCGATCGCGGCGAGGTCCTGCGCCCCGAGCAGCGAGCCGCGGATGCGGAGGTTCGGCCACACCCCGTCCTGCACGCCGGCGATGACGACCGTGTCGAACTCCTCGCCGATCACCGACGACGGGGTGCTCACCGTCACCGCGTCCACGAGGGAACGCGGCGCGAGCGTGTCCTCGGGCACGTCGCTGCCCGTCCAGCCGTCGAGGAAGACGCCTGCCGGAGCATCGGGCGTGCGCTCGACGAAGCGGCGCGCGGCGGAGAACAGCGCGACGACGGCGTCGAGGTTGCGGTTGGCCTCCTCCGCGACGATCCCCGAACCGAGCGAGCGTTCGCGCCACGGGCCGGCGAGGCCGCTGCGCTGCCAGATGCCCCAGAGCAGCTCTTCGATGGTGCCGCCCTCCGCGGCCTGGGCGGCGGCGGCGCGGATGCTCTCCGCGAGCCGGCCGGCGAGCCGCGCCACGCGGGTGTCGATGAGGGCGAGCACGCCCGGCACCCGCAGGCTCTCGACGAGCAGATCGTCCCCCGGGCGGTCGCCGCCCGTGTCGAGCTCGTCGTGCCGCAGGGCGGACTTCAGCCGGCGCAGGGACACCGCGTCCAGGCCGCCGAGCGGGCCGGTCAGCAGGGTGACCGCGACGGTCGCGTCGAGGGGCACGCGGCCCAGGGCGACCTCGAGCAGGAGCACCATGGCGCGCACCGCGTACTCGTCCCGCACCGCCGTGCCGCCGCCGGACACGCGGGTGGGCACCTCGAGGGTCGCGAGGCCGCGGGCGAGGGCCGGCACCTGCGCTCCCGAGCGCACGAGCACGGCCATGCGGCCCCACGGCAGACCGTCGAACACGTGCCGCTCACGGAGTCGGCGGGCGATGACCGCAAGCTCGTCCGCCGGGGACGGCAGCTCGTAGGCGACGACGGCCGCATCCTCGGCGGCCTCCTCCTCGGTGGTGGCCGCAACCTCGGCGGATGCCGCGCGGCGCTGCGTGCCCGCTCCGGCGGAGCCGATGCGGCCGGAGACGGCGGCGGTGAGCGCCCGCAGCTCCTCCCCCTGCCGGTGCACGGTCGTCAATGGCACGGTCGGCACCGACGGGAGACCGAGGTGGGCCCCGAGGCGGGCGACGGCGTCCGGGAGGGCGCCGCGGAAGGACCCGGTGGCCACGTCCGGATCGCCGAACGCCACGACGGTGACGCCCCGCCGGGCGAACGCCCGCACGAGCGCGAGCGTGGAGCGCGTCGACTCCTGCGCGTCGTCGAGGAGGAGCAACCGCAGCCGCCCGAAGCGGCCCAGCTGATCCGTCGGCCCCGCGTCCGCCCCCGACACGAGCGAGGTGGCCTCGCCGAGCAGTTCGGCGGAGTCGAAGGAGCGGTCGCGGAAGCTGGCCTTCACGTCGTCGTAGCCGCGCAGGAAGGTTGCGGCCGCTGCCCACTCGGGCCGTTCGTGCCGGTCGGCGAGACGCTCGAGCCGCTCCGGGGTCACCCCGTGCTCCGTGCAGCGCATCATGAGGTCGCGCAGCTCGGTGCGGAAACCCCGAAGCCGCCTCACATCCGGACCCAGGTGCTCCGGCCAGTGACCGTCGACACCGTCCTCGATCTCGCCCTGCAGAAGCTCGGCGAGAAGCTGGTCCTGCTCGCCGCCGGTGAGCAGTCGCGGGGGCTCGTCCCCCGCGTGCGCCGCCGCGTCGGCGAGGATCTCGAACGCGAGGGACTGCGGGGTGCGGGCGAGCGGGCCGAGCGTCGGAACACCGATGCGCAGCGCGATGCGGTCGCGCAGCACCGTCGCCCCGGCACGCGTCGGGGTGAGCACGAGGAGCTCCTCGGGCGACATGCCCTGCTCGATCCGGTGGGCCACGAGCTCGATGAGCGTCGCCGTCTTGCCGGACCCGGGCGCGCCGAGCACCGCCGCCGTCGCGTCGGTCGGCAGCGCGAGCACCGCCGCCTGGGACGCGTCGAGCACCGTCGGGCCGTGCTGACGACGGCCGCTTACGAATCCTCTGATCGCCACGGCGATCACGGTATAGCCTTCCGCCGACAGTGAACGGGAGCGAACCGCCCCGGCCGTACCGATAGCCTTTCCCTCTGTCGAATCGACGCATGAAAGGCACCCCCATGGACATCCGCATCGGTATCACCAACGCCCCCCGCGAGCTCAGCTTCGAGTCCAAGCAGGCCCCCGAGGACATTCAGAAGGTCGTCACCGACGCGGTCGAGGGCAAGACCGCGTTCTTCACGCTCACCGACGTCAAGGGGCGCGTCTACCTCGTGCCGACGCACGGACTGGCCTACATCGAGCTCGGCGGCGAAGAGGCTCGCCGCGTCGGCTTCGTCGCCTGACCTCGGCCCGCGCCGGATGGAACTCCTCTTCGTCACCCTCGGCGGGCTGATCCTCGGGCTCGCCGCCCGCTACGCGCTGCCGCGCCGCGATGAGGTGGGCGCGATGGTGGCGCCCGCCGTCGGTGCCGGCGTCGCGGCGCTCGTCTGGGTGGCGCTCACCTGGGCCGGTCTCGACTGGGACGGCGGCTGGATCTGGGTCGTCGCCCTCGTGCTCGCGGCACTCGCGAGTGCGGCGGCGGAGATCCGGCTCGGTCGCCGCCGCGAGCGCGCCGACGCGCAGCTCCTGGCGCGCCTCACCCGCGGCTAGCCCCGCCAGTCGCAGAGCCGGCTCAGGCCGTGAGGCCCATGGCGTCCATGCGACGCGTGTGGGCGGCGATGAGCTCCGTGAACACGGGCTCCAGCCGGGCCTCGACCGTGCTCGAGTCGGCGACGGCGATCATCGCGGACCGGGCGACGAGGAACGTGTCGCCGACCAGGCGGCGCCCCCACATCGCCAGTCGCGAGCCGAGGGCCGGCTGCGTCGCGATGCCCCGCTTGACGGCCTCCACGAGGCCGTGCCGCTCGTCGCCGGAATCGAGGATGATGATGACGCGGTCGCGGTACTCGGCGGGCAGGCCCGCGGCGAGCCGCACGTAGAAGTCGTCGAGCAGGCCGGCCGTGATGATCGCGGAGACGAGCGTCTCGTACCAGTCGGCACCGGCGACGAGGTGGCAGAACCGGTCGATGGAACCGGCGATCGGCTTCATGACCGTCGCCGGGTCGTCGCCGTGCCTCTTGATCTCCGCGGCGAGCGCCTGGTGCCGGTTGAGGGCGATGCCCGCGGCGGTGCTGACCGCCTCCTTTCCCACGATGTCGGGCGCCGTGCCGACCGCGCGGGAGAGCAGCTCGAAGATGGCGAGCTGGAGGTAGGTCACCTGGCCGAGATAGGCGAGCACGTCCGGCGTGAACTCCTCGAGGCTCACCCTCTGGACCGCGGTGCGCCGCGCCTCCGAACGCGGCTTCAGTCGGGGCGCATCCGCGCCCTGGGGACCGCGACGGAACAAGGTGAACACGCCCTCAGTGTAGAGGCCGCATGGGCGCACCAGGGTCGGGCCGCTAAACTGGAGGTGCCTCCTCATCGGAAGGGGGCGCACGCGCCCCCTTTCTTCATGACGGGCGCCTCATCCAGCCGGACGCTTCCGGCTCGCCACATGACAGGGCTTCTCACTGTGACTTTTGCAGAACTCAATATCGAACAGGACATGGTCGACGCTCTCGCGTCGAAGGGGATCCTCGAACCGTTCCCCATCCAGACCCAGACAATCCCCCTCGCGCTCACCGGCCAGGACATCATCGGCCAGGCGAAGACCGGCACGGGCAAGACCTTCGGCTTCGGCCTGCCCCTCATCCAGCGCCTCGGGCTCGACCCGGAGCCCGGCGTGCAGGCGCTCGTCGTCGTCCCGACGCGCGAGCTCGCCGTGCAGGTGACCGAGGACCTCGAGCTCGCCGCGTCCAACCGGCCGACCAAGATCGTCTCCATCTACGGCGGCAAGGCGTACGAGGGCCAGATCGAGCAGCTGAAGGCCGGTGCCCAGATCGTCGTCGGCACGCCGGGCCGACTCCTCGACCTCGCCGGTCAGCGCCTCCTCAGCCTCGCGAAGGTGAAGGTCATGGTGCTCGACGAGGCGGACAAGATGCTCGACCTCGGCTTCCTCGCCGACGTCGAGAAGCTGTTCGCCCAGACGCCGCCGCTGCGCCACACCATGCTGTTCTCGGCCACCATGCCGGGCCCGGTCGTCGCCCTCGCGCGCCGCTTCATGAACCGCCCCATCCACATCCGCGCGACGGATCCGGACGAGGGCATCATGCAGGCCAACATCAAGCACGTCGTCTACCGGGCGCACAGCCTGGACAAGGACGAGGTGATCGGCCGCATCCTGCAGGCCGAGGGGCGCGGCAAGACCGTGGTCTTCACCCGCACCAAGCGCGCCGCCGCACGCCTCGTCGAGGAGCTGAACGACCGCGGCTTCAACGCCGCAGCCGTGCACGGCGACCTGAACCAGGAGCAGCGCGAGCGCGCCATGGCCGCGTTCAAGGCGGGCAAGAAGGACATCCTCATCGCCACCGACGTCGCCGCCCGCGGCATCGACGTCGACGACGTGACGCACGTCATCAACCACACGATCCCCGAGGACGAGAAGGCCTACCTGCACCGCGTCGGCCGCACCGGCCGCGCCGGCAAGACGGGCATCGCCGTCACGTTCGTGGACTGGGACGACATGCACAAGTGGGCGCTCATCAACCGCGCGCTCGACTTCGGCACGCCCGAGCCGCAGGAGACCTACTCGTCGTCGCCGCACCTGTACACCGACCTCGACATCCCGGCGGGCTCCAAGGGCCGGCTGAAGACGACGCCGTCGGTGCGCACGGAGGACCCGGCCTCGGGCGGTCGTGACGGCTCGTCCCGCCCGCCCCGCGAGGGCGGCCGCACCCGCACGAGGACGCGCGGCGGATCCGCTGGCGCGGCAGCCGGCGAGCGCTCGCAGGCGCCCGCTGCGGACGGGGCCGGCGCGGGCCACGGCGGTCACGGCGGCGAGCACGGCGATGGACAGACCCGTCCCCACTCCCGCAACCGTCGCCGCCGCAGCGGCGGCCAGCGCCCGAGCGCCCCTGCCGTCTGACGCCCGCCCCTTCCGGAGCCCGGCCCTCGATCACGAGGCGCCGGGCTCCGGCATGTCGAGCGCCTCCCGTCCACGCCTATGATCGGCTTCGTGCCCTCCACCGGATCGCCCGCACTGCGGGACGCCCCGCTGCGCAACGCCTCGCTGCCGGAGGCGATGTGGCGCTTCAGCGACAACGCCTTCCGCTTCCGCGGCCGGGCGAGCCGCAGCGAGTACTGGTGGTGGATGCTCGTCAACGTCGCGGTGCTCGGGGTCACGCAGATCCTGATCCCGGTGCTCCTGACCGGGCGGTCGCCGCAGCCGACGCTCCTCGTCGGGCCGTTCGGCTCCGCGCTCCTCGCGAACGTCGAGGTGTTCAGCTGGTACCCAGACGAGCCCTCGGCCTCGCCGTCGCCCGCACTGTCGATCGTGGTCGCAGCCGTATGGTCGCTCGGCACGCTGATTCCGGGTCTCAGCGTCGCGATCCGCCGGCTGCACGACTCGAACCTGACGGCATGGTGGGCACTGCTCGCGTTCGTCCCCGTCGGATCCGTCGTGCTGCTGCTCCTCGCCACCCGGCGATCGCGTCTCGCGGGGGTTCGCTTCGACGGCTGACGGTCGACCGCGCCTCTCCACCCCGGGCGAGGGGCCCGCTACGGAAGGACCGGTGCCGATCCCGTCCCGGCTTCGAGGATCGCATCGAGCACGGCCGGAGCGGTCGAGTTCTCCGCGAGCCGGTTGGGCTTCCCGCTGCCGTGGTAGTCGCTCGACCCGGTCACCGCGAGCCCGAAGCGGTCGGCGAGCTCGTGCAGGCGGGCACGCCCGTCCGGCGTGTTCTCCCGATGGTCGATCTCGAGCCCGAAGAGACCGGCGTCCACGAGCGCGGCGAGCTCCCGCTCCGGGATGACCCGTGCCCGCCCCCCGGTCGCCGGGTGCGCGAGCACGGCGACACCGCCCGCGGCCGTGAGCAGCTGCACGCCGGTCAGCGGATCCGGTGCGTAGTGCGGCTGGAAGTACCCGCCGCGCCAGTGCAGGATCGTCTGGAACGCCGTGCTGCGGTCCGACACGAAGCCGCGCGCGACGAGCGCGTCCGCGATGTGCGGGCGGCCCACCGTGCCGCCCGGGGTGGTCTGCTCGAGCACGTCCTCCCAGGTCAGGTCGTAGTCCACCGCGATGCGCTGCACGATGCGCTCCGCCCGGTCACGGCGGCCCGACCGGATGCGGGCCGTCTCCGCGGCGAGGTCGGCGTCGGCCGGGTCGAGCAGGTAACCGAGGATGTGGACGCTCGCCCGGTCGACGCGCGTGCTCAGCTCCATGCCCGGCACCAGGGCGATGCCGGCGTCGAGAGCCGCCGCTGTCGCCTCGGCCCAGCCCGCCGTCGAGTCGTGATCGGTGAGCGCGACCGCCCCGAGGCCGAGGGACGCGGCCTCCCGCACCAGCTCGGCCGGGGCCTGCGTGCCATCGGAGACGCTGCTGTGCGTGTGCAGGTCGATGGGACCTGACAGAGGCGTTGACGGCATCCTGCAATGGTATTGCGTCGACGGATGCCCGGCCGCGCGCCGCTACAGTGGCGTAGGTCATGATCGGTCGGATACTCGCAGCGCTGGTGATCGTCGCGGTCGCGGTGATCCTGCTCATCGCGGTGTGGCCGCAGCTGCTGGGCCTCGGGAAGGTCTTCGTGGTCGCCCAGCTGGTCTCTCTCCGCGGTGCGGCCACCCTCGCCGCCGGGCTCGCGCTGCTGCTGCTCGGCGCGATCGCGCTCCCCGCGCGGCGCGCGCGGCGATTCCTCGGCTCCATCATGGTGCTGCTGCTCGCGTTCATCGGCACGTCGTCGGCCGTGCTCAGCACCCGCGGGTTCGGCGACACCGCCTTCGCAGAGAAGGGCGAGTGGGACGTCACGGTGCTGTCGTGGAACACCCTCGGCGGGGCGGCGGACGCGGCGGCCGTAGCCGACCTGGCCGTCGACGTCGCCGCTGACGTCGTCTCGCTGCCGGAGACCACGAAATCCATGGGCCTCGACGTCGCGGCGGCGATGGCGGCCGCCGGCGTGCCCATGCAGGTCTACACCACCGCCTACGACAACATCGCGGCTGCCCGGTCCACGACGCTGCTGATCCGCGAGGCGTACGGCTCGTACGTCGTGAGCGAGGAGGAGGGCAACACCACCGTGCTCCCCACGGTGATCGCCGTGCCCGCGGACGGCAGCGGGCCGACCATCATGGCCGTGCACCCGGTCGCCCCTATCCCGGCCGAGATGGACAACTGGCGCAGCGACCTCGAGTGGCTGGGCTCCCGCTGCAACACCGGCAACGTCATCATGGCGGGCGACTTCAACGCGACGCTCGACCACATGGCGGACTACGGCGGCACGCGCACGGCCGACGGGCAGCTCACGAACCTCGGCAACTGCATCGACGGTGCGGCTGCGACGGGCAACGCCGCGGTCGGCACCTGGCCCGCGTCCGCGCCGGCCCTGCTCGGCACGCCGATCGACCATGTCCTTGCGACCGACGGTTGGCAGTTCACCGGCTTCCGCGTCGTGACCGACCGCGACGGGGCGGGCAGCGACCACCGGCCGATCGTCGCCCAGCTGCACCCGCTGCGCTGACCCCGGCACCGCAGCGCCGCGGTGACAGAATGGAGGGATGGCAGACTCCGCAGTCCCCGCGTCCGCGTCCGCACCCGCCCCCGAGGCGACCCCGAAGCCCCGCGCGACCGAGAACCGGTCGACGACACCCGGAAGCACCCTGTTCCGGGACTACATCGCGAGCGGCTGGGCCGAGCGAGTCGAGAGTGAGCCCGAAGCGCGGGAGCAGGCCGCCTACGCGGCCGAGCGCCGTTCGCGCGTCTCCGCCCTCTTCCCGGGCAAGCGCCTCGTCCTGCCCGCGGGCAGCCTCAAGCAGCGCTCGAACGACACCGACTTCCCGTTCCGCGCGCACTCCGCGTTCGCGCACCTGACCGGCTGGGGGGCGGACTCGGAGCCGGGCTCCGTCCTCGTGCTCGAGCCGACGGCGGACGGCCACGATGCGACGCTCTACTTCCGCGAGCGCGCCGGCCGCGACTCCGACGAGTTCTACGCGAATCCCGAGATCGGCGAGTTCTGGATCGGGCCCCGCCCCTCGCTCGCCCAGGTCGCCGCCGACCTCGCTCTGGCCACGCGCGGCATCGCCGACGTCGACGCGCTGCTCGCCTCGGCGGACCGGGACACCCTCGTCGTGCGCGAGGCCGACCGGGCGATCACCGACCGGATCGACGATGCCAGGGCGTCGTCCCCGACGGACGACGGCTTGGCCGAGGGAGGCGACGCGGGCGAGTCGGTCGACGCGGACCTCGCGCGGGCGCTGTCGGAGTTGCGCCTCGTGAAGGACGCGTACGAGCTGGCCGAGCTGCGCCGCGCCGTCGACGCCACGGCACGCGGTTTCGAGGACGTGCTGCGCGACATGCCCCGGATCCTCGCGCACGAGCGCGGCGAGCGGCTCGTCGAGGGCGTGTTCAACGGGCGCGCCCGCGCCGACGGCAACGCCGTCGGTTACGACACCATCGCCGCCTCGGGCGCGCACGCCTGCATCCTGCACTGGACGCGGAACGACGGCCCGGTGACCGACGGCGATCTCATCCTCATCGACGCGGGCGTCGAGGTGGAGAGCTACTACACGGCCGACATCACCCGCACCCTCCCGGCGAGCGGACGTTTCACCGACGTGCAGCGCGAGGTGCACGAGGCGGTGCGGGAGGCCGCGGATGCCGCGTTCGCGATCGTGCGCCCCGGGATCCGCTTCCGCGAGGTGCACGCGGCCGCGATGGCCGTGATCGCCCGCCGGGTCGCCGAGTGGGGCATGCTGCCCGTCACCGCGGAGGAGGCGCTGCAGCCCGACAACCAGCACCACCGCCGCTACATGGTGCACGGCACGAGCCACCACCTCGGCCTCGACGTGCACGACTGCGCGCAGGCCAGACGCGACCTGTACCTCGACGGCGTGCTCGAGGCCGGCATGGTGTTCACGATCGAGCCCGGCCTGTACTTCCAGCCGGACGACCTGACCGTGCCGGAGCGGTTCCGCGGCATCGGCGTGCGCATCGAGGACGACGTCCTGGTGACCCCGGACGGCGCGGAGAACCTGTCGATCGGCATCCCGCGCACCGCGGACGACATCGAGTCCTGGATCGCGTCGCTCCGCCCGTGACCGCGCAGCCCCTGAGCGCCCTCGACGGGCCCAGGGGCCCCCGCGGGGCGGGGCGGGGCGGGGCGGGTCAGGCTGTGGGAGCCGCGCCCGGGTGCTGCTCGTCGTCGGGGAGGGCGCGCGGCGGAAGGCCGTGCACGGGCGGCTCGACCCCGAGGAGGTTGCGCGCCCGGTTCGCACTGTCCGGGTCGACGATGACGGAGTAGCTGCTCGAGATCACCTGCATCGTCGACGTGAAGTCGCGCCGGTTGCGGTTGATCGAGTAGCTCACGATGCTGAAGATCGCACCGAAGCCGGCGCCGATGAGCGCGGCGGCCAGCACGAACGACAGGTCCGGCGCTCCGGAGAACAGGAACAGCAGCAGTCCGAAGAACAGGCCGAGCCAGGCGCCGCTCGCTGCGCCCGCGCCCGCGGCCCGCGCGTAGGTGAGCTTGCCCGTCACGCGCTCGACGCTCTTCAGGTCGTTGCCGACGATCGAGACCTGCTTCACCGGGAAGTCCGCCTTGGCGAGCGAGTCCACCGCCGCCTGCGCCTCGAGATAGGTGTCGTACGTCGCGATGGACTCGCCCCTCGGGATGGACGGGGCGGCGACACGGCCTCTGCCGAACAGTGGGTTGCTCACGCCCCCAAGTCTTCCACGGCCGACAGTGGGGGGTGGATGCAACAACTAAGTTAGTCCTGTGAGTGCATCCCGAGTCTTCGTCGCCAGGCTGGCAGGCTGCAGCGTCTTCGACCCGCTCGGTGACCGCGTCGGCCGGGTGCGCGACGTGCTCGTTGTGTACCGCAAGGACGACCCGCCTCGCGTCGTCGGCCTCATCGTCGAGATCCCGGGCAAGCGGCGCGTGTTCCTCTCCATCGGTCGCGTCACGAGCGTCGGCTCCGGCCAGATCATCACCACCGGCCTCATCAACGTGCGCCGCTTCGAGCAGCGCGGCGGCGAGGTGCGCGTGATCGCCGAGATGCTCGGGCGCCGGGTCTCGCTGCTCGACGGCTCCGGGGACGCGACAGTCGAGGACGTGGCGATCGAGGAGGTCGGCACCGGCGAGTGGGAGGTCAGCCAGCTCTTCTGCCGCCGGCCGAAGACCGGCGGCGGACCGTTCGGCAAGGGGCCGACCATCTTCGTGCGCTGGGAGGAGGTCAGCGAGCGCCGCGTCGCCGGCGAGGCGCAGTCCGCCAGCCAGCTGCTCGCGGCGTACTCCGACCTGAAGCCGGCCGACCTCGCCAGCACCCTGCTCGACCTGCCGGAGGAGCGCCGCCTCGAGGTGGCCGGAGAGCTGCCGGACGATCGCCTCGCCGACGTGCTCGAGGAGATGCCCGAGAGCAGCCAGGTGGCGATCCTCGGCAACCTCGACGACGACCGCGCCGCGGACGTGCTCGACCAGATGCAGCCGGACGACGCCGCGGACCTCATCGCCCAGCTCTCGGACGAGCGCGGCGAGGCGCTGCTCGACCTCATGCAGCCGGAGGAGGCCGACGACGTGCGCATGCTGCTCAGCTACGCGCCGGACACCGCGGGCGGCCTCATGACGACGGATCCCATCATCCTGTCCGCCGACGCGACGGTCGCCGAGGGCCTCGCGCTCATCCGCCGGCACGAGCTCGCGCCGGCCCTCGGCGCCGCCGTGTGCATCACGCTTCCCCCGTACGAGCCGCCGACCGGCCGTTTCCTCGGCATGGTCCACTTCCAGCGGATGCTGCGCTACCCGCCGCACGAGCGACTGGGAACCCTGCTCGACCAGGGTCTCGATCCCGTGCACGCCACGACGTCGGCCGCCGAGGTGTCGCGCATCCTCGCGAGCTACAACCTCGTGTCCGTGCCGGTCGTGGACGAGAACCACCGGCTCGTCGGCGTCGTCACCATCGACGACGTGCTCGACCACATCCTCCCGGACGACTGGCGAAGTCGCGACGAGGAACGCGAGACGCGCAAACGCGCGGCCGCGCGATACCGGGGCACCGCGACGACCGCGATCCCCACGAAGACGACCGGACGAGGAAGGAGGCGGCGAGATGGCACGGGATAACCACGAACAGCGCCTCGACGCCCCGAAGGGTCTCCGCACCGGCGTCCTCCCCCTGCGCAACCGGGTGAGCCGGGACCGGTTCGGTCGCTTCACCGAGGGTGTCGCCCGCGCCATGGGCACGCCATGGTTCCTGTTCGGGCTCACGGTGTTCACCGTCATCTGGCTCGTCTACAACACCTACGGACCCGAGAACGCGCGCTTCGACTCGGCCACCTACGGGTTCACGGTGCTCACGCTCATCCTGTCGCTGCAGGCCTCGTACGCGGCCCCGCTCATCCTGCTCGCGCAGAACCGTCAGGACGACCGCGACCGCGTGCAGATAGAGCAGGACCGCCAGCGCGCCGAGCGGAACGTCGCCGACGTCGAGTACCTCGCGCGCGAGGTCGTCGCGCTGCGCCTGCAGATGCAGGACGTCGCGTCGAAGGACTTCATCCGCGCCGAGCTGCGGTCCCTGCTCGAGGAGCTGGATCGCCGCGACGAGGAGGCCGCGCCGGAGCCCGCGACGAGCGGTGGCTGACGCGCTCGCGGAGGCCGTCCTCGCGGCGCTCGGCCGCGTGATCGATCCGGAGATCCGCCGCCCCATCACCGAGCTCGACATGGTGGAGGGCGTCGAGGTGGGTGCCGACGGCGCCGCCGTCGTCGGCATCCGGCTGACCATCGTCGGCTGCCCCGCCGCCGACACCATCGAGCGCGACGTGCGAGAGGCGGTGGCGTCGGTGCCCGGTGTCACGTCCACCGAGGTGCGGGTCGGGGTCATGACGCCCGCCCAGCGCTCGGCCCTCACCGACCGGCTGCGCGGCCCGGGGGCGCGCCGCGGCGTGCAGTTCGGGCCGGATTCGCTGACCCGGATCTACGCGGTGACCAGCGGCAAAGGCGGCGTCGGCAAGTCGACGCTCACCGCGAACCTCGCCGTCGCTCTCGCGGCCCGCGGGCTCGCCGTCGGCATCGTCGACGCGGACGTGTACGGCTTCTCGATCCCCGGGATCCTGGGGCTCGTCGACGGTGCGGGCGTCGCGGTCAAGCCGACGCGGGTGGACGACATGATCCTGCCGCCGGTGGCGCACGGCGTGAAGGTGATCTCGATCGCGATGTTCGTGGACGGCAACGCGGCCGTCGCGTGGCGCGGGCCCATGCTGCACCGCACCATGACCCAGTTCCTCACCGACGTGTACTTCGGCGACCTCGACGTGCTCCTGCTCGACCTGCCGCCCGGGACCGGCGACATCGCCATCTCCCTGGGCCAGCTCCTGCCCGCCGCGGAGGTGCTCGTCGTCACGACGCCCCAGCCTGCGGCGGCGGACGTCGCCGAGCGCAGCGGGATGGTGGCGCGGCAGACCGGCCAGCGGGTCTTCGGCGTGGTCGAGAACATGGCGGGGCTGGTGCAGCCCGACGGCAGCGTGCTCGACGTCTTCGGCACCGGTGGGGGCGCCGAGGTGGCACGGCGGCTCTCCGCGGGGCAGGACGCGCCCGTGCCCCTGCTCGCCTCCGTGCCCCTGAGCGTCGCGCTGCGGGAGGGCGGCGACCGCGGCGCGCCCATCGTGCTCAGCGAGCCGGACGATCCCGCCGCGGCGGCGATCCGATCCGTCGCCGAGCGGCTTGCGGGTCCACGGAACCTCGCCGGCCGCCGGCTCGGCCTCTCCGTCGGCTAGGTCGCCTCGGAGTCGAACGGCGCGGGGCCGGCATGCGCGGTGGCGTACCGCTCCCCCGCGGTATCGGCGCGCTGCTCGCGCAGCCGGGCTCGCTTCTCCGCGGGCGTCTCCACCCTCGACGTCGGCCGGACGACGCGGGGCGCGGGCTCCTCGTCGTCGAGCAGGGCCTCGCGGATGATGCGCCGGGGGTCGTACTGCCGCGGGTCGAGCTTCTTCCAGTCAACCTCGTCGAAGTCCGGACCGAGCTCCTCGCGCATGCGCTCACGGGCGTCCGTCGCCATGCGGCGGCCGGCCTTCACCAGGTCGGCGAGCTTCTGCGCGTAGTAGGGCAGGCGTTCGGGGCCCAGCAGGAAGACCGCGATGATGCCGATCAGCATCAACTTCTCGAAGGTCAGTCCGAACACGCCTTCAGGATAGTGGGTGGACCCTGCACGGGCGGCGCGGAACTGCCCGGCGCACGCACTAACCTTGAGGGTCGATAGGAGCGTCGTGTCGGATAAAGAAGCCAACTGGAAGTTCAGCGAGGAGTTCATCCTCGAGGACGAGCATCTCGTCGCCGCACGCCAGCACTCGCACGAGCTCGGTGTCGAGCCGGTCTCGCCCGCGGTCGGCGCGCAGGCCGCGCTTCTCGCCGGGGCGTCGCGGGCGACGTCGATCATCGAGATCGGCACGGGCGCGGGCGTCTCCGGCCTCTGCCTGCTGGGCGGCGCTCCCCGTGCGGTCCTCACCTCCATCGACACGGAGCTCGACCACCAGCACACCGCGCGGGCGTCCTTCGGCGACGCGGGCATCCCCGCCAACCGCGTGCGGCTGATCACCGGGCGGGCGCGGGACGTGCTTCCGCGCATGAACGAGTCTTCGTACGACATCGTCTTCATCGACGCGGACCCCGGGTCCGTCATCGAGTACGTCGAGCACGGCCTCCGGCTCGCCCGGGTGGGCGGCACGGTGCTCGTGCCGCACGCGCTCTGGAAGGGCCGCGTCGCGAATCCCGCCGCCCGCGACGACGTGTCCGTCGCCTTCCGCACGCTCCTGCAGGAGGTCTCGCGGTCAAAGGCGGTGACGAGCGCGCTCTCCCCCGTCGGCGACGGCCTGCTTCAGCTGGTCAAGCGCGGCCGCTAGCGGACGCACCCACGCGGGCGTGCCGACGGAGTTCACGCCCGGCCGGCGGGCGCCCGGTTGGTCGGGTCGGCGGGCGCTCGCCGCTCGACTGCTTCCCGGGGACGCCGAACGCCCCGGGTCCGTCATCGGACCCGGGGCTCGGTTCGAGCTGGAGGGAAGCGCCGCTAGCCGGCGGAGACCACGCCCGCGAGCGCGTCGTGAAGTTCTTTCGCCTCTGCGTCGTTGACCGACACGACGAGGCGACCGCCGCCTTCGAGGGGTACCCGAACGATGATCAGGCGGCCCTCCTTCACGGCCTCCATGGGTCCGTCTCCGGTCCTCGGCTTCATGGCTGCCATTCAGATCCCCTTTCTAAAGGATGTCCCCCTATTATCGGACATTCCTCCACGTTCTGAAAAATTGGGACGCGTCACGGGGGCGTCCAGTCGTAGCCGTCGACCCGCCAGCAGAGCAGCAACCAGCCCCACTGCAGCGCGAGCGAGACCGCGACGACGCCCAGGCGGTACAGGGCCGACCGCGGCTGCGCGATCGCCCCGAGCAGCGGGAACATCGGCATCAGCAGCCGGAACGTGCTCGACTGCGGGAAGAACACGGCGAGCAGGTAGAGCGCGTAACTGACCACCCAGATGCGCAGGTCGGCGCCGAGCCTGCGGACCGGGGGCAGGAGCATCGCGCCCGCGAACGCGACGACGAGCAACGCGACGACGACGGGGCCGAGCGGCGATCCCAGCCACCAGTCGCCGCCCTGGAACCATGCCGCGAACGGCACGAGCTCCCCATAGCCGATGTAGGACGAGCGCCAGGCGAGCTCGGTGTCGGTGTACGCCGTGAGGGATCCCGTCACGGCCCAGGCCACCGCCGGCCACAGGAAGCCCATCCCCGCGCTGAAGAGGGCGAGCGCACCCGCCGCGACACGCTGCCGCGTCGGGAAGGGGTCGTCCTCGCGCCGCGCGAACCGGTGGACCGCGTGCAGGCCGAGGGCAAGCGCGAACGCGAGCCCGGACGGCCGGGTCAACGACATGACGGCCACGACCGGCACAAGCCAGCCGTAGGAGCGGCGCACGAGCAACAGGAGCGCGAGCGTCAGCAGGAACGCGTGCATGGACTCCGCGTACGCGACCTGCATCATCGGCGACAGCGGGGCGACGCAGAACAGAACGACGGCGAACATGGCCGCCGACCCGCCGATTCTCGGCAGCAGGAGCCGGTGCAGCAGCAGGGCGGCGCCCGCACCGAAGAGCACGGACACGGTGACCGCGGCGGGAGCCCACGAGAGCCCCGTGACGAGCATGAGACCGCGGACCACGACGGGGAATCCGGGCATGAAGGCCCAGGCGTTCTCGGCCACCCTGCCCTCGGGTGTCAGCGGCAGCTCGGCCGGATAGCCGACCACGGCGACGATGTTGTACCAGTTGCCGTCCCAGATGTTCGCGAAGTCGGCATAACCCGGGCTCGGGCCGGTCCAGGCGTTCGCCGCCTGAGCCGACGCGAGCGCCGACATCATGGCGGTCGTGACGCCGCGGGCGGCCGCGTAGACGATCAGCACTCGTGCCCACCAGGGCAGCAGGCGCCACCGGGCGCGGGTCCGGGCGAGCGGCGCGCGCGATCGGGTGATCGCGCGCGATCGCGTGGTCGCCTCCCCCGTACGCGGCTCGCGGGCGGCTAACCCGCGGTCAGCCACGCTCGCAGTCCCCGCTCGCACTCGACGATCTGCTCGAGGGAGACGCGCTCATCGTCTGCGTGCGCCTTGATCGGGTCCCCCGGCCCGTAGTTGACCGCGGGAACGCCCAGCGCGGAGAAGCGGGCGACGTCGGTCCAGCCGTACTTCGGCTTCGCCTCACCGCCGACGGCGGTGAGGAACTGCCGCGCGAGCTCGGCGTCCATTCCGGGCCGGGCGCCCTCCGCGAGGTCGACGACGCGGATGTCGTAACCGGGGAACAGCTCGTGGATGTGCGCGATGGCCTCGTCGCCGGAGCGGCTGGGCGCGAAGCGGTAGTTGACGTGCACCATGCATTCGTCGGGGATGATGTTGCCGGCGATGCCGCCCGTGATCCCGACCGCGTTCATGCCCTCCCGGTAGACGAGCCCGTCGACCTCGACCTCGCGGGCCGTGTAGGCCGCGAGCGTGTCGAGGATGGGCGCTGCGGCGTGCACGGCGTTGCTGCCCACCCAGGACCGGGCGGAGTGCGCGCGCGTGCCGAACGTGCGGATCTCGACGCGCAGGTTGCCGTTGCAGCCGCCCTCCACCGAGGAGTTGCTCGGCTCGCCGAGGATCGCGAAGTCGCCCGCCAGGAGCTCCGGGCGCGTGCGCGCGAGCCGGCCGAGCCCGTTCAGCGCGTCGGACACCTCCTCGTGGTCGTACCAGATCCAGGTCACGTCGACGGAGGGCTCGGCGAGCTCCGCGGCGAGCTTCAGCTGGACCGCGACGCCCGCCTTCATGTCGACCGTGCCGCGCCCCCACAGGTACTCCCCGGGCGCCTGCCCCGAGGGGTGCCCGGGCTCCAGGGTCTCGAAGCGCGTCGGCACGTTGCGGTTGATGGGCACGGTGTCGATGTGTCCCGCGATGACCGCGCGCTGCGCCCGGCCGAGGTGGGTGCGCGCGATGATCGCGTCGCCGTCCCGCAGCACCTCGAGGTGCGCGAGCCCGGAGAGGCTCGCCTCGATCGCATCCGCGATCACCGCCTCGTCGCCGGAGACGGACTCGATGTCGCACAGCGCGCGGGTGAGCGTCACGGAGTCTGCGGTCAGGTCGAGCGCGGGAGCTGAGGCCATTGCGTCAGTCTACGGAAGGGCCGCGCATGCCCGGCGAGCCGCCGGCCGAGGACGGCGCCACCGCCGTCTGCTCCGGCGGCTGCGCTGCGCCGGCCGGCACCGTCGCCCGCAGTGTGACGTCCGCGAGGAGCACGGAGACGACGGTGAACAGGTAGTAGAAGCCGAACACGGCGATCATCATGGCCGTGGGCAGCACGAGGTCCATGCGCCTGCCGAACGCGATCGTCAGGCCGAGGACCGTGAACACGGCGGACACGAGGGTCGCGGCGGAACCGGTCACGAGCGCCCAGCCGAGCAGCCGGCCCCGGGTGATGGGGACCGCGTTGACCTTGAGCAGCAGAAGCGGCGCGATCGCGACGAGCGGCACGACGAGGGTGTCGATCGCCGTGGCGCGGGCGGCCAGCCGCTGCAGGGACTGCTGCCACGCCTCGGCGCCCCCCGGCGCGACGGGCGCGGCCGGGAGGTAGGCGTGCGACAGGAGGCCGAACACCGCGGTCAGCACGAGGAGGTAGAAGAACGCGATGCCGAGCATGCCGACGAAGCGCGCAGGCGGGTTCGACCCCGGAGGCGGCGCGGAACCGTCAGGAGAGATGTCGGCCATGCGCCCTCCCCTCTCTCGGGCCGCCCGGTGGCATACGGATAATCTAGGGGAATGACCCCCGCGCCGCCGTCCTCCACGCCCTCGACCGCCACAGACGCGCACGCCTGGGGATACGGCCTGGCGACGGTCGCGGCGGACGGCACGGTGCTCGACACCTGGTTCCCGGAGCCCCGGCTCGGCACGCTGCCCGAGGGCCGGGACCGCTGGATCGCCCCGTCGTCCATCGAGGAGCTGGCCGGCGAGGATGCCCGGCGCAACGTGCGGATCGAGATCGTCACGGTCGACATCGACCTCGCGAGCGCCCCCGCGTCCACCCCCGACGCGTACCTCCGGCTCCACCTGCTCAGCCACCTGCTCGTGCGACCGAACGGCGTGAACCTCGACGGCATCTTCGGACACCTGCCCATCGTGGTCTGGACGAACGCGGGCCCCGTCGCCCCCGCGGACTTCGACCGGCTGCGGCCGGCGTTGCAGCGGGCGGGCATCGCCGCCCACGCGATCGACAAGTTCCCGCGCCTGACCGACTACGTGAGCCCGGACCGCGTGCGCATTGCGGACGCCTCCCGGGTGCGGCTCGGCGCGCACCTCGCGCCCGGCACGACGGTCATGCACGAGGGCTTCGTCAACTTCAACGCGGGCACGCTCGGCGCCTCGATGGTCGAGGGCCGGATCTCGCAGGGCGTCGTGGTCGGGGACGGCAGCGACATCGGCGGCGGCGCGTCCATCATGGGCACCCTGTCCGGCGGGGGCACCGAGCGCATCACCATCGGCGCCCGCGCCCTGCTGGGCGCGAACTCGGGCATCGGCATCTCGATCGGCGACGACAGCGTCGTGGAGGCGGGGCTGTACGTCACCGCGGGCACCAAGGTGCGGCTCGTCGACGGCGCGCCCACGGCGGACGGCACGCCGCGCAGCGTCAAGGCGATCGCGCTCTCCGGTCTGCCGAACCTCCTGTTCCGCCGCAATTCCCTCACGGGTGCGGTGGAGGTGCTGCCCCGGTCCGGCACGGGCATCGAGCTGAACGCGACTCTGCACGCCTGACCGCGGCACCTGACCGCGGCTCCGCCCCGCCGCTCGGTCACGGCGCCGCCGGGGTCGCGGCGCCGCGCCTCGGCACGACGAGCACGGCCACAGTCAGGGCGAGCACGAGGACGCCGACGATCCAGGACAGGCCCGCGTAACCGGCGACGGCGAGCACCGGCCCGGCAGCCGCGCCGCCGAACGCGCCCGCGACGTTCATCGCGAGATCGCTGCGGCCCTGGATGCGCGGCCGCGCCGACCCGGTCGCCAGATCGCTGAGGAGCGCGGATGCGGCCACGGTCGCCCCGCTCCAGCCCAGGCCGAGCAGCACAAGGCCCGCGGTGACGAGCGGCGTGCTGCACTCCCCCAGGGCCACGAGCGCGAGCGCGGCGGCGAGCAGGCCCTGACCGAGGAGGATGGTCGGGTACCGGCCGATGCGGTCGCTCAGCCAGCCGAACACGGGCGACAACGCGAACATGCCGGCGATGTGCGCGCTCAGGGTGAGACCGATGGCCGCCAGCCGCTCGCCGTGGTGCAGCAGGTGCACGGGTGTCATCGACATCACGGCGACCATGACCGCGTGGCTGACCCCGAGAACGACGACGGCGAGCACGACGTGTCTCCGGTCCCGCACCTCGCCCTCCCTCGCGCCGGCGCCCGCCGTCTCCCGGCGCAGGCGGCTGACCAGGTACGGGTCGGGCCGCAGGGCGACGAGGTAGACGACGGCCGCGGCCAGCTGGGCGATCACCGCAACGGCGAAGGACCCCGTGAGCGGCGGCATGCCGAACGTCTCGGCGATCGCCTCCCCCGGCCCGAACAGGTTCGGCCCCACGACGGACCCGACGGTGGTCGACCAGACGACGACGGACAGGTCGCGGCCCCTGTGCTGCGGGTCCGCGACGTCCGTCGCGGCGAAGCGCGACTGCAGGTTGACGGCGACGCCGAATCCGAGCAGCGCGAAACCGACCAGGAGCAGCGGGAAGCTGGTCGCCCCCGTCGCCACGACCGCGAGGATCGCGCCGACCATGGCCGTGAGCGTGCCCGCGGCCAGCGCGACTCGCCTGCCCCGGCGCTGCGACAGCCGCGCGAGCGGGATGGCTGCGGCCGCGGCGCCGAGGGTCGAGAGCGTCGCGGCCGCACCCGCGAACGCGTCGCTGCCGCTCACCTCCGTGGCGAGCACGGCGCCGATGGACAGGGTAGCCCCGATGCCCAGGCCGCCGAGGATCTGGCCGGCCACGAGGGCGCGGACGACGCGGCGCTGCAGGACGGCGAGGTCGGCGGTGCCGATCACCGCTCCGCCCATGCCGCCCCCCCGAGTCCTCAGCGTCACCCTAGCGGCGACGGCACCCACCGCGTCGAGGGGGCCGGCGGCTCCGGTGCACCGATCAGCGCTGGGGGAAGTCCCGGGCACCCTCGCCGACGTACAGCTGCTGCGGGCGGCCGATCTTGGTCGCCGGATCCTCGTTCATCTCGCGCCAGTGCGCGATCCAGCCGGGGAGGCGGCCGATGGCGAACAGGGCCGTGAACATGCGCGTCGGGAAGCCCATGGCCTTGTAGATGACGCCCGTGTAGAAGTCGACGTTGGGGTAGAGCTGACGCTGGATGAAGTAGTCGTCCGCGAGCGCGACGGCCTCGAGCTCCTTGGCGATGTCGAGCAGCGGATCGGAGATGCCGAGCGCCTCGAGCACCTCGTCCGCGCTCTCCTTGACGAGCTTGGCCCGCGGGTCGAAGTTCTTGTATACCCGGTGGCCGAAGCCCATGAGGCGCACGCCGTCCTCCTTGTTCTTCACCCGGTCCACGAACGTGCCGACGGACTCGCCGGAGTCGCGGATCCGCGCGAGCATGGAGAGCACCGCCTCGTTCGCGCCGCCGTGCTTCGGGCCGAAGAGGGCGTCGATGCCGGCCGAGACGGAGGTGAACATGTTCGCCCCCGTCGAGCCGACGAGGCGAACGGTCGACGTCGACGCGTTCTGCTCGTGGTCCTCGTGCAGGATGAGCAGGCGCTCGAGCGCCTTGGAGACCACGGGGTTGACGACGTAGGGCTCCGCGTTGTTGCCGAAGCTCAGGCGCAGGAAGTTGTCGACGAAGCCGAGCGAGTTGTCCGGGTACAGGAACGCCTGACCGACGCTCTTCTTGTAGGAGTACGCCGCGATGACGGGCAGCTTGGCCAGCAGGCGCAGCGTCGACACCTCGACCTGGTGCCTGTCCTGCGGGTTCAGCGAGTCCTCGTAGTAGGTCGAGAGAGCGGAGACGCAGCTCGACAGCACCGACATGGGATGCGCGTTCGTCGGCAGCGCGCGGAAGAGGCCCTTGACGTCCTCGTGCAGGAGCGTGTGCCTGCGGATGTCCTCGTCGAACTTCGCGAGCTCGTCCGTCGTGGGGAGCTCGCCGTGGATGAGCAGCCAGGCCGTCTCGAGGTAGGTCGACTGCGTTGCGACCTGTTCGATCGGGTACCCGCGGTAGCGCAGGATGCCGGCATCGCCGTCGATGTAGGTGATGGCCGAGCGGGTGGACGCCGTGTTCACGAAGCCGTTGTCCAGCGTCGTGAGGCCCGTCTGCTTCGTGAGGCTCGAGACGTCGATCGCCGACGCGCCTTCGGACGCGGTCAGGATCGGCAGCTCCACCGTGCCGCCGGGGAAGGTCAGCGTGGCCTTGTCGCCCTCGTTCGCCGACTGTGTGCGCGCGACATCTCCCACGGTGCCTCCTCGATGCTTGGTGCGAAAAAACGGTGCCCCGGCGCTTGTCGCGTCCACGGGGCAGACGACTACAGCCTAATCGGACGCGAGCGCCATCGTTCTCCCCGCCAACAGTGGGACCGATCCGTTGGAGGACTCATCCTCCTCGACCGCACCGCCCGACGCCCGCCGGACTCCGCCGTGGGTCCCGGCGAGGGACTCAGCCGCGAGGAGCAGCGGTCAGCCGGTTCGCGGCCGCGTCGATGCGCTCGTCGGTCGCGGTCAGCGACAGGCGCACGTGCTGCGGCGACGCGTCGCCGTAGAACGGACCGGGTCCGGCGAGGATGCCCAGGTCGGCCAGCTCGCCCATGGTCTGCCAGGCGTCGACGCCCGCCGTCGCCCAGAGGTACAGCCCGCCCTCGCTGCCGTCCACCCGCAGGCCATGGGCCTCGAGCGCCGGCAGAAGGCGCTCGCGGCGGGCGCGATAGCGTTCGCGCTGCTCGGCGACGTGGCCGTCGTCTCCGAAGGCCACGGCCATGGCGTGCTGCAGCGGCGCGGGAACCATGAGCCCCGCATGCTTGCGCACGCGGACGATCCGCTCGATGAGGTCGCCGTCGCCCGCGATGACGCCGGCACGGTACCCCGCGAGGTTGGACTGCTTGCTGAGCGAGTAGAGCGCGAGGACGCCGGTGTGGTCGGTGCCCACGACGCGCGGGTCGAGGACGCTCGGCGTCGCCTCGCCGGCCCAGGGCCCCCAGCCGAGCTCGGCGTAGCACTCGTCGCTCGCCACGATCGCCCCGATCTCGCGGGCGCGCTCGACCACCGCGCGCAGGGCCTCGACGCCGAGCACCCTCCCGTCGGGGTTGGCCGGGCTGTTCAGCCAGACGAGCTTCGTCGCCGGCGGCCACTCCGCCGGGTCGTCGCACGCCACCGCCCGCGCCCCGGCGAGCGTCGCGCCGATGGCATAGGTGGGATAGGCGACCGCGGGCTGCACCACGATGTCGCCCTCGCCGAGACCGAGCATGAACGGCAGCCAGGCCACCATCTCCTTGGACCCGATGGTGGGAAGCACGTCCTCCTGCCGCACCGTCACGCCGCGGCGCCGCGAGAACCAGTCGACGACGGCACGCCGCAGTTCCGTCGTCCCGACGGTGGTCGGGTATGCGTGGGCATCCGTCGCCTCCGCGAGCGCGGCGCGGATGAGCTCGGGTGTCGGGTCGACGGGCGAGCCGATCGAGAGGTCCACGATGCCGTCCGCGTGCTGAGCGGCGCGCATCGCGTAGGGGGCGACCCGATCCCAGGGGTAGTCGGGCAGCTCGCCGAGCACCGCTATCCCGCCTGCGGCGGCAGGCCGGCGATGACGGGGTGGTCCTTGTGGATCACGCCGACCTTCGCGGCTCCGCCCGGCGACCCGATGTCCTCGAAGAACTCGACGTTCGCCTTGTAGTAGTCGGCCCACTTGTCGGGCAGGTCGTCCTCGTAGTAGATGGCCTCGACGGGGCACACGGGCTCACAGGCGCCGCAGTCGACGCACTCGTCGGGCTGGATGTAGAGGGAGCGCTCGCCCTCGTAGATGCAGTCGACGGGACACTCGTCGATGCATGCGCGGTCCTTGACGTCCACACAGGGCAGGGCGATGACATAGGTCAATTCGGTCGCGTTCCCTTCACAGATCCTTGCCCTGCCAGTCTATGCGCGGCGCCCGGGCAGCCGCGGCCACGCGAGCACCAGCACCGCGATCACCGCGGGCGCGAGCGTCCACGCGATGCTGAGCGGGCTGTCCGGGAACAGCACGGACCCGCTCGGGCCGGGCAGCGAGAGCACGGCGACGACGGCGAGGATGCCGACGGCGGACGCGACCGCGTACGAGCGGCTGGGCAGCTGCAACCGCAGTCCGAGCAGGAGGACGGTCGTGGCGGCGACGCCGAGCACGATGCCGACGGGCACCGGCACCCCGAGGAGGACCGGCGCATACCGGTGCGCCGCGGTGCCGAGAAGGCCGACGACGGCGCCGGAGACCAGCGCGAACGCGAGGCCGAGGGCGCGCTGCGACAGCGGCTCCCGGGCCGAGGGCGGCTCGGGCACCCGGATCGGGCGGTAGCACTCGACCTCCGAGATCAGCCGTCCGACCCCGTTCGAGAGCCCGAACTGGCCGCCCCTGACCACGACCTGGGTGCGGTGGGCACGGAGTGCGGCGGTCTTCTCCGCCAGCTGCTCCGACACGTCGATGCGGATGGGCACGAGGGCGTCGTCGACCGCGACGGCGTCGTGGTTGCGCGGGGCATCGAAGAACCCGCTGTCCCGCACCGCGTCGTGGCTCGCGTCCGCGATCGACCTCGGGGTCTCGACGGCGAAGGCGGGCACGGCGGCGTCTCGGGCGGCGAGCACGGCCGCGCGCTGGATGGCGATGTGGTCGGGGTGGCCGTAGCCGCCGAAGTCGTTGTAGGTGACCACCGCCGTCGCACCGGTGTCGCGCAGCACGGCGAGCACATCCCGCGCGACGTCACGCCGGTCGGCCGCCGTGAGAGCGTCAGCGGCGAGCGGCTCGACGGGGGCCGGGTGCCCGTCGGCGCCCCAGCGCATGCCGGAGTCCGTGTAGCGCCGCTCCCCGAGCCCGGGCGCGCGGGCACCGGCGGACCCGAGGTAGCGGTGGTCGCGCACGCCGAGCGCACGCATCGCCTCCGCGAGCTCGCCCTCGCGGAAGGCGGCGAGCGCCGCGTGGTCGTCGCGGAGGCGCGCCAGGTCGTCCGGGATCACCTCGCCGCGCTCGCCGCGCGTCGCCGTGATCACGGTGACGCCGACGCCCTCCGCGACCAGTCGAGCGATGGTGCCCCCGGTCTCGATGGTCTCGTCGTCGGGGTGAGCGTGGACGAACACGACGTGTTCCGGCCGCTCGCGTGCATTCATCCGGCCGAGCCTACCCGGACGGGGCGGCCACCCCGCTCGGCGGCGCCCATTCCTGCCACGCCCGTCGTGCGACCCGCCCGTTCCGCGGGCGGTCGGCCTCCCGCGTCAGCCCTCGTGTCCGGTGCCAGGCGGCGCCGCCTCGAGAGCCGCCTCGAGCGCCGTGACCAGCTCGGGCGCGTCGGGCTCGACGCTCGGCCGGAACCGGTGCACCTCCCCCGCCGGCGTCACGAGGAACTTCTCGAAGTTCCACGTCACCCGCCCGGCCTTGCCGCTCGCATCCGGCACCTTCGTCAGCTCGGCGTACAGCGGGTGCCGCGAGCGTCCGTTCACCCGCACCCGCTCGAACATCGGGAATGTCACGCCCCACGTCGCCGAGCAGTACTCCGCGATCTTCTCCTCGCTGCCGAGCTCCTGCAGGAACTGGTTGCTGGGGAAGCCGAGCACGGTGAAGCCACGATCCCCGTACGTGCGCTGCAGCTGCTCGAGCTTCTCGTACTGGGGCGAGAGCCCGCAGCGGGACGCGACGTTGACGACCAGCACCACCCGGTCGGCGTACTCGGCGAAGGCGGTGGCGGATCCATCGATGCGGGTGAGGGGGATGTCGGCGAGGTCCATGTCCGGAGTCTAGGTCGCGGTCACGCCCGCCCGGCGCGGCCCCGGTGCCCTGCGGGCGGGCGCGAAGGAGCGCAGGCGGAGGCTGTTGGTCACGACGAAGGCCGAGGACAGCGCCATCGCCGCGCCGGCGATCAGGGGGTTCAGCAGGCCGAGCGCCGCGAGCGGGATGGCCGCGACGTTGTAGGCGAATGCCCAGAACAGGTTGCCCTTGATGACGGCGAGGGTCCGCCGTGACAAGCGCACCGCATCGACCGCCGCCAGCAGGTCGCCGCCCACGACGGTGAGATCGCTCGCCTCGATGGCCGCATCCGTACCCGTGCCCATCGCGATGCCGAGATCGGACGTGGCGAGCGCGATGGCGTCGTTCACGCCGTCGCCCACCATCGCGACGCTGCGCCCCTCGGCCTGCAGCCTCGCGACGACGTCGGCCTTCCCCGCGGGAAGCACGCCCGCGTGCACCTCGTCGATGCCGACGGCCGCCGCGACCGATCGCGCCACGTCCTCGTTGTCGCCCGTGAGCAGGACGGGGTGCAGTCCCAGCCGGCGGAACGCCGCGACGGCCTCCGCGCTCGTCGGCTTCGGGGCGTCCGCGACGGCGAGCAGCCCCCGGACCGTGCCGCCGCCGGCCACGGCCGCGCTGAGCGCGACCACGGTCTTCCCCGAGCGCTCCAGGCGCCGGCGTTCGGCCTCCAGCTCGGCCGACAGGGCGTCGGCGGGGCCGTCGCCGGCGGTTTCCGCCAGCCACGCGGGACGGCCGACGCGGACGACGCGGCCGTCGATCACGGCCTCGACACCGAGCCCGCGCTCGCTGCGGAACGAATCGAGCGGCCGCAGAGAGCCGAGCCGCTGGGTCGCGGCACGGGTGATGGCGGCGGCGACCGGATGCTCGGAGCCGGCCTCCGCCGCTCCCGCCAGGCCGAGCACCTCGTCCTCCGTCGCGCCCGGTGCCGCCACGACGGCCGCGAGCGTCATGCGCCCGGTCGTCACGGTGCCGGTCTTGTCGAGCGCGACGGTGTCGATCCGGCGGGTCGACTCGAGCACCTGCGGCCCGCGGAGCAGGATGCCGAGCTGCGCGCCGCGGCCGGTGCCCACGAGCAGCGCGGTCGGTGTCGCGAGGCCGAGCGCACACGGGCAGGCGATGATGAGGGTCGCCACGGCGGCGGAGAACGCCATCTCGCCGCCCGCGCCGGCGAGCAGCCACCCGGCGAGGGTCAGCACGGAGATCGCGAGGACCACCGGCACGAAGACGGCGCTCACCCGGTCGGCGAGTCGCTGCACCTCCGCCTTGCCGGACTGGGCCTCCTCGACGAGTCGCGCCATGCGCGCGAGCTCGGTGTCCGCCCCGACGCGCACGGCTCGCACGACGAGGCGCCCGCCGACGTTGATCGTGGCCCCGGTCACCCGGTCGCCCGGGCCGACCTCGACCGGCACGCTCTCTCCGGTGAGCATGCTCGCATCCACCGCGGACGCGCCGTCCTCGACCTCGCCGTCGGTCGCGATCTGCTCGCCCGGCCGCACGACGAAGCGGTCACCGACCCGGAGCGCCGCGATCGGGATGCGGGTCTCGCGCCCGCCGGTCAGCACGGCCGCGTCCTTCGCGCCGAGCCGCAGCAGGGCGCGGAGGGCGGCGCCGGACCTGCGCTTGGCCCCGGCCTCGAAGTAGCGGCCGGCGAGCAGGAACACGGTGACGGCCGTGGCGACCTCGAGGTACAGCTGGTGCTCGCCGGAGCCGCGCTCCAGCGTCCACTGGAAGGGCATGGTCGCGCCGATGCGGCCCGCCTCGCCGAGGAACAGTGCGTACAGCGACCAGCCGAAGGCCGCGATGACGCCGCCGCTGATGAGCGTGTCCATCGTCGTGGCACCGTGCCGCGCGTTCACGGCGGCGGCGCGGTGGAAAGGCCACGCGCCCCAGGTCACGACGGGCACGGCGAGCAGCAGCGCGAGCCACTGCCAGCCGGGGAACTGCAGCGGCGGCGCCATGGACAGCGCGAGCACGGGGATCGCGAGCGCGGTCGATACGGCGAGCCGGCGCCGCAGCGCGGCCGTCCGGGGATCCTCGTCTGCCGCCTCGTCCTCGTCGGCGACCGGTGGCGGCACCTCGGCCGTATAGCCGGTTGCGACGATGGTGGAGATGGCCTCCGCCACGCTCGTGCCGTCCGGCAGCAGGACGGTGGCCTTCTCCGTCGCGTAGTTGACCGACGCCTCGACGCCGGGCATGCGGTTGAGCTTCTTCTCGATGCGCGCCGAGCACGACGAGCACGTCATGCCCCCGACGAGGAGTTCGACGCGCTCCGCAGTCATCGGCCGGTGGGCGCGAGCGTGTAGCCGGCCTCCTCGATGGCGGCCTCGACCTCGTCGGCATCGAGCGCGGCGGCGCTGGTGACGGACACGGCGGACGACCCGCCGGGCACGAGATCGACGTCGACCGCTGAGACCCCGGCAAGGCCGCTGAGCTCCTCGGTCACGCTGGCGACGCAGTGCCCGCACGTCATCCCGGTCACCTGGAGGACCGTGGTCACCTCGACGGGCGAGCCCGCCGCGCCGTTGCTCGTTCCCGCGGCGGCGCCCTGTTCAGTGCTCGCGCCGGCGCTCGTGTCCACGGGCGCGCAGCAGGCGCAGGAGGAGCCGGAATCGAGAAGGGGCAGCGGCGTACCGCTGGAGAGTTCGGTCATGAGAGTCCTTCGTGTTGGAATCCCGGGCGAGGGCCGGCGATGAGTTACAGGGTACCCCGGTAGGGTATGGTTGTCGAACCGACAAGGAGAACCGCATGGCGAATCCCCCCTCCCCCGCGTCCGCGCCGAACGACGCCGGCACCGTGCCGAACGACGCCGGCACCGTGCCGAACGACACGGACGCCGGGGTCGCCGAGCACGCGCACCACGGCTACATCTCGAACAAGGACGCCTACCTGAAGCGCCTGCGCCGCATCGAGGGCCAGGCGCGGGGGCTGCAGAACATGGTCGCCGACGAGAAGTACTGCATCGACATCCTCACCCAGGTCTCGGCGATGACGAGCGCGCTCGAGTCCGTGGCCCTCGGCCTGCTCACCGAGCACCTCACGCACTGCGTGGCCGAGGCCGTGCAGTCCGGTGGCGATGCCGCCCAGGAGAAGATCAAGGAGGCGTCCGACGCCATCGCGCGCCTCGTCCGCTCCTGACCGACCGGCTGCTTCGCGCCGGCCGAGCCGCCCGTCCGCTCTCCGCGGGCGGGTGATCGCGTCCGGCGACCCGGTCTAGTCGGTGCCCGCGGACGGCCAGCGGTCCGCGATCCATCGCGCCCAGCCGTCGAAGCCGGCCGGCGGCGGATCGACGACGGGGCCGAACTCGTCCTCGGCGGGCGGCTCGAAGACCTGCCGGGAGCGAACGAGGTCGTCCGCGGTCATCGGGAACGTCTCATCCGGCGCTCGATCGAATCGGGCGAACACGCGCTGCCGCTGCGTCGCCTCGTCCACCGGCAGCCAGATGGCAGCGCACCGGGCGCCCGCCTCCGCGGCGAGGGCACGCAGCGCGGATCGCTCGTCCCTCCCCCACAGCCCGAAGTCCAGCACGACGTCCGTGCCGATCGCGAGCGCCCGGCGGGCGAGCCACACGAAGCGCCCCTCGAGCACATCCCGCGCTCCCCCGGCGTCCGACTCCCCGAACAGCGGGAGCATCCACTCGTCGGGCGTCAGCCGGAGAGCCCCGTGCTCCCGCTCCAGCTCCCGGGCCCTGGTCGTCTTGCCCGCACCGGGCAGCCCCACCATGAGAAACAGCGTCGGCCGAGCGCGATCCGGGCTCACCCGAGCGTCCGCCGGAAGAACTCCCACACCGTGGCCTGCAGCTGCGCCGTGCTGCGGTTGTCGACGGCCCCGCCGTGGCCGCCGTCCGCGTTCTCGTAGTACCAGACGTCGGGGATGCCGAGCTGCTCCATGCGCGCGGCCATCTTGCGGGCCTGCACCGGGCCGACGCGGTCGTCGCTCGTGGCCGCGTACAGCAGCAGGGCCGGGTACTCCACGCCCGCGGACACGGTGTGGTACGGCGAGAAGCCGCGGATGAACGCCCACTGCTCGGGGTCGTCCGGGTCGCCGTACTCCGCGATCCACGACGCCCCCGCCGAGAGGCGGGTGTAGCGCCGCATGTCGAGCAGGGGCACGCCGCACACGATGGCCCCGAACAGCCCCGGGTAGCGCGTGAGCATGTTGCCGACCAGCAGGCCGCCGTTGCTGCGCCCCTCGCAGCCCAGGTGCTCGGGCGACGTCACCCCGCGGGCGACGAGATCCCGCGCCACCGCGGCGAAGTCCTCGTACGCCCGCGGGCGGTTCTCCTTGAGCGCCGCCCGATGCCAGGCCGGCCCGTACTCGCCACCACCCCGGATGTTCGCCACGACGTACACGCCGCCGCCCTCGAGCCACGCCCGGCCGACCACGCCGCTGTACGCGGGCACCCGCGCGTGCTCGAAGCCGCCATACCCCGACAGCACCGTCGGGTTGGCGCCGTCGAGCGTCATCCCTCTCGGCGACACCTGGAAGTAGGGCACCCGGGTGCCGTCGTCGGAGGTCACCCAGTGCTGCTCGACCTGGAACCGGTCCTCGTCGAAGAACGACGCGGCGGCCTTGGCCTCCCGGTGCGGCTCGGACCCGAGCACGCCGCGGCGGAGGGTCGGCGGCGTGAGGAACCCGGACACCTGCAGCCAGTACTCGTCCGACCCGTCGGGGTCCGTGTCCACCACCCCGACAGAGCCGTACGACGGCAGGTGCTCGAGGTCGCTCGCCTCCCAGTCGCGCTCGGGCCTCAGCACGCGGATGCGGGACGCGACGTCGTGCAGCAGCGTCAGCAGGAGGCCGTTCCGGGTCCACGTCCAGGTCTCGAGGGCGGTGTGGGCGTCGGGCTCGAACAGCACGCGCATCCCGCGGTCCCCCGCGAGGAAGTCGTCGAGGCGGGCGCAGAGCAGGAGGCCGGAGGGGTAGGTGCGGTCGCCGAGCACGGTGTCCGCCCGGGTGCGGACGAGGAGCCACTCCCGGTGCACCTCGACGTCCGCGGACTCCGGCACGTCGATGGGCACGAGCGACCCGTCGCGCAGCAGGAAGGTGCGGCTGCGGTAGAAGTCGTAGACCTCCGTCACGAGGTCCCGCTCGAAACCCGGCGTGTGGTCGTGACGGGCGTACACGATCATGTCGGTCGCCCGGACCTCGTGCACGGGCTCGGCGTCGGCGAGGGGCTGTCCCCGCCTCAGCCGCCGGACGGTGCGGGGATAGCTGGACTCGGTCATGCTGCCCGGGCCGAAGTCCGTCGCCACGAAGACGGTGTCGCGGTCGACCCAGCCGACACTGCTCTTGGCGGTGGGGATGTCGAAGCCGCCCGGCACGAACTGCCGGATCCCGAGGTCGAACTCGCGCACGGTGACGGCATCGCCGCCGTCGGGCGACAGCGAGACGAGGGCGCGATCCAGGGTCGGGCGCAGCAGCGCCGCGCCCGCGTACACCCAGGCCGTGCCCTCCTCGCGGCCCAGCGCGTCGACGTCGAGCAGCACGTCCCACTCCGGCTCGCGGGAGAGGTAGCTCTCGAGCGTCGTGCGCCGCCAGAGTCCGCGCGGGTGCGCGGCGTCTCGCCAGAAGTTGTAGTAGTGGTCGCCGCGGCGGTGCACGACGGGGATGCGCTCCTCGGAGTCGTACACCTCGAGCAGCCGCTCCACCGTCGCGGCGTGGTGGTCGGACGCCAGCCAATCCGTCGTGCGCGCCGTCCGTTCGGCGGCCCAGGCGAGCGGCCCCTCCCCGTGGATGTCCTCGAGCCAGAGGTTCGGGTCGTCGAGCGCGTCGTCGGTCATCCCGCCAGCCTAGGGCGCGGCCCCGACCGGCCGAGGGGCGGCACCTCGCGCGCCACGACGTGAGGCCCGCCCCGTCCGAAGACGGGGCGGGCCTCACGTGTCGCGGCGCGCGAGGTGCGGGTTACGCGTTCTGCTTCTTGAGGCGGGACGCGGAACGCGCGCGGGCGTTCTGGTCGAGCTCGACCTTGCGGATGCGGATCGCGCTCGGCGTGACCTCGACGCACTCGTCCTCGCGGGCGAACTCGAGGCACTCCTCGAGGGTGAGCCTGCGGGACGGCGTCATGCGCTCGAACGTGTCGGAGGTGGACTGACGCATGTTCGTCAGCTGCTTCTCCTTGGTGATGTTCACGTCCATGTCGTCGGCGCGGGAGTTCTCGCCCACGACCATGCCCTCGTAGACCTCCTGCGTCGGCTCGACGAAGAACGACATGCGCTCCTGAAGCGCCACCATGGCGAACGGCGTCGCGACGCCGCTGCGGTCGGCCACGATGGAGCCGTTGCTGCGGGTCTCGATGGCGCCGGCCCAGGGCTCGTAGCCGTGCGAGATCGCGTTGGCGATGCCGGTGCCGCGGGTGATGGTGAGGAACTCGGTGCGGAAGCCGATGAGGCCGCGCGACGGCACGACGAACTCCATGCGCACCCAGCCGGTGCCGTGGTTGCTCATGCCCTCCATACGGCCCTTGCGGGCGGCGAGGAGCTGGGTGATGGCGCCGAGGTGCTCCTCGGGCGCGTCGACGGTCAGGTGCTCGAAGGGCTCGTGCGTCTTGCCGTCGATGGTCTTCGTGACCACCTGCGGCTTGCCGACCGTGAGCTCGTAGCCCTCACGGCGCATCTGCTCGACGAGGATGGCGAGCGCGAGCTCGCCGCGGCCCTGCACCTCCCACGCGTCGGGACGCCCGATGTCGACGAGCTTGATCGAGACGTTTCCGATGAGCTCGCGGTCGAGGCGGTCCTTGACCATGCGCGCGGTGACCTTCGAGCCCTTGACCTTGCCGACGAACGGCGACGTGTTGGTGCCGATCGTCATGGAGATGGCGGGGTCGTCGACCGTGATCGTGGGCAGCGGGCGCACATCGTCCGCGTCGGCGAGGGTCTCGCCGATGGTGATGTCCGGGAAGCCGGCGACGGCGACGATGTCGCCGGGGCCCGCGGAGTCCGTCGGGTAGCGGGTGAGCGCCTTGGTGGCGAGCAGCTCGGTGATGCGCGCGTTCTGCACGCTGCCGTCGTGCTTGACCCAGGCGACGGTCTGGCCCTTGTTCAGCGTGCCGTGGAACACGCGCAGCAGCGCGAGGCGGCCGAGGAAGGGCGACGCGTCGAGGTTCGTCACGTGCGCCTGCAGGGGGTGCTCGTCGTCGTACTTCGGCGCGGGAACGTGCGTGAGGATCGCGTGGAAGAGCGGCTCGAGGTCGTCGTTGTCGGGCAGCGTGCCGTTCTCGGGCTTGTTGTCGCTCGCGGCGCCGTTGCGGCCGGACGCGTAGACGACGGGCACATCGAGGATCGCGTCGAGGTCGAGGTCGGGCACGTCGTCCGACATGTCGCTCGCCAGTCCGAGCAGCAGGTCCTGGCTCTCCGCAACGACCTCGTCGATGCGGGCGTCGGGCCGGTCCGTCTTGTTGACGAGCAGGATGACGGGGAGCTTCGCCTCGAGCGCCTTGCGCAGCACGAAGCGCGTCTGCGGCAGCGGGCCCTCGCTCGCGTCGACGAGCAGCACGACGCCGTCGACCATGGACAGCCCGCGCTCCACCTCGCCGCCGAAGTCGGCGTGGCCGGGCGTGTCGATCACGTTGATCGTGACCGGGCCGTGCTCGGCGAACTTCCCGTTGTAGAGGATCGCCGTGTTCTTGGCGAGGATCGTGATGCCCTTTTCCCGCTCGAGGTCGTTCGAGTCCATCATGCGGTCCTCGCCCTCGAAGTGGGCGTCGAACGAGTTCGTCTGCTTCAGCATCGCGTCCACGAGGGTGGTCTTCCCGTGGTCGACGTGCGCGACGATGGCGACGTTCCTCAAGTTCTCGCGCGTGGCAAGCGCCATAGTGTTTTTCCTTAGAAGATGGTGGTCCTGCGCAGCGTTCCGCCGGCTGGACGAGTGTGGGCGGGCGTCCGTATCCACGGACCCGGCGTTGTCAGTCTATCCGCACCCGCCGCCGGCCTCAGGCAGGGGTGCCCGCGTGCACCCACGACAACGGTCGGTGCGCGCGATTTGTTCCCGCCGGACACGACGAAGGGGTGCGCGGTCCGAGGACCACGCACCCCTTCGGGTCGGACCGGGAGGTTACTCCGCGGCCCAGCCCACGCTCTGCCACGGCACGGACGCGTACTCGAACTGGCTGGGTCCGTAGTTGACCAGCCCGTCCTTGACGGCCCAGGCGTAGGGCTCGAAGAACAGCGGGATCGTGCCGGCGAGGTCGATCAGCTTCTCGTCGATCGCGTTGCCGAGCTCGATCCGCTCCTCGGGGTCGAGCTCGCCGTTCGCCTCGACGAAGTCGTCGCCCAGGCTCTCGTCGGTGATGCCGCTGTAGTTCTGGCCGGAGTCGACCGGGTAGTAGATCGACTCGACGCTGGAGACCGGGAAGGCCGTGCCCTGCCAGGCGAAGTACGTGGCGTCGAAGTCCCTGGCCTCCGTGGAGATGTACTCCGTGAAGAAGTCATCGGACGGCACGGTGTCGATCTGCACGTCGAAGCCGGCTTCGGCGGTCTGGGCCTGCACCTGCTGGGCGACCTCGGCGGACGCCGGGTTGTCCGAGGGGATCACGAAACGCACGGTGAGCGGCTGACCGTCCTTCTCGCGCACGTCGTCACCGGTCCAGCCGGCCTCCTCGAGCATCTCCTTTGCACCCTCGACGTCGTAACCGTAGACATCGCTCGCGTGGTCCTCGTAGCCGGGCTGACCGGGCAGGTACACCAGGTTGCCGAGCGTGTTGAGCGGCGACTCGACGGGGGCGAGACGCGACTGCGCGATGACCTCGCGGTTCAGCGACATCGCGAACGCCTTGCGCACGTTCTCGTCGCTCAGCACGGGGCCGGTGCCGTTCAGGGTGACGTGGCGGTACACGGTGCCGAGCGAGCGCTCGATCTTCGCGTCCGAGCGGCCCTGAGCGGTCTCGTAGTTGTCGGCGCTGCCGTACAGGTTCGTCAGGTCGATCTCGGCGTTGCCGAAAGCCTGGGCGAGACCGGCGCGGGAGACGACCTTGAAGATGACGGAGTCGAGCTTCGCGGGCTCGCCCCACCACTGCGGGTTGCGCTCGAAGGTGAGCACCTGACCCGCGACGTCGTTGTCGGCGATCTGGAAGGGGCCGGCCGACATCGTCGGCGCGGTCGCCCACGCCGTGTTGAAGGCCTCGGGCGTCGACGCGACCGAGGCGGGCAGCAGGCCGGTGAAGATGGACGGCCAGTCCGCGTTCTTGGTGGCGAACGTCACGATGACGTCGCGGTCGTCCGAGCCCTGCTCGACGGACGCGATGTCCTTCCAGACGTTCGTCGACACGACCTGGTACGCCTCGTTCGTGCCGTTCAGCGCCTGCCAGTTGGCGGCGACGTCGGCGACCGTGAGCGGCGTTCCGTCGTTCCAGACGGCGTCGGGGTTGATCTTGATCTCGACGACCTGCGGGTCCTCGCTCGTCAGTTCCATCGACTCGACGTAGTCGGGGTTCGGCTCCCAGGTGCCGTCCTCGTTGAACTTCACGAAGTTCGGGTAGAAGAGGCCCGAGATGATGTTGTCATCCACGGTGCCGGAGTCGACGTGGTTGATGTTGAAGTTCGTGGTGGGCTGGTCGACGGGGATGGTGAGCGTGCCGCCGTCCTGGACCTCGTCGCGGTCGGCACGGTCCCAGCCCGTGCCCGGGAGGTTCGCGTCCTCGACGGCGTCCTCGCCGCCACCGGAGGTCTGGGTCCCCCCGCCTCCTCCGCCGGTGCACCCGGAGAGCATGAGGGCGGCGGCGGTGATGCCCGTGAGCACGACCCCCGCCTTACGCAGCTTCAGCATAGATTCGTTACCTTTCGTGGGGTTCTCGACCAGGTGGGGCACGGTCGGCGAACGCGCTCGGCCCCGAAGCCAATGGGGAACAGAGTTGCACGCTGTGCAAGCCCCGACGTGCACCGCAACCCCTTCGTTATCAACTTGAATCAAAGTCGTCACAGCCGCGAAACATGACCGGCGCACAGTGATCGGGTTGCGCGCCGGCTCGTTCCGGCCGCCCGGCGCGTGTCGGAAAGCGCGTCGATCGGGAGGTAAGTTGTTCCAGTCGTCACCCTCCGCGACGGACGATATCCGGCGGGTCTCGCACACCGGAGTGCACGTTCCGCGGAACACCCTCCGATAACCGAAGTGGGGTTAGCAGTGCTCGGATTCATCGCCAGGCGGATCGTCAACTACGCCATCCTCGCGTCGATCGCCACGGTGCTCGGCTACGTGCTGGCGAGCGCGACGCTGAATCCGGCGGCCCGCTACCTCGGTCGCAACCCGCCGATTCCCGAGGCGAGCATCAACTCGATCCTCAACGAGCTGAACATCAACCCGAACACCCCGATCCTCGAGCGGCTGGGCGTGTGGATCACGGGCCTCCTCACCCGAGGATCGCTCGGCCAGAGCGTCACGGGGCACGAGGTGACGGCCGACATCGTGAGCCGGGCGGGCACGAGCCTGCGGCTGCTCATCATCGGCAGCATCCTCGGCGCCGTCATCGGCGTCGTGCTCGGGGTGTGGGGGGCGGTCCGCCAGTACCGCGCGTCGGACCAGGTCATCACCTACAGCTCCTTCGCCGTTCTCGCGACTCCCCCGTTCGTCGTCGCGGTGCTGCTGATGATCGGGGCGACGGGCTTCAACCGCGCGTCGGGCAGGCAGATCCTCAATTTCACCGGCGAGTACACCGCCGGTCTCGACGGCGGGTTCTGGGTGATCTTCGGTGATCGGCTCGTGCACCTCATCCTGCCCACGATCTCGCTCACCATCGGCGCCGTCGCGCTCTACAGCCGCTACCAGCGCAGCGCGATGCTCGACGTGCTGTCGGCGGACTACATCCGCACGGCGCGGGCCAAGGGCCGCACGCGCGGCGCGGCCATCGTGCGCCACGGCGTGCGCGTCGCCCTCATCCCGATGTCGACATTCTTCGCCTACTCGTTCGGCACGATCCTCACGGGCGCCACCATCACCGAGAACGTCTTCAGCTGGCACGGCATGGGCGAGTACCTGCTGCAGAGCGTCACATCGTCGGACATCAACGCCGTGGCCGGCACGATCCTGTTCACGTCCATCCTCGTGCTCATCGCCGGGACGCTGTCGGACGTCGTGTACGCGGCGCTCGACCCGAGAGTAAGGGTGTAACCCGATGTCGCTCCTCGACCCCGAGCTCCTCGAGTCGTCCCAGCACGTCGAGGGCGCTCACGATCCGCAGGACGCGGTCAACTCCCGGCTCGCGCAGATCTGGCGACGCCTGCGCTCGACGCCCCGCTTCTGGGTCGGCGCCGTCGCGCTTGCGCTCATCGCGCTGTGGGCCCTGTTCGGTCTCGCCCTCTACCCCTGGAGCGCCACGGACCAGGACGGGCTCGCCTTCAGCCAGGGGCCGTCGGCCAGTCACTGGTTCGGCACGAACGGCATCGGCCAGGATCTGTACGCCCAGACGATCATCGGCCTGCAGAAGTCGCTGCTCGTCGGCCTCATCGTCGGCCCCGCCGCAGCCCTCATCGCCGGCTTCGTCGGTGCGATCAGCGGCTACGTCGGCGGCGTCTGGGACCGCGTCATCGTCTGGTTCATCGACCTCCTGCTCGTGCTGCCGAGCTTCTACATCCTCGTGCTGCTCAGCCCGACGTTCAAGAACGCGTCGATCGTCGCGCTCATCCTCTTCCTCGCCCTCTTCGGCTGGATGGTGCTCGCCCGCGTCGTGCGCGGGCAGACCATGTCGCTGCGCGAGCGGGAGTACGTGAAGGCGGCCAGGTACATGGGCGTCGGCGGGCTCACCATCGTGCGCCGGCACATCATCCCGAACGTCGCGTCCCTGCTCATCATCGACGCGACGCTCGGCGTCGGCGCGGCCATCCTGTCGGAGACCGCGCTCAGCTTCTTCGGCTTCGGCATCCAGCCGCCGGACGTGTCGCTCGGCACCCTGCTCTCCGCGGGCAGCAGTGCCGCGGTCACCCGGCCATGGCTGTTCGTCTTCCCGTCCGCGGTCCTCATCCTGACCGTGCTCGCCACCAGCCTCATCGGCGACGCCCTGCGCGACGCCGTCGACCCGACCTCGGGAGCAACACGTGACTGACCCCGTCCTCAGCGTGCGGAACCTCTCCGTCACGTTCAACTCCAACGGGCGTCAGGTGCACGCCGTGCGCGGCGTCTCCTACGACGTCGAGCGTGGCGAGTTCCTCGGCATCGTCGGCGAGTCCGGCTCGGGCAAGTCCGTGTCGTCGCTCGCCGTCATGGGACTGCTGCCGTCGAGCGCGACCGTCGAGGGCGAGATCCTGTTCAACGGGAAGTCCCTCCTGCGGCTGAACGACCGCGAGCTGTCGAGCATCCGCGGCCGCGGCATCTCGATGATCTTCCAGGACCCGCTCTCGGCCCTCACGCCCGTGTACACGGTGGGGCAGCAGATCGTCGAGGCGCTGCGCCTGCACGATCGGGCGCTCACCCAGAACGCCGCCGAGAAGCGCTCGATCGAGCTCCTGAAGATCGTCGGCATCCCGAACCCCGAGCGGCGCGCGAAGTCCTTCCCGCACGAGTTCTCCGGCGGCATGCGCCAGCGCGCCATGATCGCGATCTCCATCGCGAACGACCCGCAGCTCATCATCGCGGACGAGCCGACGACGGCGCTCGATGTGACGATCCAGGCGCAGATCCTCGAGGTGCTCCAGAGCGCGAAGGACCTGACCGGCGCCGCCGTCGTGCTCATCACGCACGACCTCGGCGTCGTCGCGGGCAACGCGGACGACGTCGCGGTCATGTACGCGGGCCGCATCGTCGAGAAGGCGCCCGTCCTCGACCTGTTCCGGCGCCCGGTGATGCCGTACACGATCGGCCTGCTCCGCTCGATGCCCAACATGGCGTCCGCGGCGTCCGAGCGCCTCGTTCCGCTCGAGGGCCGGCCGCCCGTGCTCACGGTCGTGCCGACGGGCTGCCCCTTCGCGCCGCGCTGCCCCGCCGCGATCGCCGAGTGCCTGGACGGCGAGCCGCCGCTCGAGCGGGTCACGAACGGCGCAGGCGTCGCGGACCCCACGCGGGCCGTCGCCTGCATCCGGCACGAGGAGATCGAGGACGGGCGCCTCTCCCGCGACGAGATCTTCCCGCGCCCCGAGCCCGTGCCCGTCGAGCTGCGCGCGCCCGCGAAGCGCGAGACCGTGCTCGAGCTGCGCGACATGCAGCGCCACTTCCCGCTGACCCGCGGCGCGGTGTTCAAGCGCCGCGTCGGCACCGTGCGCGCCGTCGACGGGGTGTCGCTCGAGCTCGAGGCGGGGCAGACGCTCGGTCTGGTCGGCGAGTCGGGCTGCGGCAAGACGACGACCATCATGGAGATCCTCGAGCTCGCCGGCGCCCAGCAGGGCACGATCTCGGTCAACGGCGTCGACACGGCGACGCTCGGCCGCGCCGACCGCCGGGCGCTGCGGCGGGACATCCAGGTCGTGTTCCAGGACCCGATGGCGAGCCTCGACCCGCGCATGACCGTGCAGGACATCATCGGCGAGCCGCTCACCGTGCACGGGACGAAGCCGGCGGAGATCCGGCGCCGGGTGGCCGAGATCCTGCAGCTCGTGGGGCTCGAACCGTCGTTCGCCGGCCGGTACGCGCACGAGTTCTCCGGCGGCCAGCGGCAGCGCATCGGCATCGCGCGCGCGCTCATCGTCGAGCCGAAGATCCTCGTGCTCGACGAGCCGGTCTCCGCGCTCGACGTCTCGGTGCAGGCGGGCGTCATCAACCTGCTCGAGGACCTGAAGGTGCGGCTCGGCCTCTCCTACCTCTTCGTCGCTCACGACCTCGCCGTCATCCGGCACATCGCGGATCGCGTCGCAGTGATGTATCTGGGCCGCATCGTGGAGTCGGGCGAGGCGGACGCGGTCTTCTCCGATCCACGGCACCCGTACACGCGGGCCCTGCTGTCCGCGGTGCCCGTGCCCGACCCGGAGGTCGAGCGGGCGCGCAACCGCATCCTGCTGTCGGGCGACCTGCCCTCCCCCACCGAGGACATCTCCGGCTGCAACTTCCGCACGCGGTGCCCGCTCTATGCGATGCTGCCCGAAGCCCAGCGGGTGCGCTGCGAGACGGACGACCCGGCGCAGCGCCCGGTCGCCGGACGCGGCGTCGCCTGCCACTGGGCGGAGGCAAGCGACCAGCTCGTCGCGTGAGCGACGCATCGGGCGGAGGCGGCGCCGGGCCCGGGTCGGGTTCGGGGCCCCCGCCGGCCGCCGTCTCCGAGCGCATCGTGCTGCGCCCGGCATCCGCGCTGTGGACGTTCGGCATCGTCGCGGCGTTCCTGCTCTGGCTGTTCTCGGACGCCGTCATCCGCGGGGCGTGGGAGTACGCGCTTACCGCGCTGCCGTGGTTGCTGCTCATCCTGTGGGTCGTCTACGTCGTCGTGCTGCGGCCGTGCGTTGCGCTCGGGCCGGACGGCATCACGATCGTCAACGTCTTCCGTCGGCACCGGGTCCCGTGGTTGCTCGTCGACGACTTCACGACCCGCTTCTCGCTGCTGGTGCGGCTGCGGGACGGCCGGACGATCCGCAGCTGGGGCGCGCCGTCGACCGGCATCGACCGCCCCTTCCAGACGGGTGCCGCCGACGGCCGCTTCGCTGCACCCGAGCCGCCGCGCGCGTCCGGCGTGCGGTCGGGAGCGCCGGGGCGCGGCCGGGCCCCGCGGCGCGTCGAGCCGACCATCGGCAGCATCATCGAAAGCGCCCGCGACCGGTGGGATCCCGCGGAACCCGAGGACGTCCCCCGGCGGCCCGCAGACGTGAACGGCGCGGGGCGCTCCACGGTCGCGGGCGGAGCGGAACCCGCTCGGACCGCGGAGGGCGGGGACCGCGTGTCGCAATGGGAGTGGTGGTCGGTCGCCGTCACGCTGACGCTCGCCGCCGCCTGCGCTCTCACCCTCGCCTGACGCGGGCCGCCGCCTGCAGGCCCGCCTGACGCTCGCGTCTCCGCATCCGCGCCCGCGCCACCTGCGACGTGGACCCTGCCCGGGCAGAGGCATCCTGCCCAGCGTGAAGCTGGGCGGGATGTCCCTGCCTGGGCAGGAGCGTCGGATCAGGACCGGGTGGCGTGCGGGCGGAGGTCAGCGCCCGAACTCGAAGTGCGCCCCCGGGATGGCCTCCAGCAGACGCTGCGTGTAGGGCTCACGAGGGTTGTCGAACACGTCGTCCGTGCTCGCGGACTCCACGATGCGCCCCTTCTGCATGACGCACACGCTGTCCGCGACGAGGCGGACGACGGCGAGGTCGTGCGTGATGAAGAGGTACGTGAGGCCCAGCTCCGCCTGCAGGTCCGTGAGCAGGTTCAGGATCTGCCCCTGCACGAGCACGTCGAGCGCCGACACGGCCTCGTCGAGCACGATCACGTCCGGCTTCAGCGCGAGCGCCCGCGCGATGGCGATGCGCTGGCGCTGGCCGCCCGACAGCTCGTTCGGGTACCGGTTCACCGTGGATGCGGGCAGCGACACCTGGTCGAGCAGCTCGCGCACGCGCGCCTGGCGCGACGCGCGGTCGCCGACCCCGTGCGCGACGAGCGGCTCGGCGATGGTGTTGCCGACGCTGTACATCGGGTCGAGGGACCCGTACGGGTCCTGGAACACCGGCTGCACGCGGCGGCGGAAGTTCAGGAGCTCCTTGCCACGGAGACCCGCGACGTCCCTGCCCTCGAAGGCGATGGAGCCCGACGTTATCGACTCCAGCTGCAGCACGAGCTTCGCGACGGTCGACTTGCCCGAGCCGGACTCGCCCACGAGCGCCATGGTGGTGCCCGTCGGGATGGCGAACGACACGTCGTCCACGGCCTTCAGCTGGTCGCTCTTGAAGCCGCCCTTGCGGATCGTGTACACCTTCGACACGTTCGACACCCGGATCAGGTCCTGATGCGTTCCGGTTTCGCGGGCATCCGCCCGGGCGATGAGCCGGTCGTCGGCCGAGCCGACCGACGAGATGTCGAGGTGGTCGGTCGTCTCCGGCCGGCGGGCGGACTGGATGCGGCGCGAGGCGAGGCTCGGCGCCGCGGCGACGAGCTTCTGCGTGTACGGGTGCATCGGGTTCGCGAGGATCTCGGCGGAGTTGCCGGCCTCGACGACCTTGCCCTTGTACATGACGACGAGCTGCTCGGCCCGCTCGACCGCGAGGCCGAGGTCATGCGTGATGAACAGCACCGACGTGCCATAGTCGCGCGTCAACGTCTCGAGGTGGTCGAGGATGGTGCGCTGCACGGTGACGTCGAGCGCGGAGGTGGGCTCGTCGGCGATGAGCAGCTTCGGCCGCGACGAGAGGCCGATGCCGATCAGCACGCGCTGGCGCATGCCGCCCGAGAACTGGTGCGGATACTGCTTGAGCCGGTCCTCCGCGTCGCGCAGGCCCGCCTCCTTCAGCACCTCGATGGTCCTGGTGCGAGCGGCGCGGCCCTGGGCGACACCGTTGGCCTTGATCGCCTCCTCGACCTGGAAGCCGATGTTCCACACCGGGTTCAGGTTGGACATCGGGTCCTGCGGTACGTACCCGATCTCCCGCCCGCGCACGTTCTGCATGGCGGCCGAGGACAGCGTCGTGAGGTCCCTGCCCTCGAACAGGATCTGGCCGCCGGTCACCTGGCCAGCGCCGGGCAGGAGGTTGATGATGGCTTGGGCGGTCGTCGACTTGCCGGAGCCCGACTCCCCCACGATCGCCAGGGTCTGACCCTGGTGCAGGGTGAGATCGACGCCGCGGACGGCGGGCACGAACCCGCGCTGGGTCTTGAAGCCCACCTCGAGGTCGCGGATCTGCAGCAGCGGCGCGGCGGCGCCCGTGTTCGTGGTCGCGGTGCTGGACAGCGGATACTCCTGGCTCATCGGCGGGCCCTCGCCTTCGGGTCGAGGGCGTCGCGCACGACGTCGCCGAGCATGAGGAACGACAGCACGGTGAGCGACAGGGCGGCGGCCGGGTAGAAGAGGACCATCGGCGCGGTGGCCACGGACACCCGCGCCTGGCCGATGTCGTTGCCCCACGACATGATGTTCGGCGGCAGGCCGATGCCGAGGAAGGACAGCGTCGCCTCGGCGACGATGAACGTGCCGAGCGAGGTGGTGGCGACCACGATCACCGGCGTGATCGCGTTCGGCACGACGTGCCGCACGAGGATGCGGAACTTGGAGACGCCGAGCGCGACGGACGCGGTCACGTAGTCCGCGTTCCGGGCGGACAGCACGGCTCCGCGCGTGATGCGGGCGACCTGCGGCCAGGCGAACGCGGACAGCACGAGGGCGACGGTCCACGGCTCGCGCACCGGCAGCACCGACATGAGCACGATGGCGCCGAGAACGGTCGGGATCGCGAAGAAGATGTCGCCGATGCGGGACACGATCGCGTCGAGGAGGCCGCCGTAGTACCCGGCGAGCGCACCGATCACGAGTCCCACGACCGTCACGATGACCGTCGCGAGCAGGCCTACCGTCAGCGAGGCCTGCGCACCGTAGATCACGCGCGCGTAGACGTCACAGCCCTGGCGGGTGAAGCCGAAGATGTGGCCGGCCTCGGGCGACCCGTTGCTGTCCGGCAGCAGGCAGCCGCGGGCGGGGTCGGTGTGCGAGAACAGGTTGGGGAACGCCGCGACGGCGACGATGAGCACGATGAGCACGGCGGAGATCCAGAACATGGGCCGCTTGCGCATCGCATCCCAGGCGTCGGACCAGGTGCTCCTCGCCTTCTGCGACTCGTCGATCGAGTCGACCGCGGCGACCGGCGTCTCGTCGATCGGGGCGACGTAGTGGTTCGCCGGCGGAGTGGTGTTACTTGGCATAGCGGATCCTCGGATCGAGCAGCGCGTAGAGGAGGTCGACGAGCAGGTTGGCGAGCATGTAGACGATCACCATCACGGCGACGAAGGAGACGACGGTCGGGCCCTCACCGCGGATGACGGCCTGGTACACGGTGCCGCCGACGCCGTTGATGTTGAAGATGCCCTCCGTGACGATGGCACCCACCATGAGGTTGCCGACGTCGACGCCGAGGAAGGTGACGACGGGGATCAGGGAGTTGCGCAGCACGTGCACGGTCACGACGCGGCGACGCGGCAGACCCTTCGCGGTCGCCGTGCGCACGAAGTCCGCGCCGACGTTGTCCGCGACGCTCGCGCGGGTGAGGCGCACGATGTACGCGAACGACACGCTCGCCAGCACGAGGGCCGGCAGGATCAGGTCGCGCGTCGGCGCCCCCGGGCCTGCGGTGGTGCGGAACCAGCCGAGCTCCACCGCCAGGAAGTACTGCAGCACGAAGCCGAGCACGAACGTCGGCACCGAGATGAGCAGCAGGCTCACCACGAGGGCGCTCGCGTCGAACAGCCTGCCCTTGCGCAGACCGGCGACGAGACCGACGACGATGCCGGCGATGGCTTCGAACGCCAGGGCAAGCATGGCGAGGCGGAACGTGATGGGGAAGGCCTGCACCAGGAGGTCCCAGACGGGCCGGCCGGAGTACGTCGTGCCGAAGTCACCCGTGAGGATGCCGCCGATGTACAGGAAGTACTGGACGATGAACGGCTGGTCGAGGTTGTACTGCTCGCGGATCGCCTCGATGACGCCGGGGGCCGGCGGGCGGTCGCCGAACAGGGCCGCGATGGGGTCGCCCGGAAGCGAGAAGACCATGAAGTAGATGAGGAACGTCGCGCCGAAGAAGACGGGGATGAGCTGGAGCAGACGCCGCCCGATGTACCAGAGCATCAGATGCCGGCACCAGAGATCGGAAGCATGGGGGTCGCATTCTGGGAGAAGGAATGAGGAGGGTAGTCACCGCGATGCCGGGGCGCGAACGCGCCCCGGCATCGGGTGGAACGAGTAACCAGGGTACGCCCCTTCGTTACTCCTTCGTGATCTCGTAGTACAGCGGCACGGAGTTCCAGCCGAACTCCACGTTGTCGACGGTCTCGGCGGAGACGCCGGTCACGTTCGAGTACCACAGCGGGATGGACGGCAGGTCCTGGAGCAGTAGCTCCTGGGCCTCCTGGTACTTCGCGGTCGCCGCGTCGATGTCGCCGGCCATGCTGCCCTCGCGGATCAGCTCGTCGAACTCGGGGCTGGAGTAGCCCTCGTAGTTCGAGCCCGCGCCCGTGAGGTAGTTCGGGGCGAGGAAGTTGTACAGCGACGGGTAGTCTGCCTGCCAGCCGGCGCGGGTGGCACCGGTGAGCCGCTTGTTCTCGCGGTCCTCGAGCGCCTCGGCGAACGTCGGGTACGGCTTGCCCTGCGCGGTGATGCCGAGCGTGTTGCTGATGCTCTGCGTCGCGGCGTCGACCCAGGCCTGGTGGCCGCCGTCGGCGTTGTAGGCGATGTCGAACACGGTGTCGCCGTAGGGGGCGATCGCGTCGGCCTGGGCCCAGAGAGACTTCGCCTCGTCGGCGTCGTACTCCAGAACCTCTGCGCCCTCGAGGTCGTCGGAGTGACCGTCGATCACCGGGGACGTGAAGTCCGTGGCGGGGGTGCGGGTGCCCTGGAAGATGACGTCCGTGATCTCGTCGCGGTTGATCGAGCGGGAGATGGCGGCGCGGCGGAGCTTGCCCTCCTCGCCACCCCAGTGCTCGAGGTACTGCGGGATGTTGATGGACTGGTAGATCGCGGCCGGCTGGTTGACGGCGCGGTCACCGAACTCGTCCTCGAAGGTCTCGAACGCGGCGTCCGGCACAGCGTCGAGCACGTCGAGGTTGCCACCCTGCACGTCCGCGTACGCGGCGTCCTGGGTCGCGTAGAAGATGATCGTGAGACCGTCGTTCGCCGGCTCGCGGGGGCCGTCGTACTCGGGGTTGGCGACGAGCTCGATGCGGTCGTTGTGCTGCCACGCGTCGTCACCGGCCAGCATGTACGGGCCGTTGCCGACGGGGTTCTCACCGAAGGCCTCCATGTCCTCGAAGGCCGACTCGGGCAGCGGCGAGTACGCGGAGTAGCCGAGGCGCAGGGGCCAGTCCGCCTCGGGGGCGCTGAGCGCGACCGTGAAGGTGGTGTCGTCGACGACCGTGAGGCCGGAGAGCTCCGGCACGTCGCCCTCGAGCGCGAAGCCCTCGATGTTGTCGAAGAAGTAGGACGAGCCCTGAGCGTTCGCCGGGTTCGCGCCGTAGTTCCAGGCGTCGACGAACGAGGAGGCCGTGACGGGCGTTCCGTCGCTGAACTTCAGGCCGTCGCGGAGCGTGACCGTCCAGTTCTGGGAGTCGTCAGACTCGATGGACTCCGCGACGTCGTTCTCGATGTCGCCCTCGGCCGTGTAGGACACGAGTCCGGCGAAGAGGGAGTCGATGATCTTGCCGCCGCCGACCTCGGTCGTGTTCGTCGGGATCAGCGGGTTCTGCGGCTCGTTGCCGTTCGTGGTGATGATGGCGGAACCGCTGTCGCCGTTGCTGCTGCTGGAGTCGCCCCCGTTACCGCCCGATGCGCAGCCCGACAGGGCGAGCGCGCCGGCCCCGATGAGGGCAATGGCGCTGAGACCCTTGCGTTTGATGTTCACGTATCCTCCTGTGCAGGTGAACTGCGGGCATGCGTCATGGCACGCAACCGCGTTGGATACGTAGACCTTAGGTTGCGGCATGCGCCCGGACAAAAACGTCACCGAAAACGTTACATATCAGTAACGCGCCGCCCCTCTCGCGCAGTGCGTCGCACAAAATCGGCGAGGAGGCGCGATCGCGCGCACGTTTTCCTCCATCGAGGACTCGGATCCGCTCGGTGATTTTCCGCCGCCGGCCCGAGCCGACGGCCCGGCGGTGCCCCCGGAGGACGTTCTCGCGCACCGGACGGTCGGCGACGGCTGCGTAGGATGCCAGCCATGACGGAGACCGGCGAGAGCGCGCGTCCGCGCCGCGGGACCGCCGGAGCAGGGGCCGCCGGAGCCGGGGACGCCGCCGGGGATGTCGCCGCGGGGGACCGCCATCGCAATCGGCGGATCGGGCTCGAGATCGCGATCGTGCTCGGCCTCTCGCTCGGGGCCTCCGCCGTCTACTCCATCGTGTCGCTGCTCAACAGCCTGACCCGTGACACCCCCCTCTCCTCCCAGACCACGACGCTGAACGGGTCGCTCAGCTCCCGCCCGCTCTTCGATCTGACGTACCAGCTGCTCGGCATCCTCTTCGACCTCGTGCCCGTCGCGCTCGCGCTCTACCTGCTGTGGCTGCCCGGTCGCTCCGCCCTGTCGCGCATCGGCATCGACCGGACCACTCCGGGCCGGGACGTCGGCAGCGGGGTCGCCTTGGCGGCGCTGATCGGCATCCCGGGGCTCGGGCTCTATCTGGGTGCCCGGGCGCTCGGCTTCTCCCTCACGGTCGTGCCCGCCGCCCTCGACGCGCACTGGTGGACCGTGCCCGTGCTCGTGCTGTCCGCGCTGCGCGCCGCGCTCGTCGAGGAGGTGATCGTGGTCGGGTACCTCTTCACCCGGCTGCGGGAGCTCGGCTGGGGTCCGTGGCCGGTCATTGCGGCGAGCGCGCTGCTGCGCGGCAGCTACCACCTCTACCAGGGGTTCGGCGGCTTCGTGGGCAACGTCGTCATGGGCGTGGTGTTCGGCTGGTTCTACCACCGCTACGGGCGCACCACCCCGCTCATCGTCGCGCACTGGATCCTCGACATCGTGAGCTTCGTCGGCTACGCGGCGGCCGCCGCGCTCCTGCCCGGGCTCTTCGCCCCGCCCGCCTGACCGCTCGCCCGGCACGCGCGCCACGACGGAGCAGCGGAGTGGCGCCGCGCCGATCACGGGGTCGTCAATAGAGTGAGCCCGCACGCCGACGTGCGCTCGCCGTCGGCGCCTCGACACAAGGAGGATCATGAGCAACGACGCTCATCCGGTCGGCGGCCACCCGTCCGACCCGCATGCCGGCGGGGCGCACCCGCTGGGCACGACCGCCATCGACTACCGGGCGGTCGAGGACTCGCCCCGGTTCCGCGAGCTGAAGCGCGAGCACCGCAGCTTCGTGTTCCCGGTCGCCATCGCGTTCCTGGTCTGGTACTTCGCCTACGTCCTGCTCGCCGACTACGCGCACGACCTCATGTCGACGCCGGTGCTCGGCAACGTGAACGTCGGCATCCTGCTCGGCCTCGGCCAGTTCGTCACCACGTTCGCCATCACCACGTGGTACGTGCACCGGGCGAACGCGCGCTTCGACCCGATCGCGGCCGAGATCCGCGCCGACCTCGAGGGCCGCGAGCAGCGTGCCGGGCGGGGGGACCAGGCGTGACCCCGACGGAGACCGGCAACCCGGTCCTCAACATCTCGATCTTCGGGCTGTTCGTCGCCATCACGCTCGTGATCGTGTTCCGCGCCAGCCGCAACAACAAGACGGCGGCCGACTACTACGCGGCCGGCCGGTCGTTCACCGGACCGCAGAACGGCACCGCCATCGCGGGCGACTACCTGTCGGCCGCGTCATTCCTCGGCATCTGCGGGGCCATCGCCGTGAACGGGTACGACGGCTTCCTGTACTCGATCGGCTTCCTGGTCGCCTGGCTCGTCGCCCTGCTGCTCGTGGCCGAGCTCATGCGCAACACGGGCAAGTTCACGATGGCGGACGTGCTCTCGTTCCGGCTCGCGCAGCGCCCCGTGCGGCTCGCCGCGGCCACGACGACGCTCGCGGTCTGCTTCTTCTACCTGCTCGCCCAGATGGCGGGCGCGGGCGGGCTCGTCTCCCTGCTGCTCGGCATCGAGGACCGGGTGGGCCAGTCGATCGTGATCGCGGTGGTCGGCGTGCTCATGATCATCTACGTGCTGGTCGGCGGCATGAAGGGCACGACCTGGGTGCAGATCATCAAAGCCTGCCTGCTCATCGCGGGCGCGGCCGTGATGACCGTGTGGGTGCTCGCGCTGCACGGCTTCAACCTGTCGACCCTGCTCGGGGCGGCGGCCGACGCGGCGACCACCGACGTGCTCTCGCCGGGCAACCAGTACGGTCTCACGGCTGTGACCCGCCTCGACTTCCTCTCGCTCGCGCTCGCCCTCGTGCTCGGCACCGCGGGCCTCCCGCACGTGCTCATGCGGTTCTACACCGTGCCGACCGCGAAGGAGGCCAGGCGGAGCGTCGTCTGGGCCATCTGGCTCATCGGCATCTTCTACCTGTTCACGCTCGTGCTCGGCTACGGCGCCGGCGCGCTCATCGGGTCCGAGCGCATCCTCGCGGCGCCCGGCGGGGTCAACTCCGCCGCGCCGCTGCTCGCGCTCGAGCTCGGCGGCCCCATTCTGCTCGGCATCATCGCGGCGGTCGCGTTCGCGACCATCCTCGCGGTGGTCGCCGGACTCACGATCACGGCGGCCGCGTCGTTCGCGCACGACGTGTACGCGAGCGTGATCCGCAAGGGTGCGGTACCGCCGAACGGAGAGGTACGGGTCGCCCGCATCACGGTCGTGGTCATCGGCATCGTGTCGATCATCGCGGGCATCGGCGCGAACGGGCAGAACATCGCATTCCTCGTCGCGCTCGCGTTCGCGGTGGCCGCGAGCGCGAACCTGCCCACGATCCTCTACTCGCTGTTCTGGCGCCGCTTCACCACCCGCGGCGCCGTGCTGTCGATGTACGGCGGCCTCGGCACGGCGCTCGTGCTCATCCTGCTGTCGCCCGTGGTGTCCGGCGGCGAGACGTCCATGTTCCCGAACGCGGACTTCTCGATCTTCCCGCTCAACAATCCGGGCATCGTGTCCATCCCCGTGGGCTTCCTCCTCGGCTGGATCGGCACGGTGACGAGCCGCACGCCCGAGGCGCCGGCCCTCGCCGCCGAGATGGAGGTGCGCTCCCTCACCGGCCACGGCGCCGAGAAGGCCGTCGAGCACTAGCGGCGATCGCCCGCGGAGGGCACCGGCCGCGAGACCGAGCCCCCTCCGCCCGCTTCGGCGGGCGGAGGGGGCTCGGTCGTAGGTGCTAGGCGAAGGCCTCCGGGGGCGGGCAGGCGCAGAACAGGTTCCGGTCGCCGTACGCCTGATCGATCCGGCGCACGGGCGGCCAGTACTTGTTGCGCCGCAGCGAGCGCACCGGGTACACGGCCTGCTCACGGCTGTACGGGTGCGTCCACTCCCCCGCGATCACGGACTCCGCCGTGTGCGGTGCGCCGCGCAGGGGGTTGTCCTCCTCGCCGTTCACGGCGTCCGCCTCGGCCCGGATCGCGATCATGGCCGCGATGAAGCGCTCGATCTCACCGATGTCCTCACTCTCCGTCGGCTCGACCATGAGCGTTCCCGGCACGGGGAAGCTCATGGTGGGCGCGTGGAAGCCGTAGTCGATGAGTCGCTTCGCCACGTCGTCCACCGTCACGCCGGTCGCCGCGGTCAGCGGCCGCAGGTCGAGGATGCACTCGTGCGCCACCAGCCCGTTGTCGCCCGCGTAGAGCACCGGGTAGGAGTCGCGCAGGCGGGCCGCGATGTAGTTCGCGGACAGCACGGCCGCGGCGGTCGACTGCTTGAGCCCCTCCGCGCCCATCATGCGCACGTACGCCCAGCTGATCGGCAGGATGCTCGGGCTCCCGTAGGGCGCCGCGGAGACGGGGCGGCCCCCGTGCTCGATGGTCGCTTCCGCCGCCTGTCCCTCGCCGACCCGCGCGTGCTCGGCGCGCTGCGCGAACGGGTGCCCCGGCAGGTGCGGGGCGAGGTGGGCTTTCGCCGCGACGGGCCCGACGCCCGGGCCGCCGCCGCCGTGCGGGATGCAGAACGTCTTGTGCAGGTTCAGGTGCGACACGTCGCCGCCGAAGTCGCCGAAGCGCGCGAAGCCGAGCAGCGCGTTCAGGTTCGCACCGTCGACGTACACCTGGCCGCCGGCGTCGTGCACGGCGTCGCAGATGGCACGCACCTCGTGCTCGTACACGCCGTGGGTCGACGGGTAGGTGATCATCAGCGCCGCAAGCGTGTCGGCGTGCTGGGCGACCTTGGCGCGCAGGTCGTCGAGGTCGACGTTGCCGAGCTCGTCGCACGCCACGACGACGACACGGAGGCCGGCCAGCACGGCGCTGGCCGCGTTCGTGCCGTGCGCGCTCGACGGGATGAGGCACACCGTGCGAGCGTCGTCGCCGTTCGCGCGGTGGTAGCCGCGGATGGCGAGCAGGCCCGCGAGCTCGCCCTGGCTGCCCGCGTTCGGCTGCAACGACACGGTGTCGTAGCCGGTGACGTCGGCGAGCCAGCGCTCGAGCTGGCTGATCAGCTCGAGGTAGCCGGCCACGTCCTCCGCCGGCGCGAAGGGATGGATGCTCGCGAACTCGCTCCAGGTGATCGCCTCCATCTCGGTGGCGGAGTTGAGCTTCATGGTGCAGGAGCCGAGCGGGATCATGCCGCGGTCGAGCGCGTAGTCCTTGTCGGCCAGGTACTTGAGGTACCGCATCATGGCCGTCTCGGAGCGATGCGTGTTGAACACCGGGTGGGTGAGGTACGGGCTCGACCGCAGCAGCTCGACGGGCACGTCCGGCAGTGTCTCGTGACGGGGCGCGGGGTCGATCGACGCGTCCCCGCCTCCGAAGGCGTGAAGGACGGCGGCGAGGCTGATCTCCTCCGTCGCCTCGTCCACGGATATGCCGAGCGTGTCCGCGTCCACGACGTGCACGGTGACGCCGAGGTCCCGGGCGCGGTCCGCGATCGCCCGGGCCTCGCCCGGCACGCGGTAGCGCAGGGTGTCGAAGAACGCGGTGGACATCGGCTCGTGGCCGAGCGCGCGGAGCGCTCCCGCCAGGCGCTGGGCCCGGGATGCGACGTCGCTCGCGATGCGGCGCAGCCCGTCCGGCCCGTGGTACACGGCGTACATCCCGGCCATGACGGCGAGGAGCACCTGCGCCGTGCAGATGTTGGACGTCGCCTTCTCGCGGCGGATGTGCTGCTCGCGCGTCTGCAGGGACAGGCGGTACGCAGGGCGGCCGTCCGCGTCCTGGCTGACGCCGACGAGGCGGCCGGGAAGCTGACGCTCGAGCCCCGCCCGCACGGCGAGGTAGCCCGCGTGCGGGCCGCCGAAGCCCATCGGCACGCCGAATCGCTGGGTCGTGCCGGCCGCGATGTCCGCGCCGAGCTCACCGGGCGACGTCAGGAGCGTGAGGGCGAGCAGGTCCGCAGCCACCACGGCGATCGCGCCCTGCGCCTTCGCCGCGGCGAGCACGCCGGCCGGGCTCGCGACGCGCCCGGACGCTCCGGGATACTGCACGAGGATGCCGAAGGCGCCGTCGGCGAGCTCCGACGGGGCGTCGGACGCATCGGCATCGGCATCGGCATCGG
>Ga0210040_10000357_pt1 | contig 78394 bp, 61 predicted proteins | sample CryGeyCG12114_NA_FD_185462 | JGI IMG/M metagenome (GOLD analysis project Ga0210040, IMG submission 185462) | Groundwater microbial communities from aquifer - Crystal Geyser CG19_WC_8/21/14_NA (SPAdes) (version 2) | ecosystem: Environmental > Aquatic > Deep subsurface > Groundwater | place: USA...
GAAGGCCTGCTGCAAAAGCTGCAACTGCCCTACCGCGTGCTGCGTCTCTGCGGCGGCGACATGGGCTTCACTTCGGCCCTTACCTACGACCTGGAGGTGTGGAGCGCAGCCCAGCAGCGGTGGCTGGAGGTTAGCTCGGCTTCTAATTTCGAAACCTATCAGGCCAACCGCCTCAAGCTGCGCTACCGCGCCGAGGGCGGTAAAACGCAGCTGCTGCACACGCTCAACGGCTCGGCTCTGGCCCTACCCCGCATTGTAGCCGCGCTGCTGGAAAACAACCAAACAGCGGATGGCATTGAGTTGCCGGAAGTGCTGCACTCGTACTGCGGGTTCAGCAAGATTGGGTAGGCTTTCCCTGACTTTGCACAACGGCCCGTCTACTTTGCGTAGATGGGCCGTTGTACTTTCAATACGCTGCCATCTGACTATCCACGTAGCACCATGCCCACCGCTCGCCGGGTTCGGCGGAAATGACTACGGGGTGTTGCATGGCGTGGAAGTGCTGGGTAGCATGCTTGTTCTTGGAAGAATCGCAGCAGCCGATGTGGCCGCAGGTCTGGCAGACGCGCAGGTGCACCCAAGTATCGCCTAGCGCTACGCATTCGGGGCACGCGTACTCAGCCGCCGGAATGAGCTGGGTTAGACCAGCAAGGTGTTGACAAGGAGTAGCCATACGCAAATATTTTTTCTTTAAGGCTGACTAACAAGCTTCTATACGAATATAGTATCAGTTGCGCATAATATAAAAAAGCTGCCCCGTTGGGGGCAGCTTTATAAACGCCAAGCAGAATTATAAGAGTAGAAATTTCTACGATTTGGGGGCGTAAGGGAATTTCTTGGAGGCATTGCGCATAAGCGCATTCACCATATTTTCGGTGGAGCTTCCTACCGAGCCGGCAGCCAGATAATCGTATTTCCACAAGAGCTTGCCTTCCTGAGTTTCGTGGATGTTGACAGTGATGTTGGCCTGGTTGGTAGCACCCCAGGCGCCTACCAGCACACCTACGGCAATAGCAGCACCATCGCTCATGGGTTTGGTGGTACGCACGTTGGTCGTCAGCACAGCATCGACGCCCAGAATTTGGGCCAACTCCTGCGGGGAGTGGGCGCGCAACTCCTCAAACGGAATACCGCTCTCGCGTAGCTTGGCATTGGTTTGCATAATATCCTGAAACTGTACCGTGAAGCCATGCTGCTGCTGGCTACGACGCAATAACCAAGAATAGATGCGCTCCTGAAAGTCGAGGCCGGTTTTGAACTCGACATCGCGCTGCTGCTCGGCGCTGGTGCGCTTGGCCTGATTGGGGCGCAGCTCCATGGTAACTGCTGCTGGCAGCACCGCCACCACCTTATGTTTCGGCGCGTAGGCACTGACGTTGGCCAGATAAATTTTAGGCCCACAGGCCGTTAGTAAAGAAGATACCAGCATAACAGCTAGTATACGAAGAGCAAAAAATCGCATAGACAACAAGGAGGGATGAATGGAATATGATTCTACCTGACCGAATCACATTCCATTCACTCGAGCTCTATGCAAAAATTGAATTTTTTTATATAACAAAACAGTGTATTATCGCCCGTCCTGGGCGGGCGGCAAGTCCAGATCGAACCGGATATCGCGCATGCATTTAAAGTGCCCTTGTGGGCATTGCGCAAAGCCAATTTTGGAACACGGCCGGCAGCTTAGCCCCTCCACTTCCAGCGTCCGGAACTCGGTGCGGTAGGGATACATCCCGAAGGCTGGTACTGTATTGCCCCACACGCTGAAAATCTCTTTTTTGAAAGCCGCCGCAATGTGCATCAGGCCTGTATCGTGGCTGACGACGAATTGCGCCTGCCGCACCAGCGAGGCCGACTGATTCAGGTTGAACCTGCCGCAGGCATTGTAGATGAGGGTTTTGGGACCTTGCAGACTTGGATTTTTGGCTTTAGGAAAATAGTAGGGGCTGTCGGGAATGCGGGCGGCGGGCTGGGTGGTGGGGGCCGCTTCCTTCTCAAACGCCAGCTCCACCACGTGGCCCGTACTTTCGTCCTCGGGGCCGCCAAGCAGCACCACGGGCCTCCCCAGCTGCCCGCACAGCTCAATAATGCGCTCCACGGGCAGGCGCTTGGTGGCGTGCTGCGCCCCAATGGCAAAGGCCACGTACCCGCGCTGAAACCCGGCAGGCAATGTGATGGCTACGTTTACCTTGTCTTTTTCAGGAATGAAATAGTCCAGCCCTTGGCCATCGTTGCGGACCCCTAGCGGCGCGGCAGCGGCCAGGTAGCGGTCTACAATGTGTACGTGGGGTAGGCGGTTTATTTTAAAGCGCACCAGCAGCCACTTCTGGAAGTTCAGCTTATCGAAGCTGCGGCCGGGCACGCGCAACTGAGCCTTTAGCAGGCTAGTGCGCAAATTGTTGTGCAGGTCAACCACAAAGTCGAACCGCTCGGCGCGCAGTTCAACCACCAGCTCTCGTAGCGAGCCGGTGAGGTAGTGCCCTTTGCTGATGTAAGGGTTTGACTCGATGAGGCCCCGGTAGGCGGGCTTGGTGCAGAAGTGCACTTCTGCACCGGGCACCTGCTGCCGGATGGCGCGCACCACGGGGGTGGTCAGCACGATGTCGCCGATGGAAGAAAAGCGCAGAACCAGGATTTTCATGCGGTAGGGGCGCGTTGCACGCGCCCGTCGTTGAACGATGACACCTATAACAAACAACCTCAGCAACGATGGGCGCGTGCAACGCGTCCCTACTCAAACAACGACTTCTTGTACTCCAGGGGAGGCGTGATGTTGGCTTTGCGCGTGGCGAAATACGCTTCCACTTCCTCCATTGACAACGCATTAAAGGTCATATCGGGCGTGAGCATGCCCTTGCGGCCCATTAGCACGCCGTAGCGCATGTCGGCGTAGCCGTCGGTGTGGTGGGCGTCGGGGTTGATGCTGAGACGCACGCCCTGGTCGAGGGCGTAGCGCACCCAGCGCCAATCAAGATCGAGGCGCCAGGGGTTGGCATTGATTTCGATGATAACTCCGTGCTTGGCGCAGGCATCAATAATGGCTTTGAAATCGAGCGGGTAGCCCTCGCGGCGCAGCAGTAGGCGGCCGGTAGGGTGGCCCAACATCGTGCAATATGGATTTTCGATGGCGCGCAGCATCCGTTCGGTGGCTTTGCGCTCCTCCATGCGCAGGTTGCTATGGATGGAGGCTACCACAAAATCAAAAGAGCTGAGCACGTCGGGCGTGTAGTCCAGGGACCCGTCGCCCAGAATATCGCACTCAATACCCTTGAAAATGCGGAACGGCGCCAACTCCTGGTTCAGCTGGTCAATTTCCTGCTGCTGCTGGCGCACGCGCTCCGGCGAGAGACCGTTGGCGTAGTGCGCCGCCTGCGAGTGGTCGCAGATGCCGAGGTACTGGTACTGGTGGTCGCGCAACCACTCGGCCATCTGGCGTAGCGTGTGGTTGCCGTCGGAATAATTGCTGTGGTTGTGCAGGGAGCCGCGCAGGTCGGTGTCTTCCAACAAGCGCGGTATTTTCTGCTCCTTGGCCAAAGCCAGTTCGCCCCTACCCTCGCGCAGCTCGGGCACCACGTATTGCAGGCCGGCTTTCTCGTAAATGGCTTCTTCCTGATAAAACTTTTCTTTCTTCACCAATTGGCGCAAAGTAGCCGGTTGGCCGGGCGTAGTGCCGGGTAGGGTTTCGGTGAGGTGTGCCTCGTTGCCGGTGAGCAGAAACAGCTGATTGGTGAAGTTTTCTTTGGTCACGAAATGCACTTCCACCTTCACCCCCGACTCGGTAGCGGTGCCGCGCCAGCAATACACCCCGCATTGGGTAGGCTCGGCGGCAAAACCTTCGAGCACATCCAGGGAATCGTGGCCGCGGTCGGGGGTAGGCGTGGCGGCCACCAGCACCACCGTTTCGATGGTTTCGAGGCAGCGGCGCAGCTCTCCCGCCACGGCTACCTGTTCGGTGCGCAGCGCTTCGCGGAGGCGGGCTTGCAGGTCGGCGGCTAAGGCCTCAGCCTGCGGAAACAGCAGTTTGCCCCGGCTCTGGCTAGTAAACTCCAGCGCGGCCAGAATCAAGTCCTGGGTCTTTTTGCCGAAGCCTTTCAACTTGCTCACCTGGTCCTGCTCGGCGGCTTCGCGCAGCTGCTCGGGGCTTTCGATGCCAGCCTCGCGCCACAGCTGCCGGATTTTTTTGGGACCGATGCCTTTGATGTTGAGCAGCTCTACTACGCCGGGCGGTGTGAGGGCCAACAGGCGCGTCAGCTCATCAAACGAGCCCGTATCAAGTAGCTCGGCCACACGGGCGGCGGCACTTTTGCTCAGGCCAGTGCGGTCGGGTAGGCCGGTACGGTCCACATCGGCCACCTGGAAGTTGAGCTGGTCGAGGGCATTAGCAGTGCCTTCGTAGGCACGAATTTTAAACGGATTCTCGTCGTGCAGCTCCAGCAGCTGGGCCGCCAGCCGGAAAGCCCGAATCAGGTCACGATTGGTCACGGGGCAGAAAACTTAGGTGATTTGGCCGCGCCTTTCAGCCGGCAATGGGTAGGGCGCAGTAAAGATACGGGCAAACCAGTTGCTCGGACACGATTTCGCCGCATCGGACCCCAGCGCAGCCGTTGTGCGTATACGTATGCAGAAGGCATTTTCCTACCTAAAGGGCTACCATGGAAAGGGCAAAAAATTCTTTCGGTCTATACCAATGCTTTTGCTGCGACTACTTTACGTTTTCGGAAGCCGATACGCACACCTTCGACATATGCCCTGTGTGCTTTTGGGAAGAGGATGGCGTTCAGTTGGCCGATCCGACGCGTGCAGGTGGTGCAAATACTGTGGGCCTTCTGCAAGCCAGAAAAAACTTCACTCTCTTTGGAGCATCTGACCCAACTCTTTTGCGTCACGTACGCTCTCCTCATCAGGATGAATTATCCTAAAATCAACTTCCCATGCGTCTTTTTACTCTCCTCACCTGCCTGAGCGTACTACTACTCGCTGCTACCTGCACCCATTCTTCTACTAGCTTGCGCAAGCTGGAAGGCACTTGGCTGCACGCCCACGAGGAAGACCAAGACGGCGTGCAGGTATATCGCCCCAACACCTACGCGTTTCCACCCTCGCGGGGGCGCACGGGCTTTGCTTTCGACCGCGCCGGCCTGTTCACGCAGTATGATATTGCGCCCACCGATGGCCTGGAGGGCCACCAAGGCACCTGGAAAATGGACGGCGACAAGACTATCCTCGTTTCCCTGGAAGACCAGCAGGAGCCGGACTATCGGCTGGAAATAGTCTCGCTGGAAAATAACGTTCTGAAGGTGCGGCGGCTAGAGAAGTAGCATGCAACGTTTGGGGTAGGGTGAGCCTCCTACTAACATTCGGATTCACCCAGTATACCTCATTCGTATGCGTATTGCTGTACTTTTCATTGGCTGTCTTTTTAGCCTGCTACTCAGCGCTTGCACAAAAGACAATGACCCTACCGCTGCCGAAATAGCAGACAAGCTGGAAGGCTCTTGGCGTTATTCTTACGAGGAAAGCCAAGACGACGTGCAGGTTTACCGCCCTAATACCTACGCGTTTCCGCCCTCGTGGGGGCGCACGGGCTTTGCTTTCGACCGCGGTGGCCTTTTTACGCAGTATGACATTGCTGCTACGGATGGCATATACAGTCGCCCAGGCACCTGGAAAATGGATGGCGTCCGCACCGTGCTCATTTCCTTGGAAGATCAACTGGAGCCCGATTATCGCCTGGAAATCGTGTCGTTGAAGGGCAACGTATTAAAAGTTCGTCAGCTGCAATAGCGGCATGCAACGTTTGGGGCAAGATGCGGCTCCCTTTTACGTTACACCGTTGCCTTGTTTAGATTCACTACTATATATGCGCTTTTTATTACTCCTTGGCTGCTTTTTGCTCGCCAACCTACTGTTCAGTGCCTGCTCGACGGACGATGGTGATGTGTCGCCAGAGTCGGTCAATACATATCTTTTTGGTCAGTTATGGCTGAATTCCTACGAGGCGCGGCCGGACGAAACACCTACCTACCGCCCAAAGGACTACACCTGGGCCGAGGAGCCTATGCGCTACAGCATGCCCTTCGAAGGCGGCGACGGCTTCCGGTTTGAGAAAGATGGCACTTTGCTGTACATCGCACCCGGTATCGGCCCCGGCCCTACCCCACACCAAGGCATTTGGTGGCAGAATGATGACAAAACGATTTTCTACGTGCACCTCAATGACAACTCAACTACCGGCCCGATTTTCAGGTGCAGGTGGTGTCGGCCAGCAGTGATTTGCTACGTGCCCGCTACCTGCAATAGCAGCTTATAGCACCACTAGTACCCACAAGCGGCCTACCCGGTATTCACTGGGTAGGCCGCTTTGTTATAAGTTTGCGGCACTCATTTTCCGTTTGCTTTCTATGAACTACTGGCTCGTTAAATCCGAACCCGAAAAATACTCCTGGCAGGACTTCCTGCAAGAAGGCCGCACCGACTGGACCGGCGTGCGCAACTATCAGGCCCGCAACTTCTTGCAGCAGATGCAGCCCCAGGACCTGGTACTGTTCTACCATAGCGTATCCGACAAGGAAGTGGTAGGAGTAGCCGAGGTGGTAGCCCCCGCCGCGCCCGATGCTACGGCTGGAGCCGACAGCCCATGGGTAGCCGTGGCCCTAGCCCCACGCGAGGCTCTGGCCTGCCCCGTGTCGTTGGCCCAGATCAAGCAAGACGAGCGTTTGGCCCAGATTGCGCTATTGCGCCAGTCGCGGCTTTCGGTGATGCCTCTCCGGCCCGAAGAGTTTGATAGAGTGCTGGAACTAAGCGCCGTGTAGGTAGAAGCAGCGTTGGCATTTTCATAAAAACCGTTCTTACGTTACGCGTGAGAGCGGTTTTTTTTATGGAAAATAGCGCCGTTTGGCATCGGGATACACAGAAGCCCTCAACCAATGCTGGCTTTTCTGGCCGATTTGTCGTAATTCTACTACTACGCCCTTTCCACACCTATTTATGAAGCTATTCTTACTCCCTTTGCTGTGGTTGAGCACAGGCTTAGTGCTAGCAGCCGAAGAGCCCACGCAGCCGGCCCGCCTGGAACTGCCGCTAGACGCGTACAACAGCGAAGTCAGCATTCAGCCTATACCCGCCGATAGCAGCGTAGTGCTGCTAATAGAGCAGCTAAAGCCGGGCGACTTCCATACTACCCTGGGGTTTCAAAAGTACAACTACCAGTTGCGGCCCATGTGGTCGTCGCCGCTGGAAGTGCCGAAGGGGTTCTCCTTCGACCGCCTCACGGCTGAGGGCAACATAGTGTACGCTCTTTTCCGTCCCGATGTGCAAAGCAAGCAGCTCTGGATAGCGGAGCTGGATGCCCAAACGGGCATCATCTACGCGCACATGTTTGAGACGGAGGACGTGCGCGACATTTATGATTTCAAAGTACTGCGTGGGCAGATTTTCCTGACTGTGGTAGTGGAAACCCACCTGACGGCATTGCTGCTGGACTTACGTCGTAACCGCATCACGCCGCTGCCGGCCGTATACGAGCAGCTACCCACCAATTTCACCTTTTCTGCCGATGCGCTGGCCCGTCGCCTCGATTTTATTAGCAGCCAAAGCAATGGCTACAAAACGCGCCTGCAAGTGAAACAGCTGTCGGCCGAAGGGCAGTTGCTGCGTTCGGAGTTTGTGCAGGCCGAGAGCGACCGAAACCTGCTCACGGCTCAGCTCAGCCCCGGCCCCCGCGACCGGCTGCTGCTGGGCACCTACAGCCTGCGCGATACGCGCTACGCGCAGGGTTTGTTTGTAACGGACCTGAACGAAGACCCTACCCTCACTGGCAGCCGCCGCTCCTTGCGCTTCTATGATTTTCTGAATCTGAAGCATTTTTTCGATTATGTATCGCCGAGCCGAGCGGTGCGGCTGAAGGTACGCGGCGAACAGCTCCGCGCCACCAACCGCAACCTGCGCCTGCACTACCGCCTGCTCACACATGAGCTGCTTCCTACCCCCGAGGGGTACATATTGGTAGGCGAAATCTACAACCAGCGTTTCCGCAGCACGGCAGCGTATCAGCCCAACACAGGTATGCCGCTGGGTTCTACCACCAACAATACGGATGGTTACTACACCACGCACGCCATCGTCTGCGGCTTCGACCGCCAGGGCAACTTACTATGGGACAACACCTTCGTGCTGAAAGATGCCCGCAGCTACGATTTGGTGGAGATGGTGCAGCTGCGTCCCCTACCCGACGGGCGACGCTATGTATTGGCCTACCTGGATGAATACCGCATTCGCTACAAGATTATCGACGGCGCCAATGCCTCTCCCAACGACCTGATGGTACCTGTGCAAACCACCCGCAGCGACACCAAGGAAAAGGCCAACAACGCTACCCAACAAGGGATGCTGGCTTGGTATGGCAGCCGGTTTCTGGCCTATGGGTACCAGCGCATTCGTGCCACCAATGGCACGAATCGCGACGTGTATTTTCTGAACGCCGTGGCCTTCGACGAAATGGCTGCGAAGTAACTAGCCAGCAGCATAGCAGTGGAATTTGGCGCAACTTTGGCGCATGAAACGCTATGCTTTTTTCTGGGTAGCCGCGCTGGCGCTGCTACTTGATGGCTGCCGGGCCAGTGGCCCCGGTACGCCGGCCCGCACGGTGGCCGAATTTTTTCGCAAGTACGACGGCCGCCCCGGCTTCCGCACTGCCGATTGGTCGGCGGGGCTGACTACCCGGCTACTGCTGGGTCGGCTGGGCAAGCTAGGCGGCGACAACGAGTTGGCCCAGGCACTTACGGCCGTGCACAGCTGCAAGGTATTGGCCTTTTCGCCTACCTCGTCGGGCGCCCTAAAGCTCACCAACGAAGGTCTCAGCCAAGAGGTAAATGGGCTATTACGGAACGAGAAGTACACGCCTCTGGCCGTAGCAGGCACCGACAGCAGCACGGCTACCCTACGCTACGCCGTGCGCCAGCAGGGCGACCGGGTGCAGGAGATGGTAGCCGCCGGCCACTTAGCCGATGCCCCCGATTCCTTTGTGCTACTCGATGTTAGCGGCAACTTTACGCGGGCGCAGGCAGAGAGCTTAGCGAAGTTTCTACCCAATGTGGTCCGGGAAACCACACCTTAGTTTCCTACCTATACAAACACAAAAAAGGGGCGAACCAATGGTTCGCCCCTTTTGCTTTAGCGCAGTGCAGGATTAGGGTTGCGGCTGGCTAGGAATGTAGAATTCGAATTTGAACTCGGCGCGGCGGTTTTTCGCCATGTTAGCACGCGAGGTATTCGGAACAACCGGCTTGCTTTCGCCGAAGCCTTCGGTTGGGATACGGTTCGTATCGACGCCTTTGCCGGTGAAGTAGCTCTTAGCCGACTCAGCACGACGCTCCGACAGGCCTTGGTTGTACTCATCGGTACCGCGGCTGTCAGCGTAGCCCGAGATGCGCAGGCTATACTCAGGGTGGTCGTTCAGTACTTGTACCATCTTATCGAGGGTAGTGTACGAGCTGCGCTGAATTACTGTGCTGTTGGTTTCGAAGCGGATGGGTTGCTCCAGCTTGCGGATTTCAGCAGGGATGGGCAGTGGGCAGCCGGTTTCGTCAACCGTTACACCAGCTGGGGTGCCGGGGCACTTATCTACGTTGTCCATCACGCCGTCGCCGTCAGAGTCAACTACCAGTGGGCAGCCCGTGGCGTCCACTTGCGTACCAGCCGGGGTATCGGGGCACTTGTCGTTCTTATCTGCTACGCCGTCGCCGTCAGCATCAGGGCAGCCACGCAGTGCGGGCAGACCAGCTTGGTCGGGGCATTCATCTTCTGAGTCACGCACGCCATCACCGTCACGGTCGGGGCAGCCTTCCAGCGACGCCAGGCCTTTCTCAGTGGGGCACTTGTCCTGGTAATCCGGTACACCGTCGCCGTCACCGTCAAGTGGGCAGCCGTTCTCGTCCACCGCTACGCCTGCTGGCGTGCCGGGGCACTTGTCTTTGCGGTCGGGCACGCCGTCCATGTCCTCATCCTTGGCTTTGCCAAAGGCGATGTTCAAGCCAGCCGAGTGCTGCAGGAAGCGGTCGTCCCAGCCATCGTTGTCGCCGCCTACGCTACCATCCAGGTTGGCTTTGTAGCCTACTACCTGCGAGGTCTGCACGAAGATGCCGATGTTGTCGCTGATGCGGAAGTTGATACCCAGACCAGCTTGGCCGGCAAACTTGGTCTCGTCGGTGTCGATGTTGGTGTTGACGTTGTTGGAGCGGTACTGGCCTTCGCGGCTGTAGTACAGGATGCCCGGAGCCAACAGGATGTAGGGCTGAATGAAGGCATCTTCCTTCAGGGCCCAGCCGTTGTTGAGCATCAGCTTGATCGGCACGTTGGCGCTCACGATGTTGGTGGCGAAGGTGCTGCTGTTGGTGCCCAGCGACTTCTTCAACTCAGCGTAGCTGCCTTGCAGGCCAATGCTCAGGCCGGGGGCGATGTACTGGTTGATGGAGATGCCAGGGCCCCACTTCGAGCGGCTGAAGTCCCAGTAGTCGGAGCCCAGATTACCTTTGTACTGGAAGGCATTGGCCGATAGGCCAATCACCGTCTTGTGGTCGGAGGTCTGAGCCTGGGCTTTGGGGGCGGCTGCGAACATAGCTAGTCCTAGTGCCGCCGTTGTGGTTAAAAGGTGTCTCATAGAAGAGAAAAAATTGGGTAAAACTTGTAGTAGAATCCGCTCAACGTGGGAGAGAGAGTGAGGCGGAATATGCTGCCTATACCGTTCCAAGCAGAATAAAGTTGTAGGGTATGCTAATTCTACCTCTACAAAGCACTACTGGAATACCACCCTATACAGCCCATTTTCAAGCAAATCAGGCGCATTTTAGGCCTATTTTTCAAGCATAAAAAAATATATTTTATTCATTGAATATAACAAACAGAGCCTCAGAAACTCCGGGTAAAAAGAAAATTCCCGTTGTGCTGTCAGTTAGCAGCACAACGGGAATTTTAGTGGTCGGTAGTACTCTTGCCGCTGCTTAGCGCCCGGCCTGCATCAATCGCTCAATGTCATCGGCTGCCAGCGGGATGTTCTTCATCAGATCGTCGTTGCCGGTGGCGGTAATCAGAATATCGTTTTCCAGCCGGATACCGAGACCTTCTTCCCGGATATAAATGCCCGGCTCGCAGGTGTACACCATGCCCGGCTCAAACACACGGTATTTTTCGCCCACATCGTGCACATCGAGGCCCAGGTAATGGGAAGTGCCGTGCATGAAGTACTTCTTATACAGCGGCGCGGCGGGGTCTTGGTTCTTCACGTCGTTGGCATTGAGCAGGTCCAGCTTAATCAGCTCCTGTTCCATGTGGCGGCCCACGGCAGCATGGTAGTCCTCAATGTTGTTGCCGGCCACCAGCTGCGCGGTAGCAAATTGCATTACGCTTAAAACCGCCTCGTATACGTCGCGCTGACGTTTGGTAAACTTGCCATTGACGGGGATGGAGCGCGATAAATCGGCGGCATAGTTGGCGTATTCGGCCCCAAAGTCCAGCAACAATACGTCGCCGTCTTTGCACTCGCGCTCGTTGCTGACGTAGTGCAGAATACACGCGTTTTCGCCCGAGGCGATAATGCTGCTGTAGGCTGGCCCACGTGAGCCGTGCCGCATAAATTCGTGGAAGATTTCGGCTTCAATCTCGTACTCCATCACGCCCGGCTTCACAAAGCCCAACAGGCGGCGGAAGGCCTTATCGGTGATATCGGCGGCTTTGCGCATCAACCGGATTTCCTCGGCACTCTTAATTGCGCGCAGGCGGTGCATGAGCGGGGCCACGCGGCGGTACTGGTGCAGGGGGTAGGCCTCACGCATCCATTTTCCGAACCGAGCATCACGCGTTTCCACCTCTACTACGGCCCGCATGTGCTCATTGGAGTTCAGATACACGTTTTCGGCCTCGTTCATCAGCGCCGGCAGCACCGATTTAAAGGAGTCGAGCCACATGATAGTGGGCACACCCGACTGCTGGCGAGCTTGGTCTTTAGTCAGCTTGTAGCCTTCCCATACCAGAATATGCTCGCTGGTTTCGCGCAGAAACAGGATTTCGCGGTATTGCGGCAGCCTGGCACCGGGAAAAATCACCAGAATACTTTCTTCCTGATCAACGCCGGAGAGGTAGAACAAATCGTTGTTTTGCCGAAACGGCATGGTACCGTCGGCATTGGTAGGCATCACGTCGTTGGCGTTGAAAATTGCCAGCGACGCCGGAGGCAGCAACTCCGTGAAACGGCGGCGGTTTTCGATGAACAGCTGGGGGTCGATGGAGCCGTAGCGCATAGGAAAGACAGAATGGAAGATGAAAGCAACGCCGGAATGGCGCCGCAGCAAGTTAACAGATTGGTTGGGCGATTACTTTAATCAGCAGCTTTCCGCCCGGCCAGCTGCCGCTGTACGGTCAGTAGCCTTTGAGCATCGTGGAGCGGGGTAGGGCATTGTTGAAGCGGCACTACTTACAACGGCAGCTACCGCAGAAGTATACATAAATCCGGTGCTCATCATCGCATTTCATGGCCTCTTCGGAGACAGAATCAGAATATACGCAGTCCGGCAATGGTATAGAATTCGGACCAGAAGAATAAAAACGGCCAAGATTTTGCATTATGCCAATAAATTAACTTTTCGATCTATTTGGCTTTTTCCGATATGGTCATGTTATCTGCCCGCCCGACGCTGCTTATTCAGACTGGTTCCTTAACCGATGTTGTGCTGCTTACTTCTCTGCTGGAGCACCTACACCGTACGGAGCCGGCTGCTACCCTTGATATAGTAATTCAGCAAGAATATGCTGAATTACTACAGCATCATCCTTTTGTAAATCAGATTATTACCCTAGAAAAAACGCAGGCTAAGCTGCAAGCAACGCGGCAATTGTTGCGGCAGGTACGGGCGTCCAACTACTACCGGGTTATCAACTTGCAGCACTCTACCGCTACGGGTTTGCTCACAGCCTTTTCGGGAGCAGTAGAGCGCATCGGTTTTACGAAAAATCCGTTGGCCAAGGGCTTCACCCAGGCAGTTCCATATTTCATTGGTTTGGGTGTGCACGAGGTAGCACGCAATCTGCAACTGCTTGCCCTGGCTCCTTACGCACCGCTTACGCTACCCCGCCTATACCCTACTCCTGCTGCGCTGGCCGCCGCCGCGCCCTACACCACCGCCGGCGACTACCTGTGCATCGCGCCCGGCGCCGACCAGCGCACCCGGCAGCTCCCCATTGAGCAGTGGAAGAAATTGCTGGCCGCCCTACCCGCCCACTACCGTGTATACCTGGTAGGCACCGCCGCCGACGCAGCCGCATGTGCCGAGGTGTCCGAGTGTACTAATCGGGCGGGAGTAGTAAACTTAGCGGGGGAGCTTTCGGTGCTGGCCACTGCGGCCTTGCTGCGCGGGGCCGTTCTTAACTACGTTACCGATTCGGCGATGCTGCACGTGTGCTCGGCAGTGGCGGCGCCTACCTGCGCCGTGTACTGCTCCACGGTGCCGGCCTTTGGGTTTGGTCCGCTGAGCCCAAACGCCTGGGTAGTGGAAACAGAGGAGGAACTAGAATGCCGTTCTTGCGACGTGACAGGCTACGCCCAATGCCCGCTCACGCACTTTTTGTGCGGCCGCGGCATTCGTACTACCCAGCTGCTGGCGCCACTGGCAGAGGCAGAGCTATTGAAGCAAAAGACCGCCCCACAGGTTGTAGTGCAGCGGGAACTGGTGCGGGCGTAAGCGTAGGTCTCGTCGGCTTAGGGTGTTGCTTTCGTTCGTTCTGCTTCCTGCATTGCCTACCTTTGCAACTACACGCCGGGCTTGACTGTTATAGGAGTCCGGCCGGCTGATACCCTGGATTGCTGGGGTTTCTGCTTTCTATCCTTCTGTTTTTCACGACGAATGCTCGACTACGATTTGCTCGAATTGCCCAACGGCATTCGGGTACTCCATAAGCAGGTGCTGCACACCAAAATCGCGCACTGCGGTTTCTTGCTCGATATTGGCTCGCGCGATGAACGCCCCGAGCAGCAAGGCTTGGCGCACTTCTGGGAGCACATGGCGTTCAAAGGCACCGAACGCCGCAAGAGCTTCCACATCCTCAACCGCCTCGAAACGGTGGGCGGCGAGTTGAATGCCTACACCACCAAAGAAAAAATCTGCTTCTACGCGTCGTTGCTCAGCACGCACTTCGAGCGGGCTTTCGAGCTGCTGACCGACCTCACGTTTCACTCAGTATTCCCGGAAAAGGAAATTGAGAAGGAGCGCGGTGTGATTCTGGAAGAAATGTCGATGTACCTCGACGCGCCCGACGACGCCATTATTGATGATTTCGACGAGGTAATTTTCGGACAGCACGCCCTGGGCCACAACATTCTGGGCACCCGCCAGAGCGTGAGCAGCTTTCAGCAGGCCGACTTCCGGCAGTTTCTGAGCGAAAACGTGCGCACCGATCGGTTGGTGTTCAGCTCCGTGAGCAATCTGCCGTTCAAGGAGGTGAAGCGCTTGGCCGAGAAATACTTGGCGCCCCTACCCGCCCGCCTAGGCGAGCGGCCCCGTACCGGCTTTGCCGGCTACCAGCGCCGCGAGCTGCTGGAGCGCAAACCCATCACGCAGGCCCATTGCCTCATCGGTGGCCCGGCTTATGCTATTGATGATGCACGCCGGATTCCGTTTTTTCTGCTCAACAACGTGCTGGGCGGCCCCGGTATGAACTCCCGCCTGAACCTGGGCGTGCGCGAGAAGTTCGGCCTAGTCTACGCCATCGATTCCACCTACTCGCCCTACACCGACACGGGCATGTTCGGTATCTATTTCGGCACCGAGAAAAAGCAGGTGAACCGCACCATTGGCCTGGTGCAGAAGGAGCTGAAAAAGCTGCGCGAAAAGCCCCTTGGTGGCTTGCAGCTGCACACGGCCAAGGAGCAGCTAATGGGCCAACTAGCCATGGCCGAGGAAAGCAACGGCGGCCTGATGCAGCTCCTCGCCAAAAGTACCCTGGATCTGAACCGCGTGGAGCCCATCACCGAAATCTTCGACCGGGTACGCACCATTACCGCCACCGAGCTGCTGGAGATGGCCAACGATGTGCTCCGCGAAGACAACCTGAGCGTGTTGCAGTACGTGCCGGAGTAAAGGGAGTGGTGAGTTGTGAATTAGTGCATTTTTACGGCGCAACGGCGCACTAGCGCACTCGCTCGGCTGTGCCGAGTGAGCACTATGCCCAAGCAGCTCTGCTGCGCACGCATGCTTACTGTTAAGGCAACCTCGCGCAAATGAGGAAACTTCGCACAAACGGCGCGGACGGATTCGGGGCACAGCCCCTCAAGCATAGTGCTCACTCGGCACAGCCGAGCGAGTGCGCTAGTGCGCCGTTGCGCAGCAAAAACCCACTAATTCACAACTTCACCACTCACCTTGTGCCTACCTTCGGCCATATCAGTTCCTACCGGCCGGGCGACCTGTTTGAGAACCGTTTGGCGCTGTCGTTGGCGAGGATGCACCGGCCGCCGCGGGCGGGCGTAAGCGGCACTCAGCTTGATGGCGCCGACTCGATTGTACTGGCCGGCGCTTATGAGGACGATGCATTTGACGAGCATGAAATCATTTACTCCGGCAGTGGTGGGCGCGACCCGCGTACTGGTCGGCAGGTGACGAACCAGGAAATGACCGGGCGCAACTTGGTATTGCGCCGCAGCCAGGAAACTGGTCGGCCCGTGCGGGTGCTTCATAAGGTGCGGCACGAGGGTAGGGAGCAGCTTCGCTATGAGGGATTATTTCGCGTCACGAAGCATTATTTCGCCCAAGGCAAAGCCGGCTTTCGAGTGCTAAAATTTCACCTGGTTCCGTTCACTACCTGATTGCGTGTTACTTTGCGGGCTTACTACAGCCTTGCTGCCCTACCCTTCGCCTGTATGCCGTTTACCCTTGCTCACCCGGCCATTGTAGTGCCGCTGTTGTACAAAGGCCGCCGCTGGCTGTCGGCTACAGGCCTGATTCTGGGTAGCATGTCGCCCGATTTCGAGTACTTCCTGCGGCTGCGGCCCGGCGGCGGTTTCGGGCATTCTACGCTGGGTATCTTTACGCTTGATTTGCCTTTGGCGCTGCTGCTCACGGGCTTGTTTCATGGGCTGGTGAAGCGGCCGCTGGTGCGTAGCATGCCGGTTTTTCTGCGACGCCGGTTTGGGCGCTTTGCCGCCCATCAATGGCCTTTGCGCAATCTGTGGAGCCCGCGTTTGCTGGTGGCTATCATCATTGGCGCCGGGTCGCATCTGGTGTGGGACGGCGTGACGCACACGCGCGGCCGCATCGCGCACCAGCTACCGTTCCTGGTCGATTCGGTGCACAACCGGCCGCTGTTTGTGTGGCTGCAATATGGCTCGTCGTTGGTAGGGGTCCTGATTATGCTGTGGTTTGTATGGCAGCTGCCTGTTACGCGCCGGCCGCCCCGCGTATCTACCCGCCAGCAGGTTATTTTCTGGCTGCTGACCGCTGCGCTATTCAGCATATTTGTGCTGATTTTTGCCTGGTACAGTCATCATCACTACGGCATGGACTTTATCATTTCGGGGCTGGTGGGCAGCATTAGCGCGAGCGTATTGGCCGTGGTTCTCACCTCAGCCGTCGTGCGCCTGCTCCGCAACGACTGGCCCGCCGAGCAAACTGCCTACCCTCCCGCATGACCGACGAAACCGACTTCTACGCCGAAACCCACACCTCCCCCGAAACCCCGCTACTGGCCCGCCTCAACCGCGAAACGCACGTGCAAGTGCTGGCCCCCCGGATGCTGTCGGGACACTTGCAGGGGCGGGTGCTGAGTATGCTCAGCCACATGATCCGGCCGCGCCGGGTACTGGAGCTGGGCACGTTTACGGGCTACTCGGCCCTGTGCCTGGCCGAAGGACTTGCTCCCGATGGCGAACTGCACACCGTGGAGCAAAACCCCGAGCTGGAAACCCGCATCCGGCGCTACGTGGCCGAGGCCGGCCTCACCGACCGGGTGCACCTGCACATTGGCAAAGCCCTGGAGGTAGTCCCTACCCTGCCCGGCGCGTGGGATATGGTGTTCATAGATGCCGATAAAATCAACAACGACGCTTACTATGAGCTGGTGCTGCCGCAGGTGCGGCCGAGCGGCTTTCTCCTGATCGACAATGTGTTCTGGAGCGGCAAGGTCCTACCCTCCTACCCCATCAAGGCCGGCGACAAGGACGCCTGGGCAGTGCGCGCCTTCAACGACAAAGTGCAGCAGGACGAGCGGGTAGAAAACGTGTTCCTACCCCTGCGCGATGGGCTACTGCTGGTGCGCAAGCGGTAGGGCTGCACATTGTAAAACCTGATACTTAGGGGCTGTTTGAGGTAGCTAAAACGGTGTAGAGACGCATACTTGCGTCTCGTCGTCTGCGCCATAAGACCAAATTGCGTTCAACGACGAGATGCAAGTATGCGTCTCTACACCGTTCATTATTTAACTCAAATTGTTTCTCATATAGCTTCTATCCGTGCTTGCCGCTGGGTACGCGCTTTGAACAGCCGCGGACTTGTGGCAGTCAGATACAGGGCCGTATAGCGGTAGTGGAATATACCGATGTGCCGGTAGCGAAACAATAGTTCCTTTACAAAGTGAAGACAGTGTTGCGCGTAGTAACGGTATTTTAAAAAATCCCCATTCTGTAGGGCCAGTCGCGTTAGCTGGTAATGAAACCACTTCAGAACCGGGATTATTTCCTTGCTGTACCGACCTTCAAAGTGTTCATTAATACCGGAATACAATTCAATCATTCGCTCCCAGTAGCGGTATCCGTGTAGTAGGTTGGTGGCGCCACCATCGTGGCGGCGGTATACCGCCATCACGCCCGGCAGCAACTTCAGCTGACCATAAGATGCCAGCAGAATATAGAAGGGAGTGTCGCCTACCACCGCGTTGCGCAGCCATTCCGGGTACTCGGTGAGTAAGTGGTTACGAAACACAACGGAAGCAGTAGGTATAAGCCACTTGCCAATCAGATCCGGAATGGCGTAGTCCGTTTTGGTGTAGTCGTGAAACAGTTCCATCGGCTTGTCCGGGTTCTGCTCAAACTTCATCCAGCAGTTGTGGAAGCACAGCACGTACGCCGGGTGCGCCTCCAGGAAGTCTATCTGCTGTTGGAGTTTGGTGGGGTCGGTCCAATAGTCGTCGCCCTCGCAGAACGCAATGTACTTGCCGGTGCAGGCCTCGCGGGCCAGGCGGGCGTTGGCCTGCGCGCCTACGTTTTGCGCGTGCAGCAGCAGCCTGATTGTGTCGGGGTAGCGTGCCTGGAACTCCTGGCAAATCTGGCGGGTGTTGTCGGTGCTGCAATCTTCCCCGATTACTACCTCAAAGGGAAAGGACGTTTCCTGGGCCATAATCCCATCCAGGCACTCCCGCAGAAAGCGGCCGTGGTTGTAGGTGATGACCCGCACGCTTACCAGCGGCGCCTCACTGTGCATTGCGCAGCATTTTGGCCGGGTTGCCGGCCCAGATTTCCAGTTCGCCCACGGCCTTGAGCAGCACGCTACCCATAGCCAGGGTAGAGTAATTGCCGATGGTAAGAAACTCCCGTACCGTGGCGTTCATGCTGATGTGCACCCCTTCGCCTACCTGTAAGTTAGAGCCCGAGCAGGAGCCAGCCGCCACAAACGTATGGGCGCCAATGGTGCAATTATGGCTTATAATGGCCCCAATCATCACGCGGGTGCATTTGCCCAGCTTCACGCTGGTCGAAACAATGGCGTGGGGCATCACTACGCACCCAGGCCCCAGCTCCACGTTGGCGGCGATGTAGGCCGTTGGGTGCACGAAGGTAGCGAGTCGGTCATCCGGTATGTTCAGTGACTCGAACAGGGCAATTCGCTCGCGCTGCCCGTCTATCTTGTAAATGGTGTTGAGGAAGTAGTAGCCTTCTTCCAGCAGCCTCGGAATATCGCTTAATCCGCCTTTCACGGGGTAGCCTTCTATTTCTTCGCAACCGTCCCGGTCGTTTACGTAGCCGCAGAACTGGTATTCCTGGCTACCGCGCTGGGCCGCATCGAGCATGGCATTACCAATAACGGAGGCATTGCCCTGCCCGCCTAGTATTAATACGTTTTTCATAGGAGTTCGTAGTCTTGTAAAAAGCCAGTAACGGTCTCTTTGTCGCTGTACATCAGTACATCAAGGATGGAGAGCCAGGGCACAAACCCGTTGTCCGGCACGGGTTGCGCGTACCGGATGGGTAGGGATTTCACGAAGTGCAGCGCGATGCCGTGCTGAGCAAAAAACTCTTTGGTGTAGAGTGCTTCGCCGCCAATGGGGTTTAGGTACTGGTCGCCGCCCTCTTGCCGCACGATATCCACCAGCCTAGCGCCCTTGCTTAGGTGGGTGTTGTGGTAGGGCCGCTGCGAGCTAACGACCAACGGCGTGCTAATGCCGAGGTAGGCGCACACGGCCCGGATGCTCTGGGTGGCTACCTCCGCAATGGTGGCGGGGCCGCTACCCTCCAACACGCGTTGCACCAGCGGGTAGACCTGCTCGAAAAAAGGCGCTTTCCGATAGGCTGTTTCCATGGTCAGGCGCATCTTTCGCACCTCTTTGCTTGCCCAGTCCACCTCTACCTCGTTGATGAGCTTGTTCTGGCTGGCGTTCAGGCAGGGCAGCGTAAACAGGTGCTCGGCCCCGTTCAGCAGAATCCGGTTGCGGTTGATCCAGCCTTTCTTGATGTAGTGCACATCGTCGTACACCACAAACAAATCGGCCGCGGCCAGCAGCTGGAAGTACCCGATGTATGGGAATAAGTACGGCTGCATGATGGCGACTTTCATAGGCTAGACTGGGGTTTGGGCTGGATAGGTAGGAGGACGACTTCTGGTGGTGGAGCGAAGCAGCCGTTAACCGGCCATCCGCATGGTGAGGTACTTCTCCCTGGAGAAATCGTATAGGTAGCGCAGGTTTTTCCGGTTGAAGATGGCCGACAGCGTGAGGTAAATGGCCCCACCTACTACTACCCACATCAGCAAGGTCCACCAAGTGAAAACTTGTAGCTGCTCGCTACCCCATAGCAGGGCCATGCCCATGGCAAGCGATGTGCAGAAACTAGGTAGCAGGTCGCGCAGCTGGTGCGCAAAGCCGTAGGCAATCAGCTGCTTGGAGTAGTGCGTATTGATTATCAAGGCCACGAATGACAAGGCAATTTGCCCGTAGATCAGGCCCATGACGCCCCACCGATAGGTGAGTAGCAGGAACACTACGGTCAATGCTTTCTTGATTATCTCGAGAACGAGAAACAAGTCAGACCGCTTTTTAAGCGTCAGGATATTCAGGTTCAAGGCGTGAATGGGGTAGAGCAACCCCACAAACGCAAGGCCTTGCAGCAGCGGAATGGCGCTGGCCCATTTATCGGTAAACAACACGAGGATAATGCTCTTACTCAAGCCCATCAGGCCCATCAAGAGCGGGAAGTAGGCAAACGACACCAACTGCATCAGGCGCTTATAAGCCTGCGCCAACCGGGGCGGGTCGTCCTGTAGCTCAATCAGAACAGGGTAGGAAACCCGGCCCGTCACCTGCGAAACCAGGGTCTGCGGAATGTCCTTCAGGTTCACCGCCCGGTTGTAGAATCCCAGGGCAGAGGCGGAATAGAACTTGCCAATCAGCAACGGGTAGATGTTGCGAAAACCTGTGTCGAGCAGGCTGGAAAGCAGCATCTTGGAGCCGAACCCGAAAAAGTCCTTGAACGAAGCTGTGGAGAAGTTGAACGAGGGAAACCAAGCCCGAGACGCCCAATACAACACGTTTGTAATGAGCGCGTTGAGCAGCTGCCGCATCACTAGCGCCCAGTAGCTCCAGCCATGGTAGGCCAAGTACAGCCCAATGCCGCCAGAAAGGATATTGCTCACCAGCGAGCGTAGGCTGATGGTGCGAAAATCCAGCAGCTTCGTCAGCCGGATATTCTGCACGATGTTCAACGAGTTCAGCACCAGGCTGATGCCTAGCACCCGGATGATATCCGTGAGCAGGGGCTGCTGGTAGAACTGCGCCACCAGCGGCGCGCAGGCAAACACAATGGCGTAGGCGGCGCTAGACAAGCCCAGGTTGCTCCAGAATACGGTATCGTAGTCTTCGGGAGTGGCTTCCTTTTTCCGCAGAAGCGCGCTGCCCAGGCCCGCATCCGTAAACGGCTGCAACAGGGCAATGAAAACCGCTACCATGGCTATCAGGCCAAACTCACTGGGGCCTAGAATCCGGGCGAGAAAAACGGAAATCAGAAAATCACTGATCAGGCTGCCGAATCGCTCCCCCGTCAGCCACACCATGCTAACGGCCGCGCGGTCTTTTAAGGTTTTTTCCTTCATAGGTCCGCGGCAAGTACGCTACAAACCAGAAAAGGCACCGGGGAAGTCAGCCTGGCCAACCGCCACCGTTTTGGGTAGGCCGCCCTCAATACCGCTCGGCGCGAAGAATAGCCCGACAAATCATTTTCACTTCCTCCACCGATAACTCGTGGTACAGCGGGAGGCACAACACGCGGGAGGCAATATTGGCAGACACCTGCGCCTGCTGCCCGGGCCGTACGTAGCTCAGCTTTTCCAGGGAAGGGTAGAAATAGCGTCGGGGGGAGACGTATACGCCGTGCAGGGCATCAATCATTTTCAACAGCACGGCCTCGCTTTCAAATAGCACCGGGTAGTAGGCATAGTTGAAGCCGGCATTGGGATGCAAAAAAGGCTTGCCTACCTGCAAGGGCTTCAGCATGTGGTGGTAGGCCTCGGAGAGCTGCTGCCGCCGGTCCAGAATCTGCCCCACGTACTTGAAGTTGCACAAGCCCATGGCGGCGTGGAACTCGCTGTTCTTGCCGTTGATGCCTACCCCCTGGAAGGTTTCGGGGCCGTGAAAGCCGAAGTTGCGCATGTGCGCAATCTTGTTGGCCAAGTCCTCGTCGTGGGTGATGAGCGCGCCGCCCTCAATGGTATGAAATAGCTTGGTGGAGTGAAAGCTCATCGTGCTGATATCGCCCTGGTGCAGCACCGAGCGCCCCTGATAGCTGGTGCCGAACGCGTGGGCCGCATCATAAATGACGCGCAGCTTGTGTTTAGCGGCTATGGCGGCTATTTCCCTGGCAGCACACGGGTTGCCAAACACGTGCGTCGCCAGAATGGCAGTGGTTTGGGGCGTAATGGCGGCCTCAATCAGCGCAGGATCAATATTATACGTGGTGGGGTCGATGTCGACAAAGACCGGAGTGCACCCTTCCCACACAATGCTGCTGGTAGTAGCAACAAAAGAAAAGGGTGTAGTAATAATTTCTCCTTCTAGCCCTAACGCTTTGATAGCGAGCTGCAAGGCTATGGTACCATTGCTCACATAGAACAAGTGCGGCACACCAAAATATTTTTTTAGCGTGAGTTCGAGTTCATTGACCAATGGGCCATTATTAGTGAGCCATGCCCTCGACCAAATTCCTCGCAGGTAGTGGTCGTATTCTTCTTGGGGTGGCAAAAAAGGCTTCGTAACATTTATCATGTAGAGGTTTTTTCAGCCAGAAGAACGAATCAGAAATCCTTCTATTCGCAGATGCATACGCTTGTCTTCTGCTATTGAAGCATTAAAATCGTCCAAGTACTAGCGCTGGTATTTTATTACAATAGTTATATTTTTTATAATCATCATTATACAAATATAGCATACCAGAGCCTTATAACGACTTTCTTACGCAGAAGTTGAGCTTTCTCTTGTAGAAATGACCATGCTGAAACGGTATTGTTGTGCTTCAGGCTGACAGACACACATCAGGCAAAAGCCGAGGTTTACCGGCGCGTTAGAAAGAAAAATTTGTGAGAGAATGCGGTTGTCGAGCGTATTCGTATTCTTCTCAAGCAAGCGTGTTAGCGCAGTACAACCACAGGCTGTAGTACGAGTTGACTGGTAGGCGGTAGCCTACGTCGCTGCCAGCCGCACAACCGTTGCCAACACCGCATCCACGGCCAGGGCCAGCCGGCGCATATCCAGCCGGTTGAGCGTATCGGTGGGCTCGTGGTAGTGTTTGTTGCGGTAGAAGGCGGTATCCGTCAGCAGCACGGCGGGGTAGTGGAAGTGCCAGTAGTTGAGGTGGTCGGAAAAATCGATACCCGGCAGCCAGGCGGGCGCTTTAAACCGCTTGACGGGTAGGGCAGCGGCATCCTTATAAAGCCGTGCAAACCGCCGACCGAAGCGCCCGTTACCAAATTTCTGCGCCACGGTTACGTAGTTGCCGCGGCTGCCGTAGAGCCAGCGCAAGGGCTTGGCGGGGTAGTCCTGGGAATTTTTGCGGTCGTCGTAGTAGCCCAGCATTTCCAGCGCTATCATGCCGCGCACCGGTACGCCGGCTTTGTGCAGGCTGCGAGCGTGCACGTAGCTCCCCATCTGCGGCGTCCGAAAAAACGGTGGCTCCTCCAGCGTGTAGGCTACCAGATCTACCCGGCACGTGAGCGGCTGCTGCCCAAGTAGCCGTGCCAGCTCCAGCAGCGCCGCTACGCCTGTGCCGTTATCATCGGCGCCGGGCTGTTCGCCGCACACATCGTAGTGAGCACCAATGATAATGCGTGGCCCGTTGGCTGGCCCGAAGCTGCCCAGAATGTTGCGGTACGTGCGGCCCTGCACCTGGTAGGGCTGCTCGGTGGGGTGTGCCCCGGCCGCTGCCAGTTCCGCTTTGATATAATCGGCCGCCTGGTTCAGGCTGGCTTCGTGCAGGTAGTTGCGGGGTTGCGGCGTGGTGGTGAGCGCTACCAGGTGGCGCCGCAGGTACACTGTATCGGCAGCGGGTAGCTGCGCTGCCAGGATGTTTGTGCAGAACAATGCACTGCCTAGCAATGCGCCAACGAGTAGCAAGCGGGTAGGGCTGTGAAACATATCCGACAAGCTAATCAGTTGTCGTGGTTTCTACAATTCTGCTTTCCCTTGCCCTACTCGCCCTACGTGTAAAGCCATTGGGAAAACACGAAGCTGAAAATAAGCAAGGACGCACGGCACAGCCGCGGGCGTGGCGACGGCCCTACCTGCAACTTCCCACACACTTTGGGGTCTGCTTGCACAGCCACATTTTCGGCTTCGGTTTTCGTCGGCCTTCTTTGCCAATTAATAGATATTTCCGGGCGAACCGCAGAGTTCCGGGAGAGTACAGGCCTAAGGCTTAAACCCCCTCCCCCTACCTTCGTCCAATAGGCCGCTAACTATCGTATATGCAACGACTTCTTCTCTTCGTTATCTTCCTGTTGATCAGCGGCTCCGCCCTGGCACAGACGACCTTCCCGGTGACCGGCCGGGTGGAAGACGCCACCGACAAATCGCCGCTGATCGGGGCTAACGTGGTCCTGATTCAGGTACCCGATTCGGTGCGGCGCGGCGCAGCCGTAGACACCGAGGGCAACTTCAGTATTGCCGACGTGCCCGCCGGGCGCTACGTGCTGGCGGTGTCGTTTCTGGGCTACCAGACTACCCGGCGGCAAGTGCAGCTCACGCAGACTAACCGGGCGCTGGGCACGCTCGCGCTGCAAGCCGGCATCACGCTGAAGGGGGTAGAAGTGGTAGGCAAAACGCCCGCCGCCGTACAAAAAGGCGATACGGCCCAGTACAACGCCAACGCCTTCAAAACCAACCCCGACGCCGACGCCCGCGACCTGGTAACCAAGATGCCCGGCATTACGGTGCAGGATGGCAAGGTGAACGCGCAGGGCGAGCAGGTGCAGAGAATACTAGTGGATGGCAAGGAGTTCTTCGGCACCGACCCCGACGCGGCCATGAAGAACATTCCGGCTGAGATTATTGACAAGATTGAGGTCTTTGACCGCCAGAGCGAGCAGTCGCAGTTTTCGGGTTTCAACGATGGCAACACCCAGAAAACCATCAACATCGTGACCAAGCCACAGTACCGCAAGGGGCAGTTTGGGCGCCTGGTGCTGGGGGCTGGCCCGGAGCGTTACCAGGCCAGCGTGAGCGTGAATAGCTTCAACGGCGACCAGCGCATTTCGCTGGTGGCGCAGTCCAACAACATCAACATGCAGAACTTTGCGTCGGCTGACCTGGTAGGCGCCAGCGGCGGTGGGCGCGGGGGCCGGGGTAGCGGCGGCGGCAATTTTCTGGTGCCGCAGAGTGGAGGCATTTCCACTACCAATGCGGTGGGCCTCAACTACTCCGACCAATGGGGTAAGAAAACGCAGGTGACGGGCAGCTACTTTTTCAACCAGACCAACAACCGCATCAGCAGCACCACCGACCGCCAGTACGCTACCCAGAACCAGAGCTACCTCGAAAACTCTCTGGTCAGGAGCCGCAACATCAATCACCGGGCAAACCTGCGCTTGGAGTACAAGATTGACTCGGCCAATTCCTTGCTGTTTATTCCGCGCCTGTCGTTTCAGCAGAACAACGGCAACAGCACTCTGGATGGGCAAACGCTGGTTGAGAACCAACCCCGTGGCGTTGTATCCACAGATTATCGTTCCCACCTGACCGGCATCAACTCTTCCAACCAGCTGCTGTATCGGCACCGCTTTGCCAAGGCGGGCCGCACAATTTCGCTGGATATGAACGCCAACTACAACAGCAAAGACGGCAATAGCAACCTCTATTCGCTGTCTGACACAACGGTGCTGAACCAGTACGCCACGCTAAACCAGCAGGGCTGGGAGCTGAACACGGGCGTGTCGTATACGGAGCCGCTGAGCAAGCAGGATCTGTTGCAGTTCAACTACAACGTGGCCTATACGCCCAACGACTCGGATAAGAAAACCTACGATTTCTTGGAAGCCGACAATACCTATTCCGACATTAATACTGGGTTGAGCAACGTGTTTACCAACACCTACCTCACCCAGGGGGTAGGCGCCAGCTACCGCCACCAAACCCAGAATCTGCAAGCGTCGGCGGGCATCACGGCACAGCGGGCCGACCTGGATAGCGACCAGCGGTTTCCGGCCGGGCCGGGCATCAACCGCACCTTTTACAACATCCTACCCAACGCACAGGTGCGGTACCGGTTCTCGCAGGAGCGCAATCTGCGCCTGAACTACAACGGCCGCACCTCGGCGCCCAGCATCAGCCAGTTGCAGGAAGTGGTGGACAACGCTAACCCGCTCCAGCTGACCACCGGCAACCCCAACCTGCGCCAGCAATACCAGCACGTGCTGGCGCTGCGCTACTCAGCCTCGAAGCCCGAAAAATCGACCTCGTTTTTTGCCGGCATGTTTGGCACGTTCACCAACGACTACATCACCAACAGCACCTTTGTAACGCCCCGCGACACGGTGCTTACCATCAATGGCGGCGAGGTGGCCCTACCCCTGGGTGGGCAGCTCACGCGCCCCGTGAACCTGGGGCAGCAGTTTTCGGTGCGGGCGTTCAGCAACTACGGTATGCCGCTGAATTTCATTAAAACTAATCTGAATCTCAACGGCTCGGTGGGCTACTCGCGCACGCCAGGCATCAACAACGGGGTGCTGAACTACTCGAAGTCGCCGAACGTGGGGTTGGGCATCACGCTCAGCAGCAACATCAGCACCACGCTCGACTTCACGGTTTCGACGGATGGTAGGCTGACGTATGCCCGCAATACCACCAACGTGCGCCTCAACACCAACTACTACGTGCAAAACAGCTCCGTGCGTTTGAGCTGGACATTCGGGCCGGGCATCAACATCCAGAGCAACGTGACGCATCAGTACAACCAGGGCCTGTCGGCGGCCAGCCAGCAATACTTGCTCTGGAACGCCAGCATAGGCAAGCGTATCCTACCCGGCCAGCGCGGCGAAATCAAGCTGTATGCCTTTGATATTCTGAAGCAAAACCAGAGCATTCAGAACAACATTACGGTGGCCTACAACGAGCGGGTGGTGACCAATAATTTGCAACAGTACTTCATGCTGATGTTTACCTATAACCTGCGCCGCGGCAACGCGAACGTGCCCACCGAGGGCGGCCGCGAGGGTAGAGGCAATTACCGTGGGGAAGGCCGCCCACCCGGTGGCGGGCCTCCTGCGGGTGGTGGACCGCCTCCAGGCGGTGGTGGCGGACCATCGTCCGACGGATAGATATTCTCGAAAACGGTGGTCGTGCTGACCACCGTTTTTTCTTTTTAGGCCTACCTAGCGCAGCAAAAGGATGCAACCATAACTGCCTCCGACCCGGATTTTTTCGCCTATTTTGGGGCTGGGTGGCCGCCACTAGTCCGGTGCGCTCCCGTTTTAGCCCATGAAACGACTTTTTTCTTTGTTGCTGTGCCTACTGCCCCTGTTGGTGGCGGCGCAGTCGGGTAGCCCGTCGGTGCCCGCTACCCTACCCTTCGCCAACCTCACTCTGCGCCTGACCAACGGCGGCCAGCGCGCCGTGCAGCAGAAAGTAGACGCGTTGCGCAGCCACCCGGCCTCCTTTCAGGCGCGTGTGTTGCTGGCCGACGCCTATTTTCCGCTCATCGACCGGGTGTTTCAGGAGGAAGCCGTACCGCTGGATTTCCGCTACCTGGCGTTGCAGGAAAGCGGCTTGCAGGGCGACGCCCAGAGCATTCACGATGCAGTAGGCTACTGGCAGTTTAAGCGTGAAGCCGCATCGGATTTCAATCTACTGATGAATGACCAGGTAGATGAGCGCAAGCATATCGTAACGGCCTCGCACGCGGCGGCCAAGTACTTCAAACGCAGCCACAACGCTTTCCACAACTGGCTGGATGTGCTGCTGAGCTACAACCTGGGCATTGGGGGCACCAAGCCCTACACCCTACCCACCGACGCGGCGGCTACGGAGATGGAAGTAACGGAACGCTCGCACCCGTACATCATCACGTTTTTGGCGCACAAAATTGCTTTCGAGCAGGCGGTGGGCCTGAATGGCAACCCCGCGCTGGCGTTGCAGGAGTTTCCGGCCATTCCGGGTCAGCCGCTGGCGGCTATGGCTGCCAACTTCCAGACTACCCCCGAGGAGCTGACCAAGCACAACCGCTGGCTGCTGGCTGAGGTTGTGCCGTCGGACAAGGTCTATACCGTGCTGGTGCCCATTACCGACCCTAGCCAGCGCGCCGCCCTGGTTGCCCAACAGCCCGTGACAACCACGGCGCCCGTGAGCGCCCAGCCAGTTCCCGACCCGCGCCACCCAGGTTTTGTGCTCATCAACGGGCTTCGGGCCCTGGTGGCCTTACCCGGCGAAACCAAGGAAACACTGGCCCAACGCGCTGCGCTGAAACTCCGCCGCTTCATGCGCTACAACGACCTCTACGCTTTCGACAATGTGGTGGCTGGGCAACCCTACTTTGTGCAGAAAAAACGCGACAAAGCCGCGGTGGAATACCACGTGGCGCAACTTAACGAGACTATCACTACCATCTCGCAGCAGTACGGCGTGCGGACGCGCTCTATCCTGAGCAAAAACCGCATGGCCCGCAACGAGGAGCTGCGCCCCGGCCGCGTACTATGGCTTCAGCACACGCGCCCCCGCGACGTGCCCGTGGAGTACAAAACGGTGCAGAACGCAGCGGCCCTAGCGGCTTTCGAGCGGCCGACGCGCAGTACGATGGCGGCGCCCGCCCCTGCGCCAGTGCCCTCTACCCGTACATTCCCGCCTTCTGCTCAGCCAGCACCTCCGGTTTCGGCTCCAGCTACAGCTCCTCTGGCCACTACTACCCCGGCCGATACTGCCGCCATGTTGAACGAAGCAGTCACTACTACCGGCACCGCCGATACCGTGGCTATGCCAGTTGCCACGCCAGTTGCCACGCCAGTTGTTACGCCACCATCAACGCCGCGCAGCGTATACCGGCCAGCTCCCGCCAACACGGCTACTTCTGCTCCTGTAGCAGTTGGCAGTGTTCCTACCCCTGCTGCTCCGGCCACCGAAGCGGCACCAGCCACGCCGGCTGCCACGCCCTACCCCATGATGCCGGCTCCGGCCACGCCAGCCGCCGTTCCGGCCAATGGCCTGCACACGGTGCGTACCAAGGAAACACTCTACGGCATTGCCCGGCTCTACCACATCAGCCCCCGCGACCTGGAGGCCTGGAATGGCCTACCGCTGAATCCTGCGCTGCAAATTGGGCAGCAGCTCCGCGTGACGCCTCCGGAAGCGGAGAGTGCTCAACCGAAAGCAACGCCCACGCCCACTACTGCTCCTACCCCTGCCAAAGCGCCCATCGCGCCCGAAGCCGCGCCCACTAAGCCACAGCCTGCTACTCCTACCACCGTGCAGCACACGGTGCAGGCGGGCGAGTCGATGTACGGCATCTCGCGCAAGTACGGCGTCACCATCAAGCAGATTATGGAGTGGAATAACAAGCCCGATTTCAACGTGCGGCCCGGCGAAGTGCTGACTGTTACGCCCACAAAATGAGTTGTTTGTAAACAAAGACGCTCGTCATTCTTCGCTATGCTTAGAATGACGAGCGTCTTTGTTTACCGGCTTTTTACTGTCTACTACGCTAGCACTGGCTCCGGCACGCGGGCAATGCGCTGGGTGCGGGACTTGAGCAGGGCAATGATTTCTTCATCTGACCCATACCGGTTTTGCAGGTTCACGAAATTGCGCGCCAGCAGGTCGTAGCGGCGCGTCATGAGGTAGGCAAAGATGTGCAGGAAGTGAATGCCATCGAACACCACGGATTCCTGTTGAGCATACTCGGTTACGTTCTTACGGAAGTGGTTGGGATGCTCGGTCCAGTGCAGGGCGGGCTTGAGGTGGTGACTGATGTGGTAGCCATCGTTCCAGCACTTGTGGTTGTACTTGGTATTGATGCACGTCACGCTATTGGTGTAGCAGTTACCGGGGTCGTTGCTATCAATGAATGCGTGCTGACTCCAGTTGCCCAGCATCATCACTACCCGGGCAATCATCACGGGCAGTACCAGCACCACAAAGGTGGCTGGCAGGTTCACGAAGGCCAGCACCACGCAAGTCAGGATATAGGACGCCTCTCCTTTGAAGGCCCGCCACTTGAATTTGGTTTTGCCAGTGCGGTCGAAGTAGCCAAACAGCTTCGGGAAGCCCATCAACAGAAAATCGGCGAGGTAGCGCCCGAAGCCGCGCCACGAGTCGCGCTGGTAGAACATGGTGGAGCTTTCGTCGTCGGGCAGGTTGTTTTCGGGGTGGTGCATGCCCATGTGGTGGGTGTAGTACGTCTCCGGCGTTTGCCCAAACAACGGCCCAATCACCCACGGAATGTACTGGTTCATCCAGCCATATTTCTTCTTGAACAAGATGCGGTGGCTGGTGCAGTGCAGCATCAAGCCAAACGGCCCCTTAAAGTAGAAAGTAGTCAGCCCCAAGTACACCACTAGCACCGACCACCACGCCCAACCCGGCAGTGGCAGAAACAGGGCTACGGCCATAGGTAGCAGCGTAGCCGAGATTTCCAGAATCAGGTGGAGAAACGGCAAGTCGCGCTTGTCCTGGCAGAAACGCAGCAGAAACGTATCGAGACGGGTAGGCGCAACGGGCTCGGTATACACCGGGTCGGTGAGGGCGGTAAGAACTTTCATGAGGGTAGGGTTGCTGCCTGCAGAAAGACGCAACCGTTAGGAGACGGAGAGAAAAATGTGCTGCATATCGAGAAAAATCCGGCAGGACCCGAAAAACAAAACATTATGTATGCAAGGTAAACGCTTTTAAACTCAACGGGTTCAGCTTGCTCTTTCCGAACCGTGGAATAGAGTGATAGTATCGGCGTCATCCACCCTACCTTTTTCGTGAATTTCACGGTCTAGTTTGCCAACAACTCCCGGCAATAGTATAGTAGCGTGTAATACGTCTGCACGTGGTGTCTTATACAAAACCTCTTACCGCACAACCTTTCCTGTCCGCTGATTCGTGGGTAACTTTACTGAACGCTTCGCGCCCTAACGGCGCGATGCTCGTTGCCCATGCCCGTATTCTCGCACCTGCACTGCCACACCCAATATTCCCTCCTCGACGGCCAGGCCAGCATTGGCGCCATCATGAAAAAGGCCCAAGCCGACGGCATGCCCGCCGTGGCCCTCACCGACCACGGCAACATGTTCGGGGCGTTCAACTTTGTGGCCGAGGCGAATAAGTATAACGTGAAGCCCATCGTGGGCTGCGAGTTCTACCTGGTGGAGGACCGCCACAAAAAGGCGTTCAGCCGGGAGAAAGGCGAGCGGGATATTCGCCGCCACCAGCTGCTACTGGCCAAAGACCAAGCCGGCTACCACAACCTGTCCAAGCTGTGCTCCATGAGCTACATTGAGGGCGTGTACAGCAAGTTTCCGCGCATTGACAGGGAGCTGTTGCTGCAATACCACGAAGGGCTGATTGCTACCTCCTGCTGCATTGGCGCGGAGCTGCCGCAGGCCATTTTGTGGAAATCGGAAGCCGAAGCAGAGGAATTGCTGAAGTGGTGGCTCGACGTGTTCGGCGAGGATTACTACATCGAAATCCAGCGCCACGGCCTGATGAACATCGACAACACCGGCAAAAGCCAGGAAGATGTGAACCAGGTGCTGCTGAAGTTTGCCCAGAAGTATAATGTGAAGGTGATCTGCACCAACGACTCGCATTATGTGGAACAAAATGATTTCGCACCCCACGACTTGCTGCTGTGCGTAAACACGGGTGAAGAGCACAGCATCCCGGTCGGCGACTTCGAGACGAATTACTTCCGCCTCATCAGCGGCGATAATAAAGTGATTTACGACCACCTCGACACCATTCGCCCCATGGCGGCGAATGACGACTCGGTGCGGCGCCAACTCATGCGGATTGACGAGGAGCGGCAGATGCCGCGGCCGCGCGCACGTTTCGGCTTCCCCAACGACCAGTTCTACTTCAAGAGCCAGGAGGAGATGAACCGGCTGTTTGCCGACGTGCCGGAAAGCGTGGATAACACCAACGAAATCGTGGACAAAATCACGCCGCCCAAGTTGCAGCGCGATATTCTCCTACCCAACTTTCCCCTACCCGCCGAGCACCCTACCGCCGACGGCTTCCTGCGCCACCTCACCTACAAAGGGGCCTTTGAAGGGCCGCGCCCGCGCTACTCGGAGCGCACGCCGGAGATTGAGGAGCGCCTGGACTACGAGCTGCGCATCATCGAGACGATGGGCTTTGCGGGCTACTTCCTGATTACGCAGGACTTTATCAATCACGGCCGGAGCATTGGCGTGGCCGTGGGGCCGGGCCGGGGCTCGGCGGCGGGCTCGGCGGTGGCCTACTGCGTCGGCATCACCAACATCGACCCAATTAAATACTCGCTGCTGTTCGAGCGTTTCCTGAACCCGGAGCGCGTATCGATGCCCGATATTGATATTGACTTCGACGACGTGAACCGTCAGAAAGTCATTGACTACGTGGTGAACAAGTACGGCAAAACGCAGGTGGCCCAGATTATCACCTTCGGTACGATGGCCGCCAAGTCGTCTATCAAGGACGTGGCGCGAGCCATGGAGCTGCCCCTACCCCAAACCAACGACCTGACCAAGATGGTGCCCGAGCAGGTAGGCACCACGCTGGCCAAGGCCTTTGCCGAGGTGCAGGAGCTGGACATGATTCGCCGCGACGAGTCGCCGGACAACCTCAAGGGCCATATTCTGCGCCTCGCCGAGCGCCTGGAAGGCTCGGTGCGCAACACCGGCATCCACGCGGCCGGCGTCATCATCGCCCCCGACGATATCACGAAGTACATTCCGGTGTCCACTTCCAAGGACTCGGACCTGCTCGTGACGCAGTTCGACGGCAAGGTGATTGAGAGTGCCGGCATGCTGAAGATGGACTTTCTGGGCCTGAAAACCCTGACCATTATCGAAGATGCCATGCGTTTGATTGAGCAGAACCACGGCGTCAAAATCGATATCGACGATATTCCGATTGATGATGTGAAGACCTACGAACTGTACCAGCGCGGCGACACCATCGGCACGTTCCAGTTTGAGTCGGAAGGCATGCGCATGTACCTCAAGGACTTGCGCCCGACCAACATCGAGGACCTGATTGCCATGAACGCCCTGTACCGGCCCGGCCCGATGCAGTTCATCCCGAACTTCATCAACCGCAAGCATGGTAAGGAGCCGGTAGAATACCCGCACGAGCTGCTGGAACCCATCCTGAACTACTCCCAGGGCATTATGGTGTATCAGGAGCAGATCATGCAGACGGCCCAGATTCTGGCCGGCTACTCCCTGGGCGGCGCCGACTTGCTGCGCCGCGCCATGGGTAAGAAAGACATGAAGAAGATGGCGATGGAGCGGGAGAAATTCTGCGAAGGCGCCAAAAAACTGCACGGCATTGTAGCGAAGAAGGCCAACGAGGTGTTCGATGTGATGGAAAAGTTTGCGGCCTACGGCTTCAACCGCTCCCACTCCGCCGCTTACTCTATCGTGGCCTACCAGACCGGCTACCTCAAGGCCCACTACCCCGCCGAGTACATGGCGGCCGTGCTCACCAACAACATGGGCGACATCAAGAAGGTGACGTTCTTCATTGAGGAAGCCCGCAAGCAAGGCGTGCCCGTGCTTGGCCCCGACGTGAACGAATCCATCATGAAGTTCAACGTGAACGAGAAGGGCCAGATTCGCTTCGGGATGGCGGCCGTGAAGGGCGCGGGCGAGGCGGCCGTGGAGGAAATCGTGCAGGAACGCAAGCGCAAGGGCAAATACACCGATATTTTCGACTTCGCCAAGCGCGTAAACCTACGCGCCGTGAACAAGAAAACCTTCGAAAGCATGGCCTTGTCGGGCGCCTTCGACTCGTTTGAGCGCTACCACCGCCGCCAGTTCGTGGAAGCCCCAACCGGCGACCAGAACCTCATCGACAAGGCCGTGAAGCTGGGCCAGCAGCACCAGGCCGACCAGGACTCGGCCCAGCAGAGCCTGTTTGGGGGTGGCGCGTTCGGGGCAGTGGCCATGCCCCTACCCAAGGTAGCCGACATGGAGAAGTGGCCTGCCACCGAACAGCTCCGCCGTGAGAAGGACGTGGTGGGCTTCTACCTCTCCGGTCACCCGCTGGACCACTACAAGATGGAAATCGACTCGTACTGCACCACCTCGCTCGATAAAATTGAAAACCACAAAAACAAGGATATCAACGTGGCGGGGCTGATTACCAACGTGGCCTACCGCACCACCCGCAACGGGCAGCCGTTCGCAGCCTTCACGCTGGAAGACTACGATTCATCGTTGCAACTGGCCTTGTTTCGCGATGAGTACACGCGTTTCACGCACGTCATCAACCCGCGCAACTACCCCAACGAGCAGGTGCCGCCTATGTACATCCGGGCCAAGGTTTCCCTACGCTACGGTTCCGAGGACCAATGGGAACTGAAAATCCTGAACATGGAACCGCTCAGCGAAGTGGCCGAAAAGCTCAGTAAAGGCGTGCGCGTACGCCTGGACCTGCGCACCGTTTCCGGCCCCATGATCGATAAGCTGGAAGCCGCCATTGAAGCCGCGCCCGGCCGCAAGCGCCTGGAAATTCAGTTTGCCGAGCCGCACGAGCACTTGGCGGTGGATATGTTCTCGCGGCGCTTTCAGATTGAACCCAAGGCATTTATCACCAAAATGCGGGAGCTGGAAATGGAGGTGTGCCAGTTGATTTGATCCTTCAGCCTCAGCGCTTTTTAATGGCAGCCCAACGCATCTGGTAACCTCAGATGTGTTGGGCTGTTGCTTTGTATCCCCTCCCCTTCTTAGTTGCTATGAGATTTACTACACGCAGACGTGCGCTGGTCCTCCGGAAGCAGGTGAATGACTCATTGCGTTTCAATCCGTTCGTTTTCAGCCGGCTTTTCTTTTTGTGGGTACTTATTGGGATGGTCGGGGGCATCTTGGCTGGTGGCTACTGGATTGTGCTCGAACACCTTTTACACTGGCTTTCCGGTGTGCAGGGCTTGCTGGTTATTCCACTGATGACGGGTGCCGGGCTGCTGGCTGGCCTTATCATCCACAAGCTGGGCGACCCTGGTGAGATGGATCTAATCGTCAACAATATTCGCTTTAAAGGTGGTCAGCTCGATCCGCACAACAACCCCTCTATGATTCTTTCCTCGCTGCTCTGCATTGCCAGTGGCGGCAGTGCGGGGCCAGAGGCGCCGCTGGTGCAGGTAGTGGGCTCTACCGGCACGTGGCTAGCAAAGAAGTTTCGGCTGCGGGGCGAGGATCTACGCTCACTTAGCATTGCGGGCATGGCCGCTGCTTTCACGGCCTTGTTTGGTGCGCCGCTGGGCGGGAGTTTGTTCGCCCTCGAAATCCTGCACCACCGGCACGTGGTAGAGTACTACCAAGCGCTGATTCCGGCATTTGTAGCTAGCTGCTCCAGCTACGTCATCTTCGTGCTTATCACGCATACGGGCCTGGGACCTACCTGGGTGTTTCCACTCTACACGCCTTCCAGCATCAACGATTTTTTCTTTGCCATCCTCTACGCGCTGGCTGGCACGGCTGCGGGCTGGCTATTTATTTTCACCGTGCGGCAGTGCCGGATTTTTTTCCGGAAGCTGCGTTTCCCTATTTACTGGCAGCTTGCTGTGGGTGGCCTGCTGATCGGCATCATTGCGTACCTAGTGCCGTTATCGCGCTATTTCGGGCACGATCAGCTGAACGAGCTTCTGCACGCGACATTCTCTTTGGAGTTTTTGGCCGCCCTACTCGTGGCCAAAGTGTTAGCTATTGCTTTCACCGTTACTTCGGGGTGGCGCGGGGGCTTTATTATTCCGCTGTTCTTTATGGGTGCGGTGGTAGGGCTGTTGATAAACGCCGTGTTTCCCGGCCAAAACCTGCCGTTGATTCTCATCAGCTGTATGGCCGCTATCAATGCCTGCGTCACGCGTACACCCATCAGCACTACTATTTTACTGGCTACCCTCACGGGTTTTCACAGCATCGTACCCATCATGTTTGCTAGCCTCACCGGGTTTTTTCTGGCTCCAAAAACTCCGCTTATTAACGCGCAATTGGGGATAAAAGAGCAGGAGGAGTAGTGTAAGTCAGCCATTCAGCCGCAGCCAAACAGCACCGGAAACTTTCCTACTACTCACGTGTTACACACACAATCTGCTACCTTGCAGCCCCAAGGCTCGTAAGAAGCATTTACCCTTGTACCATCAACCCCCTACTGTCATGGGACACAAAGCAATCGAGATTACCGATTCTAACTTCGACGAAATCATCAACTCCGATAAGCCGGTACTGGTCGACTTTTGGGCTGAGTGGTGCGGCCCTTGCCGCATGGTAGGCCCCGTAGTAGAAGAACTGGCCGGCGAATATGAAGGCAAAGTAGTGGTTGGCAAAGTCGATGTAGACTCCAACCCCCAAACTTCTGCCAAGTTTGGTATCCGTAGTATCCCTACCCTGCTCGTATTCAAAAACGGTCAGATCGTAGACAAGCAAGTGGGCGCTGTGCCAAAGCACGTACTCGCTCAGAAGCTGGATGCTCAGGTAACCGTTGCCTAAGGCATTCTATCTTCGCTAACGCAAAAAGCCCCGTTCCTGTACAGGAACGGGGCTTTTTGCTATTGTGCTACAAGCCTAGTGACGGTTGTAGCTATACTCACGGCGGTCATCGTTACGACGGTCGGCGGCACGGCGGGCGCGTTCGGCAGCCAAGCGGCGTTCCTGGTCGCGGCGGGCTTCAAGGCGGGCACGCTCCATAGCAAGTTTGCGCTGACGCTCTTGGTCTTGCTTGCGCTGGGCCAACTCGTAGCGGCGGCGGTCTTCAACTTCTTTACGACGAGCCATTTCCGTACGGCGGTCATCGTGCCGGTGGTCGGCGGGGGTAGTAGCAGCAAACGAGTCGGTAGCGGCGAACAGGCTCAGGGCAAAAGCGAAGGAAAGCAGGGAAGTTTTCATGGGAAAAGGCAGTTTAAAATAGTGAAGTTGGATAGGAAAACATGCATTACCATTGTTTCCCTTTTCGTAGCAGCGTTGCAACCAATGCTGATTATCCTAAGACAAGCCTCGTGCCATCGCGCGCTATTCACTTTTTAGCCTTTTTCTTTAAGCTATTCATAGTTAACACTTTATCGTAAAACCCATATTTTTCATGCCGATAGACTGGCATAATTCATAGATGAAATAGCATTACTTCATATGCGCCTTATGTAGTAATCATAGCTGATTACTTGAAGTAATAGCTCGGCATCAGCAGCAACAACGCTTGCAAAGCGTCTACTTATTCAGTAGATGCACTAAGAGGCTGTTTGAGTTACTTCTTGGAGCCTAGAGGCGCACTAGTTAGAGTCTCTTATACACACAGAAGTCCCGGCGAAAATTCCACTGGGACTTCTGTGTGTATCTTAAGTATTGGTGCGAAGCGGCTATAGTAGCTGAATGGGTCGGTTTAGCGACTCTTCCAGTGAAATCAGCGTTTCCGTCCGCTCAATGCCCTCAATCAATTGAATCTGGTCGTGTAGCACTTCGCGCAGGTGCTGGGTGTCGCGGCACACGAGGCGGGCGAAGATGCCGTAGTTGCCGGTCGTATAGTTCATACTCACGATTTCCGGAATCTTTTTCAGCTCTTCGGCCACACCGTTATACATCGAGCTTTTCAGCAGATAAATACCGATAAAAGCCGTTACGCCATATCCAAGCTTCTCATAGTCAATACGTAGCGTAGCGCCTTGCACAATACCCAATTCCTCTAGCCGGGCCATGCGCACATGCACTGTACCACCGGATACGTGCACCTTGCGGGCTATTTCAGTATAGGGCATTTTAGCGTCTGCTATCAGCAGAGCTAATATTTTACGGTCGGTGTCATCAAGTTCGTAATTGCGGGCCATTTTTTAACGGTGGGTTTGAGCGTTTGGCAACGTATGATGCCATTTATTAAATTTAATGTAAATTTTTGAGCAAATGCCTGCTAAAATTTTATAATAACGATTCTCCTAGTACATTTGTCATAATCAAACGCGAACGGCGGAGGATTACAGCAGATACTGTAGAATGATGAAACTGGCAGACATGCCCGCCTCTCTCGCGGGTGGTGATTTGGGATAAACTGGTCCGGCGGCCGGCTAACTACACCGTGGAGGTTCGAATCCTTCTTCTACAGCTTTTTTGGGTGGATTTAGGGAAGTGGGAGAATACCGGGACGTATCTGGGTGGGTACGTTCTTTATTAGGAGGCTGCATCTGGGTGGGTGCAGCCTTTCTTTTTGCCCTTCTGTGGGCACTGCTCAACAGACTTCTGCAACGCTTTCGTATTTTCAACTATCGCCGCAAAGTTCGGCTATTTTCAACAAGAAAGCAGCAGTTTTACTACAATTATTGCAGCCATTCAGGTTATTTTATCTTAATACTGCCAATAACCAAGGTGTTAGTCTTTGTAAATCAGAATCTGCGAATTGCCGTCGGCTTTGATGTAGCCACGATACATCCCTTCCGAGTTGAAAGGCATTGTAATGTTGCCTTGGCGGTCCACGGCAATCAGGCCGCCGTCGCCACCCATCTTGCCTACCTTATCAATAGTAGCCTGGGCAGCTTGCGATAGAGGTATTTGCTGGTATTCCATGCGGGCGGCCACATCGCGGGCCACAGTGGCCCGAATAAAAAACTCACCCCAGCCCGTGCACGACACGGCGCAAGTGGTATTGTCGGCGTAGGTGCCCGCCCCGATGATGGGCGCGTCGCCGATGCGTCCGTAGCGCTTGTTGGTCATGCCGCCGGTGCTGGTAGCGGCAGCCAGGTTGCCGTACTGATCCACGGCCACAGCACCCACAGTCCCATATTTCCTACCCTCCGTAAAAATCTGATCCTCATAAGGCACGGCGCCTTGGGCCTTACCGGGCTTTAACTTGGTCTTGGCTTTCTTCACCGGCGATACCTCGGCTTTCGTAGGCGCGTTAAGCTGATCGGGGGTGCCGGCGCTTTTCTCGGCAGCCAGGGCTTTTTCGAGCTGCTGGTGGCGGGCTTCGGTGTAGAAGTAGCTGGGCTCGACAATGGTGAGGCCTTTTTCTCTGGCAAACTGCTCAGCCCCTACCCCGGCCAGCATCACGTGTTCCGATTGATCCATCACGGCGCGGGCGGCCGTGATGGGATTGCGCACCACCGTGATACCCGCCACGGCGCCCGCCTTCAGCGTGCGACCGTCCATCATGGCAGCGTCCATCTCGTTGCGGCCTTCGTGGGTGAACACCGCACCTTTCCCCGCGTTGAATAGCGGCGAATCTTCCATTACCTGAATGGTAGCCTGCACAGCATCGAGGGAGGTGCCACCCTTTTTCAGAACTGCGTAGCCGGTCTGTAACGCCTGGTTCAGCACCGTGCGGTAGGCCTGCTCCTTCTCCGGCGACATATTGGCCCGTGTGATAGTGCCTGCGCCCCCATGAATGACCAGCGTCATACGGTTTGGGTCGGGCGCAGTAGTCTGGGCCTCACTGGCGGTAGTAGCACCCCACAGCAGCAGGAAAAGTAGTAGGTTTTTCATCGGGAGAAAAGCAATTCGCAGGGTAGGCAGTAGAACGCAAAAGAGGAACCGGAGCCAGCCTCCAATTCCTCTTACGTGCTCTATAGACAGCGTATCGCGCTGAAAGCTGCTTTTATCGTACAGCCACCGGCTGATTTTGCTTTTTGTACTGTGCCAAGCCTGCATCCAGAAAGCGGACAAATGCCGCCACGTCGGGCTCATAGGCAATGGGCGGCGTGAGCGTGTGCGCCAGGTCGGCGGGGGCGTTGGGGTCGAGCAGCACGTAGTAGGGCTGCGCATTCACGTTGAAGCCCGTGAGCTGCAAGTCAGCGTTTTTCTTCCCTAGGGTCGTCTTTTCTTTGCCGTCGTGGGCGGAGGTGTACTGCTCGTTGGCGGGTAGAGCAGCCTTGTCATCCACGTACAGCGCTACCACTATGTAGTCGTCGCGCAGGCGCTTGAGCACCTGCGGGTCGCTCCACACGGTGGCTTCCATCTTGCGGCAGTTCACGCAGGCATGGCCGGTGAAGTCAATAAAGATAGGCTTGTTTTCGGCGCGGGCGCAACGCTGGGCCTGAGCCAGATCGAAGTAGCCTGATAGGCCGTGGGGCAGCTCCAGAAAATCGGCGTAAAGGGGCGTTTCGCAGAGCGTGTTGGTGGCGGGCATAACCGGCGCCGCACCAGGGGCCGAGGCCAACGAAAAATCGCGGCTGGTTTGGGGCGGCAGGTAGCCGGCCAGCAGCGGTAGCGGCGCGCCAAACAGGCCTGGCACCAAATACACCATAAATCCAAAAGCCAGCACTGCCATCAGCAGGCGGCCTACGCTCAGGTGGGGCAGATCGGAGTCGTGGGAGAGCTTGAAGCGGCCCAGCAGGTAGAGGCCCAGCAAGCCGGAAAGCGTAATCCAGATGGTGAGATACAAGTCGCGGGAGAGCAGGTTCCAGTGGTAGGCAAGGTCGGCCATGCTCAGGAATTTCAAGGCCAGCATCAGCTCCACAAAACCTAACACCACCTTCACCGTGTTCAGCCAGCCACCCGAGCGGGGTAGGCTTTTCAGCCAGGCGGGGAAGATGGCAAACAGCGTAAACGGCAGCGCAAACGCCAGCGAAAAACCCAGCATCCCAACTACTGGCGTAACGCGTTGCCCCTGCGCAGCCAGGCTTAGGATGGTAGCCACAATGGGACCAGTGCACGAAAACGAAACCACTACCAGCGTGAGGGCCATAAAGAAGACACCGCCCCAACCACCTTTATCAGCCTGCGCATCAATCTTATTGACCATGCCGTGGGGTAGGGTGATTTCGAACAAGCCCAGGAAAGACAAGCCAAACGTGACGAAAACCGCGAAGAAAATCAGGTTGGGAAGCCAGTGCGTGCTAATCAGGTTGAGGCCATCAGCGCCTAGCAATACCGTGACTAGCAAGCCAATCACTACATAAATAAAGATAATGGATAACCCGTAGACCACGGCTTTGGTGATGCCCCGCTGCCGACTGTCGCCACCACTGGTGAAGAACGACACCGTCATAGGAATCAACGGGAATACGCAGGGCGTAATCAGAGCACCCAGGCCAAACACAAACGCGCCGAAGGCAAACGCCAATAATCCGCCCGCTGCGGGGTCCACGGCAGGGGCCGTGGCTGCTACGGAAGCACCGGGGGTAGGCACGGCCGTAACGGCCGCCGGGCCAGCCAGCTCGGCAGTAGCTGTGGTGGCCAAGGTAGCTGTATCGGCGATTGGTGCCGGCGTGGCGGCCTCGGCTACGCCAGGCGACATGGCAGTGGGTACTACTACCGCCGTAGCGGTAGGGGTAGCAGGAGTAGCTGTAGGGGCGGCAGTGGGCGTGGCGGCAGGCGTTACGGCACCTGTACTAGGGGTAGCAGCCGTGCCGCTAACCGTTACGGGGCCAAACGACAGGGCATCGTTGCCGGGTACGCAGCGGCCGTCTACATCGGTGCAGGTTTGGTAATCGGCCTCGGCTTTGATGGTGAGGGTGCCAGGTTGCAGCAGCTTGATGCGCTGCTTGATCTGGCCAGTGCCTTCAAAGTAAGTGACGTCGCCCTTAAATACGTCGTCGAATTTCTTCTTCTCTCCCACTGATTTGGGTGGCCCTACCAGCGAGTAGGCAGCGCTCTTGGGCAGTGTCAACGTAAAAACCGTCGGGCCCAGGTCGGGGTCAAAATTGGTCGCGTAGAGGTGCCAGTTGGTCTCCATACGCGCATTCACAATCAGGTCAATCTCGTCCCCAACCTTTGCAGTGGTTTTGCTGACGGCAGCCGTGAGCTTGGTAGGAGTGAGCACCTGCGCAGCCACGGGCCACAACGGTAACAGCAAGAGCACCAGCAGCGGCACAAACTTCTTAAGAGCAGACATACAGTATTTTTTTCATGCGAAGCAGCTTGCGCGGCACAGAGGACAACAGGAATCACACAAAATTAATGCGTTTGGGTTGCATACCAGCCCGGCTTCGTGCCGACGTAACCACATTCGGCCGTAGAGGTTTTGCGCGGATAGTTTTTCATATAACCGCGCACTGCCCCAACCGCTTGCCAATAATCTCGTATTTTTGCGATACAAAGGCCGCTGAGCCGCGTGAGCTACAGCGGCCGTACCTATGGGCTTAAAGATACTTTTTACCATTCTGCTTGTATTGCTGAATGGATTTTTTGTGGCAGCTGAGTTTGCACTGGTGAAAGTGCGCAGCTCACAGATTGAGTTGAAGGCGCAGGGCGGCAATCGACTAGCTACCCTCACACTAAGCATGCTGCAAAATCTGGATGCCTACCTATCGGCCACGCAGTTGGGTATTACGCTGGCTTCGCTGGCACTGGGTTGGATCGGTGAGAGTGTGGTTTCGGATGTGGTGCTGAGTATTCTGCACAAATTTGGCATTGGTGTAAGCGACATTACGGTACACACATTTTCCGTGGTTGCAGCCTCCTTTATCGTTATCACCTCCCTCCATATTGTCATTGGCGAGCAGGCTCCAAAAGTGTTAGCCATTCAGAAGCCTGAGACAATTTCGATGGCCATTGCAGCACCCCTACGCGGCTTCTATCTCATCACGTTTCCGCTAATTTGGGTGCTCAACAAGCTCTCTAACGCCGTGGCGGGCCTGTTTGGAGGCCAAGTGTCGCACAGCACGGAGGTGCACACCACCGAGGAACTGCGCCTGTTGCTCGACCAGAGCATGCAGAGCGGAGAGCTCCAGGACTCGGAGCACGAGCTACTCGACAACGTGTTCGAGTTCAACGACCGCATGGTGAAGCAGATTATGGTACCCCGCACCAAAATTGCCGCCATCGACATCAATACACCCCAGGACCAGATGCTGGAGATGGTGTACAGCGAGGGTTACTCCCGCATTCCTATATACGAGGGCTCAATTGATAATATTGCCGGGGTACTCTACGTGAAGGACCTACTGCAACTGGTGCGGCGCGGGGAGCCGATTGTAGTGTCGCGCATTATGCGTCCGGCCTACTTTGTACCCGAAACCAAAAAAATCAACCGCTTACTGCGCCAGTTTCAGCGCAAGCACATGCACATGGCCGTGGTGAGCGACGAGTTTGGCGGCGTGTCGGGCATCGTTACGATTGAGGATATCATTGAGGAGCTGGTGGGCGAAATTCAGGACGAGTACGACAATGAGGTGCCAGTAGTGGAAAAGGTGTCGGAAAACGAGTACCGCGTAAATACGGCTACCCCCATCCCTGACGCCAACGAGTACCTGCCCTACCCCCTACCCGAAGGCGACGACTACGAAACCGTAGGTGGCCTATTGAACATGATTTACGGCAACATTCCTGACGTAGGCGATGTGGCTATTCTTGATAACTACGAGTTTCGGGTGCTGCAACGCTCACGCCGGGCAGTAGAGTTGGTGCAACTCCGCGTGACACGCCCCCAGGAGCAGGAAGAGATAACTGAGGCGCTGGATTTGTAAGAAAAAAGCTGCTAGGCGTATTAGCGGCCATCATGCTCCGGTTGCATTCGGCTTGATGCCCTTTCGGCTTCACCTAACGTATTATTTCTTTTCAAACCAGCTAGCATACTGCACGTAATTATCGGCTGTGCGCTGAATAGTAGCGCGTTGCTCGTCAGTTACGGGTTTGATGCGACGAGCCGGAACGCCGGCGTAGAGGTAGCCTGGCTCGCACTGCGTGTTTTCCAATACCACCGCCCCGGCCGCAATAATGCACCCCGTGCCCACCACAGCGTGGTCCATCACAATGGCGCCCATTCCGATCAGCACATCATCCTCCACGGTGCAGCCGTGCACAATGGCACGGTGCCCGATGCTCACGCGGCTGCCAATGACCGTAGCCGCCCGCTGGTAGGTGCAATGAATCACCACCCCATCCTGGATATTGGTCTGTTCGCCGATGCGAATACTATTCACATCGCCCCGAATGACAGCGTTGAACCACACAGTGCAGTTTGCACCCAGCACCACATCCCCAACGATGGTAGCATTGTCGGCTACGTAGCAGTTGGGGCCTATCTGAGGCTGTTTACCGTTGACGGGTAGGAGAAGCATAAGGTGAGATGGTGAAGTTGTGAAAGAATGATATAAAAAACGTCGTTTCGACTAGCGGGAGAAATCGCGCGCGCAGTGCTAATCCCAATCGTCAGGAAATTACCGGAAGCACGCGAGATTTCTCTAGCTGGACGAAATGACGTTTCATGCCCTCATCACTTCACCGCGTCAGCATCCGCTTCCACGTGCCTTTAGCCACGTTATATTTTACGGTGCTGGGTAGAGCCTGCCAAAAATACTTGCTGGTTTCGACGGCGAAGCTGGGCTGCATGTAGCAGTTGATGGTGCAGCCTTCGCACTGGGGTAGGCGGCCTTCCAGCGCGGCCAGGCGCTGCACTTCAACGGAGTTGTAGAGGTCAAATAGCTGGCCTTCCACCGGAAATTTCTGCTGGCCCAGGTGGTAGCACGGCAGCACCAACTCGTTGCTGGGCGAAATAACCAGCGTGGTGCTGGCCGCCCGGCACACGGGCGCGGCCACATGGTTGCCGCCGTCGCGGCGAAGCTGAATGAAGGCTTCGTTGAGGTAGACTCCTTTGCGCTTGCCGAAGGTGGATAGGTAGTTCAACTCCTCCTCGGTAAGCTGCTCGCCAGCATCTACACCGTTGTATTCAAAGGCCGGATTCAGGATCAGCATCAGCTTGTTGGGCTGCGCGATGTCGCGGTACACGGCCTCTAGGTCCTTTAGGTTTTCGCGGAAGACAGTGAACAAAATATCCGGTCGCTCGCCCAGCCCCCGCGCCACCCGGATACTTTCCAACACAAAATCGTAGCAGGCCACGCCCCTACCCCGGTCGTGCACCTCTTTCTCCGAGGCATCGAGGGAGAAGTGCAGCATATCCACTTTACCGCGCAGCCGCTCGGCATATTTGGGGTAGAGCAGGCAATTGGTGGTGAGTGTCGTAATAAAGCCCATGTCGTGCGCCAACCCCACAAACTCGTGAATCTGCCGGTGCAACAGCGGTTCCCCGCCCGTAAAATCCACCACCGACACGCCCAGCCTCTTCAAATCGCGCAGATTTCGCTCTACGTCTTCTAATTTAATATAAGGCGAAGGCTTCTCCCAAATATCACAGAATGAGCACTTCGCATTACAACGGTAGGTGACATAGTAGTTACACAAGACCGGATGACGAACAAGGCGCATTATTTTTGAATTATTACTGATGGCCAGTGCCTCAAAGCTACTCATAGAACGTCATTCCGAGCTTGTCGAGGAATCTCGCTTGATAGTAATTTCTATCTGCCATCAGCACGCGAGATTCCTCGACAAGCTCGGAATGACGTCCTGTTAAACTGCTTACCCTACCTAATGCGGCAGTTCGCCCCAGGCCGTATCCCAGTGCTTGGGGGTAGCAGCTAGCGCCTCTGGGGTAGCGGGGCCGTAGTGCTCGGTATAATAGTCGCAGAAGGCTTTGAGCGGGCAACGGGCGCAGTCGGGCTTGGTGTAGAGACACACGCGCTGGCCGTGCCAATAGTTGTGCTTGTGGAAGTTGAGCAGCACCCGTGCATCCTGGGGTAGTTGTTCCAGCAACAGCTTGTGTGCCCGATCCGCAGAAACTTTCGGCCCGATCATGCCTACCCGCTGAGCAATGCGGTGCACGTGCGTATCAACTGGCAATACGGGCTTCTGAAAGTTGAACAGCAACACCAGTGAAGCCGTTTTCAGGCCGATTCCGGGCATATCGGTTAGCCACTGCAAGCCCTGCTCGGTGGGCCAATCCGCTAGGAAGTCCAGCGTAAACTCGCCACGCTCGGCCTTAATACGGCGCAAAATATCCTGAATGCGGGGTGCCTGCGTATCGGGCCAGCGCGTGGTCCGGATGGCGTGGGCCAGCGCAGGGGTAGGCGCGGCCAGCACCCCTTCCCAGTCGCCAAAGGTTTCCAGCATCCGGGAATACGCTAACTCCTCATCGGCGTGGGTGGTGCGGTGCGACAACACCGTACTGATCAGCTCGCGCATGGGCGTGCGGCGCGGCGTGGAGGACAGCTCCCCGTAGAAGTCATTTAGAAGTAGGTGGTCTTGCCAGGTTTTCTGGGCGGGCGAAAGCAGGGCGGCGTCGGTCATGTGCTTTCTACCGGCAAGCGCTCTGCGGAGTTGCCTCGCTACCCACCAAAAAAACAGCGGCTTCCCTTTTCTGGGAAGCCGCTGACCGCTCTACCTGGCAACGCGGATTGTGTTAGATGGTGCCTTTCTCGGCAGCCTTTTGCAGCTTTTCGTTGGCGTAGATGGCTACCTCTACACGGCGGTTGGCGCTACGGCCGGCCTCCGTTGCGTTATCAGCAATGGGCTGCTTCGAGCCGTAGCCCGTCACTTGGAAGCGCGAGGCATCTACACCCTGCGACTGCGTATAGTTAGCCACCGCCTGCGCCCGGCGCTGCGACAAAGGATCATTGATGGCGTCGGTGCCGGTGTTGTCGGTGTGGCCTTCTACCAGCACATTGGTATCACCATACTTTTTGAGGGTAGCGGCCAGGGTAGCAATATTGTCTTGTGCCGCGGAAGTCAGTGTCGAAGAATTTTTGGCGAACAGGATACCCGAATCAAATGTGATTTTGATGCCTTCACCCACACGCTCTACGGTAGCGCCGGCCATTTCACGCTTCAGTTCGGCAGCCTGCTTATCCATGCGGCGGCCAATGAGGGCACCCGCACCACCGCCCACGGCCGCGCCAATAATAGCGCCACCAGCAGTGCTGTTTTTACCACCAATCACACGGCCCAGCACACCACCTAGCACGGCGCCACCGCCAGCACCCAACAAACCGCCCTTAGCCGTTTTGCTCATAGGCTTTTTGGTAGTTGTAGTAGTTTGCGCTTCCGCAAAATGGCTACCTAGCAGCAGCAGCGCCAGCAGCAAGGAGAGTAGGGAACGGGAAGTTTTCATAGGTATCAAGCAATTAGAGGAGAGAGAAATGACCGCAAACACAGCCTTCTAACTCCACTTTTGCAACCATCTTGCCAAACCTCTCCAACTAATTATAGCTTTATCACTATTTAATTTTTATTGCTGAGTATCAAACTAGTAAAGTGATTGAAAACATCAAGCTACAGGACTGAAAAGACTTTCTGATGAATTCGAAGAGGGTTACCTGCATGAGCAATGCTTGCCTAATATTCCCGGAAATTGTCCAAATCAATTAAAAAAGGGCTACCAGTACTGGTAGCCCTTTCCTATATAACGTTCGAAACAGGTTGCTTAGTCGTTTCTACGACGGGCTTCGCGGCGTTCCTCGCGTTTCTTCTTATCGCGGTGTTTGCCGTAGAGCGAGCCGCCCACAGCTCCTACCCCAGCCCCGATAGCGGCTCCTTTGCCGCCACCCAACAGACCGCCACCTACCGCACCAGCTCCGGCACCTACGGCAGTGCTGGTACGGCATTCCGTCATAAAAAAACAAGCGCCGGCAAGGGCGAGCAAACGTAATTTCTTCATGGTATCGCTATGAGTAGGAGGCGCATTAATGGCCTCGATAAGAAAATTTTTCAGGTCTTATAACGTAACTAAGCTACTCGAAGTTTATGTGCAGGCTTTTGCATTGCAATGCAGCGCAACAAAAAGGGCTACCCCGTATGGAGCAGCCCTTTCAGAGAATAGGTTAACTACGCTTACAGCGTACCGTTCTCGGCAGCCTTCTTCATCTTTTCGTTGGCGAAGATGGCAATTTCTACGCGGCGGTTGGCCTGACGACCAGCTTCCGTCGAGTTGTCAGCAATGGGCTGCTTGGAGCCGTAACCGTTGGTGGTGATGCGCGACGCATCTACGCCCTGGGTCTGCGTGTAGTTAGCTACTGCCTGTGCACGACGCAACGACAGTGGATCGTTGATGGCATCGGTGCCGGTGTTGTCGGTGTGGCCTTCTACCAGGATGTTGGTGTCGGGATACTTCTTCAGCGTAGTAGCCATTTTCTGGATTTCCGTCATCGAAGCAGGACGCAAATCCGATTTGTTGGTATCAAACAGAATACCTGAGTCGAAGGTAACCTTAATGCCTTCGCCCACGCGCTCTACCTTGGCATTCTGCATATCACGCTGAAGTTCTTCAGCCTGCTTGTCCATTTTGCGGCCAATGAGGGCACCTGCGCCACCACCTACGGCAGCACCAATGATAGCACCGGCAGCCGTACCGCCCGAGCCGCCAATTACACGGCCTAGCACGCCGCCAACCACGGCACCACCACCAGCACCCAGCAAGCCACCTTTGGTGGTTTTATTCATGCCGGTTTTGCGCGGGCCAGTACCATTTGCATCCGGAATGTTGGGGTTGCGGGAAGTGGCGCACGAGCCTAGGAACAGCATCAGCGCAAGGCACAAGGAAATAATTGCGTTAGGAGATTTCATCAGAAAGAACTTTGGTGAAAAATGTAGGGAAAGAGAAATAACAGTTGCCCGGTGTTGGGTACTGTACTTAGGTGAAAAATGTTTGTTAGAAATTCACTTCTATTCGGTGTACTACAGAAGGGCTTCTACCCTTACCACAGAAAAAGCCTCTTCAACATCTGAATAATACAGTTGAAGAGGCTTTTTCAAAAAGCTTGCCGCTTTTGTGAGCTTGCTTTAGCGCTGGGCCGCAGCTATTGGTGCAGCTTCTGCCACAGCAACAGGGCGCAACATGTGCAGCAAATCGGCCAGCTTCTGCTTCAGCTCTTTACGATCTACAATGAAATCGAGGAAGCCGTGCTCCAGCACAAATTCAGCACTTTGAAAATCTTTGGGTAGGTCTTTTCCAATCGTTTCTTTGATAACCCGCGGGCCGGCAAAGCCAATCAATGCGCCCGGCTCGGCAATGTTAAAATCGCCCAGCATGGCGAAAGAGGCCGTGACGCCGCCCGTGGTAGGGTCGGTGAGTAAGGATATGTAGGGCACACCAGCTTCGGAGAGCAGCGCCAACTTGGCCGAGGTCTTGGCCATTTGCATCAGCGAGTAGCCAGCTTCCATCATGCGCGCGCCACCCGATTTGCTGATCATCAGAAACGGAATACGGTGCTGGCGGGCATAATCGATGGCGCGGGCAATCTTCTCGCCTACTACCGAGCCCATAGAGCCCCCAATAAATTTGAAGTCCATGCAGGCAATTACCAACTCGGCACCTTGGCTGTGGCCGTGGGCCGTGCGCACGGCATCGCGCAGGCCAGTGGCGCGCTCGGTAGCTGCCACGCGCTGAGGGTAGGGTTTGGTATCAGTGAAGTGTAGCGGGTCGCCGGAAGTGAGGTCGGCGTCCAGTTCCGTGAACTGGTTGTCATCAAACAGTACCTCGAAATATTCGGCTGAGTTGATGCGGTCGTGGTGGTTGCAGTTGGCGCAGGTGTAGAGCAGGCGCTTGTGCTCGGCCATTGTAGCCACGGTTTTGCATTCCGGGCACTTGTACCACAGGCCGTCGGGGGTTTCCTTTTTTTCCTCCGTGGGCGTGACAATGCCTTTTTCTACGCGTTTAAACCAAGACATCAGGTAAGAATTGAGGGGACGGATACTAGCGTGTGACGACAAAGATACTACGCAGGGCTGCTACGGGCCGGATTTTTGGCCGGAAGAATTGCCTAGCTACGCATCTACCCCAGACAAAAATTCCGGATAACTTATTGACCAAAAGCGCAATAATCGGCATCGAACACCAACAAAGATAGGCCGAAAAATGGTTTGGGCCGACCACAGGAATTGGAAGTTGCCCCGGCAACTGGCTACCTTGCTACCGGGTAGCCCCCATCGGACTATTCCGCTACTTCTGCTGTTTCACCTACGTTTATTCCGTGTATAAATTCTCCTCGCTGACCTTAGCTACGCTTGTACTGGCCGCCTCCACTACCCTACCCAGCTGCGTAGCCTCCCGCAAATACGACGAATTACAGGCTCGCCAAACCGCCACCCAACAGTCAAAAGACGATTTGGAAAAGCGCCAGCGCCAAGCCATTGCTGAGCTACAGAAAGCCAACGATGAGCTGGCCCAGCTGCGCCTAGACAAGAAGCGCCTCGTAAATGACTCGACGCAAACCGGCAATATCCTGCGCAAAACCCAGAGCCTGTATGGCGAGCTGAACGACTCATACGATAAGCTGCTCAAGAACAGCGACCGGGCCATGGCCAACAAATCGGCCGATTACGACAAGGTAGCCAAAGACCTAGCCCGCCGCGAAGCCGAGCTGGGCGAGCTGGACGTGAACCTGAAAAAGAGTCGTACACAAATCGACCAGCTTAATACGGACCTAAAAACCCGTGAAGCGAAGCTGGCGGAGCTGCAACAGGCGCTGGCCGCCAAAGACAAAGCCGTGAACGACTTGCGTGCTAAAGTCAACAACGCGCTACTCGGCTTCAAATCCAATGATTTGAAGGTGGAGCTGCGCAATGGCAAGGTGTACGTGTCGCTTTCGGAGCAGTTGCTGTTCAAATCGGGTTCCACCAAGGTAGACCCCAAGGGCCAGGACGCCCTCAAAAAACTGGCCCAGGTACTGCAAGAGCAACCCGACGTGAACGTGGTAGTGGAAGGCCACACCGATAATGTGCCCATCACGCGCGGCACGGCCGGCATGCAGGACAACTGGGACCTGAGCGTGCTGCGCGCCACCGAAATTGCCCGCCTGCTCACTGTGAGCGGGGTAGGGCCGCAGCGCGTAACTGCCTCGGGCCGCTCGCAGTACCTGCCCGTGGCTCCCAACGACAACGCCACCGACAAAGCCCTGAACCGCCGCACCGAAATTATCCTCACGCCCAAGCTCAACGAGCTATTTCAGATTCTGGATAGCAACTCGGCGGCGAGTGCTGGCGGACAGTAGCCATACTGGTTTCCTACCCTACGCAAACGGCCAGCCCTCTGAGAAGGCTGGCCGTTTTGCTTGTCAATCTATATATGAAAGCGCTTACAGCGAAACACTTACGCGGGCAAAGTAGAACGCTCCATTGAAGCCAAACTGGTTGGCGCTGTAGAGGTAGCGGCCTCGATTGGAGTTGTCCAGCGAGGAGCTGTAGCTCAGGTTGGGGTCCACCGAGAAGTTGTTCGGGTCGTTGCGCGGGTTCACGTAAATCTTGTCGGGATATACGTTGAACAGGTTGTTGGAGCCGATGGTGAGGCCTATCTGCGGGGTGATTTGCGCACTCAGGGTCAGATCGGTAATCCACTTGGCCGAGAAGGTCTGGTCGAGGTTGGCGCGGGCCGGGTTGGCGTCGGCCGTGCGGATTTCGCCAAAGCGCACCGTGCGGGCTTCAATGCCAAAGATACCGCGGGTATACGCCGCCGACAGGTTGATTTTGCTGCGCGGGTTGCCGTACTCGAGGCGGGTGCGCTGCTGCCGGTCGAAGAGCGTGTTTTGCAAGTTGCCGGTCCCTACCGTCTGGTCGTTGTTGATGGTAGAGGACGTACTGTTGAAACCCGTCACCTCCGTTTTGTTGAAGTTGGCGGCGGCCGTCAGCATCAGGCGGCTGTTCTCGCCCAAGGGTAGGCGCTCATTGGCCACAATATCAATACCTTGCGTACGGGTATTGACAGCGTTGGCAAAAAATTGCACCCGGCTCACATCGCGACCTGCCAAAATCTGGTCGACGATAGTAGGCGGCGTAACGGCCGGGTTGCTTTTGGCAAACTGCGACGACAGCACAATCCGGTCGCGGATATCAATCTGGTAGGCATCCACCGTCAGCGTAAACGTGCGCCCAATACTGCTGGTCAGCCCCAGGCTGTAGTTCTTCGACTTTTCCTGCTTCAGCGACTCTACCCCGAAGCCCTGCTGACCGGGGCCGCCAAAGCTGTTGCGCACAATGGGGCTTTCGTTGCTCACGGTGAGCACTTGGTTGGGTAATCCGCTGATGAACTGCGTACTGGTATTGGCGAAGTAGCGCTGCTGCAACGAGGGCGCCCGGAAGCCATTCCCAATAGAACCCCGCACGGCCACCGCCCGCAGGATGCTGTAGCGGGCACCCAGCTGGCCGCTCGCGTTGCCGCCAAAGTCGCTGTAGCGCTCGGCCCGGCCGGCCAGGTGCACCAGCAGCTTTTCCGTAACGTCACTCTCAAAATCGAGGTAGCCCGCCACATTGGTGCGCCCCTTGTTCACCTCATCCTGGGGCTGATACCCCGGAAATACCTGTGAGCCAGAGGCCGTAGGATCGCCATTAATTGTACGGCCACCGTTGATGTAAGACGCATACTCGCCCTTGCCTATCAGGAAGTTATCGTACCGAAATTCGCCCCCGGCGGCTACGTTGAGGCTAGCTAACGGCCCCACGTCCATGAACCGCCGCGACACGCTCAGGTTGGTGGTATTTTGCAGAAATGCCAACCGGCCCGCGTAGAAATCCGTGGGGTTTACGACGCCGGGTCCCTGAGGTAGGGAAGCATTCACAGAGTTGCTGACGTCATAGCGCAACTCGTTGCGGCCGAAGGTGTTGCTCAAATCAACCGCGAAGCCGCCGAAGGTGTTGCGCACGCCCACAATAGCCGACTGGTCGTAGATAGTGGTGTTGATGAAGGGTAGGAAACCATTCGGGAAGATGGTCAGGTCGCTTTGGGTGGCCTGGTTGGGTAGGCGGTTGAAGCCCGAGCCCTTGCCCGTGCGGTACGACGCGCCTCCCGACAGGTACACCTCATAGCCGCGTCCCAGCCGGTAGCCACCATTCAGGAAGCCGCCGAAATTCCGTGAGGCCGATTGCCCTACCCGTAGGTCGCGCCGGTCGAAGCCATTGGCTGCTACCAGGGCATCGTCCTGCGCCTTAAGGGCACGGCGGGCTTCCTCGGTATTGGCTGAGTTCGGGTAGGCACCCCCACTGCCCAGGTAAATCAGCGGCGCCCGGTCCTCAAACGAGCGGTCGGTGTAGCCACGGTTCAGAAACTGCCCGCTCAGGTCCAGGAAACCCCGCTTGTTCAGGCCAATGCCCACATTGATATCAACTTGCTCGGTTTTGCCGTCGCTCTCCACAGTTTGGCCATAATAGCCGGTGCTGGTCACGCCCGTCGAATCGTCTTTGAGTTGAATGTTGATAACGCCCGCAATAGCATCGGAGCCATACAAGGCCGAGGCGCCATCGCGCAGCACCTCAATGCGCTTGATGCTGGCCGTGGGAATCACGTTGAGGTCGGTGCCCACCGAGCCCCGCCCTACCGTGCCGTTGATGTTGACCAGCGCCGAGTTGTGACGGCGCTTGCCGTTCACCAATACCAGCACTTGGTCGGGGCCAAGGCCACGCAAGCTGGCAGGGTCTACAAAGTCGGTACCATCGGAAATAGACTGCCGCGACGACTGAAACGAAGGTGCCACGTAGGTCATCACCTGGCTCACATCGGTCTGGGCAAACGCTTTAATCTCACGGGCCGAAATAACGTCGACGGGCGCCGTGGTGAGGATGTTGGAACGGCCCTCACTAGCACGCGAGCCCGTCACCACCACTTCACTGAGGTCGGTGCTGGCGTCTTGCAGGCGGGCGTTCAGCACGGAGCGGCCATTTAGAGGGATTTCCTGCGGGGTTTGCCCAATAGCCGAGAAAATGAGGGTAGCCGACGTAGGCACGGCAAGGCGGTAGCGCCCTTCCGCGTCGGTGGAAGTACCGTTGTTGGTGCCTTTTTCCAACACCGTTACGCCGGGTAGGGCGGCACCGGTAGGACCGGTTACGCGGCCGGTTACCGTCTGCGTCTGGGCCCACGCGGCGGCAGGCAACAGGCTGGCACACACAATAGAGGTGAGTAGGGTTTGGCGCATACGCGTTCAGGGAGAGGTAAAAGATGAGTTTGAATCTGCTGTAAGCAATCAGGCATCGCAATACCAATCATCGTCTACAGAAGCATCTAGAGCTACAGCCTTCCAATGTATGCACAGATTACCCCTCGAAGCGCATCAATTTCGAGGAACCCCTATATTATTTACCTATACCACAGTCAGAAATACTTATTTCCGATACTGATCGATATTCCTCGAAACAGCTTGACGCCTCAGTGTTGGGCTATGTGCCTCTATTCTATATTGGCGGCTACCAGTGCTTGTGCAATGGGTAGTGCTTTTTCTGCCCACTGTGCCATGTGCTGCCCTGAATAGTGTAATCCATCCGGGGCAAACTGGGTGGCATCGCCAACGGCAGCACGCGTGAGGCTGGTGATATTCACGAAGGCAATGCCCGCCTGCTGACACTCCTGCCGGGCTACTTCGTTGAACTGGTCGATTTCCTGGCCGATCTGCGCCCGGTTGCGCCCCTGAGCGTAGGGCGTCTGCCCCCAATCCGGAATGGACAGCACCACTACCCGGTCAGGACGACCACCAGCAAAGCGCGTGGCCGTTTGCAGCAGCTCGCGCAGGTGCGGCCGATAGTCGGCGGCACCTGCGCCCTGGTACTGGTCGTTGACGCCAATCAGCAGCGATACCAACCCGTAGGTGCGCTGCTTGCCAGACGCAGCAATGGCCCTTTGCAGGTCCTGGGTTGTCCAGCCGGTGCGGGCAATAATATCGGGCGCGGCTACGCTGGTACCGTGCTGGCGCAGCTGTTGCGCTAGTTGCACGCTCCAGCGTGCCTGCTCGGTCACACCTTCGCCAATGGTATAGGAATCGCCTAAGGATAAAAAGCTAATTGTGACAGCCGGTGGCGCTGGCGCCGGTGTTGGGCCGGGAGGCGCATCGGTAGCCGTGTGCGTGCATGCCAGCAACGGCAGCAGCATAAATAAGAAGGAGAGGAAGCGCATAACCGTCAGACAAGCGGCCGGATTATCCGATCTGGAGTACTGCACCGCTTCCAATCCATACGAAACCACGCTGAACGCAGATTGTGAACCGGATTTCCCCCGGCAGAAGCGCAGGCCGCCTTACTGCTGCCACCACCCAGATATATAAGGCGCCTGCGCGGCCTCTACCCGCTCGCCGGGCCGGGGCAGCAGCAACGCTACGCCAGCCGCGGCGGCGGCCTGCTGCACTTCCTCAGCCGGGGCTATCCAGGCATGGTAGGCCAGATTGAAGGTACCCCAGTGAATGGGCAGCAGCGCCCGGCCGCGCAGGGCTTGGTGGGCGGCCACTGCTACAGTAGGGCCCATGTGCACCTCGGCCCAGTCGGGGTCGGCGGCGCCTATTTCCAGCATCGTCAGGTCGAAGGGACCGTAGGTGTCGCCAATTTGTTGAAACGCGGCCGCAAACGGACCGGAGTCGCCGCCGAAAAAGGCGCGGTGGGTAGGCCCCAATAGTACCCACAACGCCCACAGCGTGGCGTCTTGGCCGAGGCCGAGACGTTGGCCGGAGAAGTGCCGGGCGGGCGTGGCTACCAGCGTAAAATCGGGTGCCAGCGTGTGGGTCTGCACCAGTCCAGATCGCAGCCACAATTATTCTGCATTGGCAAGCGAGACGTTACTTAATCTATTGTTGCTTTGTATTCGTGATGTTAGGTTTGCCCACATATGTCGTACGGGGGCAACTCGGTAAGTTTCCGCAATAGCCCATATAATACTAACGGTGAACATAGCAGCATTTAACCAAGCATTAAACAGCAACGTCCCGTAGTTTTTGAGTTCCAAGAAGCGTAGAATAGCTTCGAGCTGAATAGTATAAGCCACCGATACCAGTATTAGCAGCCCATAACGCCGTGTTAAAAATCCATAGCCCCCCAAAAATAGTATAGCCGCGTGCCAGTACCGTTCGTGCATCTGCGTATTCAGGTAAGTGAAAAGCAATGGAATGGTAGCGAAGCTGATAAGTACCAGGGCTTGCTCTTGAACAACGTATTGTTGCCGCCGCTGCCGGAAAGCTGTGAGACCCAGCAGCAGCAATGGTAACAGTGCCACCACCGAGGCTGCCATAAACAAAATAAGCCCCCATTGCCGGTACGTTAGACCACCTGCTCCCACAGTAGTATCATCCCAAGCAGATATCAGCGGAAACGGGCCATCCGGTGCAATGAACGTCCATAGATTATGAGCGCTCATGGAGATGAACGGGTACATATCGGCAGCATGCAGGTTAATGTCCACCAACCGCGGCCATCCACTCCGCTCAGCGAGCCATACAAATGGCGTCAAAATAAGTAACTGCAATCCTATTGCTGCACCTACAGCCCGCCATATTACTATACCGCGGGTACGTATCAAAGGCAACCAAAGGAAAAGTAGCGGCGGCAGAAATATGATAGCTTGCATTTTGACATTAAATGCAAGCACATACGATAGTACACTAAGAGTTATGTTGTTACGCAGCGCCAATACTACCGCTAATGCTATAAAGAAGGTTAAAATAGCATCTATCTGCTCCCACACCAATGTGTTATAGAGATATCCAATATTAAACAGCAATATTAATGATAACATAAACCGGCGCTGGCGGCCTGGTGCAGCTAGTGCCGCCAGCATAATGGCACCAGCAAAATCAAACAGAAGAGTGAAAGCCTTCAACGCGTGCCGATATCGCTGAATCTTTTCTGGAGTGCCTAGCAGCTTACCGTAGGCCCACAATACATAGTGATAGAACGGATTGTAATTGTTCCCAGGATGCTCGTAAGCATTTCGTAGACCTTGGTCATGGATGTGAGTACCCCATCGGACCCAACAATCTACATCACCCAGAAACCCAGCACGGGGCACTATTAACAGTAGCATAACGAATAGCATAGCATACAGCCATACCTGCGGGGATATTTTCTTCCTAAACATTCCCCAAATATAAAGCAGCCGCGTCACCTGACATTATTTAACCTCAGGTGACGCAGCTTTTCTTATACTGGATGGGTGCCCCTACCCTATTGCCTGACCCAAATCTTCCAGCAAATCTTCGATATCCTCCACACCCACGCTCAGACGGATGAGCGAGTCGGAGAGGCCGGCTTTGCGACGCTCCTCGGCCGGAATGCTGGCGTGGGTCATGGTGGCGGGGTGGCCCGAAAGGCTTTCTACTCCGCCCAGGCTTTCGGCCAGCGTGAAAAGCTTCAGCTTTTCCAGCACGGCAATAGCATCTTCCTGCTTGTCACCTTTCAGCACAAAGGAAATCATGCCCCCGAAATCGCGCATTTGCTTGGCGGCCACTGCATGGTTGGGGTGCTCGGGGAAGCCGGGCCAGAATACCTTTTCTACCTTCGGATGTGCTTGCAGGTACTCGGCCACGGCGCGGCCGTTTTCGCAGTGGCGCTGCATGCGCAGGTGCAGGGTTTTGAGGCCGCGCAGCACCAGGAAGCAATCCTGGGGGCCGGGCGTGCCGCCGCAGGAGTTTTGCAGAAAAGCCAGGCGTTGCAGCAGCGCGTCGTCGTTCACTACCAGAGCGCCCATCACCACGTCGGAGTGGCCGCCCATGTACTTGGTCAGGGAGTGCATCACGATGTCGGCACCCAGCGCCAGGGGCGTTTGCAGGTAGGGCGTCGAGAAGGTATTGTCTACCACCAGCAGGGCGCCGGCCTCGTGCGCCACTTCGGCGGCGGCAGCAATGTCTATGATGTTGAGCAGCGGATTGGTAGGGGTTTCCACCCAAATCAGCTTGGTTTTATCTGTCACTTTTTCGCGCACAGCCGTCATGTCGTGCATCGGCACGAAATGAAACTTAATACCCAGCGGCGCAAATACTTTGGTGAAAATGCGGTAGCTACCACCGTAGAGGTCGTTGGTGGAAATCACCTCGTCGCCGGGTTGCAGCAGCTTGATGATGCAGTCGACAGCTGCCATGCCCGAGGCAAAGGCTAGCCCGTGCTTACCGCCTTCCAGCGCGGCCACCGCATCCTGAAGCTGCGTGCGGGTAGGGTTGTGCGTGCGCGAGTACTCGTAGCCCTGGTTCTGGCCGGGCGAGGTTTGCACGTAGGTAGACGTCTGGTAAATGGGCGTCATGATGGCGCCGGTGGCCGGGTCGGGGTGCACGCCGGCATGGATGGCTTTGGTTCCGAATTTCATATCGTGTGAGGTAGTCAGTAGAAGCAAACGCCCGGCAAGGGCGTGCTCAAAGGTAAAAGGACGTGGGCACTTGCCTGCGCATCACCGCAACATCCATCTTTTTCTATGTATAGATAACTAGCTAATGGCTATCTTGTTGGCAAAATTCAATTTCATTCTTTCTTCATCCTTACTTATTTATGAAAAGACTTTTACTTGTATTCCTTATCCTATGCTCGGGTTGGGCTGCCTCCGCGGCCGACGCGCCACCCGATGCGCAGGCCGCCCGCCGCAGATTCGTTATTGACTCGCTGCAAGCCACGCTGCGTTACCAGCAAGGCCGCATAACGCTGCCCGGCGGGGTAGGCGAGCTAACGGTGCCGCAGGGCTTCCGCTACCTCGACTCGGCCCAGAGCCGGCGCGTGCTCACCGACTGGTGGGGCAACCCCAAGCAGGAGTCGCTGGGGATGCTGGTACCTGCCGCTTACGGTCCGCTGGATGAAAAAAGCTGGGCCTTCATCATCCGCTACGAGTCGATGGGCTACGTGAAGGATGATGACGCTGATAAAATCGACTACAACGACCTACTGGAAGAAATGCAGAGCGATGTGGCCGACGAAAACGAGGAGCGCACCGAGGCTGGCTACGAAACCGTGCAGCTATTGGGCTGGGCAGCCAAGCCCTACTACGACAAAGACAAAAACGCCCTGCACTGGGCCAAGGAATTGCAGTTTGGTGACGAATCGGAGCACACGCTCAACTACAACCTGCGTTTGCTGGGCCGCAAAGGTGTGCTGGTGCTGAATGCCGTGGGTACACCCGCGCAGCTGGCCGAAATCCGGGGCACCATTCCCACGGTCATTGGTGGGGTAGCCTTTGCCAAGGGCTTGCGCTACGCCGATTTCAGCCCTGGCATCGACGAGGTAGCCGCTTACAGCATTGGTGGCCTGGTAGCAGGCAAGGTGCTGGCCAAAGTAGGCTTCTTCGCTGTGATTCTGAAGTTTGGCAAGGTAATCCTCATCACCCTACTCAAGTTCTGGAAGGTAGCACTCGGCTTGCTGGCCGGCGCCTGGACGGCCATCCGGCGCTTTTTCGGAGCTAAAAACAACGACGAGCAATTATCTCTCGATACAGGCGAAACGCCGTCTTCGGAGCCCGAAGCGTAGCGGCGCACGCCGCAAATCCGTAAGAGCACACAGGCTGGTAGTTTTGCCAGCCTGTTTTTCTTTGTCTATGCTCTCTACCCTGAAAGCGTTGTTCCGCACCAACGCGTCTTCACTGCTGTCTATGTTTCTGCTGGTGGTGCTACCCATTGTGGGTAGCTCGGCTGTTACTTACCTGCTGTATGAGCATCAGGATTTACTGCGCAACCTCACGCTACCCCAAATGCTGCTGTATTTTGGGCTGATGGTGCTGGTACTGGCGTTTTCGCTGGTGCACTCCACCGTGGCGGTGCTACTCACGGGTTTTTTCCTTGGTTGGCCCGGCCTACCGGGTACCATTGTGGCCTATGCGCTGGCGGCGCTGCTGGGCTATGAGCTGGCCACCCGCCTCGACCAAGGCAAGTTGCTCCGCTTCGTGCACTCTTTCCCGAAGGCTGAAGCCATTATGCAGGAACTGCGCCATCAAAGCTGGCAACTGATTCTGCTGGTGCGCCTGGCGCCCGTCCTACCCTTTGCCCTCATGACGTTCGTGTTGGCTATAATGGGGGTAGACCGGACCCGGTTTCTCAGCGCCAGTATTGTCGGAATGTTGCCGCGCAGCTTGTTTTTCTACTGGGTAGGCACCCAGGCGCAAGACGCGCTGTCGCTGCTCCACAACCCCGACACTGGCACTACCGGCAAAATTCTGGTACTGGTGCTACTGGCCGTTGCGGCGCTGGGCCTCTACTACGTATTCAATCGTGCCGTGCAACGTGCGCTGCATCGGCACGTGGAAAAACGCGAAAATTATTAAATCTGAAAATCAGCTATTTGCGGGGTTTATCTGTTTTTTTTCGTCCCTAAAACATCCTTCGGCTTGTTTTGCGGGAAAATCTACTGTTATCTTTGCACACCGTAACAGAAAAACGGTCGCGTAGCTCAACTGGATAGAGCACCTGACTACGAATCAGGAGGTTTGGGGTTCGACTCCCTACGCGACCACACATAAAGCAACAACGCCTTGCAAGTAAATACTTGCAAGGCGTTGTTGCTTTATGTGTGAAACAGCAGTTCGAGGATGATCTATAGCTCTTAGGCCAGCATAGTCACGAACGGTAATACCTCAAAAGGTACGCGCGGGCGGCCTGCGTCGAGCGACTTGCGCAGGCCAGGGAGTGTAAGCCCCCCGCTTAAAAGGCTCTATCCTAGCGACGGTGTTTGACAAATTTGAATCTATCTTCTAACGATGGAAAGAGTGGCCCCTATTTTTTCCTGATTTATCCGACCACCTCAAACAAGCTCATACCGGACAAAGATGCTCTGTCCAGTTTGGCTTCTAATAGTAGTCTAGCTACTGCTATCAACACACCACTGACAACCTAGCAGACTCTGGTCCTTGGTATTCAAAGTATTTTTTCAGCTTAAGAATAGGGCGCTCCAGCAATACCCAAGAGCCCCAGGACAGCATAATTAATAATATAAAGTTTTCAACAAATACAAATTTAGAATAGTGGTGAGAGCTGCTTATAAAAGACGGGAGCATGCTATTAATATATTTATCCAAATAAGGATATCCGTACCCTAGAGGAACATGAAAGAGGTACATACCATAGCTTATTTTACCAATAAAAACCAGCGTCTGGTTATCTAAAATCCATAGTTGGGACTGTTTTCGTTCTTGCCTTAGTACGATGTGCGCAATGAACCAAAGCGCGAGAAGCGAATGCACTGTTCGAATAGGGAGCAACAAGGGATATCCTCGCGTAGTGAAGCCTATTAGTAGCACCGAGCAGATGACTGCCAGTATGCTTAGCGTGCGATAGGCGTTGGGCAGATGATTTTTATGAAACACTAAGATAAACGATAATAAAGCACCTAAACCGAAGGAAGCGAAGCTGGTGAAAGGCAACATGTAACTCAGGTCTGTATAGTTGTTATCACATAACATATACTCACTAAATATACCGATGCCAATAAAGGCCATTATACTAGAAAGCAAATAGTTGCGCGGAATAAATAAAATTACCCAGGGCCATATCAAATAAAATTGTTCCTCTACTGCCAGCGACCATAGATGCGAAATCATCCCGTCGAATGCTTGTTTTTTATAAAAATAGAAGTTCGACGTATAAGTTAAAAAGTAAATAAAACTCTCTTTTATGTGAGTATTGGTAGCTGCTTCAAATACTAGAAAGGTGAAGATGGTTAAATAATAAATGGGAAATATCCGTAGGCTTCGACGAACAAAAAAGTTTTTAATCACTGCTTTCTTGCTGTTGCCTTCCATTTCAGCTTTTTCTCTATTCCGGAATAGAATACCAGTAATAAGAAATCCGCTTAACACAAAAAAAGTATTAACCCCTAGCTGTCCCGGATTGAATACACTAAGCCAGGGAGTACCTATCAGCCAATGGCTTACTATAACCCCAAAGAGTGCGAAGGCCCTAATGCTATCTAATGCTTTGATATGGTTCATATACGAGCAGGTCTTACTTAAATATAAGTTTCAAATGTAGAACCAGTGAAATTTGAAACAAAGCAAGATCAAATAAAATTATACAAAGTAGTTCAGTAGCAGCGGACAGTAGTAAAGTGAGATGGTGTAGCTAAAACGGACAGTAAGAAGTCCTAACTCTGGGGTGGTCCAGTGAAAACAGACAGCGCGCTAAGATAGGCTGAGTTGGAAGTCGCGTTCAAATTGGTGGGGCGAGCGGTAGCCCAGGGCGGAGTGGCGGCGGTCGAGGTTGAAGTAGGTATCGAGGTAGCAGGCCACCTCCAATCGGGCTTCTTCGAGACTCGTAAATGCGCCGCCGCGGGGCAGCAATTCCGTTTTGAGCGTGCTCCAACCGGCCTCGGCCTGAGCATTATCATAGGAGTTGCCCGGTCGGCTATAACTAGCCAGTGCCTGGGCTTTTTCGATGCGCGCCCGACAAGCCGAGTTGGTGTATTGACTACCGCGGTCGGCGTGGAGTATCAGGCCAGGAGCCGGTTGACGCAGCGTCAGCGCCTGCTCCAGGGCGGTGAGTACCAGTTCGGTGGGCATCTGCTGGTCGAGGTGCCAGCCGACTAAGCGCCGCGAGCAGGTATCGCGCCAGGTGGCCAGATAACACCAGCGCCCGCCGACCAGGGGCAGGTAGGTGATGTCACCAACCCACACCTGATTTAGGGCCGTGGGCGCGGACTGGCCGAGGAGCAGGTTTTCGGCCACCACAGCCGCTGGGTCGGCCACGGTGGTACGCGGACGTTGCAAACGGGTACTCAGCGCCCGCAAGCCGCAGATAAACAGCCAGTTGCGTAGCGCATAGCGCCCGACGGCGTGCCCTTCCGCGCGCAATTCGGCCCGCAGACGCCGCGTGCCATAGCGCTGGGCATGGCGAGAAAAGGCGGCGCTGGCCGCCGGCTCCCAAGCGGGCGTTGGGCACGCGGCCCGGCTCCGCCACTGATAATAGCCGGCGGCACTGACCGCTAGCACGCGGCAGAGCACCTCCTGCTTTATACCAAAGTTGTAGCGAAGCAATAATCTTGCTTCCTCATCCTGTAGCAGTCTTTTTGGTTTAGCCGGTAATATCCTGCTACGTGAGCCAAACCAAGAACACTTTTTGGCTGGCGCAGGCCACATAGGATGAAACGGCATAATACTGAAACTGTACCTACGTGACTATTCAAAAGGGCCTCAGATTGTTCTGAAGGCATTTTTATTTAGTTACCTGCTTCGTTTTGCGCCACGCATACAGCAAGAAATCACGCAAAAGCCGTGTTGATTCAACGTACAGAACCAAGCAACATTGACGGTTGCCCTCGTTGGCAGGCATCAGCACGAAGCTCGTGCCAACGGCAACCGGTCGGGCGCCTACGGCGTCCGACCGGCACCTGACAACGAAGCCGATGCAAGCTACTAGCAGCCTATTAGGGGGGTTCTCAAGCCCGTGTGCCGGCTGCGTTGGGAAATACAGCAGCAATTCACGCAGCAAGGGTTCCTGCATTTGCGCAAGCAGTTCTTGAAAGAGTGGTGTATCCGGCTCAATATAGCCAGACAATTCTTCGAACGCCTTTACACTCACGACGCGAAAGCCCATCAGCCAGGAACAGAAACTGCGCTGGAGAATGGGGCCATCGGCCAATTTGAGCAAGTTGCAATGGCGGTTGTCGCGTTCAATGTGGTGAAACAACGTCTGGATAGCCTTCTTTTCTCCTTCGATGATTTGCATGAAGCGCCCCTCACTGTCGCTGTACAATAGGATACCGGTAATGCCATCCCGTTCATTGTTGTGGCGCCAGCGCAGCAGAAAAGATTCTAATTCGTATTCGCCTACCGGCACAGTGGCTTCGCTTATATAAATAATACGGTACATCCGTGGAACAAAATGAACCGACAAGCTAGACTAACACTTGCCACGCAGCAACCGAAAAACTACGGACTTTGGCCGTATAAATGCGTAAAGTCTTCGTAAAATCCTTAATCGCGAGGCGTAGCGGCTTTTTTTCAGTAGGTAAAGGTAGTTTTAGTCGTGTTACGCTCATTTGCTTCCACTATGAAACTCGACCTGCGCTCATTTGCCTGCCTATCTGCTACGGATCAACCTTCTATCATCAAGCACCTGCAAATCCGCGTTAATGGCACACCAGTTGTGCGTATCTTTCTGCAGGAGCCCGCCGAACCATGCACAAGGTCTCATGGGTAGCTACAGGTGATGAGCACTCGTGATTTTGGCTGGCCGTAGCTGCTAACTGATGTTACGCACAACCTGTTTGTAACGGCGGCAGCGCGTAGTAGCGCGAACTTTGTAGTTCGCGTTCCCGCACCGTTAAAACCATTCCAACGGCGTGGAGGCGCGAACTACAAAGTTCGCGCTACTACGCGCTGCGTAACATCAGCTGCTAAGTGCCGGGACGTAGCTGTTGGGCAATGGAAACGACAGATTGCCTCCTACCTCTCCGCTCGAAAGACCCTGAGCATATTAGTACGCTCAAGGTCTTTCGGATTACTTACCTTCTCTGTGTTACATAACTTGTTTACCATAACAGCCCATATCATAAACAGCTATTTATCAAATTTCTACACCAAATAAATTCATAGCAAGTAAAACGTTTATACTTATTTTTAATTAGATTAAGTATAAATAATATTATGCTCGTAGCTTTGCGGTATCATTCGCATACCGCTTTTCTATGAGCTTACCTCTTCCCTCTTTGTACCGCGCTTTCTGCGTGTTTCTTTTTCTGCTTAGCAGCAGCTTTGTTGCCAGTGCGCAGCAGGGCATCGTTCAGGGCCGCATCACCGATGGCAATGGTCAGCCTACAGCCGGCGTTTCGGTAGGGCTCCAAGGCACGTCGCTGGGTATGGCTACTGATGCCAACGGCGATTTTCGGATTGAAAATATTGTGCCCGGCACCTACACCCTAGGGGTGCGTATGGTAGGCTTCGTGACGCAGGAGCGCGTGGTGACGGTATCCGCCGACCAAACGGTAACGGCCAACTTCGTGCTGAATCCATCGAACCAGCGCTTGCAGGAAGTAGTGGTAACGGGTGAGCACGACCGCTACAACCGCAAACAGCCGTCAGAATCGCTACGCTTGGGCGAGCCGCTGCTAGAGGCGCCGCAGAACATTCAGGTGGTCACCGGCAAGTTGCTGGCCGATCAGCAGATTTTCAACCCCACGGAAGGCATCACGCGCAACGTGAGCGGCGTGGTGGCTCCTGGCCATTGGAACAATGTGTATGCCCGTATCACCATTCGCGGGTTCAACTCCGGCTTTGGTTCGCTGCGCAACGGCATGAACGTAGGCAACTACTTCGGACCGCTGATGGAAGACATGTCGTTTGTGGATCGGATTGAGTTTGTGAAGGGTCCCGGCGGATTTTTGATGGCGAATACGGAGCCTGGTGGTTTTTATAATGTAGTGACCAAAACGCCTACCGGCACGGGACGTAAGTCGGTGGGCCTCACGCTGGGTAGCTTCGGCACGTACCGCGCTACCACCGACATCGACGGCAAGCTCAGCAACGATGGCAAGCTGCAATACCGTCTGAACCTGATGGGCCAGACCAGCGACTCTTACGCCGGCTACGAGTTCAACAACCGCGTGGTCCTGGCGCCTTCGTTGCGCTACCTGCTCGACGAGCGTACCACCATCACGGCCCAATACACCTACCAACGCTCGCAGTTTTCGCAGGCTGGCAACTACCTGTTCTCGCCCGACGGCTTCAAGTCCGTTTCCCGCAACGTATCGATATATGATCCGCTGATGGGCAAATCGAACGTGAACGACCACAGCTCATTCCTGACCGTGGAGCACCGCTTCAACGACAACTGGAAGGTGACGGGCCAAGCTTCCTACCTGGTTTACAAGATGCGCGGCCTGTCTACTTGGGTGGCCGACAGCTCTTTTATGGCCACGCCTACCCGCTCCAAGCGCCTGATTGGGCCAAACGTGCTGCAACGCTCCGTGAGCACCTACGACGTAGACAATACCAGTACCCTGGGCCAGGTATTTGTGAACGGCAACGTAACAACCGGCTCGGTGCAGCACCGCATCATTGTGGGCTTTGATGCATCGAACAAATCGTACGACGCCGATTTTGCCTTATACGGCACCATGGCCCTTGACCTTAACCGCCTAGACGATCCTACCTATGCACAGTATCCTGCTTCGGCACCGGCTACCCTGGGCACTCCCAACCGTGCACAGAGTCTGGACCGCCGGGGACCCAACAAAGGGTACATCCGGTATGCTGGGGCCTACGTGCAAGACGAGCTGGGCTTCTTCGAGAATCGCCTGCGCCTGACGCTAGCAGCCCGCTACTCCAACAATTACAATGTGCGCTCTCGCGTGCAGGATGATGTGGTGACGCCCCGCATGGGCCTGAGTGCCACCGTTGCACCTAGCACATCTGTGTACGCCCTGTACGACCAGTCATTTATCCCGGTGGCGGGCGCTAACATCAACAATGTACCCTTTGACCCGCAGCGTGGGCGCAACACGGAGGTAGGCGTGAAGCGCGACTGGATGGGCGGCCGCTTTTCTTCGACGCTAACAGCCTTCAACATCACCAAAACCAACGTACTGGCACCCGACAACAATCAGGAAAACGTGAGAATCAACGCCAACTCGCAGATTCAGGTAGGCGAAGTTCGCTCGCGGGGTGTTGAAGTTGACCTAACCGGTGAGCTGCTACCCGGCCTTAATGTAGTGCTGAACTACGCCTACCTAGACCCGGAAGTGACCAAGGATAATCCGCGCCTGACCATCATCCGCAACCCCACTACCGGCCAGGAAACAGTAACCTCAACCGACAGCAACCAAGGCCGCAAGCTGGGTGGCACGGCCAAGCACACCAACAATGGTTGGCTCACCTACCGCTTTCAGCAGGGTGTCCTGCGTGGTTTCGGCCTCTCGGGTGGCTACCAGTGGCAGCTCGACCGCTACGCCGGCCTGGGTGGTGTGGGCCTGCTGCTGCCCGACAACTATTTCCGGCTGGATGGCGGCGTCTCGTGGCAGAACGAGCGCATGAACGTGAATCTGTTGGTAAATAACCTCACCAACCGCTACAACTACAGCGGCGCCAGCTACTACGCCGGAACTACCCGCACGGGGGCCTTCTACTCCTGGCAGGCCGAAGCGCCCACCAATTTCCGCCTGAACATCGGCTACAACTTCTAACCGCTAACCTCTCAGCGTATGACGTTCAAGAAACTCGTTGGCAAGCTGCACCTCTGGCTCGGACTCTCGTCCGGGCTCGTGGTGTTTATTGTGGCCCTCACGGGGTGCATCTATGTGTTTCAGAAGGAGCTTTTTGACGTCCTGCACCAGGATTTGGTGCACATGGAGGCGCCCGCCCAGGCCCAGCCGCTGCCGCTGAGCGTGGTGTGGGAGAAAGCGCAAGCCGCCCTTGGGCCCGATAAGCCGCTGCAAAACGGCACCACCTACAGCGACCCTACCCGCGCCTGGACGTTTATGACTTACAAGGGCAACGCCGGGCAGCCCTACTTCGGGAGCATGATTGAGTACCACCGCACGGTGTACGTGAACCCCTACACCGGCCAAGTGAACGGCGTGCTCGATAATAAGTACGAGTTTTTCCAGGTGGTGAAATGGTTGCATTGGGGCCTGTGGCTGGGCGCTGCCGGCGAATACATTGTGGGATGGAGCACTCTGATTTTTGTATTCCTACTCCTCTCAGGGCTGGTGCTGTGGTGGCCCAAAAACAAGGCCGCTCGCAAGCAGCGCTTCACGGTGAAATGGAATGCCACCCGCAAGCGCCTGAACTACGATTTGCACAACACGGTGGGCTTCTACCTTACTCTGGTGGCCCTGATTATTGCCCTCACCGGCCTCACGTGGTCGTTCAACTGGATGAAGCAGGGCGTCACCTACCTGGCTACTGGCCAAACCGAACTCCCCGGCGGGCATGGTGGCAAAGGCAAGAAAGGGGGCAAAGAAGGCGCCAAGCCCGACCTCTCGCTAGCGGCCCAACTGGCCCCACCCCCCACGGCCGTCGATGCGGCCCTGCGCGACGCTTGGCGGCGCCTACCCCAGGCCAAAGCCATTTCGACGGGCAAGCCCGCGCCCGAGCAGCCGGTTGTGCTGCGCGCCGCGCTGGGCAACAACCGCTACCAATCCGGCCAACTGACCTACACCGCGGCGGGGCAGTTCGAAAAAGTGGAAACCTACCGCGAGAAGCCCAAGGGCGAGCTGCTGGTGATGATGAACTACGACATTCACGTAGGCTCGGCCCTTGGGATGCCCGGTAAGATTCTGGCCTTCCTGGCCAGTTTGTTGATTGCGACCCTACCCGTCACGGGCTTTTACGTCTGGTGGGGCAAGCGCCACAAACAGCGGGTAGGGCACCGGCCGGCCACCACAGGCACGGTAGTGGAGCGCCGCCGCACGGCACGCCCCGTGCGCCCCGCCTACGCGGCCTCTGCGGCAGTGCGCGCTCCAGCCGAAGCGTAAGGCGGGCAGTGCTATCTTTGTGGCCGGCACCTCGTAGTGAGGGTGGTAAGATGACATCGGTTGTCGTTTTTCACGTGCAATCTGCTGTTTTCAGCCAACGATTTTCGCCTTCTGTTTGTTAAGATAACGTCCTGAACGGATGCTGTTTTTTCTCTTTTTTAGCTGTTCCCGATGAGTTCTATTTCCACCGATATCTGCATTATCGGCGCTGGCCCGGTTGGGCTGTTTGCTGTATTTGAAGCTGGCTTGCTGAAGCTGCGCTGCCACGTAGTAGACGCCCTACCCCAGGTAGGCGGGCAGCTCTCCGAGATTTATCCCAAGAAGCCCATCTACGATATTCCCGGTTTCCCATCGGTGCTGGCCGGCGATTTGGTGCAGAATCTGATGGAGCAGATTGCCCCCTTCCACCCCACCTTCACGCTGGGCGAGCGGGTAGAGAAATTCGAGAAGCTCGAAGATGGCACCTTCCAGCTCACTACCACCGACGGCACCGACATTCACTGCAAGGCCATTGCTATTGCGGGCGGCTTGGGCTCGTTTGAGCCCCGCAAGCCGGCCGTAGAGTCGCTGGAGAGCTTCGAGGGCGGCAAAGGCGTGTATTATATGGTGCGCGACCCTGAGCATTTCCGCGACAAGCGCCTGGTGATTGCCGGCGGCGGCGACTCGGCCCTCGACTGGACTATTTTCCTGGCTGATGTGGCTAAGGAAGTAACGCTGGTGCACCGCGGTACTACCTTTCGCGGCGCCGCCGACTCGGCCGAGAAGGTGAAGAACCTGCACGAAGCCGGCAAAGTACGGCTGGTGTTGTCATCCAACGTAACCCACGTACACGGCAACGGCACACTTTCGCACGTAACCATCACCGGCAACAACGGCGAGCCAGAGCAGGTACCAGTGGATGCGTTTGTGCCGCTGTTTGGCCTCACGCCCAAGCTCGGCCCCATTGGCGAGTGGGGTTTGGAGATTGAGGACAACGCCGTGAAAGTGGACACGCTGGACTACTCCACCAACGTACCCGGCATCTTCGCCATCGGCGACATCAACACGTACCCTGGCAAGTTGAAGCTGATTTTGTGCGGCTTCCACGAGGCGGCTCTGATGGCCCAGGGTGCCTACAAGCACATCTACCCCGATAAAAAATATGTGTTGAAGTACACCACCGTGAACGGCGTACCTACGCTGTAAGCTGGTGACTACCAGCAAATAATTTCGGATAAACCCGTAAACTAGCAGCGGGCGACGGGTAGTGCATACGGCAACGTGAGCACTACCCGCCGCCCGCTGTTACCTTTGTGGGCGCGGCCGCCAACGGGTGGCCGCGCCCTACTCCTGTTTTTACAACTGACGCCTTTCGTATGAGTTTAGACGCCACCGAAGTCCGGGTATACGTGGAAGATGCCCCTGGCCAGCGCACCGAAATTGTGGCCCCCACCGACATGGCCCTGAGCCTGATGGAAGTAATGAAGGCCTCCGGCTACGACATTCAGGCTACCTGCGGTGGCATGGCCCTGTGCGGTACCTGCCACGTGGAAGTGCTGGCCGGCCCCGCCCTCCCAGATGCCAGCGACGACGAGATGTACATGCTCGAATCCTTACCCATTCTTACCGATGCCAGCCGTTTGTCGTGCCAGATTCGCATCACGCCCCGCCTCGATGGGCTGGTGGTACGCCTGATGCCGCAGGATGCGTAAGTAGTTCTGCCAGGATGCCGCTTCGGTTTTCCTACCTACTCGCTTCACCCAAAACAAGAAGGGCGAACCCGCATGGGTTCGCCCTTCTTGTTTTCATAAACTCCGTCTAACCTAGCGGCGTTTGGCCGTTGGCTTCTTTTTGTGGACCGTGGTAGTCCGGCGCGCGGTAGTGCTGGGCCGGCGGCGGGTGCTGCTGGTGCGGCGGTGATAGGTGGTATGATGCGCAACAGCAGCGGCCTTGGCCTCCGGCTCAGCAGCAACCGGAGCATCCTCTGGCACGGCCGGACCATGTCCATCGGACGTAGTGGTTGGCTCTTCGGCTTCTTCGGTGGCTTGCAGCGCAGCAGCGCGACTGCGCCGGGTCGGCATCAGCATGTCGCGCTCTACCCGCTCGCGGGCAGTCAGGTTTTCCTCGCCGGGTAGCACCGGCGATACGGGAACGACCATTTTTCCTTCCAGCACGGGAGCCGGAGCAGTTTTCGTAGGGCTTTGTGCCACCGCCGAAGCACTGCACAGCAGCAGCCCAGCCAGCACTATGATTTTATTCATCAACATCACTTTTGAAATCCTAAGAAGCTACAAAACTACAGTTATCGGGCCAGAGTGTCAAGGCGAACAGTAGCAGCGCGCGGCTGGCGGCTGGTAGCTAAGCCATTCGCAGTCTGAGTAGTGGCCAGATACAACGGGCGCAGGGCACGCTCTGCTACGGCGCAATCTGCACCCGCGTCCCGGCCGAGTGAGCCGAGAATTCCGGCGCGTACAGGCATTGCAGCTGGCTCAGGCCGCCCGAGAAATTACCGCCCTGCGCCGCCCGCAGACGGTATTCAAACGTGTGCGTACCCTTAGGAAAGTGGCTGATAAAAAAGTTGGTGGCCGCGTCGCGGGGGCTTTCGTAGTAGCCCAGGCCTGCTTGGTACTGGTAGCCGCTGGTTTGGTTGATGAGCTCCAGGCCGGCAGCGCGTTGGTCTTTCAGGTGCACATATTCCAGGTCGCGGTCGGCGCGCAGCACCAGGCGCACCACCAGCACGTCGCCTACCCGCAGCGGGGTAGTGGCCGTGAGGGGCGCCAGCACTGGCCCACTGGCCGTGCGCTGCTCCCGGAATAGCTGGCGCGTGAGCTGCAAGCCGGTAGCAGCGGGCGTCACCTTATCTATCTGCTCGAAGTATTGCCAATAGAGCGCGCCCCAGGCCACGCCGGCATCAGGCTTGGCAACGGTTACGCGGCCCTGCGCCGGCTTCACCTCCGCCGCCGACCACGTGTGTTTGAAATAGCCGGTACCGGCTTCCAGCTTTTCGGGCGTCACTGGCGTGCCACCTACCGTCACCTGAATAGGCTGGGTAGGCGCCAACCAGTCGGAGCCGCGCAGCAGTAGGGCATAGCAGGCATCGGCGGTGGCGCGGGTGCTTTCCCAGTTCTGGGTTTGCTTTTGCTTGAGCAGCCAGAGTTTCATTTCATCTACGGCCTTCTGATTGCTGGCTACTTCATCGTAGGCTTCGATGAGGGCGGCCTGAGTTTCGGTGGGCGCCTCGCGCCAGTAGTAGCCGGAGCGCACGTCTTTCCAGTACATGCCCAGCTCGGGCGAGTGCAGGGCATTTTCTGAGAGGGCCGTTATGATCTGCTGCGCCGTTTTCTGGTTGCCGGCGCGGTGCAGCGTGAGGGCCGCCAGGCCTTGCAAGTAGCGGTTCTGCTGCGGCCAGTAGGTGGCTAGCTGCTGCTGGTAGTAAGCGGCGGCCGATTGGGCAGCTTTGGCCACAACTGGTTTCGGCCAGAAGCTGCGGGCATACAGCGCCTGCACCTGCACATCCGACAGGTGGTTTTCGTCCAGCTTTACGCTTTTCTGCTTGCGCAGCTCGGCGTAGTCCTGCTGCAATTGCCCATCGAGGTAGGCCACAGCACGGTTTAGCACTTGCTCCGCCTGCTCGTCTTGGGTGGCATCGAAGGCGTTGAGCTTATGCAGCTTACCGAAGCCAGCCACAATAAGCTGGGTGATGTAGCGGTCGGCGGGCATCTGCGCAAACCACGGAAACGCGCCGTCGGGCAGCTGCATCTGGGCCAGCTTGGTCAGGGCGCGGGTAGTTTCGGCTTGCAGGCGAGGCTCGTCGAATAGCTCGGCCAGGCGGCGCATGCGCTCAGTGTCGCTGTGGGCGTCGCGCACCCAGGGCGTTTCTTGCAGCAGCAAGGTTTTCAGCTCCTGATTTTGTTCGAGCTTGCTGGTGAGAGCCTGTTTGTCGCCGCTCCGAGCGGCGCGCTGCCACTCGGCCAGCACCGGCTTAATGCGCGGATTTTGCTTGAGAATACTGGCAGCCAGTAGGTTGGCATAGAGCCGGCTGAATACCTGTTCGGCGCACTCATAAGGGTACTCCATCAGGTAGGGCAGCGCCTGCACAGCGTACCAAGCTGGATTTTGAGTCATTTCCAACGTGAGCGAGTAGTTACGCCGGGTAGGCGAAGTGGTGCCCGTTAGCTTCTGCAACTCAAACGTGCGCGTGCCCGCACCTACCACCGGCAGCGGCAGGCTTTCGGTGATGAGCAAGCGGTTGGGCAGCACCGGCAGCGTGTTTTCCTCGCCGTCTTCTACAGTCGCGAATTGCGAGTTGCCCGTTGCCCGTTTATTCTGGCGGCGCTGCTTGCGCTGCTCTTTCCCCGACAATTGATCATTGGTAACTGGCAACTGAGCAGAAGCTACCACCCGGTACGTGATGGCCTCCAGCGGCACCTGGCCTTCGGCGGTTTCGGGAATGGTGAGGTTCCAGCTGATGGCCGTACTGGCGTTGCCGTTCAGGCTGAACGACTGCTGCGCCTTGCCCGCTATGAGGGTAGCAAGCGGCTGCTGGGTGCGGGCGTCGAGCAGAAACAGTTGGGCAGTGCCGCTAAGCGCCTGCTCGGTGAGGTTGCTGACTTTGGCCGAGAAGGTGAGTTGGTCGCCTTCCCGGAAGAAGCGCGGGGCGTTGGGAGTTACTTGCAGCTTTTTCTGCGTCACGAGGGTGCGGGCGAGCGTGCCGGTGTGCAGCTCCTTGTCGTGGGCCAGGGTCAGGAGTTGCCAGCGCGTCACAGCTTCGGGCATCTGGAATTCCAGCACGGTTTCGCCCTGGGCGTTGGTACGCAGATCGGGTAGCCACAAGGCCGTCTCGCGGAAGTCGGAGCGGGCGGGGACGAGGGAGAGGTCGACCGTCGGCTGTTTTGGCGTGCCGTAGCCAACGGTTACGACTTCGTTGAGTTGAGTAGGCACAGCAGTAGTTCCTTTTGCTGTCTCCATACTAATTATAGGGGCAGCAGCTACTGAAGACATACCGCGGACACGTACCTGTACGCCTGCTACCTTGCCATTTAATGCTTGTGAAGCATAATTAGAATCCACTAATTCTTTTACAGACTCAACCATGCCACTTGGCAGAAATTTTCGGTATTCCCACCAATTCAGATATGGATAATTGATTTCAGGTAGCCGTCTCTGCTCAGGGGCAGTAGGATACAGCAGATAATTCGAACGTTTTGTTTGAAACTGACCCATCCACCCAAGCACTGCTTGGTCATAGTAGTCCGAAAAGCGCAGCGGTTGAAACTGATGCACCCGAAACATATCCAGCGACTGATCATACAACGTCGCCAGCAGCTCCGCATCGGCTGGCTGGCCGTTGGCGTTATGAATGGTAACACGCCAGGTTTCCTTCTGGCCGGGTTGGAGCTTATCACGGAAGGTAGCAATGCTGATGTTCAGCGGCGCGGGCGGCGTGGCTACCTGTACGGTAGCACTATGCTGGTAGAGACGGTTGTTGTGCACCCGCACGGCGTGGGCGTAGAGCTGGGTTTCCTTGAGGGCAGCGGGCACCGGCACGGCCACGCGACCCTGCTCACCAGCGGGTAGCGTCAGCCACTCGCTATACAGTTGCTGACCTTTGGCCTCTACTTCCAACAACACGCGAGAGTCGGCCTCGCTGCTACCCACCAAAAACTCGGCTGTTTGGCCGGGCCGCACGCTGTCGGCCAAGCTCACAAACCAATCGGGTGTGGGGTAGGGCACAGTAGTAGCGGCAGGATCGAAGAGGGTAAACAGCTGCTCGGCCGTGGCGGGCGACGCGTTGTTGGGGCTGGGCGCGGTGGCCTCCAGCACGTAGCGGCCGGGCGCCTGCCGGGCCAGCGACTCGCGCAGGTTCAGGGTAGGGCTCTGCTCGGTGTCGAACTCCTGCGTCAGCACCAGCGTACGCGGCCACTTGGTGGCATCGTCCTCGTGGCCGTAGGGGTCGAGCGGGAATTGGGCTTTGAACGCGGCGCGGGGCAGGGCCGTGGTATCGGGCGCTTCCCAGGGTCGGGGGCGCAGGCCACGGGTGGGCGGCGTGAGGCGGTAGAGGCGCAGCTGCCCGCGGGCGGGCATAGCTTCGCCGGCGGCGTTGGTGCTCAGCAGCTGCACCGGGGGTAGGGCGGCGCGGTTCAGCAGCTCCGGAATGCCCGTAAAATTCAGAAGAAGCGCGCTGGTGCCCAGGCTCACCGTTTGCACGCCGGTCCGGGTTTCGCCGGCCGCGTCGGTCACGTCGGCCGTGACGGTGAAGACGTAGCCCGGCCCCCAGCGCCGGTTGCCGCCCACGCCAGCGGTATCGGCCTGGGCGGTGAAGGTGATGGTGAAGTGGCCAGTGGCATCGGTTTGAGCGGTGCCGTTGGTGATTTCCACCTCGGCACTACCCATTGGGTAGGGCGGCACGAAGCCGCGCCGGCCACCAAGGTAGGGCCGGTAGTAGGGCCACACCGTGCGCCGCACCACGCGGTACTGCACCGTGGCCCCGTCGATGGCCTGACCGGCGTAGGCGGTGGCCGTGCCCTGCGCTGCTATTTGCTGGCCGAGTACGGGCGTACCTTTCAGCGGCGCAAACGTCACCTGGAAGGTAGGGCGCTTGTAGTCTTCCACCGAAAACGCCACGCTGCTGTTGTCGTCGTCTTCCTGGGCTTGCAGTTGCATTTCGCCGTTCAGCAGGCCAGCGGGCAGCACGAAGGAGCCGTGGAAGGAGCCGAACGCATTGGTGCGGAACGTGGCTTTTTGCACCATTTCGCCGTTCACATCGAGCAGCTCAATAGTCTCTTCCTTGTCGGCCAGCACCCGCGTTTTACCTCCGGCGCGCTCGGTCATGATGCCTTTGAAGTAGACCGTCTGGCCGGGCCGGTAGATGGCGCGGTCGGTGAACAGGAAGGTTTTCACATCGGGCGAATCATCCGACAGACGCACGTTGGGTATCCCTCCAAAGTAGTCGTTCATCAGCAGCGAGTCGCGCCCGTGCGTGAGCAGCACAGCGCGGATTTGCTCCATCTGATTGTTCTCGCGGCTTACGGGCAGTGTCACGCGGCCATCGGCGGCAGTGGTTTGGGACGGGTCCTGACGATTGAACTGCACCCTGGTTTTTTGGTTGTAGCCTTGAACGAAGGCCCGTGCCCCTACCCCGGCCAGCGGCTGCCCGCTTTGCCGGTGCAGCACCAGCAGCTGCACGCCGACCGGATCGGGGCGGCGCACCTGGCTTAGCTCACTCACTTGCAGCACCGCGTAAGCTGTTATAATGCCTCCGCGCTCTACGATGGGTTTTTCTTCCGCAGAGCTGAGCACAATGAGGTAGCGACCCAGCGGCAACACCGGCCCGCCCTGCTCCACGCCGTGCGTCTGGTAGTCCTGCGAATTTGGTTGCGGCAGCGTCCAGCGCGCTACAGGAGCAGCAGTTCGCGCATAGGCGTATACCTTCTCAAAATCTGTGGCTTCGCCGCTTTTTCCCACTTGCCGCACCGCCTGCGCCGTGCTGATGCGGTAGGCCGTGGCGTACACTTGCCGCAGATTCCGCTGCTCCACCCGCAACAGCCACGGCTGATTGGGCAACACTACCTCCTCGGTGGTAAAGGATAGCTCCTGCCGCTCAATGCGCTGCCGCAGTGCTGTAGCCAGCTGTGCCCCCCGCGACTTCGGAAAACGCGTTTCGGCCTCCTGCACCAGCCCCAATGCTTGCTTCGGCTGGCGTTCTTGCTGCGTTTCGGCGGCCAGCACCAGAAACTCCGTGCTGATGGGCAACGCTTGATACGTATTGGCGGCCCGGCGCAAGGCGGCGCGGTAGAGCGAGTCTTTGTTGGCAACCGTAGTATGCTGCCACACAAAGCGCAGGCGTTGCATGTCCACATCCGCCAAGGCAGCGGGGTTCTTGGCGTCGGGGAGGCGGAATTGCGTGAGCTGCTGCAATACCCGCAGCGCATGAAACTGACCGTTGAGCGAGTCGGCCGCAGGCGCTTGCAGGGGTAGGCGGGCGAAGGTGGCGACGGAGCCAAACAGAGCGGGTTGCGTCAGTGTAAACTGCTGGGCCGGTTTGGTGATATAAAACTCGTCGTTGGCGAGGCCATCGGCGGCGCGGTGGGCCAGCAGGTCGTAGAGGGTAGGGCGCAAGGCGCGGCCTTCAGCATCGCCGCCACGCACGGCGTAGCCCAGCTGTGCCAGCTGTAGCTGCTGCTGACGCTGGGTGTCGTCTTCAATAGAAGCGCGGTAGTGGCTGATGATTGCGCTGCCGAGGCGGGCAGCATCCCAGGTAGCTAGGTCGCTGGAATCGGTAGCGGCGCCGGGCGTGCGGTTGTAGAGCTGATAGCGGTGCTGCTGGTAGTAGCTGGCATAGAGCTGCGCTAACAAAGAGTGCAGAATAGGCCGAGTTGGAAACCGCGCCGCTTGCAGGTCCTTTGCAACCAATGCAATGGCCTTTTCATCGGCATCTTCCTCTTTTTCTTCCAGGAGGCGCAGCTTGTAGAGCAGGGCACGCAGGTACTCGGGCGTGTCTTGCTGGCGGCGGGCCTGCTGGTAGATTTCCTCCACCAGCTTACCCGCCGAGGTGGTTTGATCCTTTTTCAGCAGCGCATCGATCTGCTTCCACTTTTTGGGATTGGGGCCGTCGGGCGAGGTAGGCGCAGAGGAGCCGGCAGTGAACAAGAGCAGTAGGCAAAGCGTGAGCAGCAGGAAGTAGCGCATAGGGAGGAAACGGAAAGCTGAACAAGTTTATGCATTTCAGATGCAGGACTTGTCCGGATTCCACACCGCGCCGGCGTTTTTCTTTTAGAAGCTGTTCAAGTTACTTTTTGGAGTCTATTCAAGGGGGTAGAGGCGCAATATCTTGCGTCTCGTCGTTGCTGACGTTGTCTCTTTAGCGCCAATCATTCAACAACAAGACGCAAAATATTGCGCCTCTACCCCCTTGAATAGACTCCAAAAAGTAACTTAAACAGGAGCCTTTTAAACGCAGAATACCGTTCTACCCTATCCTTACTCTCACTTCCCGCTACCATCCAGCACGCGCTCGGCCTGCTGAATGTGGCGCTGAGCGTGGACCACCAACAGCTCCAACTGATCGGTGAGGCGCAGGCGCAGCAGTGCTATCACCACGTTCGGAATTCGCACGGTGTTGATGTTCACGGCGCGGGCTTGCTGAAGCAGCGCTAGCAGTTCCTCCGTCTGCCGGTTGAACACCTCCACCACAGTGCGCGGCAGGCGCGAGCCACTGGGCGCATACTGTTGGGGCGTTTTGGTGGCTTTCTCACTGGAAGGCACGCGCATGGCGTTGGTGAGGCGGCGCCCCAGCAGGCCGCGCTTCACAGCCTCGGCGGGGCGGGAGCTGCGGGTTTGGGCCTGCTGAATCTTGCGTGTGATGACGGGCAAGTACAGGCCGCCTATGATGTTGAGGTGCTCCAGGCACTGCCCCACGCTCCACCGACCGGGGCCAGGCCGCCGGTTCAGCTGGTCGTCGGTGAGAGGCTGAAAACGCTGTGCCACGGTGGTTTGAATATCGCGCAGGTCGGCCGTCAGCTGGTCGAGAAAATCGGTGGTGCGGGTAGCGGGCTGGCTCATAGCAGACAAGGGCCGGAGGGTAGTACCGAAGAGGATCAACAGAAGATGCAGTAATGATACGGCAGCCAGGGGATTTTCAGCAACTCCGCTGGCAGGTTTCCTCACCATTGTGCTTGCTGCGGCCCGATTTTGGGTTGTATTTCCTGGCTATCGTCTCTATGCCCTAGTTATAAGCATTTATTTTATGCCTGGCCTCAAGCCCGCCCCCACCCCACGCAACAAATCCTCTTGGTTGCCAACAATGATGCGGCGCTATTTCGGTTTCTCACGCCGCGAAACCTCTGGCTTTTTGATACTGCTGCTTTTGTTGCTAGGTTGGCTGTTTGTGCCGCGGCTGCTACGGCCCGCCCTACCCCACTACAACCCCGCCGCCGACCAGCACCAACTCAACCAGCTGGCTACTGCACTGGCCGCCCGTCGTCGGCCCGAGGCCGCGCACTACGCCCGGCGCCCCTACCCTAGCCGCTTCCCGGCGGTGCCGCAGGTGGCGCTGTCCCCCTTCGACCCCAATACCCTGACGGCCCACGACTGGGAGGCGCGCGGCTTGCGCCACTTCTTGGCCGAGCGCCTCGTGCATTTCCGCGATGTGATAGGCGGCTTCAAGGCCAAAGAGCAGATCCGGCGCACCTACGGCCTGCCCGACTCGGTGTACCAGCGTCTGGCGCCCTACATGCAGCTACCCGAAACCCTGCCTGCCCGCACCTATGCCCATCAGGCACCGAAGTTCGGCAGCAAATTTCCGGACCGGGCGCCCTACCCCGCCAGCAAGTTTCCGCGCAAGCCTACCCACCTGGCAGCCTTCGACCTGAACACGGCCGACACCACCCAACTCATGCAGATTCGGGGCATTGGCCGGGGCTTATCGGCTAGGGTAGTGGAGTACCGGGCGCGGCTGGGAGGCTTTGTGCAGGCTGGGCAACTGGCCGAAATCTACAGCCTGCGCGACGCGCCTGACCTGGTAGATAGCCTGCGCAAGTACACCTTTGTGCAGGCCGGCTACGCACCCGCACCCATTGAGGTGAACACGGCGCCTTTTGAGCTGTTGCAGGCCCACCCCTACGTGGGCAAGCGCTTGGCGCGGG
>Ga0210040_10000358_pt1 | contig 78365 bp, 64 predicted proteins | sample CryGeyCG12114_NA_FD_185462 | JGI IMG/M metagenome (GOLD analysis project Ga0210040, IMG submission 185462) | Groundwater microbial communities from aquifer - Crystal Geyser CG19_WC_8/21/14_NA (SPAdes) (version 2) | ecosystem: Environmental > Aquatic > Deep subsurface > Groundwater | place: USA...
ATCGAGCTTAAGTATATTAAGTACGCCGTTAGCTATTTAGATCTAGCGATTATTACTATTACGAAACGAGGTAGGCGAGGGCTAGCGAGGCGATAACGTAGTTATATTAATAAAAAGTCGTACGAAGAGTAGTATAGAAGGTGCGTATCGAATAGTCGAAGGTAAGGTTAGAGAATACCTTAGTAATAAGGTATTAACCCTAACGTTAATCGTAATAATTACTCGTTATCGTACTTATTATAATAGCGAGGAATAGTCCCTTATTAGTAGGTACTTAGAGTAGCTAGCTTAGTATTTTATCGAGTAGGGCTATCCTAGCGTTTATAGTATTTAAGGTTAAATTTAATTCCGATATTAGTAGTTTAGCGATACTTAGTACGAATAGTAATTATTTTATACTCGAGTCTACTTTTATCGCTAAGTATCTAAGTCTAAGTCCTATAGTCGAGTATAGCTTAAGTATAAAGTCTTTAATTTACTATAAACGTTCCTTTTCTTTAATATACTCCGCGTACTCTTAATTATCGAATCGATAACTACTCTAATATAAGTAGTATTTATATAGTTTTAAAGACGAGGTTAAGTAGTTTTTAGATTCGTAGTTATTAGTATAGTATTTATACCTTTTTCTTTTATAGTATTTAGTTCCTATATATTTAAAGTTTTAATATTTTTAATATTACGTAAATTTCGTTAATATATATAAGGCTACCTAATAGTAGGTATTAAATAAAAAGATATTAGCTTATATTACTTAATTTATTACCGAAGCTATTATAAATAAAGCGATTAGAGAGAAGTAATTTTTTATTATTTAAGATCTTAAGGACTATTTTAGAAACTATAGTATAGCCTTTAAGATACTTATATTACTTATAATTAATTTAACTCGTACTATACTTAGATCTAAGTAGGCCTTTATTAAGACTTTATAGATTAGTACTTAAAACTAAAAACGTAGAATAGCTACGCTCTCGCCTTTAACTACTTCGATCTACGATACTTCGTTAGCGACGAGCCTTTTAAGGCTTTATACATCTTATACGTATAGCTTAAGGTCCCTAGACTTAAGCTAATAAATAGCTTAAGTCCTAGTTTCTTAAAGAGCTAGAACGTAAGCTAAAGCTCGTTTAACTTAGCGATTAACTATATTAACGAGTTATAATAGTTAAAATCTACGAAGTAAAATTATATAATTATTATTAACTTATATCTATAGGCGAAGGTCTTTAGCTTTTATCGTAAGTACTAAAGCTATCGTTATCGACTTTAATACTATTAGCGAGAGCGTCGGCGATAGCGTTATAGCGAATATTTAGGCGGCCTCTTTAGCTAACTAGTAGATCTATTACTAGATCTACTTATAGCTAGTAGTCGCGTTATCGGTTAAGACGCTCTATTAAAGAGCTCGTCGCTCTAGTTCCTAGATCGTAGTTTAATAGGCTAGCGACTAGTTATTAACGTAATTAAGTAGGTTCTTTATTCGATTTATCTATTCGATAATCTAGTTATCTAATACTACTACTATCTCTTTTATTAGCGCCTATACCTTCTTAGTAAAAGTAAGAACCTATATATTTAATACTCGATTCTTTAAGCTCTACTAGATATAATCGGCGATATTCTTATAATTATTATATAGTATAAGGGTTCTTTACTTAAATATATATTCTAGCTATTACTTCTTAATCTCTAGCTACTTTATAACTACGTTTACCCTCTACTACTACTACGCGGCGGCGAGAGAGAGCGCTAACGAGGTTAACGCGTTAAACTTAGGCGCTAGGTCTATTTTAACGGTTAATTAATAAATCTAAAGAGAGATCGATAAAAAAGGCGTTATCCAAGTTATAATTTCAAAAATGCGATTTAGCAAGTATGTTAAAGATTTTTGCACAAGCTGCAGGAAGCCAGTTGTGTCAAGCAGTGGAGCTCGTCCCGTCCCGCGGCATCGGCAAATCAATAAAACAACGGTTGCAAGCTTTGACGTTTCCGCAGCCATGATCGGTGCCACCCGCAGAAGCAGCACCATGTCGGTCAATTCAAATCTTGATTTGACCGAGTAGAACCCTCCTGCATCTCATGTGGTACAAGCTTCATGCATTATGCACGTTCTCCCACAGCCTTTCTGTTTTCTCGTGGTCCGGTCTGTGTAACACCGGACGCGTCATGTCCTTGACTACGAGCACATAAGCATCTCATGAAATGGAGGACTAACCTTGACCGTATCGTTTCTAAGTCATTCACATATCCGCAGACTATAGACTGACAGGCGAGATACCCTCTATCTCTTTCCAATCTTACCAGGTTTTACACACGAGGACGAAAATTGATTTGCGATAATGGACGACGGCGACTTCCACAGCGGCCCGCTTGTGGCGGCCAGGGACGGAGTACCTCCCCTGTGCCGAATTTCAAGCAGAGTAGCACCTAATATTTTAGTAGTACGAAACCGAGGACTCTGGCTACTCGAGCTTCGATGATATGTCTGTACTCACCAGCTCTGTTCATTCTTCAATATACGACTACCGGTTTGAACACGGTCGACGCTTTCACGCCTACAAGTCAGGCGAAAACGACTACTTCACGCCAAACGACGAACCAGAGCAGCTTCGCTTGGACATGCAACACCGCTGTATGTACCTGGCTTCGGGGTCTAAGCTGTTTTACGCACCTTTGGAAGCGCCAATTCGAGTACTGGATCTAGGTACCGGGACAGGCTTATGGGCTATTGAGATGGCAGAGGAGTATCCCCAGACTGAGGTCATTGGAGTCGACCTGTCCCCAATTCAACCTAACTGGGCTCCAAGCAACGTCAAATTCCAAATTGACGATGTGGAGGATGAATGGACCTGGCCGGAGAACAATTTCGATCTTATCTACTCAAGGACTATGCTTGTGGGCGGAATCAAGGACTACCGGAAGTATTTCGAGCAGGCTTTCCGGCACTGCGCACCGGATGGGTATTTCGAATGCCTCGAGATGACGGCCGATCTCCGTAGCGATCACTACAAAATCCCCGAGGACAATCCGATTCTCAAGTGGACGATCCTTCTCAAACAAGGCATCCAGATGATGGGAAGTACTCTGGACGTGGACTTTGACAGCATGAAGGAGCTTATGCGCGAGGTTGGATTTGTTGATGTTATTGTCAAGCCGTTCAAGGTTCCAATCGGCACTTGGCCAGCCAACCCTACCCTGAAACAGGCCGGCTCGGTACAGCTTGTCGCGATGCTGGAGGGACTGGAAGGGTTGAGCCTGGCGGTGTTCACACGATGTCTTGGGTGGTCTATTGAAGATACGAATAGATTGGTGGAGCAGGCGAGGCAGGAGTTCAAGAGGAAGAAGGCATGCTATTACTGGCCAGGGTAAGTCGGAACACCTGTGATGAAGGAACCTGGCTGACAAGGTCATGCAGTGTCGTTGTATACGGACGAAAGCCATTCCCAGCTACAGAGCAATAGGTCATCAGTACGAGCGGGACTTGTCTAGCAGTTGCCTGCCTCAAGGCATGCAATCTGCACCCTGCTCAAGAGCTCGGAAGCGGACTTCTTGCCTTCATGCGCTAACGGAAACTAAGCGAGGGCACTAAAGTCGTGACATCCCAGCTTCAAAGCTTGGCACGAAAGCTGATATTTCCCGAGTACGACCAATACTTTCCTTGCTCGTCATTGCAGGAGGCTAATCAATGATGGGTACAGATCCTGCAGTAGCTGCTTTTGTGCCATCACAGAAAGTGGACGATCAGAACTCGGGTCCGATCGCTTCATCACCTGGCACCGATTACAGGATAGAAACGATCAGCCCTGCCGACTTACTGGATCCCTCGCGACGGGATCTACTGTGCGATCTGAACAATCTACTCAACGACGCATATTTCGCGCACGGAAATCCTCGCGAGAACGGAGAAGCTGGACTGATATCCAGCCTCTTGCGGATAGGGAGCGAGGATCAGCTCGTACATGAGCTCGGTCCGGAAGGTTATCTAGCTATCTGCTTCGACGACAGCCTGCCAGATACGCAGGCGCAGAGACAGAGACAGAGTTTAACCGGACCCGTGTTGGGGGGGAGGTATATGCCAGGCAAGTACGGTCGCATCATCGCAACAGCCAGCCTGAAGGCGTTCAAAGGCAAGACGGTCGACGTGTTTCGACGAGCGCAACAAGAACCAGCAGTCGACCATTCGACCCATAACGGTGTCCCCGATGCATCCGTGAATGATCCAGATCTCTCGACCATGACCAACAAGACCCCCAACACGCCGATCGACGAACGCACAAAGACATGGAACTGGGAAATCGCAGCTTGCGCATCAGCCAACGGCCCAAGCTATCGTGGCCAAGGCCTGATGGTTCGGTGTCTCGACGAATTAGTCGACAAGCTCGTCGCTCGGCGCGATGCCTTCAAAGAGGCTCAGGATCCACGAGGCAATTTGCAAGTCAAGTTGTGGTCGAGCGCTCTAGATGGATCGGGAAACACCGAGTACTGGATTAGAAGAGGCTTTGTCAAGGAAGGGGAGCCGGATGTCGCGCCGAAGGGTGTCTGGACGTCTACTATAGAGTTCAAGATTCAGACTTTGAGTAAGGTCGTCGGGTGAGAAGTCAGTCAGTCAGTCAATCAGTTAGTATACTGCGTTGTGTCTGTCTGGGAGTTATGCAGTGCCTGTTTACTACTTGAACATGTAACCTCGCACCTCGGTCCGGCGACGAACTGACTGGTCCTGCGACGCCTGCCAAGGACCTGTACTGTTTGCAACCGATGGTGATTCGCAATTACCGAACTCTTCCATTGGATCTATGAGAACAACCTATCTGGTCATTGACGTGTGAGTGTCAATCCGTAGTCATGAAGCTTCTGTCGGGCTATAATGTTACTTACGTGACGCAAGCATGAGGCCTCCTCAAAGTGACCACCGCGCGTTACGTCAGCAGAGCGCTCTTGTGGCGGCCGAGCCAACAATCAGTAGCGCGCAGACGTTTATCACAGTGAAGAGCGAAGACCGGTGCTTTGTATTAATGGCATAGAGGCAATTTGATGCTATGTACAAAGACCGAACGGTCAGAGAGACTAGAAATGGTAGACCACATGGTCAATTTGTGTGGGTGAAGGTGAGACGCTTCAAGCTAGCTTCCTATTGTCCATCTGGTGTTACACTTGTTCTTTTGTTCTCTGACAAAGGTATCGTATCCTTGTTGGTTGTGCTTTAGACTAGCTTCATGGCTTCTCGAAAGCACAAGCTCTTTGATGCACCATGTGATAGTACGAGTATTGAGCACTCGATGCTTTGCGTGATAGCATGGGTAGTGGGTGCTGGGTGCTCGGTGAATGGTTTCGAGTACTGAACGCCGTGACGCCGGATTTGTTGTGCACAAGCGGTGGCATACCTAGAATGGTCGAGCAGGAAACCATGCGTTGGTACTTGGCTGTTTGACGCTCATCTTGTGGGAAATGGCTTTCTGTTGTTTTTCAGTGAGAGGCTTGAGGCGGGGCAGAGTGTGTTGACTGGTGACATAGGTCAAGCTGTCGTCAAAGGACATGAAAGCCTCCTCGCCGACCCAGGATTCCATGTCCTTCTCCTCCCAGACTGCCTGCGAGAATGCTTCGTCATTAGGATCTATGCCGAAGTGCAGCTCTAGCTTGAAAAGGGTGGTTTGGTTGAAGGCCATATTTCTGGTCTTCCAGGCTGCAAAAGCAGCTTCGTCGTCAAGCTTGATCAGTGTGAATTGTCCCTGGTACTGTGGCGTAGATGAGGTTTCTTGCACAAGAAAATATTTGGCTAGTAGTCCCGATTCAGAAGACCACCAGCTTTGTGGTGCGACCAGCTCAGTCAAGTGGTTTGCGACAGTATTCAAAGTCCAGTCAGCGTGACCTAAGTCTACTGTTTTTGTGGCACAGATCTCGTCCATGACAACTCGAGCGACTAGTTTGAATCCGACACCGAGCTGAGAGGCTGTGCGCGGATCAGTGACCTTGGCAGGCTGCGTTACTGCTATTGGAAAACCTGATGGTATGGGATGTGGATGTGGAGGAAAGAAGCCAGAACCCTGCTTGGTTCGAATTGAGATGCTGAGTTGCTTCGGCTCGGTCTGAGACTGGCACTGAGCGGCGCGGTTCTTGTGCTTCGTGCTGTTTTTGGGTGGGGTGGGGTCTTCGCAGACGAATTCGTCTGCGTTGTACATGCCCCATTCGACTAGTGGAGCCAGGCGCATGGTGACTGAGTTGAAGGGGGTTGTAGTCATTTTTGACTTTGTCTTAGCAGAGGAATATTGGCTGTCCTAGGATGACTGCGAAGTCTGTAAGGTGTTTGGAGTAGATTACTGAGGTGTAACAAGTAAGCGACATGGTGACTGACATGATCGGTGCGTAATGGCGCACTGTCGATGAGTGGCACGGTTGTGAAAGTTCTTAAGAGTGACACGTCTGTTTGTAAGTGAAGTGAAAAGAGGCTGTGCTTGCAGTCAGTCACCACGATTCTTGCATCTTTTCAGTCACCAACACCTTTTGGACTTTCCTACTTCTTCGTCTTCCTCTTCTTCTTCCCTCCACACTTCTGTCCACCACCAATTAACTCGAACCACGAGACGTCCTCGAAACAAACTGTGATAGTATTGCCATGCATACAATGCTCATTCCAAGAAGATCATGCTAACAGCGCGCAGCCCATCGACCGACACCTTACCTGATCGCACATCCTCCATGTCTCATACTAATTGACGGCAGTACCCTTCCCAAAGTACGTGGCAGCACAGTTTCAGTCGCCAGGTCAAGAGTTTGGAGCACACATGGTGGAGCGGATTCATGCGCGACACCTTATGCTGCAGTCGACTCCCGAACGCCTCTCGTTCGAAAATGGATTCCGAGAGTGTCCCAGTAGGGAATACAGTTGGCTGTGGCTCCGCTCAACTTGTAGCGTCAGGTGTCACACCTGTTAGCTATCTTGAAGTGGGTGCTGCTCCCTACTCTTGGCCTCGGCTCGACGTACCTGTCATGCCATAAATTGGCCTTTCCCCTTCCCTCGAGCTCCTGACTCAAGATCCAGAGTTTAGAGCACACATGGTAGAGCGGATTCATGCGCGACACCTTATGCTGCAGTCGACTCCTGAACGGCCTTCCGTTTGAAAATGGATTCCGGGACTGTCCAGTAGGGAATACAGTTGGCTGTGGCTCCGCTCAACTTGTAGCGTCAGGTGCCACACCTGTTAGCTATCTTGAAGTGGGTGTTGCTCTCTACCCTTGATCTTGACCGTCAAAGCTTCCCCTTTCCACAGCGCTTGACTCAAGCTCAGCTTAGACGACAAAGGTCCGATTCCTTTGTCCTCTAATGCATCTTTATTTTTCACTGCTGCATCTTGCTACAAAGCAAGGCACCAGGGAAGAAGAAAGTCGATGTTGGCACGTTGGCAGGCCTCCTTGGCACATAGGTGACGTATACGAGCGACGTGTGAATAATTAGTACTTTCTGAGAGCACTTGTCTTCCTCACTCATTCACGGTTGCTTCAAGTGCCCGTTTTATCAATGAGATCGAGTGGAAAGCTCAGTCGCTTGTCGCGGGCGAGATGCGATGCTGTATCTCCATAGCTGGAACCATCTTCGTATTCCGACTGTAATTCCTGTGCTGCTCTTCGTTACAGTCGTCCTCGCCTACCTCTTCAGCATGGCTGAATCGGTGTCTCAACCGTCTGGGCAGACCGCGCTGCTGCCACTGCCGGACGATGGAGATCATGATAAAGATGTCCATTTCATGTTCACTGCCCCTTCCTCCTACTTCCTCCCATCCCTTGCCACGACCAACCCCGTAACCTTTGACCCAACGACTACAAACTTTGGCCTTATACCTCAACCCTACGACTCTGACCCCTCCCTCTACCGCCGAGAGGATACAGATCTACCGCCGACGGACTGGCAGCGCTTCACACACCATCTCTCCGCCCTGAACAACAACACGCCAGCCAATACATCCTACCACATCCTCTATTTGGCGCGCCATGGCCAAGGCTACCATAACCTCGCAGAATCGTACTACGGCGCACGAGCATGGGACTGCTACTGGGCCCAGCTAGAAGGAGATCCAGACAGTAGCATAACATGGGCTGACGCACATCTATCGAAGTTGGGGCAGCAGCAGGCAAGAGCACAGAGTCGGTTCTGGACGCATCAACTAGAGGCAGGGAAGATGCCGAGCCCGAGTACCTGGTTTGTGAGCCCTATGGAGAGGACTTGCAGGACTGCTGAGATAACCTTTGAGCCTTTGATGAGAGACGGGAGCTTGCGAGGCACGTGGAGGCCGGTCGTGAAGGAGTTGCTGAGAGAGACGAATGGCGTGCACACTTGCGATAGGCGGAGCAGAAGGAGTTCGATTGCCGAGAGGTACTCGGGGTACAAAATTGAGGAAGGATTCACAGAAGAAGACGAGCTTTGGGACCCGGTGTACCGAGAAACAGAAGCGGCGCATACTTACCGGGCGAGCTTGTTGCTTGACGATGTCCTGAGACAGTCAAAGAAGCTGGGAGACCCTAGCTATATCAGTCTCACTGCTCATGGAGGTATGATAAATGCTATTCTGGGGGCCGTTGGTCACAGGCGCTTCACGGTGAAGGTTGGAAGCGCCATTGCCGTCATTGTCAAAGCTGAGACACGAGAAGGCAAGAGGGGACATCGAGACTTCGAAAAGGGCAAAACTAAACCAGACTGCGTCGATGACCCGCTGAAAGCTGGGCTACCTGGCTACAACAGCTTGAAAGACTATGTGGACGAAGTTGAGGCAAGCCTTGAGCCCGGTTGATCAAGGGAAGATGCCGACAATAGCCAGGTCTTTTCGACGTGTTAAGCCAACTAAGATGCATCGAGCGCCACGGCTATACGACCTTGCAGAGTACGACCGTGACGCAGGCAGGAAAGTCATGCAAACAAGTTCTGATGGTCACCGAAGACTTGGGACATCTCATGCATGTCTCGAGTAAACTTCTGTCCTGCTGAAGACATCTGCAAAGTAACCCTTTGCTGCTGTGCCGTCCTTCACCGGCGTCAGTCATCGTTCGTGTCGGCTACGCCTCAATGGCCTTGTTGTCCGAACGAAGCCTCTTTCGCTATCAGATTTTAGGATACAATGTAGCCATCGTCGCGATAGATGATGTCGACAGCTATCGAAAGAACGAAAAGCAGCGCGAAAAGTTCACAGGTTTATGCCAGCAAGGCTCATATTCCGTACCATGGCTTAAGCAATTGAGGCGATGCTTGTGGAAGGTACGCAAGACATCACTTTCTGTACTACTAGGCTGGCGCTGGCAGGCACTGGAAGCGTGTCCTCGAGTGTTGTGCAGCAGCCAATCAGCTAATATAAGGCACAACAACAGGATCGAAGGCTGATGCACGAGCGACTAGACAGTGGCAGATTCATTGATGCCGGCGCGGGCCCGTCCATTGCACTGGACGTGCCGTATTCTCCTTCATCTAACCAGCTTTTGAATGCAGGGATACAGGTCTTTAATGCTGTAAACCATCAGGAGTGGCGTGTGCGGGCGTGTCGTGGGTTGAGCAATTTTCGTGAAGCTCGAACGGAGGCCTGCTAGAGCACTACCCGGTAATCATGTTCTTGCACCCTACGTTGTCAGAAGAGACCATTGCCCTTTCCATTGAGGGCTTGAAGCTGGACTTACGCGACTTCTTCATTCGCGGATCCTGCTACTTCATACACATTCAGTGGCTATACCGCGCTAGTTCCCATCTATCTCCACAAGCATAGCTCATACACCAGTCCAAACAACATTTTTTACCATTAACGATAAGCAGCATTTAGAAGGAACAGTATCTTCTACTTCCCCCATTCAGGCCGCCCAGAGCACGACTGCATAATACGAAGTAACACACATACAGCCAATAGAAATTCCGCCAAGATGAAACTCACAACCACAAATACGACCACAACCACTGTCCCAGCCCTCACCATACCGTCCACAGCTCAAGACCCACAAGTACAAGCCACAGCCATGCAAATAGGCCGCCCTTCCTCCTTGATCGACCTCTCGACCGCAACCGATGAAGACTTAATCGATTCCTCAGGCTCCTCGACCACAAGCTCAATCGCACTCGTCGAGTCTACACAGACATCCGCATCACCCGTTAGCTACCAGCTTCAGACATACTTAGATGAGTTTCCAGACGATGGGTCGTCTGAGACGAACGTGAGTTCGATACAAGCTAACATCACATCTACGCCGACCAGTACGAGTTCGTGGGCGAGCGAAGAACAAAGTATGGGGAGTGCTAGTCCGGATATCGTTGCGGGTCGGACGAATGAAGGTGGTAATGATACTACTACTGCTAGCGGTGTTGGCGCCGGTGGCCCAGTCAGGACACCGAAAGATTTGCCCCAGGGTTGGGTGGTCGGTTTTGCTGTGGTGGGGCTTGCGATTCTGCTTTGGGTAAATTTAAAGCATTACCGGTCTGAAAGGAAGACGCCTAGACCAGAGAGACCCAAGGAGGAGCAGGGCGGGAGTGAACGACTTTCACGGGTCGTTAGCGAATGGGTGTGGCACTGATCATTAGGCATGAAGGTTCATGGATATCTTGAGCGACTGGATTATGTTGAGTGTAATACGGAATGACATTGTTCCCAATTTGATGCTGGATTGTCGTTGTCATAGTGTATGTCCGGCTCGTGGCCTCATTACGTGCTAATCCCAGCGATTCCCTTATCACCAGCATAAGAGAGGCTGACAGCTTCGAAATTGAGCACGCATGCTGGACATAGTATCTACAGATTTCAGTGGCGACCCAAAAGCAGAACAACAACTAGCCCTGGGATGTTAGACAAATCTAGATGCTGGGCGGTCAGACCACAAAGGGTCACAGCCCGAATGTCGTTCCCATGACCAACGACCATAATAATAATCGGTTGAAGGCCGAGCCAACACCAACCTATGGAGTGTGGCTACAATAAAGTTCGTGGCGCCCTTTCCCAGATTGCGACACAAATTCCACCGCAGCTTGATGCTTAGCAGTGTATGACTCGCAGCATTTTGACTCGGCTTCAAATGTTAGTGAGAGACCGCTGGATCGTATTGTCGGAGGCCCGAGCACGGGTGACCAACAAAGTTGCTTATACGAGTACTGGCAGGAGGCCAGGTCTGCTTCCTTAGTATCATTGTGCTGTGGCTGATTGTAGTCTAGAACTGTGGTGGAGGGCAATCACCGAACTCTCGGAGTGGAGTCCACCGGCTGCGCTCATTTCTCGACTCAGGAGCGATCCGATAGCCGGATTCGAATTCGATGGTTTCATTGATATCGCATATCCTAGTCTTCTTTGCGAGGTGCAGCAGCTGCACGGGTCTGGCACAAGCCGGTCTACCGTAGTGAGCTGGGGGTGGTGCGATCTTATGCACCATTCACTGAGGCCACACAGTCGACGTCAATATCGAGCTCTCTTCTCGGCGCATGAGCACTTCCGTTCGGTGTTTCATTGGCTGCGGTATCCCCGGTAAGGCCTGGCATTCTACTCTTGTCGAGGTTTAAGTTCTGGACGTAACCTCATTGGAAAATAGACTTCGACCATAGTAAAGTGCCAGGTCTTGGTGGTAGGTTCAAGCGTCCGGCTAACGCTGCATGACACCAGCAGTTTCACCACATGATAGGCATCGAAACAATTCCGGACTGCAGCAGGATGCGCTTCGCCCCGGCAGTTGACTATCACAAGATGAGAAGGGTAAGCGCAATGCCGGTTGTGGCTAATCTCCGCACCTGATAACGAAAACTTTGGTAAAAAGACCTTCGAGCAATTTCGATCTCTTCTCGACCAAGTGGCAAGAGCGTTCAGTTGTTATTGTTTCCTTATGTGCAGGCAACAAAAGACCATTCATCATGTCGTTGCTGTGAATACTTCATCTTTAGATTCTATCATTATTGTTCATTGAGCGTTCTCGTTGTACTTGCCTGACGACTGTGATTCGGGAGGAGCGGAAAGATGTCTTTAGCACAGCATGTCTCGAGCATTGAAGGCGTCGACCGAGAACGAGATGAGGACATTGATGTTGCAAGCCTCGTTCTCACGAAGACCTTGAGCCACAAGTTAAGCTACGATGTCTTACCTAACCACACACATCATGTTCCAGAGAAGCTTGACGCCGTTGGTGCATACGAGGTACCCAACACCAAGAGACTCATTCAGGTATTTGTTGGATGCGTCACATGTTTCTTGGCTGCTGGTATTACGTTCGGATTTGCTGCGTTGAAGTCCGTGCTGGTAGAGGAGAAAGTGTACAGAGATCTGTGTACGAAGGACGAACTGGACCGAGACACAGCCATATGTTACTTGCAGGATCAAAGGTAAGCGGTTCTACAATATCCTGGGGCCAAGCTGACATGAACCAGGCTAAACCTCACCTTCATCGTTGCTTCTGTCACAGCCAATATGGGAGCACTCATTGTTGGCTCCGTTCTTGATCGATATGGCCCCAAAGTCTGCGGCTTCGCGAGCAGTGTTTTCCTTGTCATTGGCAGTCTTTGCATGGCCTTCTCCAAGAATCTGCCATTTGATGCTTACGTGGCTGCCAGCTTCTTCTTAGCCTTGGGTGGCATCTTCACCTTTGTCCCCTCCTTCCACTTGTGTAATGCCTTCCCAAAATACCAAGGATTAATCTTGGCCTTGATAACGGGAGCATTTGATGCTTCTGCCGCTGTCTTTCTTGGCTTTCGGATGATCTACACGTCGACCAATGGCAACTTCGGGCTGAGAGGACTATTTTTGGCCTACCTTGTCGTCCCGGTCTTCATTATCGTCACTCAAGTGTTCGTCATGCCTGAACGAAGCTACGAGACTCGAACCGAGCTCAACGTGAAGATGGAGTTGGCTGAAGACCCGGCGACCGACCTACACGACTCGGACGATGAGTTGGACAACGATGCAGAGATTTGGAAGATACGTGCAAACAGGTCGATCAGGCGAAAGCAGTCACTGGCATCGATCAGATCTCTGCTTGGTACGCAACAACAGCAGGAGAAGTACGAGAAGAAAGAAGAGGAGAAGAAGGTCGCCTCAGGTGTTTGGGGTGCGCTTCACGGCATGTCAGCGGTGAAGCAGATTCAGACGCCATGGTTTCTCCTGATCACCATACTGACCGTGCTTCAGATGGCCCGTTTCAACTTCACCATCGCCACCATTTGGACCCAGTATCGATATATGCTACAGTCTCGCCAGCTAGCAACACAAGTCAACGACTTCTTCGATCTGGCCTTGCCGCTGGGTGGCGTTTTGACGGTGCCTTTTATCGGACTGCTACTTGATAACGTCTCGACAGTGGTTGTGCTGGCCTTGATTGTGCTTCTGAGCACTATCACCGGTGTCCTTGCCGCCCTACCGACACTATGGGCTGCTTATGCCAACATCTGCTTATTCGTCATCTTTCGACCTCTTTATTATAGCGCAATGTCAGACTACGCTGCAAAGGTATTCGGGTTCGCGACGTTCGGAACTGTCTACGGCACCATAATTTGCCTTGCAGGTCTTGGCATTTTCTGTCAGTCAGGCTTGCAGGCGTTAGTGCACGACGTCTTCCAGGAAGACCCGGGCCCAATGAACTTGTGGTTGGCAGGATTCGGATTAGTGCTCGGCATTTCGCTAGTCATGTATGTCGATATGAGAGGACGAACCGTGATGCGAGAATTAGCAGAGGAGGATGAGAGAAGAAGCATCCGACCTAGGAGCAGAAGGGCCAGTCGAAGCAGCCTAGTTGGGCCTCTTGAAGAGAGGAGACTGTGGGGAAGCATAGGGGCCCATCCTGATGAGAGAAGACCTTTGTTGAATAGAGGCCTCTCGACTGTACAAGAAAGAGCCGAGTCCGAGGGATCAGACGAGTCCCGGCGAAGCTCTGCGATCATAGTATAGGGTGCCATTGCCAATTTGATGTGACAAAGAAAGGTTGACACTCTATGGATGTACTGTTCCAAGCCACGACATGGAGTTAATCTGCTAACCACGCAACACTAATCGGGGAGGCTGACCACATCAAACAAGACCAGGCTGAATGATTGCTCCTCAAACACCCCCAAACACGGAGTCGCTCGCTCGGTTAGGCTAATTTGGGACTAGCAAGCGTGACAGGTCACATAGGCCGCAGATCGCCTGATATCGAGTTACAACAACACAAAAGAAAGTTCTTGGCAGCCTAGCACAAAGTACCTCAGCCTGATAAAGGCCACGATGTATGTGCTTTGCATTCTGGTCATCGACTGTGCTTTACCCTTTGGCCTGGTTCTCCCTGTGATACCATATAGCTCATTGTCAATGGGGCCAACCAAGAAAGGTGGTGTCTCTCCTGGTGGCGAAGGTGAAAAGCTTAGCAGAGGACACCGTCCAGGGAGCCAACATTACCACATTCGAACGCGAGGTTATCATTCGCATTAAGAAATGGCTGGACCGCGCGAACCATCCCACCACGCCCGAAGACGAAGCCAAAGCGGCCCTCCGAATGTCTAGCCGACTCATGGAGCAATATAATGTGAGGCAAGCAGACCTTCTAGCAGCAGAAGTAAACTCTGATGGTCCATCGACGTTGTGCGGTCAATCAACCGTGAACGTTATGAACCAGAAACCTGATGGGCGAGTCATTGTTGAAGGCTGGGTGTGAGATATCTCTGGTGCTATACAAACCTGCTTCGACTGCAAAGCATATACACTTCGCCGCTCGTCTTCCATTGATTGGACATTTTACGGTATATCGACTAATACCGTGGCTGTAGCGACGGCTTTCGAAATGGTTCATAATCTGGCTTAGGACTGGTCGAGTCGAAGATAGGGCAACAAGAATAGCTACCGCTTAGGGGTGGTTAATGGTCTACACGACACTGCATACCGAGAGAAGGAGGACGAGGAGCGTTGGGTCCGTGAGCAAGAAGCACAAGAATTGGTGACAAAAGAAGCCGTGGAGAAGAGAAAGCGTCAGGAGGAGATCGGTCGGCTCTCCGGGAACGTCTACGCGACGCAGGTGGACGATACTAATCCCTCTACTCCGTTAGGGGGCAGCCTCAGGGTCAAAGATAGAGGAGGAGACTGAAGTCACGATCAAGAATGAGCTTGTAGAAAACAGCTCAGGCCTGCCGAAGATGCCATCAGAAGTCATGAAAGAGGCTTACGGAGCCGACGATGACAACAGTGACGACGATCTCGAGCGTACCAACGACTCTGAAAGCGACTGCGGCAAAACAGATACTGAGAACCACTATGGCGAAACGGATACCGCGAGTGACATCGAGAACACCTACGAACCACCTGACACTACCTTCGACGAAAAGACAATGAATCAATAGTGGACCTCACCGCGAACTTCGATGATGGAACTGCGACGCCACATGCCACAGCAAGAATCTCCAGCTCCTCAAAATGCTGATGCTACTCCTTCGCTAAACCTTGAAGACCAGAACAGCAAAGATAAGCAATCCGGCATGCTCTGGAGGAACGCCGGTGCCCTCGTCCACTTTCGAGAAAATGCTCAGAAGGCTGCGGAGAATTATCTCGAACCCCCAAAAGGTGAAATTGGAAACATATCGGATCGTAAGCGAACGAATCACAGCAGAGACTGGGGGCTGGACAGGATGATTCGAAGAAGATCGAGGTGAAGAGAAAGAGAATTGAAGGATAAGTAGAAGACGCGGTTGAGCGACATACAGTGCCCTTCGAATATGGCGCTAGAATAGAAGTGATGGAGAACATGTAGATAGTGTTTTGTGTCTACAAGCGAGGCTAGACCAGATGAGCATTGGGCGCGATATCAGGGCACTGCAGCAGGACAATGTATTTTCTGTGAACATACGTGCACCACACTGCAACACAACGGGCACGCTTGAGAATCCCAGCCTCTAATCAAGTATCGACAACAGAAATGTCTTTCTCCCTCCCCAGCTAATCCTCCCACCCCATATCATATCTCCAGCCGCACCTCTTGGCCAACATACACTACTCCCTCACACCTGTGAGCTGGCTGGCCAGACTGCATATCGTTCAGCCCGGTGGCAACGCCACGAAAGCCCAAACTGCACTGCTGCTTCACAATGGATGTTATGTTATGTCCTTCAATACCGGAACCCTGGGCCTCGAACGCACTGCCTGTCGCCGCCGCCGCCGGGGATGCGGGAAGAGTCATGGAAACTGTGTCTGGACTTAGCACGCGATGCACATACTTAGTACGCGATGTACGATCCGATACATTGATCTCGTCGTCAATATGTACGAATCTAGATCTTCGACCTTGGACGGTGAAGCTTATCATGCGAGACAGGCAGGCACTATCTCGCATAAGCGCCGTGCAAACGCGAGTACAGAGATGACACGTGGCGAGTCGCGGAGGAAAGAGTGAGTAAGTTCAATTCACGTGGAATGGGCTCACCAATGCATGACATGCAGTGACTTCCATGTTCGTGTCTACTCTATTGCTGCATCAACAGTTGAGTCGTCGAGAATATATGCAAGCTGTGTATTGTCTATCGGCAAGAACGCTACGCTCGTCGCAAGTAATGCTTTGCTTCGATTCATCCCTGCATCACTGTTTCGTCCTCCCGACACTAACCGTACTCGTCGTTTTCTTGTGCCCCTTCGCATCACCGTCGACAGCAGCATCCGTCGGCCTCGGCGTATCCTTCGCCGGAGCAGCAGCTTTCGAAGCCGCCTTCTCGGCATCAGCCTTGGCCTTCTTCTCGGCCTTTTCCTGTTTCTGTTTCTCCTCCAGTTCGTTAAGTACTTCTTCGGCGGTCTTCCCCTGGAACAACAGCGGCTTTCTCGCGAAGAAGTCCGCCCGTACGGATTCGTCGACTTTCTTCCTCCGTTCTTGGAACTCGGCTACGAAGTCCTGCACGTACTGGATGCATATCTTCTTTATTTCGCCGGTCATCATGCGGCCGGATTCGTAATCGTCTTTTATCCGGGCGAGCTCGTCGTCGTCCTCGAGGAAGAAAGTGAGGTATTGGTATGGCACGTCGACCGCGGTGCGGCCGCCTAGTTCTTTCTGTTTCTCGGCTGTGTCTTGGCCGCCGGAGAAGGCGTAGCGGTTGATCTTGTTCTTGATCTCGTTGGGTTTGTCGGAGAGGAAGATGGCGGAGGTGGATACTGATGCTGACATTTTCGAGCCGGGGCCCTGGAGAGCGGGCAGGAAGATCATGTGAAGAAGGGCTGGTTTCTTGTGTTTCATCTTTTCGGCACGGTCGCGGCATTGGCGGAAGTAGGGGTCCTGATCAATGGCGCAGGGGATGAGGCAGGGAATCGTACGGACTTTGGTCTTGTCAGGGCCGAAGATGTGTGGGAAGGAGGTTGCGTAGGCTGTTGCAGATTGTGTTGCGGGGAAGTGGAATTTGCCTATATTGGTGCTGTCGTCGAAGCCGAAGGTGCCTTTGATTTGGTTGATTGTGATGTGTTTGGCTATCATGCAGATGTTCTCGTAGAAGGCGCCTCCGACGAATTCGAAGTCGCTGAAGATGAACGTCTTTTGAGGGTCGAAGCCCATTGCGATGATGTCTTTTGCGTTTTCGACCGTGAAGCGCTTTGCGTCTTCGATTGTGAGTTTCTCGTTGTGCATGAATTTTTCGTCGTCCGTGAGCATGATTACTAGGGGGCAGTTGAAAGCGTCTTGGAGAAAGCGGGTGAGTTCGAAGGGCATGGCGTGACCGACGTGCATTGAGTCTGAGGAGGGGCCGCGACCGGTGTATAGGTAGAAGGGCTCTCCTTTCTCGTATCTGTCTAGCATCTTGTCTAGGTCTCGGTGGGAGGATACCATGCCCCTCCGCATCAGTCTGTGGGGCCGCTTGCCGGTGACTCTTTCAAAACGCTGTAATATCTCGGGGGACATGGGTGTTGCGCCGAAGTCTCTCACGATCTTGTCGAAGTCGATTGCTAGAGCTTTACCTGCCTCATCGACGCCTCCCGATACCTCGAACGGATTGACCACCTGACCTGCTGCCACCATCTTCGGGGCTTTGCTTGCGAGAACATCTTGAGCGAGCTTGGGTGGCTGGCCAGGCTCATCTGGCACGACTGCGGCAGCCATGGCGCAGATATACTGTGATCTGTGTTGTGCTTGTCGCCAGATGAAGCCCGTCCGATACGCACAACGGCGACTCTATGAGCCTCTTTCGCAGCGAATGCCGGGTCGCAAGCCCCAAATAATTTCCCCGGTGCGGTGAGTGGCTGGCTGGCACCGTTTGTGCTGCGAGAGCTTGGAGGAAATGTGCTTGAGTGCAGCAGTAAGCAGCGTATCTCAGTACGGCTAGTCAATGCGGGTAACTCACTTACTTACTCTTAATTTCCACACTGACCTCCGGCGCATCGGTCGGCTTCGTAGAGGGGCCAGGGGGTTCGCATCATGTTTGCTCAGTTTGCTCAATCCACATCAGCCACATGCTGATCGTCACACGCTAGCTGTTATGGGTAAAAGTCGCGGAGTTGTGACGAGCTCGAGAATGGTCGGGCCTGAACACACGAGCACATCCTCCTCTCCATCAACTGCTGCGACCATCGTCTTGTATCTACAACAATCTATCATCGTCAACGTTGACCCGGACACGATCACCGATCCCCCAGTTTGGTCTCTTGCTGAATCCACCATTGTAATCTTTCCCTGGTTGAGGCTCACACCACCTTTTGGAAGGGTGAGCATCCTTCGACTCATGATCTGAGAGCTGAGAGTACCGAAGCTTTACGGCCAAAATGAAGATCTATCAGTCGTCCGCTGATTACTCTGGCTACTCACTTCCCACTGTCTCACTAGCCTACTTCCTCCGATATCCTAACCCACTCGCCAAACATGTGCTATCCACCGACACCATTTCCCAGCACATCGACCCGGCCACGAAACGCCTGCATACAGTACGCCTACATTTGAAGAAAAGTAAAGTGCCCGCTGGCATCCTGAAATTTCTTCCCCAGACTATGGGTGGCCCGGATGGCTCCTCTCAGACCTATGTCCTGGAGAAGAGTGTGATAGACGTCAAAGAAGGCTGGATGGAGACGGAATCGAGGAACATGGAATTCACTGGCGTCTTATCCGTCGTCGAGAAACAGATGTACCGAGACAAATCCCTGGCAAACCTAGACGGCCTTCCTGGCACACGATGTAACACAACAGTAACACTGGTTTCGAGGTTGGGCCAGACTCTCATGAAGAGGCGGAAGGCATCTGCAACAAACGGCCAGTCGCCACAGGATGGTGCAGCTCCAGAAGTTGAATCCGAAGAAGAGCAGCCAAAGCAAGGATGGCTCGCATCTTTGTCCACAGCCGGTATCCAGAGAACAATCGAGCTAGTAGGCGTCAAACGAACACAGAGAGCCCTGATGAACAGCTCCAAGGGCATGGAAATTGTCCTCGAGCGCCTGCGGAATGGAGGCATCAAGGGCGTACTTGAAGGCATGCGCCACGACAGGATGGAAGTCATGGGAGGCCCTCCCATGATCGAACACGACACCTCGAAACCCACTCCATGGCGGGAAGTATGGCAGCGAGGCTCCCACCCTCCCAATGAGCGTCAACAGGAGGATCGTCCCAACCCCTACGACTGAAGTGTACCACAAGGTGTGTTCCTATTATTTGTTCCAGCGTTGGAGTTGGAGGATCTCGGATTTTGCTGCCTGTTCCAGAACGACTCGGCAGCCGCTTTACGCTTCTAGGGCATGTACTATTAAAACACGGCAGCAGCCTGCCACAATTCAATCTGCAAGTCCACTCACGACTACGCACATCGCCCCCATTCTTCCACTCTCATTACAGTCAGACATTGGTTGATCCAGAGTGCAAAGCCTTCCGCAAAAGACGGCCAAGAACTGACTTGCTACTCATTCGCGGCTTGGCCTCAGTAGTAGGGGCAAACCAACATGACAACGTTTGCATTTCAGACCAAAGTGCCAAGCTCTTCTCGACCATCATTCTCCCAGTGTCGGATTCGTGTCAGCCGGCAGACGTCTACATCGACATGCTTTACATCGCACAGGTGTAACATGTGCCGTATGCCTGTACAGAGGAAAGTGGGTCTGCAGCACTTATCGAGGGATTCACCGTCAATGACAGGCCCATATACACACTTTCACGGCGCAGTCTGTGCAAATGTGTGAAGCCCCAACGTAAAGAACCTTTAACAGCTCGCCGACATGGCAGGCATCTCGTGGTGACGGATGCTGCCACGAAACTTTCATCTACTAGCCTACTGCGCGAACTAGGACTCATACTCCTAGTTCAAGCACCACTACACGCACTGCAGTCGATTTGTGCCTGGGACAGAGATGTTACACACAACGAATGTTGACATTGAGCTTGCTTGCTTACGCCTGACCGCTATTAGGCCTCCACCCTCTTCTCGAGCGGTACCCCGCACTTCGTTATCGTCCTCCGGAACCAGGCAGAGAAGGTGCGACTTCGTCGAGCCCTAACATTGCGAGCATATTAGAAACCCCGTAGCGACTTGAATTTGTTCCACGAAGATACTCGGGGGTGGGCCCCACGTGTACGCCATTCCCGTCGGATCTGCACCACCAATCGCAAAAGGCCTATAAACGGAGACTATACTGTAACATGGACGTCTTAGGCAATGCCTTGACACTCTATGATCTGGGAATTCGCATCGCGGCATTCATCAACGGCCTCCGTCATGCCCAAGATGACTTCCTGGGTCTCAGGGCTGAGGCAGACTGCCTCCGCATATGCGTCAATAGTCTCGGTTCAGAGTCTTGCCAAGATGCACTATACCATTATATCTCAGTCAAGCAGCGGAAGGACCTCAAGCTCATCATCGCAAACACTCTTCTCAACATGAAAGACCTGAACGAGTTTCTTGGAAGCTGCAAGTACCTAGTGGAGAAGGAAGCTAAAAAGAAAGCCAAAAGGCAGCGCAAGAGAGACAGGTGGAAGGACTTTCTCAAGGAAGCTTGGGCGACCTACAAGTTCGCCATGACGGATCCTCAACCCTTTCGCGACAAGCTTGCTTTACCAACAGCTAGCATTAATATTTTCTTGACCAGTATGACTCATGTCGGCCTTGCCAACGTTGGCAATCTTCTGGCCTTGTCCGGCCACATGCCTATGGCTGGCGGTGTAGGCGGTAGTGCTCCACCACGTCTGGGCGCATGGGAGGTGATCGGACAAAAAGTCGCATTTAAGAGGGCAAACGCTATCGCAGGTGCAGATCTGACCGTCGACCTTGAGGAAGAAATCGTTCGTTATGTCTTGCATCTGCTGAAAGGGGGTGCACCCTTTCACGCAAAAGACCCCGAAACTAAGACCAAGGCTGGATGGTCGAAATCCATCACCAAAGACACAGGGGGTGGAACGTATGTCATGAGGAGGAAGACAGCCTACGTTCCTGGCTCGTCCAGGCGGACTGAATTGGTTGAGACTGAGACGTGGTCCCCAAGGGATCGGATACCTCCCGGCTTGACTGTCCCGGCATCGCCATCTACTCCCTCGTCGCCTCGACTACTACATATTGAGTTGCCACCGTCTTCTCCTTCCTCACCGCGCATCATACATGCTGAACCACATTTCGACCTACCAGATGATGGCGACAGACAGCAGGAAAGAGCGCAACGGAATCCTCGGAGACAGTCAGCACCTGCCCAAGAAGCTAGAGAAGCACACACCGCGTCCTCCAGAACCAGGTCACATCAACACCCGGATGCACGTCCAGATAACCTCAAATCGAGTAGACAGTACTGTCGAACCCAGGTCGAGCAGGAGATCAAGCAAGAGCAAGAAGATGCCGTCACAGAGCTGCGAAGCAAGTCTGCTTATATGAAGTCTGAGCGTCGTACTCGGCTATTTCAGACATTGGAGGTCGAGGCGAAAGAAGAAGGTGATGAATCCGACGTGGAGGACGTCATGGAATTATTGGATGAAGAGTACGGACTGAAGGTCGAGCGTTTGCATACTGAGCGAGAAACCATTGATAACGGCACGGTCGCCCCCATTGTACCGACATCTCTCGTGGAACCAGGCGAAGCACAAGAAGCAGAAGTCCAGACGATACCGCCTCAACGCTCTCGAGGATCCCGCCTGAAGTCAGAAACGTCATTCTACCAAGGGCCCCGACGCACGACATCTTCGCGTTATCACAGCCGTTATCAGCCTTACGATATTCCGAAGCGCGAAGCATACCTACAAAGACAGACAAGAGGGTCCAGATATCGACCAGACCATTTCGATCATGACCTTCGCTACGATTCCGATGGTTCGCCACCATCTGAGCAGGGACCCATGCATCAACAGAGATCCTCTTACCCCGAAATCATCATCAAGCACCACGACGATGCAGGACCATACAAGAAGAAGCGTGCAAAAGAACCAAAGCCACGCCCACACAGCAACGAACTTCGTCGAACCGTAAGCGACAGTGGAACAAAGCATACGCCCTACATCATCCTCAAGCGCAGTCAAGGCGCCCCAGACGAAAACATCTATATGCACGGCGCGAGGAGTCGCGCCTCTTCCCATCGCTCAGACAACGACGATGGTTCTGCAGAGGATCCAGATGGGGAGTCCATGAGAACGAGGAATTGAGTACGAGTTAATTCCGTAAGACCTATCAGGCTTCATTCCAATACCTTTCTAACTACCTTTACAACATGTTCTGATTCTGTTCTACGCGCTGTTATGGTCTGCTCTGTATTGCCCGCTTCTCTCTCGTCACTACCCCGCTACTGCGTCCTAGCATACACCAATCGAACCACAACGGCACTAAGGATCGCTCAGTCAAAAGACGCTCACCGCGTCATATACCAGGACCAACAGAGGAAGAAACAGCAAGCCGACCAACGTCAAATGGTAAGTAAGTCACGACCTGGCCCAACCCAGCTCGAGCCAGGCGCTGTAGATCTCCCCTCCCCACCCCAAAAAGTCAGAAGCGCATCCGCGTCCGCACTCCGGTGTCGCGACGAAGGAATCGACGAGTGAGTGACAGTAGAGAGTAGAAGCTACCCCCGCTCGGAAAGCGACGACCGTCAAGGCATCACATGGCAGACACGATCCAGTCCAATCCATTGTATTCAATCCGGCAAGAAAGGACACATGACCGAGCCAACAGCCGAGAAGATACCATGCTTACACTAATAACGTGAAAGGCGCAACGCGACCTACCGCCAAACGAACAAACGAGGGAAGGAAGGAAGGGGGAGGGAGGAGAGAAGTACGACTCGTCGATCTATCCAGACAGACAGACAGACAGACAGACAGACAGACAGACAGACAGACAGACAGACAGACAGACAACGAATAGCAAGCAGGCCTATCCTATCCTATTCTATTCTAGGTAAAGAAGGGAACCTAACCGAAGGGAAGAGAAGAGAACCCACACCTCGCTCTCCCACCGTACTGTAGCTAACTAAATCAGGCCTCCTCTTAAGCCCTCGACGGGGGCATGAATACATGTATATATGTATGTATACATGTATGTATGTATGACTCGAGACCCACGCAGTATCAGTATTAATGATTCTGTTTCGGACCATGTCGTGTCGTGTGGTGTCGTGTCACCGCATCATATCAGTCAGTGGGCCAACGTACCTCGATGGACCGAAAGCCTCGGTAAGATGAGACGCACACAGTCACTTACTTAGTTACTTACTCCCTCAAGGCGCGCAGAGCCCAAGCCTAATACTCTAAACTTGAATTGATTGCGTCCTCGCGAGCATCGCAGGCGTAACGAACGTGCGGTAGTCTATATTGTATTGTCCGTACCTAGGCTCCATTCCGAGGTCAGGTGCGGTGCGGTGCGAAGCGAAATGTGGAGTGAGTTGGTGAGTGGCTGCTTGGTCACGCGTGTGGCTATGTATGTACGTACAGTCACCACAAGGCAAGGTGTTGATACTGTGGAAGTGACGTGTGTTGATTGATCCTGGCACTTACAGCACAGCATAGCAAGTTGAAGACTAAAGAACAAACAGGATGGCATAGAATATACCTATACTGTACAGTACATGGACTTCGCCGGGCTGGGCTGGGCTGCGTTTGAGCACGACACGACATGTCATGTCATGTATTCTACAGTACGTAGGGTAGTAACTAGCCAACCCTTTGCCGTCGCCCTTCCCCCCGTATCCTGGTCCTGAGCCATGCTGCACGTGTTTAGTTATGTACTGTACTTATACCCTAGGGTATCCAATCGCTGAACGCTCGAAACCAAACCGACTCTTGATCATTCGCTAAACATCAATAGACCTGACCTGACCACCCTGTCCGCTATCCTAGTCCCGCTGAATCCTAAAGATACAAGACAACCGTCTCCTAACCCGAGTTCCCTAACTCACGCCCCCAACGCCCGTCATAGACGACGCAGTCCTCATGATCTTCCTCACACTTACACCATCGTCCGCCCCAAGGCTAGCATCCCTCTCACAGCCGCTCCTACCCCACCGATCACCAGATTTGGGCCACCCAGCACCATCGCTCGGTGACCGCTGCGACAGCGATTGTGAATGTGATTGCCGGTCGTAAGTCTGCGTCTGCGCCAGCGATGCAAAACTAGGAGTACGCCCTGTCAACTTCTCCTTGAACGATGCAGTGGACGGTTTCCGTGGACTCATGCTAGCGATACTGCCCCGACTGCCAGTCCGACTACCCGAGAGCTCCGGCCGTGAAGCTCTACTCACACGGTCGAACTGTTTTTGCTGAGCCATGGCCACCCTCTGCGCATGGCTGGTGCCAACAGTCGGCGGCTGAGCCATCAGTCTCTCCTCTTCCGAAGTCCTAATGCCTTCTTCATCGTCGTAGGGGTCGCCTTGCTCGTCAGGTGTAGGCGGTACGAATTCCTCCCTTGTCTGCGCGTGTGTGTTCATCTGTCCCACGAACTCGTTGAGCATGGGCTCCTCCGCGACTAGATACCCACCTACCTGGTTGTTGTTGTCCTTGTTGTCAGCGTGATCAGCTTTCCATCCACGACTCGCCCTTTCACGTTCTAGTTCCCGCTCAAGGCGCTTGTTGACTTCATCACGTTCTTCGAGTCGGCGGCGAGCACCATCACGGTCGACCAAGCGCTGCTCGCGTTCATTCTTGAGACGTCGTTCGAGCTCGCGGAGGCGATGGATCCATTTCTTCTCCTCGGTCTTACTGGTGATGGTGCCAGCATCGGATGCCTGGGAGTGTGATGACTTTGGCGGCATTCCGAAGTTCCCATTTGTAGGGTACTGCGTCGGACCACCAGGGACGATCAGACTGTGACGGACGTCTTCGCGGCTTCGCGATGTGTTCGCATCGAATGCTAGATGCTGTGTCGATGATGCAGCGAGCGCAGTGCCGGGATTGCCAATGGTAAAGCCAAACCCACTGTTTCTCCCGCCGGAGGCGACGCTATTCGACCTCGTTGAATGGCCGTCCCTGCCTGCAAGTGTCTCAACTGCCCCAGCGCTGTTAGCACGGCTCAGCGTGACATTGTTCCTCCGATACATGCTTGAGCCACGGTTTGGTATGCCAGCTGCGCCATTAAGGCTCGCGCTATCGATACTACCGTCGTTTTGCGACATTCGCCCACCACTGAAATTCGAGCTGCGAGAGCCTGCGCGGTCGGCAATATTCTGGTGTGAACGTGCGTGACCGGCATGACTGCCGTGTGTAGACGAGTCTTGATACAACCGCAGCTCGGCTTTCAGCAACTTGTTCTCGTTCTTCAGCTTCTGCGTTTGCGGATCCTTTGTAGCGGTCCGCAGACCCTGGCTAGTCGCTAAACCCGCATCGATCTCCCGCTCTCGGAGCTTGATTTTCTCCCAGTGCTCTTCGATGCGTTCAAGCTTCTTGTTGCGCGTTTCAAACTCCTTTTCCAAAGCAGTGTAGTTGCGATAGAGGTCTCGCTCAATATTCTTGATCTTGTCTTTAGAGTTGGACATCACCCCTTCGACTTGCTTGGCCGCCAGCAGGAGATTTCGGCTGAAGCCAGGCCAAAAGAGGATGTTACCAATGACCTCTTGACTAGGCAAGTTGCCGTTTATCAATGAGTGGTTATGTGCCCAGTCTGGACCACACATCGCTGACAACTTCCGCCAAATCGTGAGTAACACTTGGTTGCGCTCAGCAAGTTGATCTTTGTACTGCGCTTCAAGGTTAGACAACTGCTTCCGATGAGCCAGTTTTGCCTGCTCCAGTTCCGCAATACGCGCGTTGTTGTGGCCAGCAATGCGCGAAGCCTGTTCGTGAGACTTGAGAGCCTGTTCGAAAGAGTGCTTGTCTTGTCTGCGATTGAGCTGTTCCCGCTCAACCATGTCTTCCAATCTCTTATGTTCGAAGGCAGCATCTTCGAGCAGACCGTCGCGGTGAGAAAGAAGCTCCTTGTGCTCATCAAGTCGTTGCCGGGTTGTGTCGAGATCCATGTTGGCTTGATCGAGTTGTGTCACCATCTTCGAAACTTCACCAATAAGATGAGAGCTGGTGCCGTCCGGTATGTTCAGCATCTCTCTCAAGCTATTCTCCAACTGCGCAAGGCGATCCTTGAACGTACTAAGCTCAACTTCTCGTGCAGAAAGCGACTTTCTCGTCTGTCGCAACTCGTTCTTCGAGCTCGACGCTTCCCGGTTCAGCTCGTTGATCGTTCGCTGAATTTCCTGCTTCTCCTGATTGGCCACAGCATCACGCTGTGCTCGTTCTTCGGTAAGTCGTCGCTCGAGCTCCTTCGCACGATCACGTTCCGCGTCCAAATTAAGGTGCGTCTTCTTGAGGAGAGACTCAAGGTCGCCGATCTTCATCTTGTCGCCGTCTTGTTCTTCTCTCAGGAATGCGATTTCGTTACGACTGCTTTCTCCCTGTACTCTGAGCCGCTCGTTCTTGCTTTGAGTTTCGTGCAAGTTCTTCTCGAGATTTTCTAGTTCTCGATTCGAGTCATCAAGCTCTGCTTTGACAGCTTGGTATCTGGCAAGGTTCTGCTGGGCATCTTCCTCGAGTCGTTGGAGGCCTTCTGCGGCAGAACGCATCTCAGCTTGGAGCGCTTTGACACTGTCAGATCGAGCCTTGAGTTCCTGCTCCAGACGTGAGCATTCCTCAATCTTTGCATCAAGCTCGTCTCCAAGGCCATCGATCTCTTCTTGCGCTTCGTTTTTCAGCTGCTGGAACGCTTGGTCTTGGTCTTCCGCGTCACGCATCGCATTGTCTCGTTCCTGCGTCAGAACGCCAAGCTCTTCGTTGAATTGATCAGCATCAGCCTGAGCTTGAGCATCAACCGCGTCAAGCTCAGCCAAAGCCTCATCAAATTGACTCTGAATGTTCTGTTTGTCCAGTTTTAGTTGGGAGACCTCATCTCTCAGTTGGTCGATCCTGCCTTCAATAGTTTCACGCTCGTTGTCGCTCATCCTGGTATACCTGGTACCATTGCTAGCCCTTGAATTTGATCTTGCTCTCGATGCAGACCGGTCGAGGATGCTGTCACCAGCAATAGATCGTACACCACCCATCTTGCCGAGCTTGAGGTTTTCGATCTCCTGGTAGAGCATCTCCTTCTCCTTGTTTCGGCTAGTCAGGGCTGAGGCTTGGGCACCAATCGTCTTCTGTAGTTCGGAGCATTCATGCCGCAATCTTTCGAGCTCGGCGGTTTCGGCCTTCTGCTGCGACGCATCAACACTACTCGACGTGCTCACAATCTGACCTTTCACGACACGCAACTTGCTGGCTGGCCGTGCCGAGTCCTGCCTGATCTTCGCAAGCTCGTCTCTGAGCTTTCGAGCGTCATCCTCAGCTTGTTCTCTTGCGATAGTCTCAGCTTCGAGCATATCCTTCCACATGTCCCGCTCCTCGCGACTGCCCACTTCGGACCCGCCATGCCTCGAATCGCCGAGGTTTCTCACCATCTCGGCAAGCCTCCTCTTCTCGCTTTCCTTGTTGATGCTTTCCTGTCTCAGCTTCTCCATCTCTATTTCGGTGATCTCGACTCGCTCTCGCAGATACAAGACCTCCTCCTCAACGGTGGGACTCCTCTCTTCATCAGTGCCATAACCCTGGTCATCACCCTCGTTCTTGCCTGTGGCCTCATCAAGCTTCCTTTGCAGCTCCCTAACCTGCTTTCTCAAGCCATGGTTGTCCTTCTCGAGCCGCAGTCGATCCGACTTCAGCTGGACATTCTCGGTGATCATCTCCTTGACCCCATCCTCACTTCTCTTCTGCAACGCTTGATCCAGAAAATGGATTTTCATCTTCAAATCAAAGTTCTCCTTGCCTAGTTTCTCCACCGTACTCCGGTGTTCTTTGAGGGTCAAACCCTTCTTAAGACCAGGCGTCATGGTGGCACTTGCCATGGCCATATTCTTATCGGGGCTTCTACTCCGGGAATCGTCCCTGAACTTCCGCGCAATGGTATCTGGCACCTCGAGATCTCGGACATGGTTCGCAATGACACTATCAGTCGGCGTAGCAAATCCAAGTTTCATGCTGGATGCGCGTGGGGTGACCATGACTTCAGAAGAAGCTCGAGCCTGTCGCAGTGTGGAAGGGCCCTCTTCTTGCAAGGTGCTCAGCTCGGGTGCAATACCAGCCGCGGCGCGCTTCTGCTGTGTAGAGCCTTCCTCGTCATCACCACTCATGCCACTAACACCACTGGCCAGACTGCCCAGGCTCGTTGACCGGCTAAGCGTCATGTTCGGTCTCTTTCTGATTGATCTGAACCCCTCTGGGGCGGCGCCACCACTTTGCAGGGCGAAGTCTGCGCCTAGGGTTGCTTCACTCGTCTCGGTGGTCGAGCTGGCCATGGAATCGTAGCTCAATCGGGCATTACTCGAACGCTTACTAAGGTATTGCGGTCTCCGCCTGGTAACGTTCAACGGAACAGCATCATAGTCTTGGACTTTGACTCTGATGGTATCAGAAGTGTCGATGCTCGCAGGGGTATCAGTGTCTATCCTGTCCTTTCGAGGGGTGGCATCTGGATCGGCGGAGCGCGAACGGCGTCTGGATGATTCATAAGGCGTAGGAGATTCTGGATCTCGTCTTTCTCTTTCATTGGCTGTTTCGTAGTCCGTCATGGAGGCCATTGATTGCACCTGCGAAACTGTGCGTGCTGCGGTAGGCGAGGAAGACATGTGTTCGAGGGCTGAAGTATTGGGTGCGTTACGAGTTGTCTCGTTTTCGGACGGGCTCTCTTGTTCCACATTGGGGCTTCGTGGCTCGTCTTCGGTGGTAGGAGTTATGTAGCCTGTAGTGGTGGGTGAAGGAGCAGATTGTGCATGGGCTTCTGCTGTGTGTTCTTCTGATGGGAACTGATCACTAGTCGGAACGCCACCAGTTGTCTGGGTGTCGTTGAAGGCAGGATCCAAGATGTCGGCAGGCATAGATTGGGCGGTACTATCGACTGAATCGGACATGGGCAATGGTTCGGGCAGAAAGCTGGACTCGAAATCTGCCAGCTTCTTCTTCATCTCCTCCTCTTCTAGCACGGTATTTGTGAAGGCTGGCCTGGGGGAGGAAGAATGCTGGGGGAGCTGCATGTGCGACGAGTCGTTTAGGCTGCTGGGCATGTCAAACTGCGGTGGGAGTAACGAGGACGAATCCTCGGTCATCTCGTGGTCGCGTTCGTCCTGCTCAATCTCATCCTCGTCCTCATCCTCATCCTCACGCTCGTGCACACTCCCTGGGTTAGAGATGTCATCTCTGATGTCTGAGCCTGGCTCAAAGCCACCGACCATGCGCGAAGAGCGTCGTTGGAAGGGTATTGGTCGGGCACTGGCACGGGACGAGGAGGGAGTGGACATGATGGATTATTGGTCGAATCGAGGACCGTTAACGTTAACGTTGGGCACGCACGCGTGGCTTGTTGTTACTGGTAAGCTCTGCTGCATAATCGAGTGTTGAGGGGTGAAATGCGAATCGAATTGGTACAGTGACAGTCGATAGAAATATTACAGGTGGAAGTGAAAGTGCAGGTGTCCAGCCTGCGCGCCTCTAGCTCGACCTCGTTCTCGAGATACTAAATAATGTACATGGATGAAGGGCACAGCAACAAAGTCCATCGCGACACTGCATCTCCTTACTGACGACAACACGCCTCACAAGCCTAAGCAACCATTAACCATCCCGAACGCTAAGCCCCGTAGGCTGCAGACTCCCCTGCTCGAACACCCGGAATCACTGCTTCAGGCACAATCCAAACAAAGCTAATGCAGGACCCCGTGTGGTGATGGCATCCATTTCGTGTCATTGGCCAATCCGAGTCCGAGCGCAATACAAACAAACTCCGCTACACTCAAAGACGACGAGTATCAATAAAGAATGTGGTAGTACACCTGCAACACCTCGCTAGCACTTCCTTCCATGATATACATATCCCATATATCGCCCGCTGTGCCTTGGGGGCCAATTAATACACATTAGAAGGGTACAATATCGTCGTGTGCCTCGTTCAATTCAGCTCATCGTCTCATTCACGACACCATCGTAGCGCTCCCATAAAACGCATTCGAATCGTCCAAGTCCTGCCTTTGCTCGACCAGATCTCGACGAATTCTAAGCACCCTCTCCTTCGACACCTGTGCTCCCTGTAAAGCGTCAATATAATTCTTGAACTTGACGATTTCTCGAAGCAGGTAGGCACTCTTCTTCTCCCAGTTGCTCATCGCCTTGCCATAGTTGCCATGCCGCGACGAAAACGCGAGCAGCATCGGTCCACGGAGCTCGTTGTGTTTCTGCAGCTCTTCTTCGATGTTCTGCACGTATGTCTGCAGAGCCCGTAACTGATCCACTTCCATTAGTTGTGAAGCCATGAGGGACTGTTGCGGTGGGCTCCAGATGCTGATGTACATCTTATCGCCTGCCAGTCTAGGTCGAGAAGGGTTGTTGTAGTCAACCGAGCTGCGAATCGACATTTGCGTGCTCGGTCGAGGCATACCAGCCTCCGAGCTTGTGAACGACCCTCGTACCTCCGATCCTATCAGAGCCCGGTTGATTACGTTGTCGCTCCACCCATATTCCATGCTACTAACACCGCCTATCATCGGTTCTTTCGATAGCCGCGCGCTCCAGAAGTTGGCTGTCGATACGAACTCTTTGACAATGTCGGGTGTGCCGGCTGAGAACAGATGCACCGCTCCCGTCGGCAGGCTCAATGCCCACACATGTGGTCGCGCTTTCGAGTATCCTGGCGGTGGCAAGCTGCTCGCAATCGTGTGCCGCAGCATGAACTTCCAAACTTCCTCAGCGTTATCCTGCCAATTGCCACCACCAACTACACCGCCTGGCTTCTGCGTACGGGCTCGGCTTCTCATCGACTTCGCCGTGACCGAGAAAGAGAACAATCGCATCCATCCCTTCTCGATAACAGCGAAGCAGTCATTCCAAGTCCGATCCTTCGACTTCCTGTCCATCCCTTCCAGGTGGCACTTGTGCTTCAAGATACCTTCCTTAGCCCAAGGTGCACCTTCCAGCTCAAGAGACTCGTCTTCAAGCAGATGCGCCGCTTTCATGCTGCCGTCGTCAGTCTGTGTTTCCATCTGATCTTCGCGAATAATGGCTTGGCTCAGTGCGTTGGCGAATCCTATCGAAGCATTGTAATCGTTGCCTGCACCACTGCCCGTCGCAAAACTGTCGACAGACATTGAAGTCAGAGTTTTGCCGAGAGATGCCTTGCTCCAGGTGCTGGACATGCTGGGACTCCATGCCGACGACTGATCATCCAGGCTGTTTTTACTAGATCCAAACCCTGGTGTAGAGCCAATCCGCGGTCGTGATCGCCCTTTGCTAGTCCATTTGCTCCCGAGGGACTTGCTGTCACCGAAGCGGCTGCGATTGCTCTCCGATTGTGCTTTGCTGAGCACACTAGGAGTCCTTCTCAAACCGCCAAGGGACAACAGATTGTTGTTGCCGTTGCTGGAAACATATCGCACATCTGACCCAAACAAGGGTAGCGGTTCCCGCTGTATTGAGTAATAGAAATCTTTGAGCACAGCTTCGATCTGACCTTCCCACCCAGCCTGTGACCCTGAAAATGCCACGTCGACCAGTGGACCATGCACGCTCTCGCTCCCTATGCCGCTGGACGCCGCTCGAATCAGCTGTTCAGTGGGACGATGGCCTAAGGAGCTGCCAACTCGTAGGGGCTCATCATCCAGAGACGTCCTGTCTGAGCCCGAAACAGTGCTATCAGAACGGACTGTCAGAAGATGACTGGCTGCAAAATTGCTGGTGTCGCTCGCATCGGCAACCACAGGTCGGATGGTCTGCATAGCATTCTTGACAAACTGGTTGCGCGTCATCTTTGAGCCAATGTCTGCCATGTGAAGATCGGTGTTGAGTAGCAACAAGGAGTAGCAGATTGTGTGCACCACATCTGCTGACTTGAAGCCATGGCTAGGATTGCATGCACACCACCGCTTCGCGAATGCATCCAGTATTCGGTCGATAAGCTGCGACTCTGCCTTTAGTATCAGTCGCGAGCACAAACCGCGCAGAGCTGCCAGGATGTTGTGACCGGTCCAGTCGAAAAGCGTCATATATGCCTTTCGGATGCGCTCACGTTCGCTTCCTGCCTCGCCAAGCCATGCGGCGGCAGTTTGTCCTTCAACATCTTCTTCGCCGTTATTGTAGACGTGTTGTGCTTTATCGATCTCTGCAGATATCGGTCCTCCTTCACTAGCACTCGGGTGTGACACATGCAGACATGGTGAAGCACTTATCGGGTCTTCGGGGGCAGGTACAGCAGGTGTGTTGGGTGCAGATTTGTATTCGCTGACATCAGACCCTGAAGTGTTGAGATGGTGGGTTGCCACAATACCCTTGGGTAACGGGCTAGTAGTCCTCTTCGTTTCAACAACGATCAAGGAATCTTTTCGTGGTGGCACTCCTAGTCGATCCGAATGCCACGAGCTCGACCTTGCCTCAATCACCGGCCTTATAGTAGATAGTGCAGGTGTCGTACTCGCGGCTCGCGGGGTTGGTCTCTGAGAGCTGGGTCGATTGATTGCTTGGGGCTCTTGTTGATCGAGATCGCTCGTCGCACTGTGCTCGCCTTCTTCGCAACTACTGGTATCGGTCAAGAAGGTTTCTTTTTGGGGCACGACTAGTTTTGTCAAATCTTTGCCTCGTGGCCGTATCGATTCTGCTGATTCTGTTCGCGAGATGCCTGTGCCTGCAGATTCTTGCGGCATGTAGAAGCTATGTAGAGGGCTCGCGCTGCGTAAGGGATGTGTTAGCGTTTGCGAGCTCTTTGGAGCACTGTCGTCCGTCAAATAGGGATCCATAAACGCCTTGAGACTAGATACCGGACTCTGATCCCCCGGTACGGAATCTGGGGCTGCCAACGACGAGCCTAGTGTGAGGGGCACTGGTGGTACTACAGCAGTGCTGATGGACTTCTTTCTCCGCCGGAAGAACGAAGATGGTTTCTTGTTCAAGGTAGGCTGGATATTCTCCTTATTGCTTATGTCGACGGAGTCTTTGTGTGATGGTCTCTGCAGCCTGCTCATAGTGGTTGTATTTATAGCGTCTTTTACATTCTCCAGCGAGCGGCGACCAATAGGTGTAGCTGGAGGTGCGCTGTGAGTTGCCAGATTTCTAGACGAGCCGAAGAATCGCTTGAAGAAGCCCTGATGAGGAGCAGGTGTTTGTTCGGCGATTTGAAACAGGGGAGTCTTCGGCCCTGAGGGTGTAGCTGCGTTTGTAGAGGGAACGGGCGGTGCAGTCATCGCATGCACAGCGCTCGTGCCAATCATGGAGGACTTGCTCCTCGTGTTCTTAGTAGACTTTGTACTCCCTCTTCTGCCGATGGTCGGAGGCTGCCTGGAGGGCGAGCTCGAAGCCTTTTGGGCCTCAGGACCTGAATATACCACCGGGTGTGGTACGATATCAGTCGAATCATCTTCCTCAAGTTGCCGCCTGGGCCCAAAATCGAAGCTCTGCGAGCGTCTATTGCCAGCGGGACCGAGTTTTCCTTGTGATTGCTTCAGGTGTGGGAGAACATCTGCGTTTGTAGTATTGCCGTCGGAATTCTTTTCGTCGACGCTACGCTGTTTCTTGGACCTTGTCGGCTGTGCAGCTCGTTGCGATTCGTAGAGGCGAATTCTCGCGCTATCCTCATCTTCGCCAAATATGCTAGGTAGCTTGGCGGGATCCCTAGCATACCTGGCGCTACTCCGCCGCGTCAGCCTCTGTACTTGTATCGGCACTGGCTTAGCTTGCAAGGCCCTAACATCGCTTTCGGAGGAGACGGAAGACGAAAAAGTGTGGCCTCTTCCTCTGTAGCCTCCTCTTAAGTCTTCGTCGTAGTGTGTAGAATCGGTGGTGGGATGGGAGAACTGATCAAGAGCCATGAGCATATTGTCGACCATTGATGCCCTTGGGAAGTGCTGGCTGGAGTAGGTCAAGTCATGAGGGTCTTCTCCATCGTCGTCCACGGGAGAGTCTCGGTCGTAGCCGTCAAAGAAGGTCGTCCCTGTGGCCGCAGCAAGACGAGCCGACTTGGGGTAACTCGAAGGAGGATCTTTTCTTCGGCGTTGAGGAGTTCTCGGAGGGGAGCCATTTCTAGATCGATATGTAGCGGGTATTGTTACTTCTGCTTGAGATGTTATGACAGCATTCATCCTCTTGGTCGGAGAAGTGCTTGGTGAAGTGTCGAAGGGCATAGCGCGTCCGCCAGTGGGTGAGGTGACACGGCAGATAGGGACTGGATCTCTCGGAGAATTTGACTGTGTTGCTTCTGCTGCTGCTCAAGACTAGTGGACCTCGAGTCTTGTCAGTTCAACTGGCTCTGCCCTCGTCCTGTGCTTGTCTTAGAGCCTGCATTTCTTCTCGGAGAAAGCACGGCCTGGTGTAAGACCTCAGAATCAGGGAGGAACACGCGTAGTAAAGAGCTCGCATCTGCCAGGCGTGGTTGCTGTCGCAAGGCTACTGCGCTGACAGGGGACTGGGGAGGGTCAAAATGTCCCAAATGTGTTCCACTATTTTAAGAGCTTTCAACAGCCGAGTTCCAGAAACGCACAGTTCAGGGGGGTGTGCAGATCTCAACCTGCCACTAGCGACGCCTCTAAACTGCTTTCACTCAGAAACGTGAGCGCCAGTCTGGTTTAGAACCAAGCTGATGCATCTGAATTCTACCTGCCGAGCTCCACATCGAGGATCACAGCAAGCGAGACTACTGTCTACCTTGCGACTTCTTTGATATGATCAACTAACACGGGCATCGTCTGGATTGAGCAATACCGAAAGCCTCACACTATCCGCCGAGCCGCCGCTACTGCACGGTTTGTGCAGGTACTTGCACACCGCAGAAGCAACTGCTACGGAAAATATATCCAGTCGCAGAACCAAGTCGCTTCATGAAACTGCTTCATGATTCATGAGCTGCTAAGCGATTCGCATACAACGTCTCAGCGCTTGGAAGGGTTCATTATTGATACCTTTCACTTCTGCTTCCTCCCCATGCCGAGTTAGCAAGGTGTAAATGCTGCATGTACCTGCATAAGCGTCGACACTTCTCGGAAAACCTTACGGCATGTCCCGCGTCCTTTACAACAAGTAGCCCCTTGCCTACATAGCAGGCTACCTGACAGCATCCTTCATCACAATCAAGATGGCTGGTCAGTACCAAAGTGACTATAGCTTCTGACATCCTGCATTCGCGGCTAGTCGGCCCACTGTGTTCGAGGAGCCTTCGCATGCGATGTCAGCTGTCTGACCGCTCCCGATATGCACACTCAACACGGCCGCGGTGGATAGCCTTTTTTCCCATGTTGTGACCCAGGCCGCGCGAGGCCGCGAGATTTGATGTATTTCGACATGACTTGCCTCGGGAGGCTTGGGGGCCTTACGGGTTGGGCTACTTTTGCTCCCACCCGTGTTTAGTCGTGGGCATGAGCCATATTTGCTCACCATGGGTTGTCCTGACAATGGACTAGACCAGAATCTCACTGCAGATGCAGTGGGAGATCTATGTTGCCCGAGCAGGGATGACACAGGATCGCTGTATGAATGTTGGGTTGCCTGCTGTCGCTCAATCGTAGAATGCCGTGATGGCCAAAAGCCCGATGCTGCACCTTATTTTGAGATATCAACTCCCCAGAACAACCACGAGACCCCCCACCGCTCAAGATTAACTCCGCTTATGATACAGCCCAGCCATACCAACACCATCGCCGGTACAGGGGCAAGCAGAAGCTGGGTGTGGTGCAAAAAGGTTAAGCTATTGAAGCCCAGAAAGGTGATCAAAGTCCAATACACGCCCGCCACCAAATACAGCGTATTGGCCACAAAGGTGCTCGCCTTGTTGCTATGGTCGATTGCCGGCATCAGAATATACTGGATGATATACAGTAGGACGTAGGGTGGGAAGAATGCGCGGGTCGAGACGTCAAAGCAGTATCCGAATTCTAGCGCGTCTCCCTGCGCGGCTGCTGGTGATGGGCCGAAGAGACCTTGCTGACGCCGTCGACCGGGAAGACCTGCGACGCCGGGGCCCAGGAAGCGGCCGACGAGGAAATAGAAGAGTGTTGATACGAGTAGAGACCCGAGGAGGAAGTGGACGAAAACGAACATGAAGGCTAGCTTGAATATACTGCCAACGCGCGGCGTGTAGGCAAGACTCCAGGCAAAAGAGGTGAGTAGGAGGAAGAAACTGAGGAGGTATGTGAAGGCTGGATCGGGGCGGTGCCAGGAGTTGCGCATCTCTGTAGAGCATATCAGCTTGCACAGTACAGCTTCGATGAGGCCGCTGCTACGTACGCTTCTGGTAGAATATGCTCTTGAACACTTTCTTAGGCGCAATCAGCAGATGTGTCATCTCCCAGACTGCGGTTTCGAAGTCCATTTGCGGGAACTTGAATAGTCTAGCAAGCAGCATCAACACGCGTGACTCTTACGCAGGGCTAGCTGTGTTACCTCTTGAAGAACCTAGGCATCTTGTATTCGGAGCGTCGCCGCTCTGTAGGTCCGAACTGGCCGCCATATCGAGGTGTGGAAGAGATGCGAGGAACGTTCATCGAGGGTGGTTGAGAGAGTGTGGGAGTTCCGGTGACGACTTGGGGGATAATGCTGGGCGGGGAGGACAGTGAAGGCTGGTGCCGAGAGTAGTCGTGAGACGCTCACACTGGCAGGTGTCGCAGTCAATGATCAATGACTCCACATGGGTAGCGGTGGCGTACAAGTGCTCGGTTCGACCCGTGGCCACGTGCAGAAAGGACATCTATTGTACCAAGTAAATGGTCAAGAGGGGTTAGGATCAATGTCAAAACATGCTTTAATTTATTGTCTTCTACTGACGCATCAACTAGAGCTGCCCAGAATGCTTGTAGGCTAGAAGCTAATCACGGACCACGAACATGGTCAGGAAGCTCACTTCTTCTTCCCGCCTTTGACAGCCTTCTTCTCCCCACTAGCACCCATTGCGTCGGCTCTCTTCTTGTCCTCTTTCTCCATCCGGTCCTTGTTGTCCTTCGCTCGCTCCTCCTGCTCCTCCTTCTCGGCCTGCTTCCTCGCTGATGCCTGCTCTCTCTGCTCCTTGATCAACTTAAGTCGTGCCAGATCAGCCTTGGCCTCATCAGTCTTCCCCTCGGCATGCAGCTTCTGGTATCGTTCCTTCGCCTGTTGGGCAGCAATCGCCTCCTTCTCTCGTCTGCTCAAATTCTCCTTCTCGCTGCGCTTGGGCAGGGGCGCTTCACCGGATGCACCAGTCACAGCTCGTGCCTGGTTGCGTGCCTTGGAAGTGTGATTAGGGTTGGCAGGAAGATCACCATCATCCTCGGACGACGACTCTTCCTCCGACTCGGTGGGCATGTCACCCGGTGCAGCGACCTTCTTGTTCTTCTTGGCTATTGCTTCTTGCTTTTTCTTCTTAGCAAGTTCCCTGCGTTGCTCACGCGTCAATTCCTGCCCCGCGCCTGCCGCTGAGGGCCCATCCTCGTCAGACTCTTCCTCACTGGACGACTCTTCTTCTGATGACGACGTTTCTTCGTCTTTGTTCTTGTCCTGAGGGTCGCGCCACATGCCCAGTGGGTTGCCCTCCTTGTCTAGTGGTTGCAGGTCGCGCGAGAAATGCTTACCGCCGCCGCGGGAAGGCTTGGAGAATTTGCCGCCTCGACCTCGTGGAGGCATCTTGACTGGTTTGTGTAGATTGTGTGTTCTAACAATTCGAAGGTTGAGTAGAGGGACTATTTAGTCTTGTAGTGGGGGAGGGGTAGTGATCAGGAACAAAGAAGGTGGAAACGGGCGTAAGGTATTGTAGGAAGGGCGTTATTATATAGATCCTGTTCACGACGTGTTTGTAGTCACTAGAGCCTGGTGCCAGACACTGGAACTGTTCAGGTGCACTCAGGTCCTCACACAACCGGGGTGACTGGCTTTGCTGTTCGACTTTTTGATGCGGTGACGTAGCCTCGATTCCTGCTTAAAAGGCGTCTAGGTAGCTGCAAATATCACAGCACGCCACGCAAATGAATGAAGGCAAAGGACGTTCGAGAAGAAGATTTATGAACTTGCTCACCGACAGTCTAGATGCGAGGGCAATCACTACAAGCATTGGGCAGCAGTTTAACCATGGCAAAGATCACATGGGCAGGGGTGACTTTCAATCCCACCTTCAACTTGACTGTCCAATCACATGCGACACGTTCAATCCTCTTTGCCATCACGCCTGCCGACCCGTCAGTGGCACCAAGATCGTCTGCGCTGTAACACTGTGCACCTAGCAGCTAGCCTGGGGCAACTGTTGTCTCTTCACGCCTTTATATAGAGATGGAGGTCAAGCATGTGGTCTAGTATGCATTACTAGGGTGCTACTGAGATTTGAGACAAATTAAACCTTGACAATCCACTTCCACCCCATCTTCCTCTTCCTCAGGACAGCCCATCTTGTGGCTATCAGCAGGCTAGCCGAGATGAACATAGTCAACCCAGCAAATATCTGGCAGCCCAAGAAGTCCCCATGCATCGTCTCGATGAGCGCACCGCCAATTGGTGGGCCGGTCAAAACAGCATATCCCATGACAGCGAAGCCCATACCAGTCCTGACTCCGACTTTCTTCGGATCAAACGTTAAACTTGTCAGCACGACGGGGAAAAGACCTTGCAATGCTGCAGCTGTGATACCATAAATGCAAGTGAACACCCAGAGCCCCGTCATACCGTGAACTCCTATCCATCCGAAGCCCAGGATACCAGTAGCAAAGATGAACGGCACCAGCAGGTTGATTGGCCCCAAATAATTTGCTGTAATGTTGACGGCTAGGCGACCTACGATTCCAACCCCGTTCATCGTCAGGAGCAGGCTGACCGACGTTTCTTGACTCGCACCGAGAATGTTTCGAGCGAACGTTGTGATGTAAAAGAACCCTATGAAAGATCAGCGTTCGTCTCCTTTCTTATAATGCACTGTAACGTACCGATGTACACCGACCAGAAGAAGAAAAACCCGCAAAGCAAATACAAAGAGTAGGGCAACTCCGTGAAGGCCGTCCACTCGACTAACGGTCCAGTTTTGCGAGGCGGGAGTCGTGGCTTCATGAATAGAATGCAAACAACGAAGCACACCATCTCAACGAAGCCCATGGTTCGGACGGTCCAGGGAAATCCCGCTGTTGGTAGCAGCTCCCTAGCGATAGCAGGAAACACCAAACCACCCGTTGCGGCGCCGGTCACTGAAATGCCAAACGCTATCGACCGGTTCTTCAGGAAGTACGTACTGACTAACGCAATACTGGGGACAAACACCAATCCGAAGCCGATACCCATGCAAACCCCCTGAGCAAGAAAGACCTGCCAGTACTTCGTGCACAAGCTGAGCATGAACATGCCAAACACGGCGATGGCAGCGCCAAGAGTAAAGGTCAATTTGAAGAATCCAGCGTCCGTGGCTCTTCCTGAAAAGGTGCCCATGTTGAACAGAATCCAGACTTGTATAGCTCCGATCCAGGCAACGGCTGAAGGTGTGCCAATCTTCATATTATCGACGTAGTACGATTGGAACAGACCAAATGAGTTGATGAAACCCCATGTGTTGAAGATGACAAGGTGAGTGAGCACCGCTTGCGTCCATGCAACGACCCCACCATCCGGGGGTGGACCAGGATCCAGCGTATCTACCGTTCTCACCCTTGAGAGAGTCCGAGACAGAGTTGTTGTAAGCTGCGGTCTCCTGGAAGCACTGGTCTTTGTAGTCTCAAGAGGCTCGCCTACCATATCATCCGCAGCACTTGCTTCAATATCCCGTTCAGGCATGCTCTCCGTAAGACCTAGATCGTTCTTCTCCTCCATCGTGCTAGCGACATCGGTGGTGGCCATGGATGTACCGCCAGCTCGATTGCTTGTCATCTAGTCTCTGGTATACCAATGCTATGCTGGATTAGAGCAAGGACCTATTCTGCGGTTGGTAATGTTGGTTAGTAGCGAATGTTATAGCTGTTTGAAGGTGACATGTGTTGGGGCCTTTTAGCAGACGGGAACGATAGTAAATGCCTCGTACGATACTGCGACTGCAATATTAGGAATCACGCAAGGTACGTTCAAGGCGTGCGACAAGTCATGAGCACAGCATTCGGTGAAGATAATCTTTAGCCGATGGATCCCATATTAGGACGTGACGATCCGAGAAGCTTACCATAGGTTTCAAGCCAGGCAGTCGACTAGTTTAGCCTCTGATTCGGCCTAAAATTCCCTTTTGGATCAACATCAAAGACTTTTTTGGTTTGTGTTTGAATCTTCGGCGTCCACTGCGATGTCTTGAGCAGGTATCCCCAACGGCAGCTGGCCTTCTTGCACCACAAAATCACCGTCGCGATCCTTGGTCGGCGCTGAAAAGCTATAGTCGAGAGCACTGTTTCTTGTGCTCCCAATGCTGACAGGAATGCGCTATTCCTGATTGACAACAAGCTTAAGGACTGGCGGTGCAAGTGGTCTTGTCTCCGACGAATAGTAAGCAGAGCAAGGAGAGAAATGCGAAGCGCTGCAAAGTCATTACTGACCGGTCTTGGCACGTGTCATCAACCGCAGCCACGACCGGGTATCTGCAGCAACTTTCGATTTGTTAATTTGAGGCATCAAATGTGAAAGGGTATTTTACATCGCTTTTGCCTTTTTAAGATGCAGATCAAAAGGAGCGCTTGCCAGCTGTAGCGCTCAGAAACACGAAAGGCGCTGACCAACCCTCAAACCAGCCCACGACCTCAGGTCCCGTCTTCATCTAGTAGTGAATAGCTTTGCTGTACGTGCTCATGGCAGCCTCCTTGAAAGCCTCGGCCAGCGTTGGGTGAGCATGACACGTCCGCGCAACATCCTCACTGCTTGCACCATATTCGATAGCTAATGTACCCTCTGCAATCATCTCACCAGCGTTGGCTCCAATGATATGAACACCCAGGATTCTGTCTGTCTCAGCATCACTGAGGAATTTCACCATACCATCGGTTTCCAGGTTAGTCTTCGCTCTTGAGTTGGCAGTGAATGGGAATGAGCCAACGTTGTACTTCACACCAGCTTCCTTGAGCTCCTTCTCGTTCTGACCCACCCAAGCAACTTCTGGGTTGGTGTACATGACAGACGGGATGGCGTTGTAGTTGACGTGTCCGTGACCGTGCTTGATATATTCGACCGCTGCGACAGCCTCCTCTTCGGCCTTGTGGGCGAGCATAGGGCCGAAGGTGCAGTCTCCGATGACTCGGATGTGGGGGATCTTGGTTCGGTACTCTTGGTCAATGACCAATCTCTTGCGCTCGTCTTGCTCGATGCCAACGTTCTCCAAGCCGAGACCATCTGTGTATGGTCTTCGGCCAATGGCAACCAGGCAGACATCTGCCTCGATAGTCTCATTCTTACCGCCTTTCGCGGCCTCGAGATCCAGCTTGACGCCCTGGCCGCTCGCATCACCCTTGGTGACCTTGGTGTTGAGCTTGAATTTCAGGCCTTGTCTTGTCAGGATCTTCTGTGTGTTCTTCGCAATTTCTACGTCCATGCCGGGACCACCGATCTGGCCCAGAAATTCGACAACAGTAACGTCGGAGCCGAGTCGTGACCATACCGATGCCTGGGTTTCAGTTAGCACGGTTCGCATACAGGTGAAGGCGCATGCTTACCATTTCCAAACCGATGATACCGCCACCAATGACGAGCATCTTCTTTGGTACCTCCTCCAGGGCAATTGCACCAGTAGAGGTTATGACCTTCTTCTCGTCGATCTCCAGCCCTGGGAATGGAGTGGTTTCGCTACCGGTACAGACGACGATATTCTTTCCTTTTACCTGGGTCTGGCCGCCGTCTATCAGGTTAACGGCGACTTCATGCTCGTTGACGAAGGCGCCATGTCCCTTGATGTAGTCGACACCATTCTTCTTGAACAGGAACTCGACACCTTTAGTCAGACCATTCACAGATTCATCTTTTGCTTTCATCATCTGTTTCAGGTTGAGCTTGACATCGCCAACGTCGATGCCTCGTCTTTTGGTGTCGTGCAATATCTGGTGATAAAGATGCGAGTTGTTCAGCAAGGACTTTGAGGGTATGCATCCGACATTCAGACATGTGCCGCCGAGTGATCCTCTCTTCTCAATGCATGCTACCTTCAGACCTTCCTGGCCGGCCTTGATGGCTCCGACATAGCCTGCGACACCTCCTCCAATGAATATGACATCGTAGTCTTTGGCTTCTGAAGCGTATGATCGAATCTGCCACTGAGGCGTTCGTCTGAGATTCGCAGGACCGGCGCGGCTCCCTAATGATCGCAGCACTGAACGACCAGTCGGTAGCATTGCTCTCTGCATCATTTCAAACTTGCTGAACGCTGGAAAGCTAGTCTACAAGGTAAGAAAGCAGTGGGAAGTGAGACTGGTGGAAGGCAAGATGCGGTGCTCATGGGATCATCGAGAGTCTGATGGAGCTCAACACAAGGTTAGCTGCGGCGAGGCGGCAAAGCTTCTTAGCTCGGAACGTGGCGTAGAGTCCGCACGTCAGCTGCACGTGAGCTCAAAGAATGTCCCCCTCTTTAATATCTCACTGTCCTCGTGGACAGACGGGTTGCTTGTGAACGACTTCTTGCTCTTTCAATACCTCCCCATTCTTCAATGGCCTTTCAACGTTATGTCTTCCGCAATCACTGCTATTGATGGCTCGTGGCCGTCAAAAAGACTTCTTCAGACTAATACATCATAACAATCAGCACATCTCTTTGTACAGAGCTGTGGTGTCTATCAGATTTTCGTTTTAGCAGTCATCGAGAGCCGCAAGCTCGACCTCGCAAGTCAGGTCTAGTCTGATCTATGTCGACTCAAGGAGCCTGAAGTTGATGTGTTCGAAAAGTCCTCTGGTTGACAATCATACTTGCTGCGAACTCAACCAGGCTTCTGCCTACGTGCCTGTTCAGTCTTAAATCTCCCGTGTCGAGTTTCATTTTCACTCCGACTAGACCTTAGCATCATGTTTCCGCTCCGCCAGCATCTTCCTTCAGCTGTCCACACTGTTCCAGAAACAGGTTTCATTCTTTCCAGCAAGCCATTGACTCTCATCACATATGATCCACTGTCTCCTATCCTCTCAGTTACTTCTCATCGTTGACCATGCCAAGTTCCACCTCTGTGACTGGTCAGAAAGTCAGCTTGGACCACAGCATGCCTCAGCCAAGTCCTCCCACCACGGACGTGGTTACATCGTCTTTAAGCCTCACCTTCATTGACCTGCTCAGTATGAGCCATGATACATTCAGGGAAGAGCTTGACCAGCTACATGCACTGATGCAGTACGCTGCGACCAACAGCACAACCGACGCATACCCACGATTTGAAGGCCTAGGCTGGTGGTATTGCATCACTCAAACACCACCAAGTCATGAGAGGACAAATCCGCTCTGGCACCCTCTTACTGGCCCAGACGCCTATCAGAATATGCTCAACCAATTCTCCAACTCACCTGATACAGAGAACATAACACTCGAGCTGACAAATGCAAGTTTGACAAGCTCAACTCCCGTGATTAGTGGTTATAAAAATATGTGAGCTGACTTGCTCGCAGAACCTGGAATACATCGACTCTGACATGACTCTGCCTGTCTCTGAATATCCCACAACCACAATAGACGGCCAAGCAGAACCTGCCACAATCTATCCAGCATATTTCACGCTTAAGCAAGCTGCTCACGTGCGACTACCGCCCGCCTCAGACACTCCATACCCGCCACCCTGCAAACCAACACAGCAAGCCAACGACGCCCTGAAACGCCTGCACCTCCATCTCCGCGAATTCGAACGTGTCCTGCCACCAGGCTTCACTCTGTGTCCAGTAGCAACGGCTTCAACACCACAGACCCCTCCGAGCTCCATAACACCAAGCACTCCACGTCCAAAGCCTACCACAACAGTGCTAACACCGTGCACTCTACCGACCACCCCCCTACCTACCCACCTCACGCCAAGCACATCTCTCCCAACACCACCAACACAACGCACCTCTCCCCTCCACCCCTCGTCTCCGCCACTGCCATCACAAGCCACGACTCAGCTCCAGCTCCAACATCAGCATCCACACCCACATCCACATCCGCATCCATCAATAAAACCCGCCCAAAGAACCTCACCCCCAACCGCGCAACACACACTCACATCCCCATCCCCACCCAACCAACACCAGCCGCACAATCCACCTCCCAAAACCTCCAACTCCGATCCAGCATTACCATTCCCACCTCAGCCACGATCTCCCCCCAGCAACCCCGGCCCCAGACCAAGCTCCAAGCAGCGACCGCGACCGCGACCGCGACCAGACGCTACATTCGGCGAAGCCCCATACATCTCGCCCACCAACAGCATCTACGGCGGAAGCACGCAGACATAAGAAGGGAGATTGGCGGAGCGTAACGAGTCATCAAATGGTTCTGCTGTGCTGTGCTGTGGTATAGCTTTGGCACCGGAATGGGCATTGGGTATTGGGTATTGGGTATTGGAAATTGGAAAATTTGATTAGGTTTACGTACCACCTGGAAGATATGGCTGAGAAAGTTGGAGTTAGTTGGAGTTGAAAGTGCTGAGGTAAAGAGAGGCGTTGGTGGATGGGTACGACTGAATTTCAAATACATGTTTCTGTGCCTTGTTGAGGAGGAAGCGGAAGCTTGTATCGAATAACCCGACGTCTACTACAATGCGGAATTGTCTATACCGTCCTACTGTGCCAATTTCCCAAACGTCATCTATGTCATAGGACTACTTCTCATCTCTCACACCTCATCTGCTCGCACCCAAGCCTCGTATCTGGCTCCACGACCCCACCTTCCCTCCCGTCATCGCCAACAAGCACTCCTCTGAAAAACCCCCTGACAGCATTACTCAACCAAACCGTCTCACCATCCTTCAGCTCTCTCTTCTCCACCGTCCCCTGTCTACACAGCCCCTTCTCAATCGCCAGCCGTCTCGTAACGCCCAGATTCGGACCACAAATAGCTGCCGGCGTGACCCATTTTCCACTCCGGTTGAAGTAGATTGTGCATGCTGACGTTTCGATCATCTCATTGTACGGGTTGTATAAGAGGACCTCTTGGGCTGTCGGAGGTGTTGTTGGCTGGAGCCGAACGCGCTCACGGGCGGCGGTGTACATGCATCTGTGGAGAGTTTTATGGGTCGTTAGAGTTGAGGGGCGGGTTGGTTGGGTGTCGAGGAGGACTTTGCAGGGTGGGTTGTCCGTGTCGCGGGGCTCGTCGAAGGACCTGGGCATGAATGGCTTGATGAGAAGGCTAGTGCGGCTGATCCGCTGATTGAGGCTTATGATTGTTGAGTCTACTGTGATCTTGCCGGTGCGTGCGATTAGAATGCGGACCTTGCGGGACTCGAGCGTGGATGTGGGAAGTGGAGGAAGGTCGGCCATGTACTTCTCCACTTCTTGCTTCAAGATCGAAAGAGCAGCATCGTCATGTTTGAGGCAGTCGAGAGTCCCCCAGCCAAGTGCCTCTGCAGCAGCAGCAAGTCGATCGCGATGCAAATGGAGTAGACCGAGGTCGGGCTTGTCTTCTCGGAGGTCTACTTTCGAGTCTGCGGATGACCTTCCTTGGATCGCATCGCTGAGAACAACCTCCGGTAACTGAGGCTCATGTTCGGATGAGAATGGTCTTGTCGTGGCTCGTCTAAGTGACGGATTGTTGTATCTGATCCACAGTAACGCAGTCTGGATCCGGAAGTCTGGGTCTCTGGCTACAGAGGTAATAACCGTACATGGCTGGTGTAGGTGGCAGCTGTCTTCGTGGTGAGCGCACCATGATGGGACCGAGTTTTGACGGGAAAAAGAGGTGGAACGAATGCGGAATGGACACGATGTAGGTCTGGAAGATGTTTCATGGTGACTGTACTTAGGGATGATTGTCGTTGACATGACGAACTGCTAAAAGACTAAAAGAACATTGACGTATCGACTTACGCTTGGTTCGATGCATGTTGGTCATTTGACGTGGTTGCCATGGGTGCGCTGCCCAGACGAATTCACAACGCTGACAAGGAAGGCGAGATCAAGGACAGCAGTCTCAACAAGGAAGGTGCGTCCGAATCGTGTAGGAAAACTAGCTCAACTCAAGGTGTAGGTCATATCCCGAGATCTCAGTTGTAGCGTCGTCCCAGCACATGAGATATCATTCATGGATGAGAGCCTACCACGATAGCTTCTATACACGTGAGCAGACCGCTCCTCGTTACGGGCAAAAATTGTGATGAAAACTGGTGGATACCAAAAGTGGAAAATCATTGGTCCGGATTACGTACCCCTTTATGCTTCTCCTCTTCTTTCAGGCCTACCGACGAAATATCAGCTGGCCGGAGGTCATATATTTAATCAAGGCATTGGTGTGCTCCTGAAAGACGAAACAAGTTATCCAGGGAACGTATGAGGTGTCATGAGATGAGCTCGTACTCCATATCCTTCTGCGTTTCATGGTCAATTTTCCTAGGTACCAAGGTGCCGTCTACACCGAAACGATTAGCGATGTGACATCCCACCCCACGCGAACTTGCTGGAAGATGAAGCAGCCTATCCATCATGCTAGCACTAATAATGAAGCCCACACATCAGACTCGAGCCACCTCAAGCTTTATCTAGACTCTCAAGTCCTACACCTTTCTCCCGCCCGGTCGACCCTTGCGCGAGTCTAGTATAATCACCAGGCCCCTTACTCCCATCCGGCACCCAAAACAGCCTGTCAATTCTGCTAAATGTTAAGAGTGCCAAGATCATGATCTCAAGCACAAAGTTGAAGCAGTAGAACGCTGCTTTGGAGTGATACCAGGCGGGGTCACTTCTAAGTCGCGGTGACGTGTACGCCGTGCCGACTTTGAATCCAATGCCTATGATTGAGAGCAGTGATGCGACTGTGACAATGATCTCCTTCATAGCAGTGCCAGTGTCTCTGCGTCCGAGGGATTCACGCGCCACGGACTTAGGTAGGACGTGCGCGGCGGCAACGTGGAAGATTGGTAGCGTGGTGAAGACGAAGCGGTACGTCGTTGCTGCGAGCTGAATATCTCTGCATGCTTTGAGTGTTCGGGTATTGCGAGTATAGAACGATAGAACAGCAGCTGTGATGATCATGACCAGTACGCCGCCTGTAAGAGCGTAGAGTGCCTTACACGGTGTACGTAGGGCCTTGCTCCAGCCCAAGTGGGGTTGTTCAGCTCGGAGGATGCGTTGAGCCAACAGGAGATTAAGGATGAAGATGACGAGGATGCCGGCGTTGGTGAAGATGTTTGATGCGATCATGAGTCGGAGATTGTCAGTGTGCTCGGCCCAGATTATGCGTAGTATCATGGTCAGGACGCGGGCCATGCTGAAGCCGAAAAGAAGGAGCGAGAGGCGAAACGTGATGTGGTATTTGCGAATGTTCAGTTGATAGATGGTCATGTTTGTTAAAGCGAAGCCAAGGTAGACGGCTAGGAAGACCGGGCAGACGGGTACGTCTAGGCTCCTAGTAGGGGTGCCGCCTATGACCGCGAAAGGAGATGCATAAGGTGGTCCTGCTTATTGCGACATACTGATGGTAGTATCCTGTTGCTGGCTCGAGAATCAGATTCACTGAAGCGGTCGGCTTGGCAAAGTAGAGACCTGACGATAGCAAACCATTCTGACCCTCTTATACGATAGCCGTTTATGTATTCTTGAAGAGAACCACGGCGTAGGGATTGCACGATGGACCTTCTCGGACCCTATCTGCAAGACCAGGACTCAAAAGCAGGGACTGCCATTTGTTGACAAGAAGCATTCGTCAGTTTCGAGGTAGCTAAGGTGGTCAATGTGTACAAGAGCAATTGTGATTGGTCGCCGCGCATCACTAGCGTGCGCTCGGCGGACTAAAAGCTGTCCGTGGACCAAATTCCTTCGTCGAAGCCGAGGACTCAGCAACAATATGGTACAATATGGTGCTGAAGGTAGACATTAGGACAGACTCTTCGTCCTTCTCGCATGCGCGGCCAGAAGCATGGCCTACTTGGACCGAGCTGAGTTGTCGCACGTACATCGCCAGTCACCGCCTGACTCCGCTAGTGGACGATGTCTGCTATGACGCGGCCCACGCAGCTCCGCAAGGGAACGAGAAGCTGCGCAGAATGTAAGTATTCTATGCCTTGATAAGTATCTGACCCACGCAGTCATGTTTGACATATCCCACAGGCCGGCGTCGCAAAGTACGCTGCACCTGGACTTCAGAAGAGGCTAAAGCCTGTCGGAGGTGTGAAGAACGTGGCTCAACGTGCGTACCGCAGATCTATAACAAACAGACAGATAGCACAAGTAGATTGAGCTCGAAAACTCGAATACTCCGTCTAGAGTCAAAAGTAAATCAGCTTAGCAGTGTTGTCCTCGATTTACAGGCGAAGCTGGGATGTGGACCAACGCGTTCTCAATTTTCGCCCGGCACACAGAACGATGCAACCCTCGACATGCAAGACGAGGAGGACGATAATGGTGAAGAGAGTTCGAGCACTTCCGAGGTCGTCGCTGAAGATCGTCCATCCCACCTCTGCTCGTTGTTCCAGAATGACATGCTCAGCATAGATACCCAAGCAACTGTGAGGGATTTGAACGAGCGTCCTTCTAAGACAGCCGTTGCGTCCTTGGATGCTGCGAGGATAATGCTGCACCGATTGATGCCACCTAAAGAAGATATTTACGCAGTCTCGGCTCATGTCTCAAGGTGGCATCGCGTCCTCCACGAAGTGTTACCGCTAACCACATTACCGAAGTCTCGGCAGGATCTCTTATCTAGCTATGAGACCGTAACTCAGCCAAACGCCGACACCATGGCCTTGGCCGCATGGCTGCTTGGGGTGGCAACAATCTCTCAGCAAATGCCGCAGGAGGCGCACAGTCCTGACGGTGTCGCTAGAAGCTTCCAGAAAAGGTTTAACTTCGCCCGAGTGGTGTGTGAGGTCGCCGAAGGCATATTATGTCCCACGATAGTCTGATCGGGACTGTCGAGGGTATAGAAGTCGCTTTGCTATATCTGCGGGCGTAAGTCCAGACGCGGAATCATTCTTTGAAGCAATTCGACTAACAATATCACCAGACAGCTCGGTTGGGGCCATATGCATAAGGTATGGCTGAACTTACGTCGAGTGATAGCCATCGGGGAGCTTATCGGCCTTCCTCGCGCCGCAAGGATGATCCAAATGCAAAACAACCTGAATCCATCCCCAGGGCAAGTGCTTCACGTCAAAGCTTCATTGTGGACTTCTCTATGCTCGATTGACCGAATTGCAGGCGTCCTGGGTAACTTTCCGTGTGCGGCAACACGCAACCCCTCGGCAGCGGACCAGCCATTGGTCATTGACGGAGCTGTACAGCCGCGAGTGTACATGCTCAGACTGAGCAATATTGCGACTCAGGTTCAGGACCTGGACGACCTTAGCATGGATTACGTTTCGGAGGCAGAAGTCTACCGATCAGTACTCCACATCGATAACGAGCTTAGGCTACTTGCAAATGAAACTCCCCGGCAGTGGTGGGTCGCGCTGCCGAGTGACGCGGAACCTGCTCATCTGCTTCAGCTTGTCCACTACGTCTTAGCTGTGCGAACACATCTAGTCTTTATGATGCGTCGGGATGTGCAAGGCCTATATTCGCACAGTCAGCAAGCTGGCCTAGAAGCATGTTGCGAGGTCCTCCAACGGTGGCAGATTATGCGTCGTTCACTGCCGTTGGGTTTCTTCTTGTGTCGGATGATCGACCTCCAAGCATTTACAGCAGCTGTAGTTGCACTGCTTGCCTCTGAGAATGCACGGATCACTCATAGGCCGCTTGTTGCAGGCAACGGTGTTGGATTGAGTGAGTGCGTGGCACAGACCGTTGAGCTGTTGCACGAGAAGGCCAGAGATCCTGTGGGATCCGATGTTGCTCGCCAAGCATTGCAAGCAATCCAGTCTCTGGCCGCAATGCTTCAAGGTCAAGGTAACGCTTCGGAGGGCGGGTATCTGAAGCTGACGGTGCCACGGCTGGGTAAGATTCATGTTCGACGGAATCATGATATCAACCAGAAGGGTTTGGGAATGGCCGAGGGCATTCCTCGGCAAGCCCAGCAATGGCCATCTGCTTCGAGAGTTGCCACACAGGCCGAACCTCCGATGGACGCCGCTGCTGCGGTGGATAGCACTCAGATGCAAGACTTGTGGAGCCAGGGTCCTTTCTCTTGGTTTATCGAAGACGATTGTGGAGCGATGTTCGAAGACATATCGCCGGACCTTGACTTTCTACTGTCGACCAGATAACAAGCAGACCACCAGAAAGCTGGCAATTGTGGGTCGAGGACCACGGTTGCACATATGCGCCAATGACGGTATATGAATCCATGCAGGTCCTCGCATCTCTCACTCCAGTGCGGACGTTGTAAGAAACAGCCAATACTTTGGCAACGACCAATTCGGAATTCATGCGTGGTAGGTTCCATATACGGCGCTAGTTACGCTTGTCACCCTCGGCAAGCTTACAGCGCTACTCTAACTCTGCCCATTCCTTTACGCGCCGCTCGGTGGCCGCATGTCCCTCATCGTGACAAGTCTCGAGATGTTTGACAAGAATCTCTGGCATCGTGACTTTCTGCTCGAGGCACATGTGGTGTAAAATGTCCATATATTGTTCTAGCTTCTCCTGTTGTTCTGGAGGCGAAGCCGTCAGTGCATTGGCGAGGTATGCTATGCCGTTGTGAGACTTTGCTATATACCACACGATCGTATGTGTTATATCGTTCTGGCGATGAAGCAATTCCGCTAGGTCGAGTGCTGTCTTGCCTTGCTCATTCCGGTGGTTCCAATTCACACCAGCATAGAGGACATCTTGCACAATGTCGCAGTGGCCACCCATTACTGCTGCGAAGAGCAGTGATTGCCCGGCTGTATATTTGATATTGCCAACCGCTTGGCGCAATGCTGCGGACCCTAGAATGACAAATAGGTGGTAGTTGCCTTGCTGTGCGCAGATAAAGAAAGGGTCGTGACCGTCTGAATACATCTGAAGAGGATCAGCACCGTGATGGAGTAACAGCTTGACGAGTTCCCTGTCTGTTTCACGATCAGTGTGGCTGACTGCGAACCCTAGGGCTGACCACCCCTGAGTTGTTGTGGCATTTATGACCTGGCTTAGGGCTGGCTGGCTGCTGGCCAAGGCTTGCACACAAGCCAATCTCCGAAGTTTACTAGCAGCATGAAGGGGCAGGTATCCATCAACGCATCTGGCAATGGTTGCGTCTGCGCCACGAGATAGCAGGATCCGGACGATTTCGTCGTGTTCTCCTTCAACAGCGTAATGTAACGCAGTACCGCCGCGTTCTGTCGCCACATTCACATTGGCACCTCTCTCGATAAGGTACTCCACAACGTTGACCTGACCATGAGATGATGCAACATGTAGTGGTGCAGAACCAGATGGTGCAACCTGATCCAGTTCTGCTCCCTTTTCAAGCAGTGCATCGATCAGTTCGATTGAGCCACGCCAGCATGCAGCGCAAAGTCCTTCTGATAAGGCGCAAGAAACAGTCCTGTCCAAGGGTTGGAATTGCTGTATGACGTCCAACAGTCCTACGGCAGCAGCGAAAGCGAGGCGATCGCCCCAGTTCCATAACGGTGGTGAATCCGCTCCAATTCTGGCATCCTCACAGCGTTTTCGCACAAGCCAATGCCAAGTCGAGAATCTGTCGAAGTGTTGACCAAGGAAGGCTTTGAGCAATGCGGCCACTTCTGTTCTTTCCTCCCCAGTACAATCTCGCACGTGACGATGGAAGTGCGTTGCAACATACGCCAACAAAGGATGATTCGGGACCGTCAAAGGTGTGCTTTCACAAACGGTGTGTGCAGACGGCCAAACATTGTTGTACATCAAGTATCGTATGCATAGTAAGCCTACCGAATGACACCTATGACTCGTGGTGTGCGGCGATGAGGACTGCAACTTTGGCACTGTACAAGTCTCTTGAACCAGTAATCGCTTGAATGAGTGATGCGCTAGACGCACCTTCCATGATTTGAGGTCGTCCGGATGGTCACCAACTTCAAATGTAATAAAGCTGCCACACAATTCTTGAATCTCCCCATAAATGGCTTCATCGCCGAGGTCCTCAGGCAGGTCATCGTCCGGAAACTCGTCGATTTCCTCTTCGATCAGTATGGCCTCGAGAAGCTCCTGGACAGTTAAGGGACGTAGAGCATTTGCGACCCAATGAAGCATACGCCATGCTCTTCGCTGCTCGCCAAGAGAAAGCTGCTTAATGCGATCAAGGTCAGCTTGGTAGATATCATCGAAGTGGTCCGGGCATTGGTCTAGCATTTTTCGCAATTTCTTCCCTGAATATGTGGACTTGAGGCAGCTAATCTCACGTTGCATGATCCTTACGGACATGTGGAGCACGGCTCTGTCAGCGGTCAGATGTGCTAGTTCGATCTTCAAGCCGTATTCCTTCCCTGGTAGTTGCTCCTTGACCATGTCGAAAGCCAACTCAAAGAATTCCTCCCTAATGTCGACTGCAGTAATAGCATGTTGCCAAGCCGAGATTGCGTAGGGAAGGCCTTCAGAGATTCGTGACGGACTAAGTTGTGATCGGATCTCAGCATCAGGCCGACTGAAACAGACAAAGCGACAATCTTGCCCTTCCAGCGTGGTTTTGAGGGCCCACGCGAAGTCGCGAATGCTTGCGTGCTGCAGAGCCTGGTGTGAACTCGGTCGGAAAGACTTAGCTCGCTTTCTTTGTTGTTCTTGGTAAACATCTAGACCATCAAGGAACAGCGTTATACCAGATGATGTAGTCAATGACAGCAGGCTTTCCAAAGCCTTCCATACTTCTTGCGGTAGCGCACGGGAAGATTTGGAACACAACCAGATCGGTTTGATGTAATCGTAGTTCTCGATACGCTTCTCCAGTAATTGCCTGACCCAGGACCGAGGGATCTCATCCAGAGCGGCGTTCTCGAAGTCTCCGCCAGAGTTCCAGAACACAGCGGCCGCCTCGATGTCGTTAGATTCAAAACAGTCGAACATTGTGGCAGCCATAAAGGTCTTTCCGCAGCCAGCAGGGCCATGGATCCACAAGAACCTCGAAGGCCAATTCATGGCAGTTTTAGACGACCATGCTAGGTATGTTTGGTTATTGAACATCCAAGTTGGGCACCTCCCCTCTAAGCAGGCATCAATCCAACTGTCTCTGGGCATGCCATCGAGCCACGCTAGGATTGCATCTCTTTCACGTTTTCCTTCTGTTACACCGTTGTCATTCATAAGGGTTGCCAAAACCTGCGACGTGCTCGTCGTGCTCTCTTCTATCCTGCCCGTCCTCGCCACAACGATTGAATTCATCAAGGCAGACAGCGTATCTACGTATCCATCCAGCCTCTTCAACGCTCGATTGATCTTCCCTTCGTAGACCAGTACGCTCTTGATAGCGCAATTGAATTTCTGTAGTTTCGATAGTACATTTTGAGGACTGAGGATGGTGACGTAGCCCTCGAGTCGTTCAAGCTCAACCTTGACGGCCTTGAGCACTCTCAACAAGTTGACCTCTATGCCGGCATCAACACGATGGAGAAGTATCTCATGGTGGATCAGTTGTAGCGACTTTTCGAGAAGCGGTAGACGGTGATCGATACACCTGAGGGATGCCGGCGCGTTCTCTGCTTGATCGAGAAATTCACAAGTCCTTGCCACAATCTTGACTGTTATATCGAGAAACGTGACGATGCTCGACGCAAGGCCAACCTCCATGCTGTGGGTCTAGCATAAAGTTCATGCGCAGCTCTGCGAGCTCAATTCAAGCATATAACGTGTCGAGGAAGCTCATCGCGCCAGCCAGGCCGCAGGCTCAGCGATAGGCTGATGAGCGGTGCTTGTGGCTAGCAGGAGGTCATGCATATTTGTGGATTCGTGGAGAATTTGAGCTACCAGGAATGGCCCTTGTGCATGTGGCGCCGTGGACGGGTTGACTTCCTCCATCGGTTCTGGGCGCTCCCTGGTCACCGTCCGCAGCGGCGTAGGACAAGCCGCAGTCGTATCAAATAGCCAGCATGGTAGGCAACTGGGCGGCTAGCGATGACCAATGGTAGGACGACGCGCTACTGCGTTGCCGCCGCATACCCCTGCCTGAACCTGTTCGTGGACGGCTTGGCAGACAGTCAAAGCATGGCTGCAGTGCATAGTAGCGGTACGCTTCTCACGAGTGATCCCAAGGCTGTAGGTGCATTTGTGACTTGTGTGATACACGAGCGCGAAAACCAATAAAGCTCACATGTCTGTAAAGAGTCACTGTGTGATCCTGGAAGGTTTGCCCGTGTCCCTGGGGCTCAATGCCGCCCACGCTTTCCCGCTTACCGTACACTCTTAGGTATCTTGGTGGAAAATGTTTCCCAGCTACCAGACCGGCTCGCTGAATTGCTGAAGTATAGCTGCTGGTAGCTCTCGAAGCAGCCGTTACTGGCCCAGCTTGACCAGGTAATGCGGATCTAGTGTAAACCCAGCGGACTGCTGCTTTCTAGCACTGTCGAAAATGAGGTAAGACCAGCTATATGAATGCCTACAGACCCATTAGTAAGCTCTCTAGAGTCAGATAATAGTAGATGATTCTCACTTGGAGGCTTTGGGAAGGTCAGTGCGCTGAGTGAAGGTCGCCATTTTTGGACCTGGTCCTCTTTTCGGGCGGCCACTGCCGGCGCCAAATCATCCGATGACTCGGGGAATCGGGGTTTAAAGCTTGAAGGCAGGAGACCTAGTTTGCAAAATGGGTTTGAATATACCTACTACCAAATGGCCTACAACTACAGGGCTCGATAGTAAAGAACAATAAGCTGTAGAAAAGTAGGCCTGGGATTTACTGTTATTTAAAAGCTATAGATATGACGTCGCTCGTAGGGAGGTATTAGCTTAAGACGGGACGATAATTAAGGGGGTTCTAGGTACCACCTACCTAGAGCTATAAGAGAATTACTTATTGAGACGGTTATTCAAGCGACTCGCTTTTCTACAGCTTATTGTTGTTTACTATAGACCCCTATAGCTTTGCGGCGATCTTAATAACTATTACCTTAATAACAGGAGTGATGTTATTAATACAGATACCATCTCGATCGTTAACTGATTAATGCCTTTCTACCTAAGCGGTCCTGGTCCTAAAGTTGGGCTGCTTTTGGTCTAGAAGAGCGGCAGGATCGAGGCTTAGGAGGTAGTAGTAGGCGAGGGACTTGCACCTTTGGTAACAAGAAATTGATATTTGGAACTAAGAGCAAAGACGCCGAAGGCTACGACCACAACGCGCTTCGAGATCGCCCTCTAATTGCGCCTCTGGTGTTCCTTGTTCCTTGCTCCTGGACAACAGGCAAATTCATGCGTCCCATGCAAAGTATCAACTGAAACCCCCATGACTTCTACTTCTTTGGCCCAAACAACGGCTTTCCGATGTTGTTACCTCTCAACTTGATACCCAATGTTTTTTCCAGACCCATCAGGACCTTCTGCTCAGGCTTCGCTGTACCATTCTCGTAGGTTGCCAGGATCGACGGATTCAAGCTAATTTTGTTTGCCAGCTCTTTCTGTGTTTGTGGAGGGTTCATGTTCATCCGTCCGTCTTTGATCGCGTTCCCCACCTCCAAACCAACAGTCTTCACCGGTACCGGGCCGTCTGCTCGATCGACTTTCGTGAGATGCTGACCTTCGCCTTGACCGGCCTGAGAATTGTCAGTAAGAACTCATGCTAGAAGGACATTGGATCAACGTACTGAGTTGGCAGTACCAAATTTCTTCTCCGTTCCGATAATGGCACCCGACCGCTGTGCTGCATTGAGAGCCGACTTGCCCTTGACGACCCTCTCCCTGTCGGTGACAGTACCACCACCAGCTCGAACTTTGCTGCCAATGCGAGTAACGCTGTTCCAGTCTTCAGACATCTTGTAGTTTGTTTTGTGATATTCCGAAAGTGGCGGTAAGGTAAGATGAGTACGGGACTACGCTTGTCGATTGAAGTGAACGCAACGCTTGGTCAAGAAGCTCGTGTTATCGAAGAATAGCGCTAGGAGGGGGATTCTTGCTGAGTAGTTATACTAGTAGAGTGCAAGTGAGGCTGGCAAGCGTTTGTGATCGTTATGATGAAAGGCTGAGTGAAGGACGGGCGAAGTGAGGGTGCGATTCCCCGACATTTTCTGGAAGGTGCTGTGACGCATCGGCCAGTCACGGCGGTGGCGAGAAGAGAGACCCACCCTGACTGAGTCATTAATGCCTAGCTCGCTTACCTTCAGGCATCACTGGCACCTCAACCACAGGGTCTCCTCCCGGACAAACAAAGTGGCCGCTGCTGTACGCTTACTGCTCACCGAGGGTGTCGATACGATTCGTATACTACTACCTGGAACAGGAAGACGAGATTGAGCTTACTGGTATTTGTTGGAACGCTGGCTATGTTACGAGTGTCTCAACTAGGGCGCTCTATGTGCTGCCTCCTTGAGTGCCGGAATAGCTGTACGAGACAGCCTTCAACTCCAAGTACTCTCTCGGAACAGCCCAGTTAAGAAACTTCCACCCGTCTTCTTCTGCTGCTTCTTCACTACTCCCGCCCGGGCGCTCATCTTTTCCTCCTTCAAATTTTGCCTGCCTTGGTAATTGATAGCATTACGGCTAGTGTTCGCTCCCTTCCTGATAAATTCTTTCTCTTTGGCGGCGCCACCACGTTCGGTCTTGCTGGTCACCACACCTGTTGCTGAGACGTTGTCCCGACCTGAAATCGAGCCGAGACTCGAGTTTGTGGTGGCTCGTCGAAGCAGGCTAGGCACATGGTTCAGGCCATTGGCAGACTTACCCGTCAAGAACGCCATCTTAGAAGAGGCATTGGATCCAGCTGCTGAAGATGAAGACTGTTCTCGAAGCATGCTCAATCTATCCACGACATTGACCGACTTTGTGCGCCGTTCAGTAAACGGTGCTCTATCCCCTCTCTGGCTCGGCAATTCGGGCTTCTTGAATATCGTGTCTTGTGAGTCCATGCCCCTATCCTCGTCGTCAACCACGAAGTCGCCGAGATCTTCATTTTCGTCCTCCATGGCCTCCTCGTCGGCTTCAGCTTGTGCAATATGTCGATCGAGGTTGATGTAGGCTTCGGGCTCATCTTCCGAATCGGACAAGCCAAGATCGATAACCCCTGCTTGTGAGTCCGGCTCTTCGATGAGGAAGGACACCGATTCGCGTATTTCAGCAAGTGTTCCTGGTCGTCGGCTAGCTGCAACCTTGCTGGCGCGACGGCTGTACTGAATGGTGTTCAATTGGGAGTCGCGGACTGGTTTTAGGGCTGTCGGTTGAGAGGGCTGTGAGTCTGCGGCTTCAGCTACTCGGTCAGATGGCATTTGCTGCGACTGAGATTGAGACTCGACATCAAGTGGCGTTTCTGGCTGGTCAAAGTCGTTGTCGTTATCATCCTCGTCTTCACGATCTTCGATGCTCTTCAGAAATGCTTGCTTTCTCTTATCATCCGCAATTTTGCCCACAGCTTCATCCTTCAACAGCTCCCGTCGCATCCTTGCAAACTCTCTTTGTTTTGCTTGTCTTCTGCGAGCAACAGCATCCTCTTCGTCTGATAGGTCAAGATCATCACCAGCACCCCTCTTACGGCGAAGGGCACCAGTCGTGATGTCCTTCAACAGCTTAGAGACAGCCTGCTCATCAGATTGGCGCTCTCGATCGGCATACAGTTTCGCTAACTTAGCTTCATCGCCTCTGCCAATTTGTGTATCCTCGTCAATCATCTGTCGGTCATCTTCGTTCTCTTCTTCACCGCTGTCCTCGTCACTGGCGCCGCCAAGACCAGCATACTCGTCGTCAGACTCTTCAGCTGCCTCCTCGAATACTTGGCGAGCCTCAGACTTTTTCTTGTTGAAGTCGTCAGCTTTCTTTTGCTTTGCAGCTTTGTTCATGAGCAGAAATGCAGACCTTGATGCGGTCGTGTCCGGCTCATCTTCGTCGCTTGTTTGCCGACCACGTTGCAGGCGGCCTCGTCTCTGAACAACCGGACTCTCATAGCCTATGGGTAGAATTGTCGTCTCTTCTGTCGAGTGAGGTCCCTTGCTTGGCGTTGCGGCAAAGCGATTTCCGGTAAAAGGACTGAAGCTGTGCTCAGGATCCTGGGTCAACTCAAATGTTGCCTGCTGAAATTGTCTTGCAGGGGACTCAGGTACTTGCTGGCTTTGTGAGATGCCCAGATTGAGGTCAAGAGGTTGCGTCTGTGACCCTGCAATGCTCTCACTGACCATATCGACCGAGTCCAGCCGATTCAGACGAGGCATAATGCCAATCTGTGGGGAAGGTAGGTCGCGCAAGATGTCCATGCTGTCTTGTTCCTGAGTGGCATTGTCTTGTGTCTGTGAATCTGCCATAGTAGCCGCAAAAGCTTGTGTCAAACCAATCGGCAAATCATCGGAATGCTGGAGCCCTGGTATGACTTTGCGCGCTGACCGAACAATCGACTGAGGTGATGCCCTGACAACAGGTAATTCTGGAGATTTAACGGCCGCCTGCGAGCCGTCATCGTCATCTTCATCATCAACGACCACACGGGTACGACGTGCTACTTGACTCGGTATCGGTGTTGCGGTCACAGATAGCTCGACTGCTTCTTGATTACCACGGTCAGCAATGACTTCGTCGCTAGACTCTGCCTCTTCTGCAGACTCTTCTGCAGCGGCGTCGATGAGCTCATTACCAGCTTCCTCGTCATCACCGCCAGTCTCATCTTCGTTCTCGCCTTCAGAACCAACGTTTTCATTGTCAGAACCCGAATGGCCCTCTTCCTCTTGATTGCCTTCTTCGTAATCTTCGTCGTCTTCGTCGCTGTCTTCCTCGTCAAGAGCATCTTTGGTATAGGTACCGTCCTTCTTGGAAAGCACTTTCTCGCGCTTGCGGATCGCCTCATCCTCCAACCGAGCACGCTCTACTAAGTCTTCGAGTTCTTCCTGATCCTGTTCGCGCTCCTCTGCTGTTTGAATGTTGACACCAGCTGCTTTGAGCTTCTCAATCTTGGCTTGTCTTTCCTCTTGTGCTTGCTTTCGTGCTGCTCTCAACAATGACGGGCCCATATCTGCTGTTGACATTGACGACTTCTTGTCTTTGTCATTTTTAATGTGTGCCAGGGAGCGCAAGGCTAGGTGAGAAGATGTTTCTTTTGCCTTTCTCTTCGGCAGATTCTCGAAAGCAACGTATTTGCGCTTCGAGCCTTTGGCAAAGACCACTTCGATGTCCGAGCCTGAGTCGGAGTCAGTTTGCTTCGGGACAGCAAGCATTGAAGCCACTCTGGCCGGAAAAGTAGTACTGTCGATGTCTACAACTCCCTGCTCAGTACTTGCTATCGGCTTAGTCTCTTCAGCCCTTCGGTTTGCCATGATCTCCAAGAAATCTAGTCCATCATCCATGTCATCATCTGTGGCCCTCGGTACGCCGTTTGGAGTAACACCGGCGGAGACTGCTGCTGCCTTGTCATGCTCAGGCTCAAGCATAGGACTCGTTGGCGGAGTGCTGTTCAGCTTTGTTCTTTCAGCGTCGGAAGACGGCGCCGAGCTTGAAGATGCTGGTCTCCCGGCGGATGGTACCCGAAGTAGCTCTGGAGCAGTAGATAGACCCTGGCCAAACTTGGCGAAGAAGCTCTCTTTAGTGAACTTCTTCTTCGTTCTTGTTTGATGAGCCAATTGCATGTTTCGATTCATTCTTTGCGTTTCGCAGTTCATTTCCTCCAGCGCCTTTTTGCTCGCTTTACGAGTCGGACGCGCATCTTTGGTGAGTCGCTTTGCTGATGCGCCTTCTGACTGATCGCTATCCTCTTCAGAATCGTCGGCAGGGCTTGATCCACGCTGAGCACGTCGTTTTGGGCCTGTTGCCAAGGGCCCTTGCGTTTGCCGCGCTGCCTTCTTGGCTCTTTCGGCTTCTTCGCGGGCGAGTCTTTCCTTTCGAGCCTTTTCTACCAGAAGAGTGAATTTTGATTTTCCGGTCGATGCTGTGTCTTCTTGCTCTTTTGGGGGGTCTGCCTGCGCTTGTTCTGATAGACTGACGGATCGTGTCGGGGTCCCTGGCTTTGGTGTTGATGCAGACTGATTCGGGCGGGGCAAGGCCACGATGCCCCCATCATCATTCGAAGCACGCTTCCTCTTTAGCAGGAATCTCCGCTTGGGCTGGAAGGTTGCTGGTTCGTCTTCGTCCTGCTCGCTCGCTGAGGCATGACCGTCGGACGGGACGGCGCCACCAGCTTCAGACACCTGTATCGTTCTGCCTCGAGGCTTACCTGATGCCGATGATGTGCCATTCCTTGGTGACTCAGCTAAACGAGCTGCCAGTCTGCCGGCTCCTACTAAGACATCATCGTCGGAGCTCTCATTCAACCCGTCGATGTGTTGCTGCCCTCGGACGGGCTTTGGAGCAGTCTGCTTCGGCTGAGCGATCACATCAGAGTCCGAGTCGCTTAGTTCATCGAGCAGAGCTTGCACGCTTCGTTTCGCAGGAAGTGCTGGTTGGGAGGAGCTCGGTGATGATGCTCGTGAGCTGGCGGAGACGGGTGAGCTCGCCATTATCTGTGCCCCTGGGTATTCAATGTATGTAAATATTCATAACGTTGTAGCCAGTGAAAGGAAGCGGTAACGAGGACGAATAAGTCAGCTAGGTAGTTCAAGAAATGCGAGGGTTGGTGGCACGCGTCACGCGTTGCATTCTCGTCGCGTCGCGTCATACTCGTTCAATGCCAAGGCAAGTCCCCACAGCTGGTTACCTCAACAGTCCGAGAGTCCTTATGGTCTAGTACCTCGAATAATACTCTCAATTGCTTCTCATCTTCGCCTTCCAGCCAGATGGTGGCGAGCGTCCGAGTCCTCGGGAACTTGGAACGCTGTTCGACAGGATCTGCGTAATTATTGATCACTGTTGGGTTAGTGCGTCGGCGCCTTCCTTTGTTACTCGAAATGCCAGGACTGTGGCTTCTTATCTGACGGTGTCGAACAGCCAGGGACGCTTATATCGAGTACCAAGACAGAGACCTTTATTCAGAAGTAGCATCCAGCGACGTGATAGTCGTTTGACATATTCACGAATGAGTCTGACAGGCTGCAAAGTCATCCGGCGCAAACCAGCAATCAACCTGTATGACGAAGCGTCCTCGACCGATGAATAGATTCATGGATAGTGGTGAACGAATGCCATTGACTCTTAGACAGAACTCTATGCTGACGTTGCAAGAGGCGTGTCTCCATGACATACCAAACAACAGCTATCCGATACTTACTGATCAAGTTACCAGTTCCGGCAATCTTGCCCTAACCCTTCAACTTCATTACCGGTTAGCACCGCCTACAGAGATTGCGAGAATCAATTGTGAGAATCAGTTGTGAGAATCAGTTGCGATGATCACTGCAGCAGTCGCAACGTTGACAACGCGGATGCTCTCCACCGCTCCCACGTTCAGCACAGCTGAGCCTCTGTCAGGAACTCCTCTTTCTAGCCCTGAACCCACCGCAAGTTCAGCTCCAAATCTCTACACCCTCGACGAGTGCTTCTATCAAGTCAACACTTCTGACGTTCAGAAAGCTGTTTACGGTATTATGGCAACCTCGCTTATTATAAACTTCGGGATCTCAGTCTGGTGGTCAAGGCTGTACTTCTACAAACGCAAGCATCGCGGGAGTGAGGAAGAAGAATATCCAGCCGAGAAAGATATGGACGAGATTTCTATGAACGACCTGGATATTTCCAGGAACCAGTCTGCACGCCCGCGACGAGTTGTCATCGATGCATCGAGAAATGCCGTGGCACCGGTAGAAGAGGGCTACGGCGGTAAGGCCGCGTCACGAAAGCTGGACAAGGCAGAAACAGAGCCATATGGTAATCGCCCAGGTGCCTCCCATGAGGGGCCAAGGGACAGGATGGGACCAAGAGCGCACGAGCGAGACGATGCCGGTGAAGATCCGTTGCACCCGCCGGGAGGAGCACGAGCTAGGATGAATGGAAGAGGGCTGGACAGGGATGCCGCTGATCAGCCCAAGCCAAATCCTCGTGCGGGAACGAGAGCTCAGCCGGATACCGGCGTACGTGGCAGAGATGATGTTGATGAGCAGCCCCCAAACTCGCGTGGAGGAGCAAAGGCTCAGGCAGACGTAGGGACGAATGACGGTGAAGCTGAGGTATACGAACCGTATCGACCTGGTGGTCGAGCAGCACGAACGGTCAGGGAGGTGTGATCCGGGCAGAATATGGACGGAATCTCGATTTTGCCAGACTAGGTTTCCATATCGAAGCACTTGGTGCAAGCGCTCACGCATCAACACCGGGCTGGTTACTTATACATGTTGACTGATTGCCACAGACGTATGCAATATCTTCAGAGTGCTCTTTGTGCCAACCGTATCATAATGGGAAGCCGCGAAATTTTGCAAATCCTTTCCATCTTTGACCTTGTTGAGGGCATGTCTATCCAACGGTTATAAGAAGTTCTGACTGATATCTCGTGTAGACACAGAGGCTATGGGCACTGACAGGATGCAATTCCTACCGTTTGACTCAGCTGACGCCTTTTAATGAAGAGGACGCTTCCGTCCTCATCTGGCTGGTATCTGTCAATGACTCGGTAAAGCTCGGAGCATTTGGTTGCCAGTCGCTTGCAGGCTAGGTTAAGCGGAAAGTGTGGTCTCTCCTCGGCTTGTTACGGATTGTATCTACCCCTCGTTGCCCACGAAGATGCCTCGAGCCCTGCAATGAGCCATGCCGACAATGACTGACCATGTCGTCGACCGCCTAGCCAACATTGACTGGTTGCTGGTCTGACTACCTAGCAAACAGGGGCTACTGGTCTCAGGTATATAGCAGCCAGTCTTCTCTAACAATCTAGGGGACTTACAGATACGATACACAAGCACCCTACAGTCCATATTCTTAAGGTAAGTACGATATTGTACGTCTTCATCTCACTGCTGACGTGCAAGACCACCACACCACTCCCCGCCAGACATCCACTGAAACAGATCACAGACTCATTCAAAGGTGCCTCCAATATCAGTCACGAGGCGCACTCCTAACAACACCACCAAGTCTACTACAACCAATCCCAGACTCTTACTGCAACAATGCCACCACACCTCCACACCCGTATGGCGGTCGAAGTATACGGTCTGACTTCCTGGGGAATCGCCACGATCGTCGAGACCGTCGTCATAGTCTTTCTCCTCATTGGTCTCTGGTGGCAGAGGAGGCACTATAAATTTCCGCGGGAGAAGTACTGAGTACTGTCCGCAGAACTTGGCCAATACAGCGGCTGACTGGCAGCAGGCCTACCCCTAGACCTATCGCTAGACCTATCGCTGGACCTGTGGGATACGCATACGAACGGTATGCCATCTGCTGTTCATCGGCCACATGGTGGACGCAAGGCTAATTTGCATACAGATGAGCAGATACGATCAGTTACGGGATGATGGATCGGTAAGCAGCACATCCTTGCGTACAAGGGCGGCGGTGTCGGATACTTGGTGACAGCGATGATATGCGATGACGAGTGGTAATGGAAGGAGCACTGAGAGTGTCAGCAGAGAGCATACGATTCGTGAGCTAGGAGATGCGCTATTGCATGCCAGATGTATGAGCCATGAGCTTCACAACTTGAGGCGAATAGAGAATATCCACAATTCCACACCTGTGCTTTCTTCCACCGATCATTCCGCAAATACTGAAACATCATGCACCACTATGCATGCATGACTGGACGAACAACCCAATCTACTGTACTGAGCCTGGACGTGGTCTGAGAGCTGACTCTTTCTTTGCCGGACTGTGAATACGTTTTTCATGAGCACCACATGTCATGAGTTATGCCGCGCCGATTGCAAGCAGCGTTTCAGAGCTCTGAGCAATACAAACATGGATCAGACTTGCCCTGTTGACACTCGAAATTGTGCAAACGCACGCCGCCAGTCATTGTCCGCAAATGCAGTCATCTGTTCCAGCTTGCATGGCAGCAATACTCACATTCAGAGCATGCGAACGAAGGACCCTCATCGCAAGGCCATAAAATGAGCATTCCCTGCCCTCTTTCAATTCCTCGACCAGAAACAACCACTTCATTTCAATAACAATAATCTGATCACTTGGTAGAACGGGTACTACTTATATACTGGTAAGCCGTTCTTGGACCAAACTTGATTCTCCTCAGCTGACATCGAGGCAGTGAGACCGAACCACCTAAACCTTCACGCAACTTCGTCAAGTAGGTCGGGTGTAAGCTTTTGAGTGAGCCACATACTGATAGAAGTCCAGACATAACACGATGCCGGTCATCCCCAAAGACAACTTGCCAATATGCGAAGACCGTCCCTTCACGAAAAACATTGAAGATCCCAAGAATGCTGCGCTCCTCAGTCTAGGCCTCATAATAGGTGCTCAGGTACTTCTCGGTCTGGGTTGGGTGTTGGCAAGATGCTACCAACGGAAGGTGCTTGCTAGAAAGGTCACTGGTTATGTAAGTCCACCACGTCCTGCCCACCAGCCTGTGCAAGCCTCGGTGGTGATACCTCCCAAGCCGATGCAAGCTTCGGTGGTTCCTGCTCGAAAGCCTGTGCCGGCTGCGGCGGCGATACCTCAAAAGCCTGTGCACCGAAAACCTGTGCCAGCACCGAGGGTGATACCTCGAAAGCCTGTACCAGCTGGTAAAGGCCTCTGCGTTGTTTGGCTCCGAACATACTAACCCGCATTAGTGAAACATCGGGAAGATCTATATCGTGACTTAGGGCTGGCAATGTGAAGCTATAACGACTTGTTACAAAGAGGCCGGCGTGGAGCTCCAACATACTGTCATCAAGCGATCCGAAGATCGAATAATTGCTGTTATCTATGGATTCGGGCTTGAGTAGGATGGATTCGGGTAATGGTTGAGCTGGACATTGTGGTTGGGCTAGATGCTATTCATAGTAACAGCATCAATACGATGAGCTTCCATCATGCATGTTATTACCAAAAGCTTCGTGACATGCAATCGAACAGGTCGTGGGGCTCGAAAATTTGTTTCTTGAGACCGTGTCACTTCTGCCTATGACTCTTTCCCGGATGATGACCATTGCTTGGCCCCTGGCGAGCAGTGACATGGCCAAGGTCATGATCGTCTAACGCCGGCAGTCTATGGGTTACGAGCACTGTGAGGTATTGCAAACTGTGTGAGGGAGGCCGTTTCTCCGAGCCGGGTGTTTCCATGTCGTTTCCACGTCGACAAACCACTTCCTGTAGATATACATAAGAGGTACCCTCACATACTCTACCGACCACTGTACATAAAGTATCGACGAAATTACAAGTACAGTAAAGTAAGATCGATTCTCGGACAAATACTTCCTCGGAGAAGACTTCACTCAGGCAGACAAAGCTCAACTGGTTTGGTAAGCACTATGCTGAACATCTGGACTGGGATCGAAACTAAATTCGAGCAGAAACCAAGACATAAGACCATACCAAATCACCCCACAGAAGCCGAAGTTACCTTTCCAAAGACACGGATCTGCCTTTCCATCATGGATATGTCGAATCACACCAAGAACATATGGCTGGGGAGCCTGGGAGGTGCCCTCGCACTCATCATTGTGCTATTCATCTTCTTTTGTGCACTCAAGATCGCGCGACGAGTCGGCTGATGTAGATGGCGGGGCTTGACCACTGGGCAATGCCGGCACCTGGGGAACGAAGTGGTTGCAGTGGGTTTTCAACCGTTGAGTCAGAGGGGGTCCTCTGCGCACAATAGAGTTAATCGAGGGCCCATCGTCAATAACATCCATTCAAAAACCCATGTGTGTCTTTTGCCAGCGCGGAAGGGCCGTAAATGACTGGCTGTGAGGGGGGTCTCCGCAAGCAGCGAAAGAGCGTAGGCGTCTGAGAGCTCAGCGTGGTAGTTAAGTGCTTTAGATCTGGTAGACGGTGTCTGTGGGATAGAAGTGCCATCGAGTGCCATTGGCAAGGGTAATACGTTGGTTGTGTAGTCGATGCTAAATGAACGATGGACGTTTAGGTGAGCCAGAACACGCGCCTCCGCGCGATGCGCTACTTGGTACGCGTGCATCTGACATTACTTGTACTCTCGCTCTTATCCTTTCCTTGCATTCTCACTCTCTTAAGCCGCGGCGTATCGTGGACATGCACATCACGAATTTGACATTGCGGTCGACGATGAAACGCTGTCTGAACGCAGCGACGGCCTCCTGTCGCATTCAGCTCCGTGTCGCGTATTAGCCGAACTTGGCTCATATGCATGGAAAGCTACTTCGGAGAGAGTAACCAATTAGAAGCTGGGATAGTCGATGACCTGCCTTTTCGGTCGAGCTCGACCAGGTACAACGATCTCTCATTCTTGTTTCGGTGCACCTGGATAATAACGACTCCTCGGCTACAAGCGTCGTGCTAGCTCTCCCCGGATATTTGAACTTGTCCGTCATGCATCATCAAGTACTACTTGATGTGCTGAGGGGTCTTGATGCGGAGATCTGTGCGAGTTCCAGCGGTGAGTGTCGAGAGAAATCTAACTCGAGCGTGTAAAGGTTAAGCAATGATATCCTGATGCTTGTTTCCCATCTCTCTTCCTGTCTCTCGTTTCAATCATCCAACAAGACATGACCAAGTTCGGCTTCAATATGTCTTTTTTGATAATAGCTCTGGGAGCATTCATCACGCTCGTGGGTGCCCAAAATGGCACGAATGGATCCTCAAACTATGTAGTTGACCTTGGATATGCCAAATATTCCGGATCATTGAACGACAGCTTTCCAAAGTAAGTCTCCGTCGGTACGATCAATGCTGCTCGAAACGCTAACACATATGCCAGCATCGTGAACTACTACGGCATCCGCTACGCTGTGCCCCCGCTCGGCGATTTGCGATGGCGAGAACCAATGGACATAGAGAGTCATGGCGGCTACGACCCTTCGGCGGTCATGGATGCCACGACTCGCGGACCGATCTGTGTTCAAGGTATACCATATTGGCGGCAAACGAGTAACGCACGAGGAAGTGAGGACTGTCTGCTACTCGATGTGTTGGTGCCCAAGACGCCTGCGAACAATTATCTGCCTGTACTGGTGCAGATCCACGGCGGAGGTAGGTTCGCTCCGCGGTTGCAATTGTCCCACGACAGCTAACGAATCAAGGCTACGACCAAGGCCATAGCCAAAGCAGTCCAGGCTATATGATGGTGAACCAGTCTCAAAATAGCATGATCTACGTCTCGATCCAATATCGTCTCGCCACTTTCGGCTTCCTCAGCAGCGTCGAAATCCGTGAGAATGGTGCCGCTAACGCTGGTCTACTCGATCAGCGTGCAGCCCTTGGCTGGATTCAACGCAACATCCGAGCTTTCGGCGGTGACCCTGGGAAAGTGACTATCATCGGCGGCAGCGCAGGCGGAGGTAGCGTGATGGATCAGATGATCCTGTACGGTGGCGTATCGAATCCGCCGTTCCGAGCTGCAATCGCTGAGTATCCTTGGTGGCAAAGCTATAAGAATGGCACGACTCTGGAAGCACAGTACCGGCAGATGCTTACAGCTACTAATTGTCATGATTTGTCCTGCATACGAAGCCAGTCGACTGAGACATTGATCAATGCCATGCAAAGCACGCTAGAAGTAGGTTTTCACGAGGGTTGGTATGGTTGGGGTGACTTCTACTACGGCCCATCTGTTGATGGAAACGTGATTCGCGATCTGCCTTCCAATGAGTTCAAGCAAGGCCACTTCGCCAAAGTTCCAGTCATCGTCAATAGAGACGTACGTCAGCCCCTGCTCAAAGGTTGTCAGCATGGCCACTGACCAGTGATAGGCATACGAAGGATACAATTACTCACCTAAGAACGTCACCACAGAGGAAGGAATGACTGCCGACTTGCAGACCATATTCCCCTACGCCAAGCAGTCCTTCTTCAACCGACTGTACCAGTTGTATCCTGCTAGCGACTTCAACAGCACCTTGTTCCGACGTGCCCGGCTATATGGTGACTACATCATTGATTGCCGTAAGTTGGTCCAACAGATTCCAGCAGGCTCATATGGGGCGACAGCTGACATGGACTGACAGCAACGTACTACTTCGCCACGGCGACCTCAGACTGGGGCCTGCCAACCTGGAAGCTCATTTTCAACGCCGGCACACAGCTTCACGGCGCAGATGGGCCGTTCCTGTGGGGACCCGAAGAAAGTGAGCCTGCTCCTCTCCCATGATACCGTCCACAAGACTTACATGCCTTACAGACATCAACAACATGACACTTGCGAACATCATGAAGGACTATTACCTCGGCTTCGTAATTAATCTCGAACCAAACAGCGTCTCAAACTCCGGCACGCCGAAGCCGCAGTGGCCGCAATACTCTCCTGCTGGAGCCACGGGCTTTACCGTCATGGATGTGAATTACACGATGATGGGTGCGATCCCAGACATGGATGCCAATGCGCGGTGCGATTTCTGGCACAGCCAGAGCTATGTAGTTCGCAATTGAGCGATCGAGTCCCAGGGGATGCCAGGACCGATTCGGGGATATAGCTCGATTTTGAAACTGGTCAGCCCCCAATGGGTGGTGAAGACAGCGATCCGTAACGACCACCATTATAGCTTCATCTCGCGATACCCCCTTACTCTCTCGCCTTCCGGCAGATCCGTACCCCATGCCAATCTGCAGTCCCAGTTTGCCCTCCCACTATCAATCTCCGCGCCCGCTCTCCCCTTGCCCTGCCTGTACACCACGTCTCTCAGCACGAACTCACCAACACCTCCTTCCGCATCCAGCACCCACCTCCGCGCGACCTCTCCCGCTACCTCGTCGCCATCGCGCTGTGCATCATGCGCCAATAACACGCCGCTCACCGTCCAAGCAAACGAGAACATGATCTCCCGTCCGTCCGCCAACACGTCTCCCAGTTCCCTCTCAGCCCTCAACTTCGCCTCTAGGACACCCCACGCCTCCTGCAACGCGGCCCTCATATCGTGATCCTTGATTTGATCCATTGCCCTCGTCAACCACCTCGAGACAAGATCGAGGTTCCCGCCCTTCACCAAATGTCTCACGACCTCGCTCGCCAACACATTCGTGGTGCCCTCCCACGTCATATTCGCCGCCGTATCCCTCATCAACCGGCTAATATTCCACTCCGGCTCATCCGGCTCATCCATATACCCCACCCCGCCCATCGCCTCCTGACACTCCTGCATCCCAAAATTACTAGTCTTGCAAATCACAGCTTTAGTCGTCGCGGTCAGCGCCCTCAGCACGACCACCAACTCTTCCTTCTCCGGCAGCGGCGCATACGCAAACGCATTCCCGCTCCCAGGATACCCATTATCCACAAAACTAAGACACGCCGTCGTAAAGAACGCCAGCTGCAACAACCCCCGGAATCTCACCTCCATCATCGCAAACAACCGCAAGTGCATCGGGAACAGCCACAGCGGCTGATCGATCGTCGTCCGCGCCCTCGCGAACGATTTCGCAATCCACATGCTGCGCCGCCAGCAACTCAACGCCGTGATGAAGTTGTGCGTGCGCGTGACGTTCAACAGCGTCGCAATGGTGGGGATGCCGCGGTCGAGCGAGCCGACGAGGTGCGCGCGGACGCCGCGGAGCTCGAGCTCCGCCGTGGGGAGCTCCTTGGTGCCCATTTTGGTTTTGAGGCGGTGGATGCGGATGCCGTTCGTTACTTTCTTCGTGGTTCCGCTTTTGCCGGGGTTCGAGGTGTCCGGGACCGTGACCGTGAGCTTAGTAGGCGCGACGAAAAGAGATAGCTTGCCGGTTTCTGTCTTTGCGAGCAGAAGCGCGATGTCGCAGTCTGTCGCAGAGGAGAACCATTTGAAGCCCGAGACGAGGTAGTCGCCTTCTTCGACTGTGCCGTATTCGCCTGTTTTGGTGGGGGGCGGCGAGTAGGTAGCTACGGTCTCTGAGTTTTGGACGTCGCTGCCGCCGGGCCGCTCGGTCATCCATTGGGCGGATATCCAGTTGTTTTTGCGGGCGGTCAGGTGCTCGTAGATGGTGTGGAAGGGGTGAGTGGGTGGCAGGATGCGCGTTTGATGCTGGAAAAGGCGGGAGGCGCCGCTGGTCATGGAGACGGGGCAGGAGTAGACTGCCGACGATGCTGAGTAGATGAAGTTGCTGTCTCGTGTTAGCTCTCTACTCCGCACGACGCACTCGTAAGGATAGAGTGAACGTACTGCGCGTGTTGCACAATGCGCCGGTACGGCCCATACTCCGGTTCGCAGCCCAACGCAATAACCCTGGTAAATTCGTCAGCACGTGCACCCGATCGTCAGGGGCTCGCCGCGTCCGTGAGAGCACAACACGCACCCGTTCCTCACTCCCCATTTCCCTACCTCCTTCCATCCGTGACTTGTAACCAGCCGGTCAACCTCATATCGCCGGCCAAACACATCATACTGCTTGACGTACGGCTGCTGCCTTTCCGCGTTAGCAATCCAGTCGTTGACTTCTGGGGATATGGCTTCCTCGGCGAACTTCGTAAGGGGAGGAATGATGGCGCTGTAGGTGGCGGGTGGGAGATAGCTAGCGAGGACGCGCTGGAACGCGAGGTCGCTGGTGAAGGGATTACTCAAGGGGGACGGAGCGAGGATAAAGCCAGAGTCAGTTGTAGCGGGCTGCAGGGGGTTTTGTTGAGAGGACGCGGGTGGTGAGGAGTGTAGGGGGCGGGAATTGCGCGTCATGCGGGAAACGGCCGGTGCGAGGTAGCTCCGTCGAGGGCAAGTCAAAGGAAGAGTTCTCATCCCTGGTGATGCATCCGTATCGTGTTTTCTGCAGCAGACAACTAAAGGGATGACGGGTTCATTGTGGAATACATTCAGCAACGCGTGACCGCTGTAGGCTTCCGGTGGAGCAGAAAAGGTGCCGGTATGCTTGGTAACGTGGGTGGATATGTTGGAGAGGAGGGAAGATCTGCGGGGTACAGGATTGCCGAGGAGAAGCGCGGACGGTGCAGGGGCACCCTCCCGGACAACCAAAGTGGCCGGTTTTTTCACTGCACACCACCAAAATGCCGGCCAAATTGCACGACCGGGAGGAGAGGGGTTCGCCGCCTAACGGCGTACACATACCAAGGTACTCTAGCGTGTGTTTTGCTGCCGAATTCAAATAACCTACCTAGCTACACCAGATGCAGCAACAACTTTATCTTCCAATACTTAGATACCATGCATGTTGTCACCTGAACGCCTCGCTAAATGTTAGATGTACATCTCCTCCTATCGAAATCATGTTTCCATACATCTTTGCATCATGTGCTTCGTGTACCTGAACTGCATTGTGTCCCCATAATCTCATCAATCGATGCTGGCAAACGACGCCGCATCATCATTGTGGTCGTTCACATGTCCGGGCTGTTCAGTGTCCTTGTTAGAGCTCTTCCTGCGCATGAAGCCAAAGTCATCCTCATCTTCACTACCTTGTGCAGCCGACTGATCTCTCGTGTCACGTTCGAAAGTACCCGTGGCCGTCCTACGAGCGCCAGGTCTTCGGAACAAGTCTCCGCTCATGAGATCGTTCATGGTTGCGCCTCTTGCGATTCGAGCTAAGACGTGCACCACGAACATCATAGCCTCTATTGGCTTTCCGACAGCTAGTGTAGCGGCCTTTTGCAGTAACTCTTTAGGTATTTGACTCGACTGATCATTTTGATTCAATGGCGCAAGGATTGAAGCGGGTGGCAAAGGCGACAGAGAGCGGCGACGCGATAGACGCTGCCGAAGTTCAGGACCACTCATGAATGCACCAGGAGCTTGTTGCTCTGGCCATGGTTCAGATTCTTCGGGAAAAGATTCGTACAGGGTTGGGCCATTCGCTGCTTCTTCTTCCCGGTCTATGTCATCGTCGTAGTTCATGGAGGCTGCTGTTACTGTCATTTCAGACAGCTCGCGTCGGTGTTGGAAATGTCTCGTGTTCGAAAGATCCTCTGCCACGATGTGACTGTCATCAGAGAGGAGCGTGTGATATGAGTCTGTAGAGAGGATGCTCTCAGTATCGTCATCCGTACGGGTTCGTGTCAGATCTTCCGTCGAAATATCTGGTGACGCTCCCGATTGAGCAATACCTGAAACTTTAGTCTCTGGGAAACTGTCGCGGGCATTCTTTTGGTCTTCCGATTGGAGATGAAGGTGGTCTTCGGCTCTGGAAGAAGGTGCAGGTGAAGTTAGCTCCTTCGTTGGTGACAGAAAACTTCCTACATCTGCTGCTGAACTCGGAAGTATTGGACGATATTCAAAAGCCAGTGTTTCTTCAGTATTGAACCGAGAACCGCGTTCCCCACGTTTGTTGATGTGGCTCGCGTCTTCAGTTGAAACCGGAGCTGAACCACCATCCGCGAATTGCCCTTGGGCGGTATCGTTGACTTCAGACTCATCATCTTCTACTTTAGTGTCCGCGATTGGTAGGCCGTTCTGCTCCTTGTGTCCATCCATGTTTGCCAAGCTCGACGTGTCGATTGGCCCGTGCTGTGCCGTAATCGTTTCTGCTGTTGTGGTTGGCGGTGTTGCCGGAGCAGCTTCGGCAACGACTGGGCCGTTCACATCGTTAATACTGGGTGTACCGTCGGCGGCTAGCCTGGCGTTCTGTAGCGTCTTGTCTGGGACCTCTGTGATATCCCCTGATTGTCGCAGTACTGAATCCTGCTGGAGCTGGGTGAGATTTTGCGTTGGCTCGTGGACCTCAGTATCTGGTAGTGTCTCGACATATTTGAGCGGAGACCTGATGACAGGTACAGTCACGACATCACGATCGCTCTCATCGGCCTCTGAGTGGAGGCTACTCTCCGGCCTCTCTGGCTCGCTGTCGTGACGATCAGAGTCCGTAGTTTCTTCACCAGACATGTAAATTGTGGGCGATTCTGTCCGTACATCTGGATAACTGAAGCGCGCGGAGGAGATAGGCGTGCTGGCGGTGCGAGGCCTTTCCGTATCTAGCTGCGACATGGACCTGGATGGAAAAGAGTTGGGAGGCATAGCCTTCATGCTCACGGTTCTTGACCCTTTAGCCTTGCGCACTACGGGCGATTCCACGTCCGGGGTGATTGGCGTCAAGCTTTCTCTCCGCTTCCAAGTCCCTCTCCGCCTGGGAGTGATAGCATCTTCTGGCAGATCGACATGGAATGCTCTGGTGAAAGGACAAGGGGTCTTCTCGAACTTCAGTATCTTGCTTATGACCTCTTTGAACTCGTCCACTTTCTTCTTCTCGTTGTCGTCAGTAGTTGGAAACTCGATTCGCTGGTATTTGAGCTTGCCCACCCTCATGACGAACCTGGACTCGCCGTCTACGCACCAGCACTGTGAGTTCTTCATGATGGTGTGTATGAGGTCGCCAGCTTTCAGGAAATGGACCGAACCCTGAACCTTTTCTATGATCATTCTGCCTTTTGCAGACAGCATTTCCGCGCGCGCACGCCATGGCAAGACTTCGATGGCATCAATAGGATAGTCGGCGTCTGGCAGGGTCTTCTGAGTCTTGTCCAGAGATTTGAGCGCGTCTGTAGGGGGTTGGAACTTGTATATCCGCACGTTTGGATGCGAGTATAGGATATTTGCTGCCGCGTCGTCATGCGCAAGGCCAGCGCGTTCATGGAAGGACAGGCTCCGCTGAGGGATTGTCGCGAAGTTTGACGAGGACCTTCGAAAGCCTCCTCGCGAGGGGCGTTCGCCATCGATGGGAGACGATGCCATGCTGCATAATGAGTGGCAGGGCACTAGAACAGCAAGGATTCAATGCTCATTGCCATGGCAGTCCTACGAGTGGTGCGCGTGCATGTGCTCGGACCTCGCACCTGCAGTGGTGTCCATAGACTTTATCGATAGGAGGACAGCCACGTGACAGCCCCTGCATGCATGACGTACGGCGCGCAACCGTCTCGACTTCTTCGACTTTGTGCTATTCGCTGATCACGCAAAAGCACATAGCCAGATGCTTCAAGCCAAACATGTCGAATTTCGATCCAAATGCCATCCTACGTGGTGCCCAGCTGACCCTCGTCGGTGCTAATCGTGCTCTGCAGAACCCTGGCCTCTTCACCACCAATCACTACCGACAAGCTGCCATAGCCGTCTGCGCTGGCTTGGCCATACGCATCATTCTCAATGTCCCCATCTACGGCGTCAAAGCGTTGATATGGCTAAGTTCCATCTTCGTCGATCTTGACCACGAAACATGGGACGACACGATAGTGAACGGGCTCGATTTCATCTCGAAGCAGGTCCTTCAGGTCCCCTTCTTCCTCATGATGGTCATGAGTTCCATCACGCCTACCCTGGACAACGTCTTCATGGACAGCCTTCGCTGGGTCGACCAAACATATGTCCAGAAGCACAAATCTGACCATCCCTCGGAGCTACGATCAATGTACTACCCAACCCTGAAGATGTACTCAACCCACGGAGCGGTCGAGAAGCGGGAGCAGCGGAGTTTCCTCGACGGCGTCATAATCTTCGCCGCGAAGTACGGCAGAAGGGCCGCAATATCGCTTGGCATCTACATCCTGACTTTTATTCCCAAAGTCGGTCCTTTCGTGCTCCCAGCAGCCAGCTTCTACACCTTCAACAAAGCCGTTGGCCCCGTCCCCGCAGGCATCATCTTCGCCAGCGGCCTCCTGCTGCCGAAACACTACATGGTGACCTTCCTGCAAACATATTTCTCGTCGCGCAGTCTCATGTCCCAGCTGCTCCGACCATACTTCGACCGCATCCGCTTCACAAAGCAGCAAAAGAAGATCTGGTTCATCGACAGAAGCGGCGTCCTATTCGGATTCAGCGTTGCATTCGCAATCATGGTCAAAGTCCCACTGCTAGGCGTGCTCATCTACGGCATCGCCGAAGCATCAACCGCATATCTGATCACCAAGATCACAGAGCCACCGCCTCCTCCTGGTGAGGACAACGGCTTCATCGAGAGTGAAGTGAGATGGAAGAACAAGCACCTCTTGCTCAACCTGCCGTTGGAGCGCTTAGATGAATTCAACACTAAGCTGACAGGTGCCGACAAGGCTACCAAGCAAGCTGATCGCACTGCTAGTATGCCAGGAAGAAACTTCGCATAGAGCCCGAAGCATCGCAGCATGCCACGAGAAAGGTTGTGACCACTCGCGGGTGGACTGTGGAGGGTGCCATTCAGGCAGAGATCTGGCAGACGGGAATGCAGGGGACCTGTCACGTGGGCGGCAATAATGGCGACCGCTCCCGTACACAACTAAAGCTCGAGGGCGCAGGGAGGTTATCTTAAGAAATAGGAGATACACAACAATATATAGCTCGATTGTGCTGTAGACACAGTTGTGCAAAATAGTCAGGAACTACGCACTGCGTTGGCAAGGTATCGAAGGCATTTCGAGGTGATTGATTGTCCCAAGCAGCGACGAAGGTCCTGTGATTCAAGGGTGTAGTAACCGTGAAGGTCAGTATTCGCAAACAGGGGAACAACTGCCTGACCTGCCTGACTTGTAGCTGCACCTTACATTACAGTCAGTACAAGTACTGGTTTAGAGTGCTTCGCGGGCATTAAGCTCGCTCAGGCAAGGGTAGGTATCCTTAGCACTAGTTATAGAGGCATGCTTTGGCGCTACGACGAAGACGAAGGCGGTCCTGAGCTGGGTTGAGGCTCTTGTGAGCGGTTTGATATTGCGTGAGGTTATGAAGGCCCTTCTATTCATGCTCGCTACTCAAAAGCGGCATTGAAGATTTCCCCATACAACTCTTCCCATAGTCTCTGCTGCATGGCGTTTCATCAATACGAATACCTCATTTGAATATACACTCTCGAGCGCGCGAGCTCCCAATTCTCCGCAGTGGATCAGCTCAATAAGAAGAAACACATATGCCGTCCTGCGCATACTAGAAGTAATACTAACACTAGAAAAACATTTGAATGCTGAAGGTTTGGTATTGCATGCGCCTGTCTATGCAAATTCGGCCGTATGTCGTAGTACGCTTGGGAATGTCGTCAATTCGTTAGTGATGATTGGGTGTCCAATAAGCGAGACCTGTGGATAATATCAGAGGTTGGCTATACATGACTGAGCGGGCTTCCCGGGTCTCCACTGTGTCGATTGATGACTTGCCAGCTCGTGCTGGCGCCACTGTTACGCGAAAACTCATAGGCTCTGCGTGAGATCGATGTCAGTGGTGTTTTGGGGTGCTCCCAATATGGCGAAGTTGGTTCGGACACTGCCGCAGGCGGCGTGAACAAGCTTTCAATGCGTCTTCGACCAGGCTGCTCAGCCCTCAAAGTCGGATCGAGATCGGTTTGCTGAATTTGATCCAGGAGTGAGGAACTGTCCAATTGTGTGTCGCTCCTGAAATTGAATTGGTCTCTAAAGTTGTCCTTGAAAGTCGGTTGGGGATGCTCATAGGCAAAGTCGCTTTGAGAACGATCATGGGTATGATGCTGCATGTTCCCATTTCCTGCCTGTTGCTTCATCTGATTGTGACTCTTCTTGACGTCCGTCATACAACTTTTGACGCCGTGATGCTTCGTATGCGGGCGCTCTTCCTGGGACTTGACATCTTTTAACATCTCACCCGGCCCTTTGATGACGGCACCACCAACAGCGAGCATGACTGCGGCGCTGAATTTGCCCCACAGAAACAGCGAGCGGCTCCAGCCAGGCTTTTCTGCCTCCCTATCATGATCGGGCTCTAGTTGTCTTGTCTCTGCAACCTCATTTTGTGCTGCATGACAGCCCATCGGGTTTTCACAGTCGAACTTCGGCATCATTCGTGACTCTTCCTGTCCACCACTGTCCGAGAGTGAACCACAATATCTACTTGCGATACTCTCGCCATCATATTGATCCCAGTCTATGGGGGCTCGGGCTTTCGGCGTTGGTCGAGGCTGCAGAAACAGGCCCAGCACCCACCAGCTGACTTTCCCCAGCGCCTTCCAATTCATATACCAGGCATTGGCCAGCATTCGGCGAGCAAGTGCGAATGGGTCTCGTTGAAAATCGCGCACAGCACTGGAGCATGTCGCCAGTATCTTATAAACCGTGCGAATGGTCAATGCCGCCAGTGGCTTTGCTGCAAGGTTTCTCTGCCGAAACATCTCAACGAAATTATCGGAAGATCGCATTCTACGTAGTGAATGTGTGAGTGCGCGATCCTGCGACTCCGGATCTGCTGCCACTCGAAGGAGTGGCGAACCTGACGCCTGGGATATGCCATGCACGGAAGACTGTCGTCGTTGCCGTCGCTGCACTTTTGCAACTGGCGAGCCGCTATACGTATCGTTCACCGGAGGCTTTCGTCTTTTGCGCGGGTTGACGGGATCTTGAGGGGATGCTGACGGTGAATTTGACACGAGTCTGCTTGACAGATCGAGCGCTGCTACCGTGGTGTCTCGGTGCATGGGCGAGAATAGTGGAGCAGGCAAAGCGACGAGAGAGTCGGGCGTGGACGGCATAGGCATTGTTTGGAGCGAGTTGCGTGAAATGTGGTTGTCTCTTCTGGTAGTTGCCGCTGTCCTGGGTTGTTCATCGTAAATCGATGCTTCGTTGTCTAGCTCGTATGCTCTTTCATACCTTGCCACGGACAGGCCAAGACCACGAACGTCGCTCGGTACGTCTCCTCGAGGATGCAGCGTCTCAAGGATCGATCCATGTCCAGACGTAGGTTCCGTATTCGAGCCCACTGGGCTAAGCGGTCCGTCGCCACTTGTACCAGGGGTTATAGAAACAGCCTCGAACTCGTTCGAGTGTATTGCGCCATTGCTCTGTAACCCTTCGTGCGCTCCACTAGCTAGAATTGTGTCGTCCAAATCAGCTTCGATGCTCTCGACTTCTGGCCAGCTGCGTGGCGAGGAAGCAACCGAGCTTGAGGGCAGAGACAAAGTCTCTCCAGTCAATGTCGGCAGCAAAAGCGGTTTGAGTTGCGTTGAGCCAGCTGCGAATCTTCTTGCTTTTCTTCTAGTTGGTTTTTGCTCCTCGCTTGCCGTAATGGAAGAGGCGGAAATGTCGGAGTACATGGTCCATCGACGGTTCC
>Ga0210040_10000359_pt1 | contig 78198 bp, 60 predicted proteins | sample CryGeyCG12114_NA_FD_185462 | JGI IMG/M metagenome (GOLD analysis project Ga0210040, IMG submission 185462) | Groundwater microbial communities from aquifer - Crystal Geyser CG19_WC_8/21/14_NA (SPAdes) (version 2) | ecosystem: Environmental > Aquatic > Deep subsurface > Groundwater | place: USA...
AATTTATTTTCAGCGACTTATTTTTGCTTAAATCCCAGTCAATATCAAACAAAAAGTCGGTAAAGTTTAAAAATTATGCTATTTCTGTAGATTAGATGCAAAATCAGGTACTGAAATGTAAAATTAGAGCCGAAAATAGAGCAAACATAAACGTTAAGTGTGGGTCAGACCACACTTGACAAATTAAAGTATTTACTACTCTTTTTGAGTATATCCTGTTACTTAGGAAATGCTACAAATACGAATGCACCTTTTAGTAAAGGATTTACTAAACTTATCTAGGGTTTCCTTAGTGAGTTGTTTAGTGAGATGTAAAAATACGAAATTACAGTAAATACTTAATTTTTAAGTAAAGTGTGGGCAAAGTACGAGCTACCAATCCGGGCCTTAATTATCATCAAATAAATTAAATGAGACCACAGTTTCCTCGACGTCCGCATATTAAAAATTATGAAATGACTAATTTGAGTCTATTGCATGAAAAACTTAAACATTTTTGAAAGCAAATCACTGGAAAAATATTGCTAGCACATAACCATGATGACTCGAATTGATTCTATACAAGACGGCATTATTTGACATTTTCACTACTCTATCTTACTATACACATTTATATTAAGAAAGAGAAAAATAAAAGGCAGTTCAAAAGGGTAAACTTTCGATTTATTTCCTATTTCACATGTTTGAAAAAAATAGGAAACAAAAGATCACAAGGTAGCTATGCCATTTTAAAATGAGGTACTTTCATTTTTCATGAACTGATCGGATCTTACGTAATGATTAAAAGAGAAAACCAACATTAGAAGTGGAAAATGATAAAAAATATTTGAAACCAACCCAGAGTAACCTGAACAATCTAAAGAATAAACGTATTGAGAAAAATGAGATCCGTGGTCTCTTATTGATACTCCGCTAACTCTACTTCTTGCTTGATTTCCTCTTCCTTCTTCAATCTTTCTGCCGAAAGACGAATTGCATTGCTCAAGGTTTGAGCACAATTATTGGGGATCAATAGACCCACCAATTTTGTACCATTCTCATCTTGAGTTCGAACAATCTGCATTTTTGCAGACATAGAATGCTGTGCTAACACCCGCTCTACTTCATCCCACACAAGCAAAACTGCTCCTGTCAATACATGGTAAGTTCGTCGTCTCAGGCCTATATCGCAATCGAACCCAGCAACTCGAGTTTTGCAGTTCCCATTCCTAGGTGCGGGAAAAAAATGTCAAACACAATTCACAAGTCTGATATAAACCCTCCCAAAATTAACAAATTAAAACTCACCAAAAGGCATGGATGCAAAGTGACTCGGATGATTTATACTGGTCTTCCCAAAAGGGCTGTGCTTCATCTGGCGTGCAGGCTTTGTACTTCCCTTGAATTTCTTTTAAGGTGTCTCGCTTCAACTATTGTTACAACGAAACAAAGTAATAAAAAAAAACTTGGAATACAGATAAAAACTTAAATGCACAAACTAATTTCTAATCTCATAACTAAACTGACCTGCATTCCAGTAGTTGGTCTATACAGAGTGAAAGTGGATCCATCTTGAGCACCTTTCTTATTTTGCGATCCAGCAGAATCAGACATTACCAGGATTGCCGTGCGTTTTCCATTACGAACCTACAATTGAAAACTTATTCTGTATAACTCCAATATCAATAGTAATTTTATGAAAGTTAGGAATCAAGCTATAAACACATACCTGATGCGAAAGGTAATAACCCTCATGCTTTTTCACCATAACATCATATTTTTCCCTTGACTCTTCCCAGCTCATTCCTCTTTCAATGGAAAGTTTGTGCATTTCGATCATGCCTTCTCCAGTGGCATGCTTGCGAGTGAATTTTTCTGTACTATTACTGGAAATTTTTCCAGAAGATGGATCCCCCAAATCTAATCATCAGAAACACATTTATCGCTCCCTAACTCAGTCAGTATGCAAATTTCTAAAAACAATCCCGTACGCGTCATTTGTTTGGCTTACCAACAATCCCCATATCGTATCGTCCAGTCTTTTTTGCATGCGAAATCACAGCTGCTAGAGTATCAATGAAGCATTGGAACAATGCATTTTGTAGTTTCACCGGCATTCCCAATATTCTGTAAAACAAATAGTTTTATGACATGATTTTCTTTCTCTGCGCCAAAATATAACTAAAAAAATGTTTCCTGCACCTGTTTAAGAATTTACTCATGTTGTTGTAATCTTTCTCTAACATCGGAATTCCTCTGTTATCCTCGCTATTAACAATCAACCCAACTCCAACCAGGCCCGCTGCTATATCAGCACGGAAATCCCCTCGATAGTTTTCGGGTGGACTGACCGCTGGATGGTGGTCATCCAGGGGATAACCCATAATAAATTTCATCACACGCTCCAATGCCATGCGACCATATTTATTATCGATATGGAAACGAGAGAGATCGCGAGATTCGGTAGCCCGCCTATCACCATGAGTTAAAGCTCCCTAAAGGCACGAATAGTATATGACAATCAGTTTACAAGTGCAAGTGCTCCTGGGTCCAGGCATACAAAGTTAATAATAAAAAGTAACAAAAGTAATAATAAACATACCAAGCTTTCCAAACGTTTGGCAACAATTGAAGCAAATCGTCGTTCTCCGGCCAAATCTGAGATCAAAAACACATATTCTGGGGCGTTCACTTGATTGCTTCTATGAGTACGACCAAACTGTTGAATTGCTCGGTCCGCACTCCACGGTAACTCTAAAGTGATATGAACACGCCGTCTTTGATTTTTCACACGGCGATCGCTTTGCAATGATATTCCACTAGAAGCGGCTTCGGAGATGATTGCAACATCCTTTTTCCCATCCATGAATCTCTGTTTTTCTACATTATAAGCAAGTTCATGTTCATTGATATAATTCAGTACTCTGAAATTCAATACATGGCAAGACATCGCTGTTAGAGGATGAGGAACGTACCGATTATATTAATGGTTTCTAAACTGACGTCAGTCTCTGATCTGGCTTCATACTCAATTTTACCGTCCTCAGTTTGAATCACACGTCCTTTTCGACCAGTCATCTACAAACACATGGAAATTAGATGGAAATACCACTGACACTATAAAATACTAGTGACCATGAAATATATTGTTGTTACCTCTGCCACATTTTCAGGACCACCAAGCTCATCAATCAATTGATCCAATGTATTAGGAGGAAGCTTATCTCCAAGCATTTCAACTTTTTTCAACAGTTCCTCTCTAATTTCGCAGGCTCGCTCGACTGCTTCTTTACAAGGAAGATTTTCAGGCTTAGTGATTACTGGTTTCTTTATTGCTACAGGCTTGGCAGCTTTCTTCTTATTTTTAATCCTGTGATTTCCTATTAAAATATAAAAAGAACATGGATTTAGTAAGAAAATGCAAGTTTGGTTTGGCAAACTTAAAATCACTCCCAATTCTATGCTTCCGGTCAATCTTAGAGAGAATTGAGAATTAATGAGCACACTAGCACATAATGCTACAAAGTATATGCCAAGTTGGTTCTAATCATATAGTGGGATAGTAGATACCGTCTTCATCTGATTCAGGTTCACTTCCTTCGTAGTCATCTTCACTAGCCTCTTGATCAGATTCGTAGGATTCGGAAGAGCTGTGACCTGACTCATTGAAATCCGAGTCAGAATCTCTCAAATCGGATTCGTCTGAGTCAGCTAACCGAGCACGCTTTACTGCTTTCTGAGCAGCTTTCCTAACTAAATATCATTACAAAAAACAAAAATTTTATGCCGATCCCAGAATGGACAAAAATGATTTTTAGGACTATTTACCAGGTTTGCGTTTTGAATGACTGCTATTAGATGAACTTGCTTGAGGAGCTGGTGCTAACATCAAATCATCTAAAAGTGAGTCTGCCACTTTATGACCAGCTTTACCCAACAAATCGTTAACTTTACGGCGATTCGGTGCAGGAAAATGTTTTTCCACTAATGCTTGAAAGACACCCCTTTTTGCAAAAATATATACACATGTATATATCATTGAAGAACATCGGTTTTCGTCCATATAGTAATAAAGAACCAAAACCAAACAGAACCAAACTTACTTTGCTGTGGAAACGAAATCTGTTAGCTCTCCATCATCCCTTTCCAGTTGATCTAAAGTTCTGGCTTCTCCAGTAGACTGAAGTCCAATAACGACACATTTACCATATTTAACTGCATCACTGAAATGAGAAATCATATTTTTTTACCTGTAAGATACCAACAAGCAACTTTTGAATATGCTTTTCAAACTAAACTCACCTTGCAATAGAAATCGCACGTTTTACTTTTGAAGCAATGCAAAGGTACTTGAAGAAGCGTTGATGCGACGACCAAAACTGAGCCCAAATTCCTTTCTTTACTCTTGATTCCGCTTGCATTAACTCCATGGCTTCAATAAATTTGTGCATGGATTCTACCCACTGGTAAGAAATTTAAAACGTTGAGTACATTGAAATTCAACAAAATGAAAAATAGTGGAATAAACTCTTTTCTTACCAGTTCCACTGAGTCATCATATACTTTGATGAATTCAGGCGTTAGAGGAACTTCTTCAATATTAAACGTAACTCCATGAAAGCTTAGCTGGCGGGCAATATAAGTCCCACGCAATTTCATATCCATTGCAACGATTTCCATGGCCCCAATACCCCTTTAATACAATCAGAATGCATTTTACTTTTATATTTCCTTTACTTAAAAAAACAATTTCAGACTCAATATCTTCTTTCTAACCTTTTCTCTACAGCATTAATAAATTCCGGAAACCCTTTGAATGGTGTTCCGGGCCCCCATATTCCTAGCCGAGTCATATACGCCATATTCTTTGGTTCAGATGCACCAGTAGCTGAAGCATATACAACTCTAGCTTTTGGTAACTTTTTCTGCAGCTCATTCACAGTTATGCCTGTCTTTGTTGGCTTAGAGCTACCAACAGGGCACAAATTTTTGGCTCGATGACACTCGTCAAATACAATCTGTATCCCAGCAAAAAAAAATCCGTGTCAATAGTGTGGACTAACTACATTAAATTCTGCATTTAAAATAAACACAAAACATTTGAAACTTACAACACCATCGAAATCTCGTCCACACCAATCCAGTATCTGTTTCAATCTGGTATTATACTTGACACCCTGAGAGGATTCTCCAATAAGTGAAGAATAAGTAGCAAACAAAACTCCTTTATTCAAGTCGCATTTATTAATTCTTCCATATTTAAGCTTGTTCAATGCAACCACAGGCAAGTCTTTGGCTCCAATATCTTTAAGGTCTCTTTCTGAATCATATTTTAAATCGGCAGAAACTGATATCCATAATGATTTCTTTCGTCCACAGAGATAATTTTCCAGAATAATTCCAGCAATAGTCCGACCCTTTCCAACTCCAGCACCATCGCCTAAAGTTTAAATAGTACAGCAAAAATGCATGCCTATTTTATATCTTTAGGCGGTCAAAAAAAGTATGACAATTGACATACCAACTAAGTATCCTCCACGCTCTCCACTACGAAGAAAATGTTCATGTTGTTGTGCGGCGTATACGATGGATTCTAACTGTAAAGCGGAAAGAGCACCAGAGTCTATAGTCTCTGATGGTAAATGCAGTTTGTAATAGACTTCAGGGGGTAAAACGCTGGCTAAAGATGCTGTCTCCACAACTGGATCAGGATGACGCTTTCCTATTTTCACTGTAAGCAAGAGAATAATAATGATGCACTCATTGATAATCGTACATGCATGAAACATGTATCTGTGTCAGTAGACATAGTACAAAGGAACTGTAAGACGGACTATATTACGAACATTTTGCAGGTTTGTAGTCAGCATATGTATCAGCCACACCCATTTCGTCTTCTTCTGGCGTTTCGTCAACCTCAGCATTTGGGTCAATTGGTTTCCCCATGCCAATCTATAAAATATATTTCATACTACAATACCAGAACACAAAACCAGACATTTTATTATATCATAGTTATTAGTTTATACAATTATCAATTACTTTTTTTCCAGCACCCCACATATTAGATACATCGGGCATTTGCATTGATCCCATGGAGGGCAGGCCGGGTATGGATTGCATGTTTGCAAAATGATGAAATCTCTTTTCCCCAGCCTTAAGCAAAGCATTGAATTCAACAGGATTTGTCATATACGAGTTTTGTTGATGATTTCCTAAAAAAATTAAATGAAGTTTACAGAAGATGACAACGTTTTAACAAAACTTAACTTAACTATTAAATCTGAGTTTTTTTGGTTACCTAACAAAGCAGCTAATAATGGATTAAACTGACTCCCACCACCTCCCAGAATATTGTCCAATAAAGGATCCAAGGGAGAATTAAATGGAAACAATGGATTTCCTGGACCAAGTAAATGGTTCATCGAGTTGTACTGAGGTATTGAACCACCTATTAGTTGCGCCATTGATGTCAAGGAGTCTGAAGTAGCTGACGAAGACGCAGCTGGGCCAGTCTTGAATTGAGACGACACCCGTGGTATACTCGTTTTGGGATACATTGAGCTGGAATTAACCGTCATCTCCGGATTGTCTTCAGTTTTTACTACTGAATCTTTTAGAGTTTTTCCTCCCCCGGGCACACCGATTGAGTCAGGATCATCGTCTTCATCAAAGTCGCTGCCTGAATCCGAATCTGATGGCCCGGATTCTTCTGCATATTGCTTGCGCTTGGGCTGTGTATACAGAAAAAATAAAACAATTTAAAACGCAATCAATAACATCAAAAAAATAAAAAAATAACCAATTATGATTTTCCTTACCATAGTTCTCTAGTTTATTAGATTTAGGCTTAAAACACACTAAAGAGTTTTCTGCTTTCACAGTTTTAAAAATTAAATGTCTTGGATATCCGTCAGTTGGGTCAACCACTCGTATCCAAACAGCTTGGGGATCCTAAATCACCGAATAACAGAGCACAATTTAAAAACATATACCATACCTTTCTTACCGAGTAATTTATCACTGACTGACAATACAAGGTCAATGCAAATTGTTGCCAATTGTTGTTTTTAATTTATCCTCAGTCCAGCCATTTCACTAAAAGAGCTGAAACCAAACTAACTGACTGGATAAATACGACTGATGACTTCAGTCTAAGCTCGTTTGCAAAACGTTACGTTAGCAAAGGTGACGAAGACCAAAGACTAGAGAAGTTGGGACAAGTACAACAGTAGTAGCACTAGGGACGCTGGGGCTGGGGAAATGGATGCCTCATGAAGGTCTTTCCAGAAATCTATCCCATGCTATTGGATAGTTCAGACTTAAAAATACTTACGGGGGATGACGGTAGCGAAATAAAAGTTTTGAGGAGCGCAGCCCACCAGAGGAAAGTGCCTTTCGTGCCTTCTACGATCTTCAATGTGAGCTCGAATAAATGTAAAAGCAAAGCACGTATAAGCATCAGTCGTGGCGGCAGAGAGCAGCAAGAGTAGATTTCAATGCTTCTCTCCTTCTATATGTACTTTTGTAAAAGTCACATTTTTAATTTATCAGTACCCTACCCCTGCTCGGCTTCCCTACAGCTCTGTACCCGTGAAAACAGGGAATCCTCTATTTTAGCCCTGCTGCTCATCCGATGGCGCATAGCTTGGAATAAAAATATCACCCTTGGTTGCAATTTTACCGTTTCCCCTCCGTCAGAGAGTTATGTATTCACCCTTTCGGTGTCCATCGGCTTTCCCGAAATTATACACGTTTGCACAGTTTGAGGCAGAAATGTGTTGGTGTATTAGATTGGGGATGACCAGATTCATGTGCCTTCCAAATACAATGGAATATACATAAACAGAAATGCGGGACTAGCGGGACTAGTTTAGTTTATCTGTCGTCTCTGCATATGGCAGACAGAGCAGACTATATGACCCGCATTGCTCGGCTGTTATGCATTTTTAAGTTGGAGTTTTGATTGCATGGTTTTGTAAGAATTCATGGTTTGTCTCTTTGTTCCTGCTGAGGTCTAGTTTTTTTGTTTTTTAATCAAATGGCTTTGGAAATTAGATAGAGAGACAAATGTAGGCACTAATATGCATTATGTTTACAAGTTGTGTTTAGCTTTAGGTCGATAATTTAATTCGTGTGTAAGAAATTGACGAGCGTTTGTCGGGCTTGCCAATTCCATGTAATGTAATAATCCAAGATATGAGGAGTGATGAATTATTTAGTTGGTTACTAACTATATATGATTGCATATGTATTCGGCGTGTTTGCTTCACTTGTTAAGGTATCAATTTTGGACGACTCACAACTAATTGGAAATTGGAATTAACCTATGTATAAGGTTAACAAATACACATTCCATGACACTGCCTTTTTTAAATTTAAGGTTCTTAGGAACTACAATAAGAATAAATCAATTGAGTTTAAATTTGTTTTTGTTAAAAGACTTAATTTGAGTTGTATTGCTCATATATATTTTTTAAACCGATGCATATAAAACCGCGTGACTTTGATTTATCTTAACCCAAATAATAGGATTTTACAGCCAGAGCCAAGCAATTAAGCACATTGACTCTGACAATTCTAAAAACATAAATCATAGCAAAGAACCAGCATATAGACAGAATTTAATCTAGTTGTAGTTATAGTTTCAATTCAGTCGATTTGTTTTTATTTACTAACATTATTATGCCGAGCTATTTCCGGGTTCGTATTTAAACTATGCATTTAATGTGTGTATTTGTGTATATAGACACTTATTATACTCAACTCTTACTGGGATTGAGCTTGAACATCTTACATAATCAATAATAAAATTTATAACGTCGGCTTTTGTATGTTCTTGTATAGACCATCCGGAAAAAGGAGGTAAATTTTTCCTGTCCTGTGTGTGATAAATTTGTGTAGTAGGATAGGATAAAATTTACCTCGTTTTTGCGGACAAGGTATACATAAGATGGGGTGATGACTAAAATAGGTTAAAAATTTGAAAATTATTTTCTATAAAACTAAATTGTCACTATCAATACATTTCTTCGTTTTTCATGATGAAATTTAAAACTTTTTAAAAGCAATCTCAGCTTATTGAGATTTAAAACAATTTTTTGTAAACTTTTCCATTTGTTGGATTTCGATGTCCACATGATTTTTACATGATTTATTTTAACATCTTATTGTCACGACGAATTTCTTGAAGCTATTTAAACTTTTCTGCATGAAAATGTCTCTACTTTAGATAGCATAGATAAATCATTGCTATTGATTATATTTTAACTTGGGTGATCCTTTCCATTGCTTCATCTAGCCAGAGAAATAATTTCATCGCCAGAATATTCAGGGAGAATCCATGCAATCATGTATACATTCTTCATCCACTTTCCACTTCACTCACATTGCTCTCACATATTCCCGTATTCCAATGAAACCAAATAAATGATAAAACCCTACCTTGCTCTCCTATCTAAAGTGCATCATAATACGTTCCTCGAGGCGTTTGCATTTTGTCCGTTGGGTACCCATCGTTTCCCATGTTCTCATGTCGCTCGCTCATTCCCCAACAAGATACTTTACATTGGACCTCTTGTAGGAATCATCGCATGCGTGTACTCTATTGGACAATTCAGGATTTAGCTTCGCAAATCGCATAGTAGGTTAACCTTTTAAAACAAAGTTAGCCGTTATTTTTGCTGGCTGAAGATGAGAACTATATTTAAGAGAGTTACAAAATTTCTTGCATTGCTCCGTTTTCACGTGGCTACTCATAGTTGAACTTTTCGCTGCATTTGCATATTCCAATATAAAACCAATACCCATCAAATCCATCACAGTATAATGCTCATTCTTATTCTTTCTTCACTCCTGCACTCAAACTTAACCAGTGTATAGCATAAAAGGCGAAATTATTTAAAAGCTATCATGTCTTTTATGCGTCAATCTATTCCTTTTTTATTCCAGTCTGTTAACGCATAATATAAGCCAATCTATCTACTGTTGGCTCAAACTCCATACTAAAGCCATACATGGATCACGAACTTGTACATGATAATATTTACTAAACTGTTGACTCGTGCGCCCCACTGATAGCGATAGTCTTATGGAAGTTCAGTGTAGTCAATTCCGTCGGGTTGCCTGCCTAAAGTTATACGGTTTTTGTTTTTATATCAATCTTTAGTTATAGTTAGTCCAGCAATAAGCAGAAAGCTATTCCGCTGCATGTAATTTTGCTCGCTTGGCTCTCAAATTGTGTGGGACAAACCCCGTCATCCTATGGTAAATTCGTAATGCCTTTTGGGCCTGTCTGTTGTACTACAACTGACTGAACTCTTTTGGAGTAGAGATGGAGAGTTTCCGTATATGCTGCGTGTAACTATGTGGCTCACACTTTTTTCACTAGACGATATTGTGTATCCGAGTTGTGAGCTTTACAGGAGTAAAAGGAGCCAGCCAGTTCAGTAGATCATCCCGGAGGTTTTTAAAACTATTTTCGTCAACCAAAGTGAAATGTGAGAACAATTAGTACATAGTGGGCTAAAGTATATATACCCGGACTATAAAGAATTTTAGGAGTAATTACTATTTGCATTTATTTTGATTACTAACTAAACAAACCAACTACTATGGGTCTACGTGTACGCATTTAAATTCATATGTACGTTTTGTACTGCCGCACTGCTGTTTTAATTTAATAACAAACTTCCTCCATACTCTTCTAATAATTGTTGTGATCCTGATATAACACAACACGGACTAGTATTTTATTTGCTGTTTGCAACAACGACCTTACACCAGTCAAATAGTCACTTGGCTACTTTATAATACAGTGTACAACTGCTCCATCAGTTAGTTTGCCAATAAGAAAATCATAATCATTTTGCAGTGTATATTATTCGTGTGTATAGCACAGCACATAGCCTGCTGTGCTGACCAAATAGTTGTAGGTTGTGGTTACGTGTGTGTGTTTTTTTTATAGGTAGGTTTAAAAGCGAATATATCATCGTTGTTCTTAAACTAAAAAACTAAATGCGTAAAGCATAAAAAAGTGCTGAGGTTGAGGTATACTAACGTAGTAGTAGGGAGGCAGTGAAGAGGTTACATAAAGAGGAAGCGTAAATGCTTTGAATTCAAGTAATAAGCTGTAATACTAGTTATACGAAGAACGAGGTAAAAGAGCTATGCTGTAAACAAACACAATAAATCTGTTTTTTCTCAATAATCTGTGATTTTAATTTGTTAGTTGAAAAAACAACGTGTGAAAGAGAGATTTGTTTTCCAGTGTGTGAGTTTGGTGACATTTATTTTTCGCTCAGGTAAGGTGGTTTGGTGACATTTCGCTGAGGTGGTGAACTACAATTCAGCCGCTAAGAACTGGATGGGATGGGAATGATGTCCTGAAGGAAGTATTTGACAATGCATGTTACTACACTAAATCAGTGATCAAGAAAAGGAATTAAAAAATTTTTAGACGAGGACGTACGTGACGAAAGACTAGACAGTCTCTATTATAGTGATTTGAGACTAATCATATTTTAATTTGACGATTGTGAGGTAAGCATTTTTCTCTCCGGCTTTGTACGGTAACTTTGGTCAGTCGGTTTCGTTAGTTGAGTTGCTGGACATTGTCCGAAAAATATGCAAATAGGCTGGTGGTGGAAAAACCCTCCGCCTTGTCCCGCCATACACAAAGCATGACTTGCATCGAAGATATTCATTTTCTTGCTATATAGGTTCAGAAATCGGCTGACTTTTAATCAATGATGTTTGAGTTTATTATTGAGCTCGTTTTGATTTTCATTTTGTATTTACTTTGTAGGTTTACTGACTTACAACAAATGGCACGTAACAGAGCGACGGTAAGTTGACCATAGCGCTTATATATTTATTTTTTCATTTTGATATTTCATCAACTCAGTCGGTCAGTTCTGAATTTATTTGTTTTACGATTTCTAAAAGGTGGATGAAAACGATTTGTCCATATCTCCTGCCAAATATGGTATTTTACATCATGGACTCTCATCGTCGAAACCTCTTGTTAGCTCACAGAATGAAAAGTATGTTCAGTCTTTTGTATTCAATGTGTTTTAATCGTTCTTGTGCTATTATTTGACTTATCGTCACCATTTTTGTTTTTTAGAGTGGACATTTTTGAAGACGAAGAGCAGAAAAAAGCAGATGACGCTAAACCAACATTGTGTTCTAGCCGTAAAAAGGGAAAAATCACCGATTTCTTTCCTCAACGTAGAAGTCAACGCAAGACTCGAGAGGCCATCAATGCTGAAAGGCATCAAAAACTAATCAAAGCCATCTTAGAAGGAACGCAAGATGGCCTTAAAGTAAGCCGAGGAGGTTTTATAGCATGGATTTTTGAATAACTAATGCTGCCATCAAAGTTTTGCAGCTTTATTTGTATTCTCATACTGGAGCAACTAGAATTTAGTTTCTTTCTACTCCTACATCTAACATCTCAACTATTTCATTAGAAGTTACTCATTCAGTGTATTGTCGAAGTTCATTTTTCTATATTTTCGCATATACTTCTAACTCTCATTTTTGTACTCCATCTTCTTTTGCTCAAATATTTTTTTATGATTTAAAATAATTATAATTAGGAATCAGTTTCCTTGTAAGGTTTGGAATGCATCTGACCATTTCTTTAAATTATATAATAAGGGTACTCATAAGCAACGGGATATTTCCTTTATCTAGTATCTTTTTACCCAGTTTCTGGTGTTGCAACGTTAACCCCTAGTTCGAAATTTTTCTTTTAAAGCGATTTAAAAAAATACCATGAAAATTTTGGTTGCCATATGGCTTTACCACCTACCGAATATACGGTATCTCTATTTGGCTGTGGGAAGTTAGCTCCATCTGTAATTTTAAGAATTTCGATTGTCTGTTTACCGATTTAACTGACATGCCTTTAGTACTGTCCTGTCTGTGTGTATAGGCTTCTAATGGTGGTATTAACTCCATTTCTTATTCAAAACTTATTCTCACAGGACAAGTTGATCTCTGGCAAGGGTAGAGGCGTCGTTAGCTGTAAACCATTTTACAAAAATGATTTCGTTGTCGAATACGCTGGTGATCTGCTCACTGTCGCTGAAGCCAAGATTAGAGAGAAGAAATACTCCAAAGATAATAGAATGGGCTGCTACATGTATTATTTTCAAAACAATGGCCAACAGTATTGGTAAGTTATAGCTCCAATTATACTCGAAGAAAAAGTATGATAAAATCCTTTAAAATGCTTTTAAAATTCTTAACTATCAATATATTTCAAAAATTGTTTTTTGTGTCACTATGCTCCAAAATATCAGGGTACTGTATAGACCATCCGGAAAAAGGAGGTAAATTTTTCCTGTCCTGTGTGTGATAAATTTGTGTAGTAGGATAGGATAAAATTTACCTCCTTTTTGCGGACAAGGTATATGCGATATTATTTTACTTGCCATTTCTAAGCGTTGAACAATTTTTAAAAAAACCTGTGACAAACTATTTTGATCTTATCCATGGGTCTTAAGACTGTTTTAAATGTGAATTATAATTTAAAAAATGTTTTGTATGCGTAGCGTTGATGCTACTAAGGAGACTGATCGTTTGGGACGTCTTATCAACCATAGTCGCAATGGAAACTTGATCACCAAAGTTGTTCAGGTAAAAAGTATCCCTAGACTTATTCTGGTGGCTAAGAGGGACATAGACGTAAGCGAAGAGCTCACCTACGACTACGGAGACAGAAGTCGCGAGGCCCTTCGTCATCACCCATGGCTAGCTCACTGATGTCACTGATATTAAGTTATTAATAATTTGTCATTTTTGTTGTATTTATAGCAATGAGTTTTGTTTGATCTTTGTTACTTTTTACAGTATCTCATCGATCGGTCACGTACCGCTCGTGTACATACAATATATATGGTATTGCCCTGAATGCATGGTTGATTATTAATTTTTTGTTATAATGGACACTCTGCATAATGATGATGACAGATACCCTTTTGTTCGCATCGCGATTATCATTTGCGTATTTATTGTCGCTGTCTTTGATGGAAAAAATTCCTTTCTCGTGTTTTTCTTTTATAATATTGACAGCTCTGATTCTGAACTACCACGAATGATCACTTCACGATAAATAAGGCTGAACGACACGTTCAATATGTATTTGCTTGTAATGTACAAAACAATGATGAGTTTATGATGATTTCACACCAAGGCATGAATATAATTATGATTGTAGTTGTTAGAAATAAACATTCGATTTTTACATTAAACATCTATTGATATCCACTTTTTTTCTCTCGTTCTCATTGATAGCAAGTCATTTCTTTTGTAGCTTGAATATAAAATCCAGGAAACCCCTAGTCAAAATCAAACAAAATTTTAGCAATAACTGAAAATTCGGACTACGCTGCAGATGTTTGATGGCATGCGGATTCATTCATCTATAACCACACCTGATATGGCTGCCAGCTGCCAGATAGCCAGTAGTACAAGTTTTGCCTCGAACCTTGAAGGCATTATAATTATAAATTATTAAATACGCGTTTTTCCTTCCTGCAGGATAGAAATAGTGAATCTAAAGCAAATGTAGAGAACTTTTCAGCGTACGTAATTAGCGCTTTGGCGCAGCATAAACGATCAATCGATAGTATAAGTATTAGTATAATCGAAAAACAATTTTTATTTCCGAATCAAACATCTTCAACGACATAACCTTACGTATACATATGCGATAAATCAAAGAATAATGCAAATATAACATATCCTGTGTGTGATGGAAATAATCAATAATGTGTCGATAAAATACAATGCTAACATTCACCGGATTTATAAACAGATGCATGGATAATTGATATTCCAATATAATCTATTGTACAGTTCATTTCCTTACTTTACATTGCTAAAACTAGAAAACAATGTGATTGTAAGTTCACGACATGCAAGATCGACAATTCTTCTAAACTTAAGACTTCGTTTGAATCGATTAGTATAGTAAGTATTAGTATATTAATATTAGTCAGAAGTAATTAAAACAAAAATATATTTCGATTTTTCAGTGATTGGACACCTAAAAAAACTACTACATACGAGGATCTAAATGCAGGAGAGGGGACCTAGGAGAAGCATTGAAGAATGCATTGTGACAACTATGGTCTGCCTGCAGCACTACGCTTCATTTAAGCCTTCAGCTTGGTTTAATTTAAGCCATAGAAATAGATATACTATATTTAACCATAGCTCTACTAACCCCTTTAAATAAGGTGCGAAGGTGCAATAATATCGATCCTAACATCACATTAAATTAAATTAAATACTTATGATGAAAAAATACTTATACGACATTTTAAATATTCAGTTTTCAATTATGCGAAAAAAAACCAAACCCACTTTAAAAAAATCCGAACACTTATAATCAAAGAATATAACTATTTCAATTACAGAGATAAAATGCACTCACGCATAAAAATATTCAGAAACTCGATAAATATAAAAGTACTAAATAGAGTTTACACATCAAGGGCCCAAGAATTTTCTGCCAAAAAGGCATCAACTACTTCCTTCATAGCATAGTTTGGAATTAGCTGATCGGCTGTCAATTTAACTCGGGTAATTGGATCAAAGTGACCAACTCGCATTAAATGCTCCTCTATATCTTTTCTTTCGTAGGTGATCCCACTGGGAGTAACCACAGGCTCTCTCAGAACTTCAAATGAGATTTTTCCACAGAGATGATCCGGAATTTCACGTTTCTAAAATAGTTTGTATTCATAAAATTAAAAATACTTCAGATTTTAACTGAACTAGTTACAATATATGTCCGTGTGTTCATGAGAATTTGTTTTTAAATGTACACATAATTGCCCAAAACCCTGTAGTATATACTCCCCAAAATACTGTACTCCGATGCAGGCGTTCTACTTTACAATAGCAAAATCCGTGAAAAAAACATGCAGTTAAATGGGGAATAAAAGATAGTTAGGAACCCTGCCTTTGTTGAATTCTTTAGTGTTATTTACCGCATGAAAAATAAAAAAATGAATCTCAATTTTGAGCCCGATTGGGCTCAAAATCCGGAATCTTTGATTGTTACTCAAGAACGATTGAGCATCGGATGGGAAAATTTTAGGATTCCGGATGGGCATATACTAGAGAGTGCAAAGAAGAATTCCAACGCATTTTAAAGAAAATTGCTAACGAACACATTGCGGACATATTTTTAGTAGAATATAATATAGTTACAAAACTTACCCGACGTCGCTCATCCACTTTTGCAAACAAATTGTTCAATTCCCCAATGCATGAATCTGAAAATTTTTCCAGTTTTACCATACTTTTATTCAGGTCTTCATTATCTAACTCATCATTTGAATATTGCAGTTTTATCTTCTCCATCTAAATTTTCGGCAAACATTGTTTCCTCAAATTTATGAACTGAATTTACACAAAAATGCAGTTGAAAACACGTTGGGTACTACACTTTACCTCCTTCTCTTTGTCCTCTCTAATTAGTCGTGAAATATAGCACTGTAGTTCGATCTCTTCAGTCAATCGTTTTTCTTCCTGCAAAGAAAATCGTCTCTTTCGCCAATTTCTAAGAGCTTGGGTAATTTCATCACCATAACTGCGACTGCAAGAAAATTCAAACCTTCTATATGAAAGGAAACCCCACAAACAGTTAAAATAATGCAACGTTAACGTTTTTCAATGTTGTAAAAATCGAATTTTCAAAGTTTTGACCAATATACACAATCCCTCCTTTTCTCACCCTTCTAAAATCCTTACCTCCGAGGGAAGGTAACCACCTATAACACTACTACCAAAACAATGACAATGAAACACGAGTAAGGGCTTAAGTCTGAATTGAATCAATGCATTAGACTAATCACAGTTTCCAACACATTCATGCTTATATTTATTGATCTCACCGCAACTCCTTTGTTAAGTCCACCGCCCTTTGAAGATGCTTGATGCCTTCGTCTAACAATCCAAGTTCACACAATGCCTGTCCCAGGAAAAAATGACCCTTGATGGAGCTTGGCTCCAATTCTAATGCAGCTCTGCAATCCGCCACCACATCTTCAAACCTACTAAGTCTAATGAATAACAAATGTTTAATTCACCAACTTTTACTTACAATCAAGAATTTAAAAACTCAGAAATATGAATGAGGATTGTCTACCTAAGTCCTGTAAGAGCGCGATTTGTATAGTAAATAGAGTTGGATGGATTTCTTTGAATAGCATTCGAGTAACATTGGATAGCATCTTCGTACTTTCTCGCTAGAAAATAGCGATTGCCTTTATCCTTTAATTCGAGGTCTGACGCCTGAGCATAATTTCGCTTTTGTCCTTGAGACGACCGCTGAAACCCCAAACCTGCCATTTCTAGAAAAGAAATCATTCATCATTCACATTACGTCTGCAAATGAAGAACCAACACGGAATCGGAATTAATATGGCAAAAACTAAACAAAAATTATTTACTGGTTGACGGCGACGGCAGTTAGACTTCAAATAAGTAGTGACACGAGAAAAATCGGGATTTAATTCTACAATCTACACTAATATAAGTACACGAATAATTGATAATATAATAATAGAAAATACAAACCTGAGAAAGTAGAGTACAAAGTACAACACAAACTGAGAAGTTTTGGTTTTTCCTTATTCAAATATTTTACTTTACTTGAGAAAGCACAGAAATCATATGTTACAGCACACCGGTTTTACATAAATAATGGCTCTTCAAACGGCGAGTTGACAGCAGAAGTTGGTAACATTTCTTAATTTTTTTCATTGACTATCGCTCCCTTTTTATGCCTTAATGAGTCCTTTAATCAGGTTAAATTTTTTTGAGGAGTCAATAAATCAATTATAAATGTTTTATTGCATGTGGATTGTGGACCATAGGTCTAACGCATAACGTATCGTATATCACGTACTGCAATGAATGAGAAAGAGCAGAGGGCTGTAGAAAGGAATTTTATTTGTAAAAATAGGATTTTAAAAGTCTTGACCAATACACACAATTCCTCCTTTCCTCACCCTTCTAAAATCCTTACCTCCGAGGGAAGATAACTCCTCTACGGCAACTAAATTCCGTATTCCTGTTCCAACCTTGCATGCAATCCAATCAGAGTTTGCGCTCCCAGTTTGAAACATTCACACATTCCACATTTTCTTTTCATGCATGCATGAAGCGGACTCATTATTTGAAATTTTGAAGTTGGTAGTTTAAAAGTTTTCGTTCCTTCAGTGTCAGTAAGTTGTGGTTAAAAGACAAATCTTAACGTGGATGAAGCTGAAAGTAATAAAGCTCTGCGGCATTGTGGTTGGGTAACAACACCGGTTAAACAACGTGTGCATGGCTGAATCTAAAATATTTCTTTCAGGCACGTGTTTTCATGCCGAATACTTGTTAGCTGCAAGCAATCTAAAAGTAAGTCGAATGTGTGGTGTCTTCGTCATCTCTGCTGAGTAGTTACTGATTGAATGAATTAACTTGTTCCGTAAAAAAAGTTTGTAGGTATTTTCAAATTAGCTAAGGATTTATAACATCAAAGGCAAAATGCCGGAAAAAGATATCGAAATGGAGGATGACAGTGAATCTATCCGTTTGACAGTCCAGTTTATTTCTGAGGAGGGATCCAAGTGCGGAGCCCCGTTGGACGTCCCCATCAACATATCTTTAGAAAACATCAGAAAGATATGCAGCCAATACCTAGAACAGGTGAGGTCAAAAGATAGCTGAGAAAAGTGTCAAAAGTAGTCTTAAGAGGGGAGATTCAGGCTGTATTTTTGAAAGTTTTCTGTATTCCTTTTTGTATACAGGAGGATATTGTCTGTACTTTTTTCGCGAACGGAAAAGAAATAGTTTCAAATCTCCAAGATACTCTCACGACTGAAGATAAAGGGAATACTGAAAAAATTATTCAAATCGTTTATCAACCTCAAGCCCTTTTTCGCGTGAAAGCTATAACTCGGTGTACCAGGTTAGTCTATTTTTCGCTCATGCAGATTACACATAGACGTAAAGGTTTTGTAATATCATTTTATATTTTCATTTTACAGCTCTTTACATGGCCATTCCGAGGCTATTGTTGCTGCATCTTTCAGTCCAGATGGACGGCATTTAGCGAGTGGATCAGGTGATGCTACTGTAAGATTTTGGGACCTGAATACTGAAACTCCAGAATTCACATGCAAGGGTAAGTAAAGATAGCAATTTACAATTTGTTGGGGTATAAACGATATTATATGATATCATATAAATTATTGCTTGTTTATATGTTTGTTTTTATAGGGCATAAAAACTGGGTGTTAGCAATCTCGTGGGATCCATTAGGTTTGACTGTTGCTTCAGGTTGTAAATCCGGGGAAATTAGAATATGGGATTCTAAAACTGGAGACGCTGTAGGCAAGCCGTTGATTGGTCACAAACAATGGATAACTGCTCTTTGTTGGGAACCAATTCATTTGTAAGTGCGGTCGTCGGTCGTAGTTATTTACCGAATTCCGGATCACATATCAATTCCGCTTGATACGCCCACAGGCCACAGGCCCACATGTTACTTAAATCCTTTTATGTAACAAATGGTTGTCCTGTCTTATTTTTAGAAATAAGGAATGCAAGTACTTGGCTAGCAGTAGCAAAGATTCAACAATCAGAATATGGGATGCTTTAATGGGCCAAACTGTTCGATGTTTGAGTGGACATGTTAAAAGTGTAACTTGTCTTCGATGGGGTGGGTCAGGTCTTATTTATTCCGGTTCTCAAGATCGTACAATTAAAGTTTGGCGTGCCAGTGACGTAATATTTTGTTTTTTTAATCAGTAGTAATTCTAGTAATAGTTTGCGTAAGCTAAATTATTAGTGAGATCATGAATCTTTCTATTTGGATTCCAGGGAGTACTTTGTCGCACCTTGGAAGGACATGCTCACTGGGTGAATTCAATGGCGTTAAGTACAGATTATGTCATGAGAACTGGAAGTTTTGAACCTGGAGAAGCTGAGGTGTTGGCGTATAAAGAAATCCAGTACAAAGGTAAAGTTTTAAACCTAAATCGTTAAAGCATTTAAGTCTAGTTAACTTAATATTTAACATAAATTACGTTGTATTTCTTTTGTCTTGCTAAAGTAGATTGTTGCAATTTAAAGTCCTTTGCTTTCATAAAATCGCAGTGAAAGAAAGTACATATGCATCCTATTTATAGATCGCGAAGAGGCTCAGCAGAAGGCCCTAACTAGGTACAATGCTGTGTTGAATGGGGGAGAGGAAATACTGGTTTCTGGATCGGACGACTTTACAATGTTTATGTGGTATCCGGAGAAAGACAAAAAGTCATTTGGTAATTACAGCCAGGGGCCTATGGCATAAAAGTTTTACAGTTGACATTTCGACAATTTTGTCGTCTTGTCAACTGATTTCGACAATTTAGTGTGGCATAAAGCCGTTGTGAAGAGTTGACAATGACAGGAGAATTCTTCAAAACCACTAGAAGTCTTATTTGTAAGACGTTTTGATGAAACATTTTTTGGTTTTAAGTTTAACAATACTTTTTTAGTGGCCCGACAAAAAGTTTAATCGAAAAAATTCACTGCAAGCATTGAAAAAATCACTTTGAAATTAAGTTAAATTTTCCAAGCTGAAGAATAATGATGGGTTACCAAGGTGGGCTCAATTACAATTGTCAAACAGAGGCGAAAATGTTCCACTGTCATAGAAAACTTCGAAAATTTTATGCCACTCCTGTAAACTGGAATTGTCACTGTTGAAGGCTATTTTACAATTTTCACCCTGTCAACTGTAAATTTTTTTGCCATAGGCCACAGTTCACTTTTTATCACATTTCGTCATGCCAAAGTCCAAAAACTATCCAAGTGTGTTGTTATGTTTTACAGCGCGAATGACTGGACACCACCAGCTTATAAACGACGTAAAATTTTCTCCAGACACCCGATTGATTGCGTCTGCCTCATTTGATAAATCCATTAAATTGTGGGAAGGCAAAACCGGAAAGTTCATCACAACATTACGTGGACATGTTCAAGCTGTTTACCAAGTTGCTTGGTCAGCAGATTCCCGGCTCCTTGTGAGTGGAAGTGCTGATTCCACTTTAAAATGTACGTTTGTTAACTTCTTTGATTTTTTTTGCTTCTGATGTATATTATATTGATTCTATTACTCTTTTGTAGTGTGGAGCCTGAAAACCAAAAAACTTGAGATTGATCTCCCAGGTCATGCAGACGAAGTCTATGCAATTGACTGGGCTCCCGACGGTCAACATGTAGTATCTGGTGGCAAGGATAAAATACTGAAAATGCAAGTCTAATCCACTTTCACTATCTCCAATGCAAGCATGTATGTATACAAATTTTCTAATAATGTAATCAAATTTTGTTGGAATTTTGCAGATGGCGTAAATAAGTGGTGTTGTTTTGAACCTTTTGGCTTGGACTACATATTTTTTATATTGAAGAAACATTGTCATATTATTTGTTCGCTTGGAATAAATGCTATATGTTCATTTAAAATTTTACGAGTTATGATTATCGAGTTCCTATGAAGCACGGAGACGTTGCCCACTTTTGGCAGACTTGAGTTGCTACTTTCATAAATGTTATAGGTCAAGGAAAATTTTGCATAGCCAAACATCGCAAGGGATAGGAGGGCGGGCAACGTGTTTTCTTTTTGTTGATTATAGGAGCCAAAAACCCAAGTTTAGTCCATTAAAAACTCAAGGGAACTTTAAGGCCATTCCAGTGGTTTCTTGATTTTGATTGGACCGATTCATTTGTCAAATCACAAAGTTTAGCAGTCGCCCCAATATTTCTCTTGCTATACAGTTTTGGGGGACAAGATGACAAGAACACGTTATTAAATTCTAACGAATCCGTCATACATGCTTTGATTACTTCAGATTAAGATTATGAAAGTCTATAATCATGAGATTTAGAAGGTCATAACTGTTGAAATTCAGGCTGTTTCTTTCACTAGGTTTTTTACGATGTACATATGAATGAGCATAGAGGATTGATACATTTTTGGCCTCGCTGCCTGGTTCATCTGGTTAAGTACATGATCATGGTTTATGGATTTATTTTAGACCATTGATTCGATATGCAGGAAATCTCTATGGGCATGAGAATCTCTTTAGTCGTGTGGCGACAAACAGGAATGGACAGGGATTGATTTTTAAGGCAAAAAGAAAATAGAACTTTTTTCTTTAATCAGACTAATCAGACATCAGACTAATATTTCTTTCTGGTTTCGCGATTTTTGGATACGTGTTTACGTAATGTAATAATACCAAAGTATATAAAAAGTAAAAAGAAATAAATGGAAGATTAAACAGTATTTGAAGAGAAACAAATTGTGGAAAAATACTGCAAATCCAAAGTTAGAGAGTGAAACTCGAGAGTCAAAATACACGGAGACGGAATACATGCTGATCCGATTTGAATTGCTCATTATTAGACTTAAGTCGTATTTTATTCGACGTGGCCCACAGCTAAGCAATGCTGACTGAGTAAGTTAATTGAACGGTTTTAACATTCGTTTGAATTAGCAATAATAATCTCATGCTAGAATTTTTTTAATTTTTAATTTTTTCTAATTTGACTAGAGTGTGTTCTGAAGAACTAGAGACTTTACGAGCTATTTTTCTTGACGACATACAAATCGAAGAAGAGTAAGGGATTATATTCGTATTTTCATGTGGCTTATTTAAATTCATGTATACTTGAAGACTGCAATTTCATCATTTTGTACAACCAGGGAAAATGCAGCTCTTGTGTCTATGGTTCTGTTTCCTGCAACTGGAGATGACAAAGATTCGCGATATGTTACCCTAACCCTTGATTTTCATCTGAACCAACACTATCCAACGTGTCCTCCGGCTATAAAAGTGCGAAATCCTCGCGGTTTAAACGACATAATGCTTGACGATTTAGTCAAGTTGATGCGTGAAAAGAGTATCGAATGGGTTGAATCTCAAATGATATTCCAACTAATTGACATGGCGAAGGAATTTTTGACGTGCAATAACCGTCCAGCTTCTGAGTGTCCAATTTGTTTATCTGGGTTTACACAGTTTGATGTTTTCTTCAGATCTTCCTGTTTCCATTACTTTCATTCTTTCTGTCTTGGAAATTATTTAAATAGCTGTGCGAATAATGCTGACGAGGTTCGTTTTTCGATTTGTCTTCCATCTTCCAAGACTGCCAACACGCTGTGTCAATGAATTAGTGAGTAGCTCTGTGACTCTGTCTATAAAATATCTAAATATCTTCCATTTTACAGAATGGTGGAGAAAAAACATGTCCAGTATGCCGTGACGTTTTCAAAGATGAATTGCATATTGATCAGTTATTGGAATCTCCACCACCTGCAGAGGACGCAGCTGCTGCACTGGAGAAGTCAAATGCATTATTGCAGGACTGGGAATCCCAGCGCAAGGTCTTAGACAAATTGTACGAGAAGCAGAAGGTGCAAGGAGGTATCATTGACTTAAGTAAAATGGGTGCAAAATTATTAGTGATATCAGAGAGTAGCAATAGAAGAGCTGATATTGCTGGAGATGATGCTAACTCTTTTCTGGAGACTGATCCCGGTAATTTATTTCCTCCTGGGGGTACAGCTAATCAAGTACTGTCCACCAGAGGAAGTCATGTTGAGAGCAATGATACTCAAATAAATGGCAATAGTGAATGCAATACCAGCATAGAATCTGGTATTAGTGATCACGGTCGACCAACAGTTCAAGACAATTCGAGAGCCCATGGAAACGGTTATTGTAAAGACCGATATCGTAACCATCGTAGCCACGAGACCTACCGTGGTAAACGTAGGCACAAATGACTATTGTTTTCCATAGTTTTTTTTATTTGCTATGAATCATTGTGATAAATCATCAAATTACCGAGTATAATTTGTTGAGAACATAATATGATATTATACTATTATTTCTGTTTATGATACGCTATATGCTTTATCTTTTGTTGCAGTGATGCCCTGATGGATATTTTTGTGGGGATGATACTATTCAACAACATAACATATTTGATAATATTCACTGGGCAAACGGATGAGTAGGACAATTGTTTATTTCCGTCTAGCTTTTGACTATTTCTTGTTATTTTTTTAGAATCCTTACCAGTCTGTCCACGCTAGTTTTTCAAATTATTTTATTTCTTTGTTACTTGAATTTAGTGCGTTTTTAAGCAGATTAAACTGTATTTGCTATTTTTATTTGAATTTTTGTTTATTTAATGTGAAGTAAACTTTTGTTTGTTCATTGGTATCAAAATTAACTGTTCTAGGAATGCTTTATTTGGCTGTTATTATATTTTCCTCTAAAACACCGCTCTTAATTATCTTATCACCTGATCTGCAGCATTTACTAAATATACGCTTATTTCTTTTACCAGCTTTTACTTGCATACATTTGTAAGCAAGTTGACAGGCCGTGGAAAGTTGGAGTGTTCTAATTTTGCAGTGCCTACATATGATATTGAGTTAAATAATTTGGATTAATCTAATTAAATTGTGTATTGTATCTAAAGCATTTGCGGCTTTGTACTTTTAACGCCATGCTAATTTGTAAATCGTAAATAATACGTTGGTCAAGCTAAGCAAAAAGCCTGGATGCATGCATGCATACTAGTCATGATTGAATGTAAGCTTGTTTCATAACATTAGATTTAAACTGAACCCTTCTGTTGTTATACAAATGTTTAATTCAGTCAACATCAAAAAGATACTCATTATTTATTATGCTCCATATGTACGAAAATGTTGCCAGTTGCCACTTTTTTGTCCGTTTATTGTTATATCATAATCATGGATTGCTATACTATATAAAAGATAGTTAAGATAGCCAGATAACTTTAAAATTGTGGATGTGCTAAGCATTACATTACCGAGGAACTTTAAATAATTAATTCGACATAAAATTTTTGATACGGGCTTATTGATGTATTTACATTGCTAGTAATTTATTTTGCGTTTTATTTTGTTTTTTGTCCAACGATCAGTTCCCTAGCTCATCTCATTCTCGTGTATTGCTTTTAATTTTTATCTACTCTAAAATGTCAGACTCCTGCAAAAAACATGCACTGCAATATTTAATGGTTGGTAGAGTCGTAAATCAGATTCAATCGAATCGATTAACTATCAAGTTGATCGATTGAATCGATCAACTTGATAGTTATCATCTTCCCCATCTAGCATGTAATAATTAATTATCAATAAAAATAATGTTGTGCTATTGATAAATCTCCGGGATCTCCTCCGCATCGTTGATAGAGTTAATTGTAAGGTAATTTTGGGATTTATATGTTTCGTTATTTTCTATATGTGCCATATCAAATCAATACAGTTCAGTGCATGCATTTCACTGAAGTGGAATCTAGTGCTAGTCTACACACATACATGCATTAATTACCCATCGTTTAGTATATATTGTATTGTACTCATTGTACTGATCTATAATAAAAACTCAAAATAATCAATTTAATTCCTCCGGTTGTATATTCGACTATTACAATTCTTGAGAATCAGTAAAGCGCGCACATTTTTTTCAGGAAGTAAAAGTATGTATACATCATAGAAATAGATACTATATACATAAATATTACATTGTTATAAATCAAAATTGGCACATAACAGTGCAAATCGTTGGTAATAAATGAATTACGAATTGACTAATTCATAATACAGTTTAGAACTGATTTATGAAAAACTTTCCTTCATGAAATATTTATTACAGGAAATGAGCATGGACTCCTTGCAATGTTTCAGTAAACTAACATGGCAACCGAAGCTGCATGTGTTAAAAAATGTATGCCTATGCCCGCGCAATTTGAAGTTTGACAATTGTATATGATATTGAACATATTAGTTCTGTAGTTGGTTTCGTAGTTTGGTAAACATTGGAAATTAAAATAATATTTGTCAACGTCAAGTATTTGAGATTTGGTAGCCGAATTAGAATACTTGATTAGCTTGAGAGAGCTAAAGAGTAGAAATATTGTCACATCTTCGAACTAAATACGTCTTAAAGTGTTTGTAAAGCCTTCGTTCTTGGTCGTGGTAGCTCAGTCCAGTCAATCAGCTGACTCAACTCACTCAACATTAGTCAGCTCACCAACAAACATCTGTTTTTAAGATTAACTAAACTTATTCGTTTAAGTGAAGAATCAGACATGGATGATCAATCTAATCAGGTGAGTGACCTAATAAATAGTAGAAGCTAGCATTCGGTGTAACTAAACAATTGATGAGTATAAGGAAATGGAACATTGAATGTTTGTACACAGCACAGCCCATGTAGGATGGGGGTACCCGTCAAACTAAACTTCTAAAATTCTTCATACAATATAATTTTTTATTTTTATCTTATGATGTATTAACCGACAGGCGTTGCTACAAGAGGAGGATGAAGATGGTTTGGGATTTGGGGAGGACCCGGAAGCTAAGACCAGACTTAAGTAAATAGAAACCTTATGTTGTGTTTGAAGTTTCAAATTTTCATACGAATGTAATATAACGCTGTTGTTTTCTAGGCATCCTGTTATCGCGTTTTTTCACGTTTTCTTCCGTGCAGCCGCCTTAATTGTTTACATATTTTGTGGCATTTTTAGTACTGGATTTGTCCCAAGTTTTGTTACTGTCGTAATTTTACTTTCATTAGATTTTTGGACCGTAAAAAATATCACAGGTTTGCAGTTGCGAGTTTGTTCTTTTGATATTATATATTTTATTAAACTCTTGTACTAAATAAATCTGCTGAGCAGGTCGAATCATGGTGGGGTTACGGTGGTGGAATTACGTGGATGATGATGGAGTAAGTCACTGGGTATTTGAAAGTCGCAAGGGGCACAGAGCTGGTGGTCGAGCACCAGAACGAAAAGTATTTTGGACATCACTCATTGTAACACCTTTCATTTGGGTATTACTGTTCTTATCATCTGTATTTACCTTTCGATTCCAATGGACGGTAATTTTATTAAAACGTTTACCTCTTTTGTATCGATAATTAAGGTGTTACTTTTGAAGTTACTTAACACCTTCTTTTTACTTGTAGATTTTGGTAGTACTTGCTCTTGTACTACATGGTGCTAATTTGTATGGATACATTCGCTGCAAATTGGGTCATAAACCTGGAATAGCAGATGCCACCGGAATTTTCAACCAAGGGGTGAGAAAAAGTAGTAAATTTAGTTGTAGCTTTATCTTTATCAATAAATTATAGCATAGTTTTATTGTATTGGTTGTTTATTTAAAAAATTGTCTTTTTCCCTCTAGCTCTCCAATGTTATTCGGCAAGCAACTTCAGCTGCTGCAAGTGCAACGGTCGGACAGAATTCGGCGAATGCATTCACTACCCAAAAAGTCTGAATTACTCTTCTCCTTCATTTTAAGGATTGGAATACTATTACTATTTAGATGGCTAAAATTGTAAGTACTAACGCGTAATACCTACAAAACCATTCAAGATGAAAACAAAAGCTTTTCAAATGTTACATTATGTACAGAAACAGAACAGATTAGTCAGATTGTGAATGTTTATCGTATATTTGTATTGGAATTCGTACATAATACTTTTCATTTATTAATGATCTTTTCATAGCGGAATGTAATATTATACCGTATATTAAGCGTGTTAAGTTTCTTTTACAATGATGATATACCAAAATCAAAAGTGCGTAAATAATTGAATATAAAGTATAGGGTAGGGAACAAATTAAAGTGAAGCCGGCATGAAAGATTTTCTAGTAGTATAGTATAGTATGTATTTATGCATTGTATCACTTGCAATGTTATTTGTACGTTATTTAACGTTATTTATATGCACAAATGTACTAAAGGGTAATAAAAATATTTTTAGTTAAAATTTTAACTACATCATCAGTGTCTTAACAATAAATCTTATTTTCATTTACGTCGTATGTTAGACATGTAAACTGCAAAGAAATAAACGTATAATTGGGTATGAAAATGGGAATGTTAAAGCCCTTGTGTACCCTTCAGCAAAATCATAATAACATAAAATAATACATGATTGGAGTAGCAATGGGTTACTCTTGGGCTTGGGATCTTTCTTTCTTACAACCCTCGTTTTAAAACATCCTGAAAGTTACTTAATTAGCTTTTAGTGATTTTTTGCTGAATCTCGGTAATGATTCCACTGCACAATGTTTTTATGTGTATATTTAAACCAATAACAAACTTTCAAACACTAAACTACTTGGAAGCAATTTGTAATCGCTATCGTTGCCGGGTGAGTAACAATAATTCCAGAGAATGAGAGAGATCAAAGCGACACGGTCGATTAATAGCCAGCCGTCATATAATACAGATGTCGTGCATGCAAATTCTGAGCTAGGACAATACTTAATACTTAGGTTAGGCTGACTAAGGCAAAAAAAATCATAGTTTTGCTCTCTCAGTTTGATGCAGTTGCGTTTCTAAAGGCTTAAACTCTAACTCACAGTCAGAGCATGCTAGCTAAGAAATATGTTATTGCATATCTAAGTCTAGGTAAACAATTCGGAACTAGATTCACCATTCATAGAACATAAAGAGATATCAGGCATTGAATTTGCTGCTGACTAAGATTCATTGTTTTTTTTTTGTCTTTCCATTTAAAAACCTATTTCTATGCATTACTTGTGGATGCGATTTTTTTTAAAGTTTGAGTACTATGAGATACGTTATAGAATATCTCCAGTTAAGACTCCAGCAGCGATGCCTCCTTCATGAGCTATCATTGAGATCCCAACCTTCCATTCATCTTCTTCCGGATAATATATTTCGACAGCTAAGATAACATTCAGTTCAATTTTAATAATAAATATTAAATGCCAATACAAAGGTGTACAAATTAATTCACTTACATGATAAATTGCATGACCCATCATAGCCACCTGTAAATAAAGGAAGAATCGACACATTCATTTTTTAAAATAAGAATCTTGCTATCTTGCAGTATTTTCTTTTACTAAAGGCAGGTAATGCATATACTAGATCACCCACCGATAGCATAAAGGCGACCCCCGTTGCTAACAACAGCCACTCTACTTCTCGGATTGTTCATACTAGCGATTGACTTCCAGCTGTCGAAACGAAGTCAGGATAATTTATTAGTCATTTTTAGCTCAAATTTAAAGAGAACCAAAATAGCAAATTCTTACGTATTCGTCTCAGGGTCATACGCATCGCAGCTCGCTAGAAACGTTGTTCCTATTATCATAAAATCCAGTGAGACACATCTAAAATAAAACTACTCGAACAACTGTATATTTTTTGGGATAATTACAAACCATTATAGCCACCACAAGCATAAATTAAACCTCCTAAAGCAGCCGCACCTAATCTGCATCGGTAAGTTGGCATTGAGGCCATGTATGACCACTGGCCTGTCTCAGGATTATATCTTTCCATCTAAATAAGATTTTATTTTTATTTTTGTTGGTTAATAAATAAGCTACACTGCAGAAAATAGAAACCAACCGAGTGGAAGATTTCCAGTCCATTATGTCCACCAAGACAATAAAGATATTGACCCAACGCAACAACCCCGCATGCAGACCTATGGCTACTCATGGGTGTAGTTAAAAGCCAATCGTTGCGCTTTGCGTTGTAAAATTCAACGCTATTTAAGGAGACTGCACCATCATATCCTGCAAAATGTGAATCAGAGAATGAACCCATTAATGTAAAAAATGGCTATTTTATATTGCAATTAGATAAACAGTTACAGCCAAGTTCAAATCAAATGTAATCTGAAGAAGTAAGCATGTACAGTGCAACTAAACTATACGATACTAATGGATATAAACAACGTTGAAATTTTTTTCTTCAATACCTCCGCAAACATACAGCCGATCACCCAAACAAGCTGCTCCAACAGCACTGAATATGACAGGGTTACTTTAGAGTATGGCGCAGAAGTTTTATAATAATGCTTAATCATGCTTTAGCATACCTTCTTCTACAGTTCATAGGTGCAACTTTTTTCCAAGAATTAGTTTTTTTGTCAAATACTTCTACAGTGGATAACCGAGAATTGTCTTGGGAGTTGTAGCCACCCAACGCGTATAAACTGACGAAGGAAAAACCGTGAGTGTAAATAAATTCCCAAATTAGGACTTCCGTAATTTGCAAATGAATTACCTATTTTTCAAAGTAGCAACCCCAACTCTACTTCGCATCATTTTCATTGTTTCCGCCTACCAAGAAATTATAAAACATAATTCAAGATCTGCTCTTAAAACACTAAAATTACTAAAACAACGAAACGTACGCACCATCTTCCATTTTCCAGTCAATGGATCAAAGTATTCTACCAAGGAAGTTGAATCTCCTCCATTCACTGCAAAAAATAAATAAATTGTATTAAACTCATTCATTCAAGACATAAAATACGAACGAATAAGAAGAAGGGTACAAAACTTAAAGAGGAAGATTCAAATCAATTAACACTTGCCAGTCTTATTTAATCCCCCAACAACATATATGAATCCAATTATGTCATCACAACATCTTGGCTGGGTGCGAAATGTGGTCAACAATGGGCGTCTTTCCGGAATTAGAAAATAGTCTCTTGCTTCATCTAAAAGATCTCTGCGGAAGAGTTTACATAATTCAATAGAGATCAGCAAGGTTCAGATTACTCAATTATGTAAAAATGCCCATACCATAAACCCATACCTGCACTCAATGGAATTTTTTATGAAAGGGTTTGCAGAAATAACATCTGATATAAAGTGGGGCGACAATAGAGGAAGCCTGACACATTTCAATAGCTTAGGGATGTACTGACTACGCATTTCCACATCCTTCGACACCCAATCAACCAGAACATAATAGACCTTAAAATTAACAATCGAACAAACAATATATTTGTTATGAGCTGAAGCTGCAATATTCAACAGCTTAGTTAGTTCGCTGTAAATTACTTGAGTTAATCAGCTAATGCTATTCAAATTCTACTAACTCCTGCCTTACCTGCTCTTCCGAGTCTACGTGTAGATTATCTCTTTCCAAAATACTTTCCAGGTCTACAAAATCCAGTAAATGAAACTCTTCAGTCTGAGCTACAATAGCGAAATTCTTCTGAATATACTTATCAGCCTCCTCGACCACGGAAATGCAATTTAAGTTTTCTGAAAACCTCCGAATACCTAGAACGTTGTCTGGGCTCAACCTAAAATACGAATTGAAATTACATGTTAGAATAACTCCCGAGAATCGTAATTCTAACTTTAAAAAAATGAAACATCCAATTAAACACACAGCCTTACTTACCGGCCAATTAAAAAATTTGAACACGCATCTTTGACCTTACTCATTTGTAAAAACGATGCACAAACCATTATATTCTCAACATTATCTGTGTTGATAACAATTTTGCCAGAATACGCAAAATGAACCAAGGCTTCAAACGCTCTATAAAAAGTGCAAATATTCCATTAAGAGTAGAGTGGTTCGAAAAAAATTAGTGAATTACTTTACTTTGTAAAAAAGGAGCTATTCCGTAAGTACAAAGTATGAACGACTACATAACCTCTATAATACGTACTTTCCATCCATGCCCTGCAATGTAATCTCGGATTGTTTTGACTCCTTCATGTCCGTTGTAAACATGGCGTGGAAATAAGGAATAGTTGCAGCCAATACTATTCGGTGAGCATCTACAGCTACATCCTCAACCTGCTCAAAAAAACAACATTTATAAATTTCTCTGCGTACATATGATCGCAATCCGGTTAAAATTATACAAAAAAGTGCATGCACCTTTAACTTAATATCGCACAGACGACTGTCACTTCGAATCTGTTCCATGATAGGAAAACCTTCTAATGGTAAATCCTCCTGGACAAACAACTCACTTCCTCTATCTGACATTTTGCACTTGAAGTACTTTTATTTATTGCATTGAAAATATCAATCATCAGTTGTTTCTGTGGGCTGTCAAAAGTTCAAAAGCTAATATATTGATTTTTGGCACATTCAAAGACTAGGTAGCTTATTAAGCAAACAAATAAATATGAAACCAAAACACTTCGACATTCTATTCTAATACTGACTGTGCAATTGATCTCTAGGTCTTAGGTCAGTTTCCCAAGTTTGTCAGAGTTATTCATGTATTTTTAAACCAATAACTATAAATGCTTAATACTTAACTATTCTCTTCTTTCTAAATTAAATTAAACTACGGAGCAAGAAACATAGGTAATGATGTTTTTCCAAGTAAATTGTTGATGCAAAAAATTTGTTTCCCGCATTTAATACTTTATGATATGGCTTTATGATATTTTAAGTTTCTACGGTGCTTGCATAATAGGAGGAACACAGAAGTCCATGTAACAGCCACACTCCTTTTAGAAAACGAAACGATGAGAAAACCTGCTTCTTCATGCACCCGTCGCTCTCCGATTTAACCTGCATGAAGCTGCGCACAGGAAAACCTCCGCATTCACCGTATACTTGATAGCTAAGCATTAATTTAATTACGTAATATGCATTTATAATGATATAAAGATGAATAAATACTGGTAATGTGTTTAATTTATGGGAAGAAAATGGTGTAATTGCTTGGAAAGCAATATTTTAGATTATTCGAGTGAAGGAAGTCAATTGCGTAATTTTTAATAGCATAATCTGAGAAAATTTTTATTTTTTAACCGTTTTGTTCGCACAAAAACAGGAAGAAACAAACTTTCTTAAGAAAATAATTTTACCGCTAATAAGCGGAAATAACTTTGAACTGGCAACATTAGATTTTAATTTGAAACAGACAGTGGTACTGTCTGTTTGAAAAAAACCTAGTGGTTTACTAGGCACAGCTATTTTGGCAACAAACACATAACTGCTTAACAAAAATCAAAATTTGGAACGAAAATTTTATCAATTAAATAAGCTGATTGAATCGCTTTAATTACAATTTTGAAAGCATGATTTAACAAAACCTCAATTCATTAGACAATTTAATGACAAATCGGTTCTGAGTTTTTTTGGAAACGTAAAAATATAACATTATGATATTAGATTTTACTACAGGCGCCCGTAAATGCGAAATGTAAAAAAAATTGTGCGGCAGATACAAGTAGGTTACATTAGAGCGAGGTAGGTACATGATGTAGGAAAATGTACAGCGGGTGCGTGGTAGGTACACGGATCTGAAGCGCGGGTAATTTGTGAACCGGTCCGAACGGAAGCAAAAGAACGCAATGGAATTTACTGAAGAACTGAATTGGATTCAATATTTTTACTCTCAAAGTTTTGTCTCCTGCTCTTGATTAATGAAAAATCGAATGCACTCGATTAATCTAACTGAGTTTTAAACATCCAAAGGTAAAGGCGGGGTTTATTGCTACTATTTACGGTTTTTTCTTTTCTTTAAATTACCTTTCAACTTATTGTTTATGGTATATGTTATTTTCAGAAACAGGTCCTATTTGTGGTCCGCCAAAGCAATTTAAATATTTAAATCTACATCTCAATTCTTTAACTTCTCAGAATGTCTGGGAGAGAAGGTATTGTAATTGTTACAATTAATACAGTATAAAATTCCGTAAGACATAGATTATTCAAGCTTTATAATTGTTATGCAGGTGGAAAAAAGAAACCATTGAAAAATCCAAAGAAGGATAACAAGGAGTTAGATGAGGTAAGAAGGTCAACTTTTTTTCTTCAGTGTCATAATGTCTAAGTTAGTTTTAATTAGTGTGACAACGTTGTAGCTGTCAATAAAGTTCAAGATTATTTCCATTCTTAGGATGAAATGAAGTTCAAACAAAAACAAAGAGAAGAACAGAAAGCCTTAGAAGCCCTAAAATCCCAAGCTGCTAAGAAGGGTCCTATGGGTAAAGAAATACAAAATACAATATAAAATTGTAGCCTTTTCGAGCTTAAGCAGAACCCAAAATATTTACATTTATAATATATATTTTTATTTTTATTAATTTTGAATTGCAGGCGCTGGGGGGATCAAAAAGTCTGGAAAGAAGTAAACCACCGAAAATTGCCACTGATAATATGAAACCACTCCACATTTATGTTGTCGATTTACTACTTTTCTGAAAAAAACATTCTTATTTGCGTATTTATACGAGATCTGTGCATCTAATTACGTGATTTTATTAAAAACTGCACATCTGAAAGTTTGTGTGAGCGTTTTCAAAATATTTACGTAATTCCGTCGTTTATCTTTACTTATAAGTATACTATGGAGAAACAGTGTACTATGCCAATTATGCACTATAAACAATTCACTAAATTTTTAGTTTATTTTGTCAACAGTGAGGTGAGGGGCGTAGGGATAATGGAATACATCAGGAATTAATTACAGGATGTATAGCTCCAGTCCTGTTGTTTAAAAAAAGAATTACATTTCCATGATTTGGGCGCGAGTGCGAATTATCCAACATGAAAAATGAATGAAATGAAACCACATTCTCCATGTGCAAATACTATAGCATTATGCATATACCAATACCAATCTATACCAATATCCCAGAAGTGTGTGAGAGTGACCGAGCCGACGGAGCAGGACAGAGTCTCCTCAGTTTAAATGACGGTCTACAACAATGCCCTCATGATGAATTCGTGAGATTAAAAAAATAACGATTCCTTACACTGTTTGGATTATCACAACCAGCTTATTTTCTACATCGACACGCCAAGGCTCATGATCTCAAATCGCTCATGCGGGAGTTTCCACACAGCTATAGAGAGTTTACATGGCTCATTCCACTGCTAAATTGACGTTATGAATTCATGAGATTTTTTGATCATCATTCCACTTGTAATTTTAACAATTATACGAGGCACGTTCATTGCCGCAGTATTTCTCTAAATCTGGTCTCACAACAAGTCACTTGCTAAACTCGTGAGGGAGACGAAAATTTATCCAATCCAATTTCTCAGCTTTATCTGTTTATCAGTTATGCAATGCTAAGAATAATAAATGTCTTGAAAAGCAAATAAACCAAATCATTCTATTAAACCCTGCCTCACTAACTATTACTTACGATACGATATCATGAATTGTTGACGTAACCTTCAGGCTTCCATTGACCATTTCTTGAACTGAGGATCATCCACGTGCACTGTGCTTCAAATTTTCAGTTTCTCCCAAACTTTATATCAACTCAATCGTCCAGCATTGTTCAGCAAATTAAGTGGATTTCTACCATTAAACTTCAAACCATGAAAACCTTACTTCACTTTTTGCTCAAATTGAATAGTTTAATTAAGATTACAACGAATCAACTCCTAACGAAAACCCAAGCCAGCTGACTTCGGTAAGTTTGCTAAAATACAATTACTGATAAATAATAAAATACAATCAAATATTCTTGGTTTGCTGGATTAAAAATATGTGAAAGTATAAAAGACGAACGGTACCCCTGGTGCTTCAAAAAAGTAATATGTAGCTGATTTATGACATTTTCATGCTAGGTTTTAGCTAAACTTAGCTGGTTACAACAAACGGTCTTAAAACCACATAATACACTAACGAATTCTTCACATGGCACCAAGCGTCACCATTTATGATTTGATTAATTGATTACCATGTGTACCACACAGGTGTCGCAAGTACCTGCCACAAACCACATCATTGCACCCATTATCAGCCATATTGGCAAAAAACGAGACTTAAAATTCAAAATGAGTGAGCAGGAAGAAATACAGCTTGTGGAGAAGGACAAAGAGATAAAAAACTTACGTCGACTTCTCCAGGATCATATGTCATTAGAGGAAAATCGAATCGAAAGGGCGAGTAGCAAAAAAGGACATGCACGAGCAGAATTCAGCATAAAGCCGACATTTTGTGGAGGCAAAATACTTGGGGAAGATGGAGAAGAGACTTTGATAATGGACTCAGGCTCGGATGAGGATCTGATGCCAAGTGCTCCATTGATGTACTACAATTCATTAGAGCGTTCGGTAAATCATCTGAAGGAGAGTCTATCATCGTTGCATGAAAATCCATTCTTGCTCGGTATGGAATTTTTTCAACCAATTTTTTACGCTGCGCATTCTGTCAGTTTATATCAATTGGTATTTTGTGTATGGCTATCTTTGGCAAATGGGATTGAACAAAAAGTTTGATCTGTACGAATTACGAGTTGCGATTATATAATAATCAAGTGGTTGCCCAGTTATAAGTGAGCTGCAAATGTTCAGAATTCGATTGATTGAAGGAAAACATACTGAGTTTGAGGATAAATGAATACGGGTGGAGAAAAAAAAAGTGAAGCGAATCTGAAGCATGTGATATAATGCATGGTATTTACATGGATTGATGACTTTGAGGCTCAAATAGAATCAATCAGATGGTTAAGTGAGCGTTGCATTTAGCTTGTGCACATGTGTGTGAGTTAAAATGTTTATTTATTCACTTGCTTACCTTCACTTGAAGAAGCAAGTGATTTGGAGTTCTACGAAATTCTTGAAAGCTGTTTTCAATGCAGCCATTTGTGTGTCGTGGAATGTTTATTTTGCATGGACTTAGAGTGAGAACAAGGACATTTTATTGCCGATAGTTATGAGTTGTTTTAAATGTTGGCATTGTCCCATCAGAACGATTATTCAATTCTACGAGAAGATTTATTGGTTCTCTAATTTATTTTTTTTGTTAGTCAAACTTTTTTTTTAATTACGCTGCTAGAAGTTGGAATCTGCAGGCCTAAGGCTGTTGTATAGTCTATCAGTTATATTATACGCGTAGCATGAACAATTTTTGTGAATTGCAATATAGGTCGATCCGCCATTATTTAGCTTCATTTTCTGCAGTAGTTGTTTAATTGGTCAAATTCAGATGAGTGAACCTGATTGCTGTACCATAAAACTAGCTATAAACCAATCACGAAGTTGTGTTCTTGTACACGCGCCTCAAATATGTGTATAAGCAGATACTCTATCATCACTTAAGATTGATTAGTATCAGTATTCAAGTATTCTGTCCAAACTTTCAGTCATTGTGCATTTCTTACGGTTAGTTAGGTTACAATGCGCCAATGCGGCGTGAACTCATGACCTTGCGTTGCAGAAAATGTGAAAGCCCAACTCTGTCAAACAATAGCATCATTATAGTTTCTCCGTCTGCAGCCAGTTATAATATGTACGATTGTGATCATAGAAAAAGTTAGATTCATTTATTTCAATATAAGGACAAACGAATGGTTAATCTGCGAGAAACTTTTTCTCAACTGAAAATTTGTTAGTTTGAATCGCAATCACTTAACCTGACATTATCAGGGTCATTTGGGTAGATCCTCAACTTGAGTAATTCTGTGCTTGCCACTTTACAATGATTTATGCTAGAAGTACATTTGGCATGACTGGAATGCAAGGTTTCATCTTGGTCTTCAAGACATCCGACAAACTTCAGGCAGCATATAGAACACTTGTGAAAAAGTAGTAATCCTTATGTTTTTATTATCCTCACACTCTTCAGTTTGCTGTTATTGTGTTGAGAATCCAGATTCTTTTCTTATTTTACGATCATAGTTTTTTTATTCACTGCCTTGTGAAATATGAACCTTACTTATGTGTGGCAGCAAGAAATATTATTTTAAAGTTTTTGAATTGAAAATGGCAGAAGCTTATTTGCTAACTACCAATTCGTATTATTGTATAATTAATTACATTATATAGATTTAACAGCAAAAGCTCGATCTTACTTATTTCAGCTACTTTCCCTAAACCCAGCATGAGGCTACAAAAGCTAAATTTTTCTACCCTTGGTCTACTTGTACACTTATCCACTATAACTTATAACACTTATACACTTATAATGTACCAACGATTGTTCTTTCCGAAATTAACCTTCAAGATAAAGAATCAAGATGTAGAAGCACTTGTCATAAACATAAAAATAGCTATTATTCCTTTAAATCTGTCAGTCTACATTTCATCCATCAGAAAAAGTACTTTGGCTCCCGTATTCCTGCTACTGGACTCAAGTGAAAGTAGTATATAATTCTTACCTAACATTAACCTTACAAATGTCTTGTCTCTTGTGTATTTGGGAAGAAATGAGCATCAAGCCCGCTTCACATGTGTGGTGTGTGTACATCTTGTAAGTCTTTTCTGCAATCACGGTACTCCGTTCACTTACTAACTAAACTACACAAAAAATACAACTGCTACAGTTGTGAACCAAAATGTATACACTACTGGGTGCAAAAACAAAGATGCATTTTGCAGATGGATGGATGGATCTGATGTTGCGTTATAAAAACGGTGTGTTGGACAGTTTTCTTTTCCGCAGACAGAGAACAAGGAAAAGATACGGATCTTGATAGAAAAAGTGTGTGCGTTACATGTGTGTGTGTGTTCCTTGAAGTTGGCACGGCACATCCCATTCTCTTTGAGAATATGACTACTCTCTCGGAACTCTCACAGTCAGCAGTACAAATAGATAGACCACTATCATGTTTGCATTATACCCCTGGTAGTTCTAATAGTGGTTTGATTGCTTTTCCATCCATGCACTAGAGTTCCGTGAGAGACGTCATTTTTTCGATTAACTCTCTCATTGCCACACATCTTGCCACTATAACTAACTTCTGCATTCAACAACTAACTAGCAAAAGTTGAAAATAGCTCTCCATCACTCTCACTGTTTCAGTTCCTCTGCGGCATTTGTACGTAACAATACGTTTGTTTAGGACCTGATGCCTGATATTGTGTTAACAACACGCATCGACAAACAAAAGTCTTTTGTGTACTCGAACCATCCATACAAGTTATCATTTTTCCCTATATGGTGAAAGAACGGGGAAAATACTTGCATTTATGAACGGACTTTCACATCTGTGCTATAGTTAAAAAACCATGAGTGAATTAACTAACTAACCGAGTGTGCAATGCTCGTAAAAACAAAAGTAATGCGAATGAACGTGGTTGCACACTAGACATTTAGTTTGTGCACCTGTTCAGTGCTGATACACAGAGGGAGAGAGGGAAAACTCGTTGTTTTGCCGCACTTAAAGTTCTCATTTGGCTCCAATCACAACACCATGTCTATGAATACGAGAAGAAGTTCATCTCGTTTCAGTTCTCGGCGTCGCAAATGTACAGTGTTTTTTTTTTCGTTTGCATCTCCTCTTCCATTTCATTATTCCGGGTGTGGGCTATTTACGAGATTCTGTGGCTACACGGATACATTTCATTAAAGAGGAAATCTCTATTTGTCTATTTGAGCTTCCAGTATGGGCTTGTACCGCACTTTTTCCAGCCAAATGGCACTCGTCAATGTCATTTCTTACTCACAGAAGTGTGCCATGAACTATGCTAGGATTCTCGCTACTTTGTAAATTGGGAAGGAATGTGCATCTGTAGACTACTGGGATCTCACTCGGTTGAATGTTTAATGTGCAAACTAACTGAGAGATGTTTTCAGGGTTTAATTAATCCAATTCTTTTATTCAACAGCGTTTTATTGATGACATAGGTATTTTGTTTCTATTTGGTGGGCCTTTAATGGAAAAATAGACTTGTACTTTATTGAACAATATGTTATGATATTGACAGAGTTTCTATACAAGCATTAGGACCCAACTGCTAACAAACTAACAACTATAGCTGCATTGTTTTTTTATGAATGGCATATACTCTTTTGGCCGGAGCGTTACAGCTAATGCAATAAAAAACGGCAAGAAAAACAGTAACTCTGACAAAAAACATATTTGAATTCCACTTATATTCGTTTGAACTATTTCCTAACCTCCTAAATCCTAGCTTGGTTGCAAAAAATGCTCAAAATGAGCAAACTCATCCTTTACATTCATTCGATTCATATAGTTGTTGAATTCATACATTATATAGCAGTTTATTCCAAATCTCACAAAGAGAAGAGCCAATTGAAATAGGTAGAACGCACTTGGCATGTTAGATTATACTGTGGAGTTATAGGATTCCGTCTTGGTTAGCATCAGTGTGTGTGTACTTATCACAAGCTTGAAAGCAATAAATTTGTCGTAAACTGGGAAACTTATTTGTTTGTTTTCATTTAAACATTTCAACGGGAAGAGCCCCCAAGGGAATGTGTGTGAAGCTGTATCTTATATGCATTTTGAGCTTAAAACGCGTGGATGCTAGCAAGTTAGTCAAACTCATCGTTATTCCAGGTGCTAGATTTCTAGCTTCCCCTTTAAATTAGTCCCCCTAAGCATTCATAAGTTGTTTTATTTAAACATTTGGTGAGTCTTGAGTCATTTTAAAACGGCTTCAAACTTCGGGTTAGTCATCATTTTCGCTGTAATTTTGTTTCTGTGTTGAAGTGAGCGTGGATTTACGAAAACGCTTGTTATATATTAGTTACGCTAAAAGCAAATATGGATTTTTGTTTAGTTCTCGGAATTTACTAATGTCATTGTTCTTCTGTTCTAAAGTGCTTTACTGGTTTTTTTCGGGCGTTTTTTGAAGAGTTCGGGGAAATGAGAAGATCTTATCGAAGCTCTACTAGGGCACGTCTACAATTCCAAAATAAATCCTCACGAGACCGCAGTAGAAATCGATCCTGTACATCTGATTTTCGTACTTCGTCATCAAAGAGATCCAATGAATTCTATCCTGCGGTCCAGAAACAGAGAAGGCGAAAAATGTCTCAAATTCGATACAACAGTGTGCGCACTGTTGGTAATAAAATTAATTACTTTTAAAGATTCGTCTAACAGCTTTTATAAAGATGTTTGAAGCTTTTAGGTTTCAAACAGATTGGTAATTTTTTTTGGGTGATGTGAATAGGAAAGCAAAAAAAATTATTTATGATTCTAACTACAACAAAATGAATGATAATGCATATGTAAATATGTATTCGTATGCTTGTAAAGTCTAAAATACTAATAAAACTGTGCCAAAACCACAAGTTTTTGTACATTTCATCACTGATTTTTACTCCAAATTCAAAGTAATACAATCTGAATCTATTTGCTTCCAAACGACTAGTGAAAAGCAGCTAAAATTATCTTTTTTGCATATTTTAACCATTAAAATAAAAATGTATCAGCGCTCAAACTAACTTTAAACACATGTGAGACTCTCAACTAGTAAACACTTATAAGCTTGTAGTAAGCTGAGAGTGACTAACGATGTGTCTTAACAACTTGCATCATTTATCATAAATCGCGTTGCGGAACACTTGAATGCACTAGCTAACGAATATGCCTTCCGAGTTCCGACTCCATTTCTTCATGCATTTAATGCAAACGGGTGTTGATACCCGTTAATCAACTTGCTTACTGTTAAAGAAGAAGGAAAATAAAAAATGAGATCAGGATTCCCATGAGCTAGTAAGTAACTTATTAACTAAAGTCAGACATAACAATTTGATATGTCTCTAACTAACTACGTGTAATCGGTAATCTCAACGCAATATTTTAAACGGTTCTTATTGCTTGTTAAAGCCGGTTGATTTGGGCAATTTCTCTTATTAGTTAGTACGATCGTATATAGAATAGTTATTAGTGTCACAGCCAGTGTGTCATGGGAGTCATCCCATGTGTGCAATCCCGATCGTAGCTAGTTAGTTATTGTCACGGTGGATGAAAATAGGAGCCATACTGTCTTCTGTGCTGCTGTTAGACAACACACGAAATCTATGTTTCGTTCATTTTTCATTCGGCTCTGAAAGTTAATTAAAAGTTGGGAACTCTTTTTTATTCATCATTTAGGTGAGGATGGAGACATCATTCCTTCGGCACCTCCCTTGGAAACTTTGGATGCTGTTCCGGGATACGAGATGGTTTCTTTTGATGCAGGTCGGTTTACATGAAAAAATACAAGTTTTTTTGTTGCGAATGGTACATGTAGTGTTTGTCACTTGTTTTATAAATATGACAAAAATATCTGTGGGTTAATACATTTATCAAACACTTGGAGGGTTGTAAATCATTCATAAAAGACGTATCAAGTGACATGAAGAGGAGGCTCGAATGAAACTTTAAAAGTTGGCTGTAGAATAGAAACATAGGCTGCATCAAGTTATTTATGGAAGGGTCCATTGATTGTTTAAACTAATTAAATGTTATAATTACCGAGTTCACAATAAGATGAATGGAAATATTCAAGGGGCACTATGAAATTCTGAGAATAGAATTCTTATAAACATTGTCTGCTAAAGTAATCAAAGCCTAAAAATGTTTACATTTCCAAATTAGTTCACCGAAAATACAATTAGCTGTTATTTCTGTGTTCATCGTAAGATTTTAAATGAGACTTGCTAGCCGACGTCATGTTCTGTGCAGTTGAGCTCCATATGTGCTATATTTAATGTAACTTTTTATTTATTTTTTCGCAGGATATGCATGAACACAGCATATATGTAATGGATTTTCTGTTTGCGCAAATAATCAAATATGTTGATAGCATTAAAAACTGAAAAGGTTCAAGAGATTTATGTGATTTCCCGACAAAGCCGAGTTTTATGGTCGGACATTAGTAGTTAATTTTTTCATTTTTAGCACGTGTGTGCTCAAGGTTTTGGACATAATGTTTATTTATTTTGTCTCAGATATGAATATATCCAATATCGGTTTAAGATTTTTTTAGAGTTTTAACCGTTTTGACCTTGCCAGTTTCAATGGCTTAAAATTGCTAGGGAACAAATACACAAAAAGTTTAGACTTTGCCATGAAAAACATAATACAAGATTCTATGAACACTTGAAAAGAGTTTCCAACTATTGTAGGTGTAAAATGAAAGACAAATGAATGATTAAATTTATTATAGCTCCCAACTATAGCAAATAATCCATCAGTGTCGAAAAAAGTCTTATACTGACTGTGTTGACATTAACACTTGAAGACAAAAATTCCCAAGAGTGAAAGTCTGGCATTGTAAAATAAGGTTGAAAACTGGAAATATTTATCTTTGTTTATATTTTTCATATAAGCTAGTCATGGTATAACACACGCAAAGTTCGCTGTATGGGTATATAGCAAAGTTACATTATTTGTGTAGGTTTTCAAAACGAAGGTACACTTTAAATGTCTATTGGCTTTCATTTCAACTTACGAACAACATGATGATGTGATTATTTTTGCAGCAGAGTGTAGTCATCACACATTCATATAAAATGTCTCAAAGCTGTCAGTGATTGGGTGTCGTTAGTTGATGAATGACCTGGTGAGAGCATTTACTACTGACATGAATTAAAATGAGCTCCCATCAAACGAGTTGTTCGATTTCATCGCTCATTCTACGAGAACTTGGCTCACGGCCATGTTAGTTTTAGTGTAGATTTCTGAACCACAGCACTTTGTACATTGGGCTTCTCACGTTCACTGTCAATTATGGCCTCACCTAGAATGTCTTAATGTTCATCCTTTTTTAATGAAGACAAAAAATAAAACTCGGAGACTGTCACTCATATACAAAGGGAAACAGTTGCTTCCCAGCATGCAGGATGCCAAATTTAAAGAAACCTGCTGGGATTTAAATTGCTCTGGATTGGATTTAGTTAGTCAGATGTGCAAAAAATGTATGCTATATCAGTGATGTATTTTTTTACAGTTTACGTTCCACCTCCACAACAGTATGGAGATTTCGATTTACTTGATCCGGATCAGCAAATGCTGGGAACGTGGTCACCCACACCCGAAAATGTAGTGAGAGCAGCCATTCCTCAGGTAGTTGAAGCTATAATTCTCTTCCATGTGAATTTCTACTTGGAATCTGTAAATGAGGAAAAAATTATGCAAAGCTCACAACTGTCATGAACTTATACTAAAACATATAAGATCCTAATACTCAAAACAACTAATTTTTTCAATGATAAATGAGCCCTCGTTGCAATAAGTGTCACACCATACACAATCTACAGGAATGCAAGATTGCATTGATGCCACAATGTTTACCATCCCGTGAAAACATATGTAGGGTCATCCGCAATAAAATAAATCCTTCTATATTTTAAACAAAGGCTGGATTTGTTCCAATCTAACACTATGTAAATGTGGCCCGTAATGGCCAAGCTTAGTTCTTCTCTCCGTTAGTGAGCATTTCTCAAATTGTAAACCATGCAAATGCGCATATTCTGGATGACAGTCAAGACAATGCATGTGCAATTTATGTCGCCTTTTGTACTCATACAGATCAGCGAATCTAGCGCTCGAACAGCATTGCTTGCGTACGTGAAAAATCATTGCTGTTGGGGAGTCGGGGTCGCCAGGCATATGTCTGTCACAGGAATTCGCCATACGTATGCTTATCATGTATGTACATCTTCTTTATACCTTCATTATTACGACAAGATTTTCAAAATCACAGCTGCATGAGAATCACACTTATTCCTAACACAAATCTCCTTGAAATCCAAGAGTAACGCTTGTCTTTTGTATTAACTTTAACTCTTGTTTTGTGCTTGGGGAAACTACTACATTATTTTTTTTGTTGACACTCATCGCAGTATTTGCTACACACTTTCACTGAAAAACGAGAAGCAAGATGGACATGGTCTGCGTATGTTGCCGGAGAAGTTGATGGACCGGATGCCGGTGAAGCTCCATCTCCATGGGATATTCAAGCATTCCCCACAAAACCTTTCCAAGCTGAAGTTCGGGCTATAGAGGTAACACGGAGCCCCATCTATTCCCTAGTGGTGTAATCAGAGCATGCTGTAAAAAATAATTTTCTGTGATCTGATTACTTACTATTTTAGTGTGTAGTGAAAAAATAACAGTTTTTGTAATTGCTCACCACTATATTGTTGCTTTTATAATTCAATTCTGAAATCAACATTAAAAGTCTGCAAATTACAAAAAAAATAAGAATTTCAATGAGGTTTTCACCACATACGGGTTTTGCTGTCATGCTTTGACGCTAAATCAACAAATCTTCTTACTTGTGTAACCATTTTCGGCAGGGATGTGCGTGGCCATTTATGTCAAACAAACGCAACTAGCAAAGCTCCGAATGTAATAGAATTATTCAATCGGTAATTGAGAGAGAAATTACATCGAAATTTTGTCTTTGCTTTGCTTCCACGTCTTTCACAAGCTTTTTGTACACAGACAGATGAATACATGAAATGAAGGGAAAAAATTTTGCAGCAGAATTAAAGATATTTGCATTGCACATTGAGCAGGTGTTTAAATTTTTTCACATATGGCTACCACGCACATCCCTGCAGATAATGCGGTTACACTACTGCAAACCGGTAATCTCCGCTAGACAGTAGTCCAGGTACTCTGCCGGGGAAAAGGATATTAAAAAGGATAATTTGACCGCTAATCTTGTGTCTGGTCTGGATCCAGAAATTCCAAGTGCTTCAATGTCAGTAGTTAAAGCAGCACAAATTTTCTGTCATTTTTTGCACCTTCGTCAGGTGAAAAAACATTTCACACACTAAACTCGAAGGCTTCTATCCAGTAAGGAATGGAAGCATTGTGGATAAATGATGAAATATGGATGAAAACAAGTAAAGTCGAAAGGAATTTTCTAGGTTGCGCATTACTAGTAAAATCTCCATGCTTCGAGTTTAAGAGTGTGGTTGTGGTATGTTTTTGCACCTGACAAAGGTCCAATAAATGACCGGAAATTTGTGCTGCTTCAACTACTAGCATTGAAGCACTTGGCATTTTTTGATCTAGTCACAAGGTGAGTGGTCAAATTATCCTTTACTTACCAACCCTTACATGTGTACCGATTTCCAGGTATACATATGCACTATACATCGACTAGCCGAGAATCTCGGCCCGAGATTACTGTTTTACGGAGCTAGACCGATGAATGGTGCAGCCATTCAGTGTACTTATTGGTGTACTAGAGTAATGATTGACGGCAGGTTTTCTAAATCCAGCAATACTTTATTGTTTTTCGTAGGTACCGTTCACCGCTTCAATTAAGCCTTGTCATCGATGTAGAGGGGGTGGGACTCTCAGTTGTCCACAGTGTCATGGAAAAGGTTGGGTATGTGAAAATCGTTTTACTATGATTTCCTATTGAGATTAATTTGATTATTAAACAGACTGACTGGAAAGAGGTGTCTTCGCAAACTATTGCATTTCAAATGTCTGTTTATTATTGCAGACAAGGTGCTTAGCGTGTCAAGGGGAAGGATGGGGACTTGGATCCGAGTCTAGGGAACGGTGTCTCATGTGTGGATCTTCTGCTTATGGACATGGACGACAAGATTGTAACCGCTGTGGATCCAAAGGCCGTATTGCTTGCTCTATCTGCGACTCCTATGGACAAATCAAATGCTACATTCAACTCAGCGTGTCATGGTATACATTTTAATTCATTTCTCTAAAACCTGTACATTTTATAACAACTAACTAACCAAGGTTGGACGGTTTACATATATTCGTAGGAATTCATGTATGTTAAACGGCACAAAAAATGTAATTTGAGCACTGCGTTGATTTGCATCTTTGAACTGTATCATTTCATAAATATTATTGTGTCTGGTTTCCGGAGAATCAAGAAACAATTGTTTGTGTTTTTTTGAATCAGTAAAGGGAGTAAAGGGAACAAAATTAAGGTTCAATGACCTATGCATCTTGTAGCGTGGACTGGATATTGACTGGATTAAAGAAATTCAGTATGTTGTTATAGCTGTTGCCATGGCCAGTAACAAAAGCTAACCCATGATGGTTTGGTAAACAAATACTTGAGTAAGCAAAAAGATTGTGTAACTACAGATCATAATTTCAGCAATCATTATCATTATTACTATCGTCATATTAAATAAATTATAATAGCACTTATTCGACATTTGATCGCACTGTTTACTCCAAAAAAATAGTGGAATAATAAATTCTATCAAGAATGAGTTCCTCCCGGAAAGATGCAACGGTACCTCTGCCACCTTTGGTTGATTTTCAATTAGACGAATGTGGAGACAGCAATCCGATCGTTAAACGCACTCATTGGCCTTTAGACATTCCAAAAACAACTCGGGATTACTTGGCCATGGTCTATTATGCGCTGTATGATCCCAAGAATTATGGTGGGATGAAATTTGGACAGATTTGTTCCTATTTACGTCAGAACTTTACGAAAGTTCCTCGGGTTGGTTATAACACCGAAATTTGGGTTAGAAAACTGATCGCTTTTATGATGAGTCAAGAAATAGTTTGCAGTGTAAGGAAAGTTATTAATTATGCGAGAATCTAGTATTTTACGCACAATAAATAATATGATTTATGATAATTATCAGTTTTATTGTACTTATATCCAGGTGCGAAAGCCGCGTATTATAGAACCTATCTATATATTGGCTTGTGACAAGTGCGCCATGGATATATTTTATCCTTTAACCCGTACAAACTTTGTGCCACCTTCAAAAGGACCTCGAATGTGTACGTCAATCCGTGAAATAATCAATTCTGCTAAAGGACTGAGGAGGGATCCTGTGTATCAGGAATTTATTGAAAAAGAAAATTTACCGGACCCAGATTATGGCGACGCATTTGAAGATGACAAAGCTGGTACCATCACATATCCTGAATTCAAATCAGTAGCCATTTCTTCGAATGTCTTGTATTCCGAGAGAGGTGAATATCAGCGATTTACGCACAAAAAGTGCCGTCAACCAAGACATGTGAAACTCCAAAGTTCTGAGCAAGCTACTATTAAGCACAGCTCTGAAAGTATTAAAAAAATGATACGTGATCTTGATAAATTTGACCGGGGTACTAAAAGTCCGAATTTAGGCTGTGATGATTTAAAATTGAAACTTGATCGGAAGGCTTTTGAGCAAAAAGAAAAGTCGCTTCTCAAATTGTCCTCTACCAAATGTTTTCAACGCTATTCTCGCGCTAGTGTGAGTTAATAGAAAATTTTTCGAGTCTTTGTTTTTAATCAGTGGTGTGTGTGTCTACACGAAAGGTGTAGACTTTAGTCTATCAGTAACTTCAAATTTACATTCATTTGCTGTAGAAAAAACGTGATAAACCAAAATTCTCCAAGATCATGATCTCTAGCATGAAGGAGTCTCAAAAAGCAAGAGCGGCAGCCCAAAAGAGACGAAGAAAACAGGATCTAGAGTTGGAAAAAAAATACATGTGCGAAAAGTTAAGCAAAGTTGAACTAGAAAACAAGTACATGACGCTGGTGGAAACGGAGCTGAAAGTTTCGCAGAGAATGATAGATAAGTTGCCTCCCCTAAACCAAAATGAGAAAAAGAACATGTAATACATAACTTATGAACTATAGGAAATTGAGTTAAAAGTGGTTCAAATAATAAGAAAACATTATCCTCAAACTTTCAGCAAAACTGTCGACCATGATAAGGTCGACTTGGACGAAGTAAAAACAGTTTTGGATTTCTTTAAAAGGAAATTACGTGATTCGTTATCAGCTTTGGAAACTGTTCGAATCTACGCTTATTACAAACGCTACTTGGCCTCTCTTGACCTACCGCAGTCTTTTATTGACGAAGCCATTTCTACTCCTGTTTGTTCTACAGCTAATTTACGTGATCGCAAACAGGAATATGGCGTAGTTGGTCAGCCGGAAAAGACTCCAATTATAGATTTCATGTTTAAGCATAAAAATGATATAGTACCCCTTGGTGAAATAATTGTAGGTACGTTGACTCATATTAACCATTCACAAAGTATAATTGTCATAGGCTGTTCAACAGACTTTCTCATTTTCTAATTCCAATTTTTATGAATGTATAGACCGTCATGGAAATCCAGTAAAAGATAATGTGGAACGATTGTCAAATCGGAAACTAAAAGCAATCCGTGCATGGAAAAAATCGACTGAATAAAAAACTAATACTTTGCTTGCAACGTGTACTAATTAATGCAATAAAACTGATGTAAAACTATGAAAATACAAAGTGAACAGTATTATCCTACTTTAAAGCCAGGTCTTCCATTTTTCTTTTATTCGTAGTGCATCATATTCATGTTAACATAACGTTGTAAACTAAATGAATTAACGCAGTTTGGTATTGCTGTCTCACCTTAACACCTTACCATAATAATTTCAACAACTGTATTTTATCCCGCAGGAAAGTGAGCGTTGGTGAACATGTTTCTGGCGGCGACGAAATACCGGGAGATCTGATTAGGCTCGTAGACGGCGAAATCGCCTTGGAGGAGACTGGTGTGCGTTTAGACCCTTTGCCTGGAGATATTATTCACGATGAAACTTTGTCCATGGCGTCTGCTCAGCTTATTGAGGAGCATATTTCCCAATCATCTGATGCGCTTCTATTAGCTCAGGTATATTTTAACTGCAAAGAGTGACTTCATAGATCATTAGAGGTTTATTTAACAAATGAGATTGACGCAAGTACCTTTCAATTATAGAGACATCAAGTCCGAGTAGTCCCGGTGACTGTAGTGGACTACAAATGGAAACATCATGAAGGCAATTTCTTCATTTATGGATTGGAAAAGAAAGTTTTCGCTCCAGACTACCCTCAGACATGCTGCTGTGGCTGCGTAATAGTGTAGCAGAATCCGAGGCATTTGATCGGCCATATTGGTGTGCGATGCCACAATATATTCAACTTATTCCAAAATCTACAGTAATATGAGTATATAATGAATAGTTCCAAAATATAAATAATAAAGTAAAATTCGCCATATTTATCTTACTTTCCCTGAGTTTCCAGTCTAATAAAATTATAGGAATAATACCAGTGACCTGAAAATAATGGCTGTACGAATTTACATAATCTGTAGCTAGCTAACTATTATATAGCCGAGTTGATTTCGGTCCATTTACTTTGCATGTTTAATTTATATTGCGTGTATGCAAAACTCCTTTGAAAGGATTATGTGCAACTAATAATAAAATGTTATGATTAATTTTACCACACTACGAATCACATATTATTTCACTCGGTACAGATTTTCGAAAAAAATGCCCGTATTGCACTTATGGTAGAAAAATATAAACAATGTATTTCAACGAGGGAAGGATTGCTAAGACCACAATATATTCAATAGTGACCATGCAGTAAACAAAGAAAACAATTCACCGCCTTCTTTTTCATGAAGTTGTCTTTCTTTTTACCACTACTAGCATTTATTTGAATTATTTCATCATTAATTAGTTGACGTAAGTGTATGTGACAAGTCCTCAAACTTCTGAAATACTTTTAGCATTGGACGATTGAGAACAATCGGATGAAAGCACGACTAAATTATATGAACGCATCCAGCAAAACAAATATGTCGGCCAAGCGCCGAGTCGTTTTACAAAAGGATTTTTCATCACTGTGCTTGCGCAGTGCGGATACTGGGTAATGGCGAGCTTATTGTATAATATGCCAACTAGCTTTATTTTGAAGTAAGACTAAGACGGTGGGGCGCAAGAACAATCGTTTTTTTTTTCTTGCCAGCGGTTTTTCATTTAGGCGGGATAACATGTGTAAACAAAGCTCAAACCATGATTGCACGAATGAATGCATGATTAGCACACCCAATCCACTTCCTAACTTCATTTGCTTCGAAAACAAAGTCTATCCTGTTAACGAACGACAGAAATTTTCTTAAATTTTCTACGCAGTAGTTTTAACGGTTAAAATATTTAATAATGATTGTAGTAGTGAATTGCCTTCATTTCGAGTTTGATGTCCGTCGTGTTTTGTTCTTGACATGTTTGCTGCATCTTCTAGGATCAGTTTTGGAAATAACAGCAGTTCCTGTGTTGAATTTGTATTTTTAGTGTGGTATTTCTACGATTTAATATTAAGTTAATTGATATTAACTTCGGACCAACGTTTTCTGTTTCGAATCACCCGGTAAGTTACATTGCATGCAAAATTTATATATTTAAAGTAATAATTTGGTAATTATAAACAATCAATTTATTAGAGAAACAATAAACACCTCCAATGATGAAGGTTTACATTTGGAATAGGATATTTAGAGAAAAATTGCTATCAGCTTATTCCTATGGTGTATCTATGTACATATCTTATTCTTATTGTTAGAAGTGACTCTTCACTCTTCTCACTTATCCAGCCAGACATTTTTAAAGCGAAATGTGTTGACACTATTGACAGCTTTCGTCATGTCTATTCTTAATATTTTTCTCCGAATCGCAAAACCAGACATTTAATGTCTGTTTCTTAATCAATGCTTCCTTAACATGTAATTAATAACTCGTACCTACTGTTAATTAATTTGTCTAGTTGGCATAATTGGCAATTGGCATACATAAACCTGCTTTAGAAACTACGCCGCTTTGTTTTGTCTGACGGACATAAGCAGCGAGTGACGAAAACAAAACTTCTGTTTACAAGGAAATTTACGTTCATTTCTACTCCTTAGATTCTTCAGATTGTTGTCTGGAAATACTAGTACTCGTTTCTGTCCATCGCTGCATATATTTATTTGCAAACTTGAAAAATGCAACCAGAAATCCGATGATTAGGCACTTCCTTTTGACTTTATTTTGTTAAAGTGTAGTGACCCATCCGTATACCGTCGTAAGTAGGTTATTATATATGTAGTACTGTAATTGGCTTAACACAATAACTTCTGTAAAAAAGCAGAAGATAGAGTTTACCTGCTGCTAGGTATAGAAAGACATTTTCCACATTCTTCCACTTTCAGTCATTTTACTACGCATTCATTCATAGAAGTACTTGTGATCAGTTCATCTCTAAATCGTTATAATTTCATCGTGACATAATGCTACGAGTTTCCAGTAAATTTCTCTACGTTATTAGATAGTTTAATGATCGTATAATAAATAGTTATTTACACACGACCAAATGAGACAACTGTCTGCGTTACTTTTTAAAACTGCCTGTTTGTGTGAGTAGTAGTAACAAATAGTATTATATTTAAAGGTAAATAAGAACCTGAACCTTTGGTTTAAGGCTTGCCATTGACTTTATTAAGTCTCTTGTCGACCATGGAGCTATAGTTCAGAGTATATGTAGCAGCATCAAAAGTGTCTGCAGCTCTCATTTTTCTGACTACGTTAATTTAGTTACAGGGACTTATAGTGCTTTGACACTCGGAGTCATATTTCATTCATATGTATGGTTAAGTTTTAATATTCCACTGTTGTGGTGCACAATAGCTGAATGAGTACCTTCTACCTAAATTGAAGAGTGTCACACATACATTCCTATCCCACTATTATGATTATTAAGTCGTCTGTTTCTTTTCACAGTTCTCAGTTGTGTTCTGTATTTTATCCTGGAGAGTGACTAACTACTTCTGTCAGCCCGATCTGCTTTCTCTTGTCAGTTCTATTTATTTTAAATTCAAGACTTGTTATCAATTGTTCTTCGTCAGACCACCAAATCGGTCACAAGCAATTTTGCATATCACTGCTGTTACAACTGGAATTAAACTGTACATGTTGTAAACTGAGAACCAGTTGGTGTTTCACTGCGATAAGTTCAAGCTCCTAGAGAGAAGTGCATGTCGAGTTATCTGACATATTTGAATACAAGTGCAACATTTATTGACACTAGTGTACCAAAATCTTACAGCTGTAGTGGGTGACGCTCTCCTTGTTTTCTCATTTTATCAACCTTTTTCGTTCCATTTTAGTCCACTAGTTATACATAGTAGTTCAGTCAAAATGGGGGATGAAGACAAAAGCTCTGAAAAGCCCAAAAACTGTTCCAATCAATCAGATTCAGACGAAATTTCTATACCTGATCAACAAGACAATCCCCAAGCGCATTATGAATCCAGTGTTCATGAAAGCCTGGCCGCAACCCATGGGGAACCAGAAGTGCGAGACAGATTCGAGAAGCAGGAGATATCCGAAGTGCTTGCAAGACCGGAATTGAATGAGAAACCAGAAATGCATGAAGTAGGCAACATTAAGGAGAAGGAAACAAATATCAAACCAAAGGAAAAACTGAACAATGATGAAGAGGAAGATTATATTTCTCCAGGTTTGTCAGTTTTTTATACTTTTGATGCTATAGCTATAGTTTAGTTTAATTAGCGATCATGTAATTAGATTTAAGTTCCATGCTAGTCAATTATCAGCAACAAAATCATTATATTATAAAGTGTCGCCATATTAGTTGTACGCATCTTATGGTAACCGTCACTATCTAACTCATTGGAATTTCAAAAATTCTGCATCTCACGTGAAAGGAATTAAATGAATCATAAGATGAACGCCATAGTCAGAACTAGTCTTAAAATTAGAACGAACTGAATGCGTTATCTACGAATAGGGCACTGGATACATGTAAGCTGTTGTGACTCATCTGATCTGGACAAACAATTCGTACACAGGACAGAGATGATATGAGATGCAACGCAATGCTTTAAATTCTTAGTCTTGTTGTTGTTGTTTGTTGTTACGCACTGGAAAGTAGAAAACACGGATGAATCATGTTCAAATAATCAATTTACGCTGCATTCTCCAGTTTCCACACAGTTTTGTTGCTGTCTAGTAAAAATGAACACACTATAGATTAGCTAACAAAGAATGAGTGGAACGACCTTTGGAGTGGTTTTGACAGTGGTCTATTATTTCTCTTGTCATTTGTTATGGTCATATCTGAAAAATAGTGGATCCCTTTCCTCGCATTTCAACAAGTCAACTAAGTAGTTGCCTTATTTCTGACTTGAGTTTGTAAATATGGTCAGTTTGCTCAGCGGTGGAACCCAGTGTTCAAATATAGTCTTTTCCCTTGCTGTGGAAATGAACGCAGTCACTAACTAAACTTCACTCATGACCTATTGTTTTAGAATGCATTTCTTTCCCTTATCCATAATTCCTTTGTAACTACTAACTAACTAACTTTGGGTCCCTTACTATCATTGTACACTCCAAATGTATGCCATTCAAGATAGCATAATAATGGGAAAAACACTGAAGTCAAAAAACAAACTTGACTGCAAGGATCATTTAAATCATGCATGCCATCAACTAAACTATGTTTTGGATTTTGGAGTGTGACCGTTAGTACTAATTGACTATAATGACTATGACATGAATTTTCCATCACCATGTTCGATGATTTGGAACTGTAATCTTTAGCTCGCTACAATTAATTACAGTACGATAGTTATTAGTTGGATAGTATGTTTTTCTTCCTTTTCAAGCATAGTATTTGGTTGTGATATTATTGTTTTCTGATAAGATATGCAAATAAATGATGCTATAATTGATTTGCATTCCGCACGCACGTACCCCTTGACAATCTTAAATGACAACTAACAGTTTGTTTTGAACCTATAGGGGTTAGTTAGGGCTTTATGTGTCTAATTGCTATGGAATATCATTAAGTTTTGTTTTGGTCTGTGAACCTTATTTTACTCCAATGGGCTATCCTTATGCATCACATTACACAAACGATTCCTAATTAGTTACCCTTGTGTTCGCAAGAGCCTTAATTGCAAGTGAAACTATGAAAATGCATTAGCACCGGTAATTCCATTACAACTACCCGGCAAAACATGACGCTACAGTTGCTCCCTTCTTTCTAACTAAAAGTCTTTATACTTTAGAAGCAATTAGCTTTATTACCTTGTGCTTAAGTGCTAATATGAACTCACAGCGTTACTAATTTCAAGGGCAAAAGAGTCTACATTTTAAGCTTGGTTAGTTTTCCAAACTTGATATTCTTTGATTTCTTATTTCCCTTTTTGCATTCGTTCACACACACATGAACTCTATTTGTGGTGCTTTCTTATCAGCAGTCATGGGTAGTTAGTTATTTGTCATGTTCAAAAGAATTGGACTCGGTTTAAATTTCGGACAAACTTTTTATGCTTGTTTATTTAAGGACAATTGAACATGCCTGGTCGTGGCTTACATTTCATGATAATTAAATCGCCCAGTTTCCTCGTCGGTTAACGAACCGCATTCTTTGAGCCCTACTGGGAAAATGCAAGTTGTTCGATGGTTGAATTCCGTTGTTTAATATTCGAATAATGACTACGTGACATTTTATGACATGTTATTGTTTGCAGCTATCATTAATAATTGTAGAGCGCTTTGTGAGCTGTAGAATAGACTATTGCATGTTTTATAGACCTTGACTCTTTCTGGAAATGAATCGGTTGGACTTCAAACTCTAACACACTTGGCCCGAGTTGAATAAACTTATAAAATGTAGGAGGATTTCGTGTAATTCAAGTTCATCATATGGTAATATTTTTAAGTTCAGAGCAATAGTATACTATACTACACGGAATTAAATTTTTTAAATGTGAGACATTTTCCTACAGGTAGCAAACCCTGTGTTTATGTATGCATATAATATTATAGTCAAGGTGTTTGGACTCTACATCTTGGTTGAGAAAGTACTATTTTTAGTCAAAAAGGTTAAAATATCACTTGGCAATGAATTTTTTAAGGAAATCACTTTTTTGACCCAACAACTCAAGTGAGCTTCTACCACCGCGTAAACTAACTAAAGGTATATAGTTAACTAACCTGTAACTGTACTATGTAACTATAGATTAACCTACAATATATATTTAGTTTTTAACGGTCAGTGTGAATGAAATTGTTGACTGGAACGCACTAGGCTCGTGCTTCTTGTTGAATGGGTCTGAAATAATAGAAAATATGGTAATCAACCTTCTGCTGGAGGAATGACCTAAAATACTATGTTTTCATAGCTCTGAATTTCAGGTATTACGACACCTTCTTGCGTGCCACATTCATTGTAACACATTTCCTGAATCATTGCATTCTTTAAACCTTATGGCGTCCAAGGGCAAAACTATTTTAATTACTTGGCTAGACGTTATAATGCGTGTGAATTGTAAACATTTTTCATTCACATTAAGTTGACTGCTTAGTTCATTTTGTCCCTGCTTGAAGATTGCCATTCAAATTGATGAACTCATTCATAAATTATTTAATGCATTCAATTCCAGGAATGTTTCAGTTTCGTTCACATGCCGTTCCACAAGTTTTGGAATCCTCGTTGCTCAGAGAGTTCTTCAGGCTGATGACATTTATGCTTTTATATAGGGAGTGAGTGAGCACGTATTAATTGATCCCCTTTCCTTGTCTAAGGTGTACGAGAAGTTTAATGGCTTTTAGTATATTTATAGCACAATTTATTCACTACTTTCTCATTCAAGGGCAATGTTGCGCTCTCATTCACTCATTGGACTAAAAATATAGTTACTAGTTAGTCCTCCAGTACACTTGAATGTTGGTCATTAGTGTGAATCCTTTTTCAAACCATTGTCTATTTATTTATAATGAACATAGGAATTAGTTTACCATTCATTGGAACCCAGTTGTGAGTATGAAACTTTACTGGCTGTCGTTCAAAATTTGAGTGCTCTATTTCAAAAGAACTAGTTACGCTGTTGTTCACAATCTAGTTTTTTTTCGTCGTTCTTGGCTGGGCAGTTGTTTAATCATTTCACTTGGCTTTTACTGCAGTCTAAATATAAGTTTCCATATTTATCCGTCCATTTGCATGATCCAATTTTTGGCACTGTGTGGTTACTTACTTGGCTGTGTCTGATCATATTACTGTCCGTGAGTTCCGAAAGACATGACTGGTATCCGCGTCGATTGTAAATTTATACAAATCACAATTGGTATAAATAAATCATTGTCACATTTTAGTAATGGCTAAAAGATTGGCAGCTCATATTATTTCTGATAAGTACTATATTATTAGTTTCCCACTTCCTTGTGCTTTTTAGCAAGAAATATTTATTTTATGTAGTCAATAGGTCCCGAGTATGGTATCTATAGTATGGAAAACTAAACATGGGCTTGATATGGGCTTCCTGCAATTGTTGTGTACTTGGAACTTTCTTTGCATGTTGTGCTACAGTAGCTAAATATAACTATATTTCATATTCAAGCCTGCTCACATTGCTTCACAATTTTCCACTGGAGGCTGGTGAAATCAAAGAATTGCAATGCTTAATGGTTCTTGGTGATGATGATGTTTTGAACATCGAAATTGTAATATATTTTATTAAATTCAATGTTTTCATTTTGTGCCCTATATGCCTAAATGGAATTAGTATTATGATTTCCCTATTATTATTGATTTATTTTTTTCAAAGTATGAATTGAACTAATTTTGCGCCAGACAGTAAAAAATTAGCAGCTCAAAGTTCGAGTTTCAATGTTGCTCATTATCATATTCCTGGCTAGTATAGCAAAGAGTTGAATTCAACATGGCTGGATAACAATGGATATTTCAACTGTTAAAAAAACGCTGTCTGCATTTTACTGGCGTCTTTTCTAATAATTAAAAAAATGCTTGCTTTGTAGATAGTACATGTAGCGTTAAATAACCTCTGCACTGTATTGAGACAGTTCCCATGATTGACTTTCGACGAAGAGGACAGACACCGAATCGTTAGATTGACGACATGACATGAAATTAATTGCTTTTGAAAGATGAATGTGACATTTTCGGCTCGTTTGCTCTACTGTAGACATGAGGGTTATCAAATATCATTGTAGCCAGCCATGTTTTACATCGGTGAGAAAATTATGATAAACGTTTGCCAATTGAAATTGAAACTATTTTTTAAGGTCACTCACAGTATGCTCTTTCTGTAACGTTTGGACTTTGGCTTGGCGAAGAGAATGAATAGTGTCAACGATTACAACTGTTTCCTGTGACATTTATAGCTGACTAAAGCGACAAGATATGTCGTACCATTTGGCATGCCTTGCTTTTTAACGCTTTACAGAATTCGAATTATTTCTGAAAAGTAAAAATTAAACGCTTTCTGTTTAGTCATCTAGAGAAAGTTTCACTATTTTTTGAACTTCTGAAATACGGAAGGTATTAGCTTCCCATTAAATGAAATAAATTTTTTGGAAATGTTTAGTTTATACCAGGTTTTTTTAATCCGAAAATAAGACATGCAAGAAAGATTTCAAATGAGTCAAATCACACATCGAATTTAGGCCCATGTAGCCCTGCCTATGTCTATGCAGTGTAAGTGATAATGCATGGACAGTTTATGAATATGATAATTATGGCAATGGTAACCCAATATCTTTTTCAACTTTGATGGATCCGAATCTCATTTTTGTTGACCAGGACAAATTGCTTACCATGTTTTACTGCCCGTGACTCAATAACCCAGAACATGTTTCATTTTATGTAGTCAATTTTTGTAATTTGTGATTCACCAAATCCACCATGTGACAATACTGGCACTTGTTGAGTTCAAAGCCTGCACCTAAATATTTAGCTCTCCCTAATGAGATATGGCATTTTGATTTGATCAGGGTATTATTGAATTTCATTCTTTTTGACTCATCAGTGATGAAAACTTAAAATTAGTTAACTCCATTCATTGGGATTTGTGCATGTATTTTTAACTGGTCATGCAGCTGGCGACAACATAGGGATTTGTAACCTGATCCAAACGTTTCAGTTCTGTGTGTTCCATCATCCTAAAGGGCTCCACTCGAAGTTTTTTAAATGGCAACAATATTTATAATAGGATCGTAAACCGTTCTTTTAATGTGTCTTGTTAATGCTCTCAAGATTTGCCGTGCCGTGACTTATCCGTTCGTGCATTATACTTGAGATGCTCATCTCACTAGTTAAAGATCACTGCACTTGAATGCATTGCATTATGTTGTAAATGTAATGTATACAGTTGAAAAATCCTTCTCAGTATTCAAATTTGAGTGTACAAAATGTAATTTCTATAGCGGATTGAGCAAAACGATTAGTTTATAGTTTCTAGCTAATATTTATGATCACATTATGATAAGCTATTTGACAACAAGGGATAATCGAATCACTTTTTTGGCTCCAGTTGATTCTCGCTAGGAGCTCATTCATATTATATACATATTGTAAAACAACCAACCATTACCAATTACGAGTAGATAGCATAATGCATGGATCGTTTAAACTGTAATTTTATACTGACGCCAAGCTGGAGCTCTTCTGGTCTTGTAGGGACACATTTGTACTCGCTGTATGCGATAGGTGGCGCAAGCTGTCCACGAAGCAATGCCGTACAACCTCCATTCCACGTGCATTTACTATTTTCGTTTATCAGTATCCGTGCTATCTGGAAACTGAGTGCGTCCCGCCCTGGAGTAGTAGCTATTGATGTAGTGGTGGATGCTAACCCTTCATTTTGATTCCAATAGAGTTGAGATTAAAGTCATTATATTGGACAATTGGAAAAATATAAAGGAAATTTATCATGCGCAAATAAAAAAGTAGTATGTTTTTTCCCTGCCACTCACACATGTGCCATTTTGCGGGCATCAAGAAAAATCTGTCATTTTCTACTAGATTTCCTTTGAAAGAGACGATTGATATGTGAATTTTGAGCCTCTCTGTGATCAGTTCAACCCGACTTGAAAACATGTACTTTATCATGAATATTACCAGCCAGTGGGCTGAATGCGTGCAATGAAGATGAAAATATGTCATATAAAAGATGCATTGAACCGATGATTTGATGGCCATATATAGCAGGATAAAGGTTTGAAAATTTGCAGGAAAGAGCATTACGGTGTGTGAATGCTAAAGCCGAATCACTTTGAGAGGGAGCGCGGACATTATATGTCCTATATAGATCTGACTGACTGAGAGTGGGAAGCCAACCATTGCTTACGAACTGTCTTTGCAAATGTGTGGCACGTTTCGTTCGCTTGTGTATGTCTGGCAGACACTGGGTGCATTTGGTCCGCCGAGTATTCCGAATGTCGGAGAACTGCGCCGAGTGAGTACTTGCTGTTACTACGTAAAGTTTTTTCTACAAACTAGAGGCAAGCCTCTTCCCAGTAAGATAGATTACGAAAGTGGAGGGAGACTGCTGGAAAAACGGACTACAGACCAAGCAGTCAGAGGAACCTTTTTTTCCGGGGGAGAAACGTGATGAACGCTGTTACATACCGTTTCGTGTGTGTGACTGACTCTTTGATAATATAATGTATAACACATGCTTCCCAAGTGCTTATAGGGATCTAAAAGTTGGCTCTCCAAGAAAGAGATCTGTCCTAGCGATCCCATTTTTCTCACATTCTTATTCATGAATCTCAATTTCGGTTCACTTGAGGATTTAACTTCTCCAGCTTTATTAATCAAGTGGTAAGGCAATGAGACCATGCATGCAGGATTATCCAGTCCAAGGGCGGAACTAATTAATTAGCTCTATGATAATTCTGTTTTTTTTTCTCTATGAATTCAGCCAAACAGGGCTCACTTACTTTATATGTGAAGCAATAGTTTGCATTTGCCATATTCCCTCAGTCATTTCGTCCACTACACTCTGTTGGTGTCTATTGTGACTGAGCACGGCACGTTTTATTGATCTCCTGTCCATGAGCCATGACTGGTTTAGAGCGGTAAAGATAATTGCCACTATTTTCTATGCAAATATCATGTGAGAAATGCAAATAGAGATCCTTCGAGCTAGTAAATTCCAGTACGTAGACATCTTGTGACAACTGTTTCTCAGATCTATATCATCATGCACCAGACAGTGCAAAATTTTATAGCTGGTTAGTGAGTAGTTAGCTAGTTACTATGAAAAAAATGGAGTTGAGTTCGTAGACGCTGCATAGTGTAGCAATTTACAGGTGCATCATCATCAACCATGTGTGTGTATGAGTGAGTGACTGACTGACTAACTCTGAGAATTGAAACTAAAACTACTACTAGTCATGTGAGTTGAATAGGTGTAATGGTAATTTAGTGAAGCAACATGCTCACTAGACTCTCTCAGTCAGTGTAAAGGAAGAATGCAAACAACTCTCGGTGTCTGTGCATGTGTAATGTTGTGAGAATTTCTCCTCCGGCTAATTACGCACATTGAACCTGAGAAGTTGTGTAAGCACCTGTGTGTAGTATCATGAGAGGCCCGTAAGTGACTGACTGACTGTAGCATTTACGAGTTACGAGAGAGGAGTGAGTTTCAAGCGGAACAAAGACCAAGCGCACACAGGATGGAGGGAAAAACCTAGAGAGAGAAATGATAAAATAATTTGATATCAGCAAAACAATTGCCAGAAGCCGCGAAATAAATATTTCATAGCTTGCTGGGCGTAAAACATTTAGGTGACGACGTTCTCTTGGCATTTCTAAAGGAGTCACATAGTTAGTTATAGCTCGGCTCATTGTCAACTTGCTGATGAATGATGAGATTTTTTTTCCCTGTGATCTTTGTTTTGTAAGATGTCGAGGGTTTCAGTCAGTTAGTTAGGAGCGGAATTTTTGTTACATAAAAGACACTTGTGAGAAAGGGTGCATGGTTCCAAGTCATAGATTTGTTTGCATTGTTTACTCGCTTTTACTCAGTTAGACTCTGGTGTTGATGCTGTATTTAAATATTGGATTACTGTACTAACTTTCAAGTTTGTATGGCATTAGTAGTTAGTTGGTTAGTTTCAGTTGATACACAGAAAAAATTGCATGCGATTAGTTACCAAGCATTTGACGCTGTGCAAATATAATAAGTAAGTGTGGTACAATAAGACTATATAAGTAAGTATCTTCTGTTGGTCTAGAGCAAAAAAAAAGTTAAACTCAAGAAAGATACTGACTGCGAGAGTTCAAAGAAACTAACTAAGGACCTTGGCGTTTCATCAGCAATAAAAAAAGGCAAAAAAAACGACAAGTGGTACACACCAAACTTGTATAGAATGCACATGCGAGTTTAGTAGCTGATTACTATAAAAATGCCGGATTTGGCTCCTCTTTTGGTCTTTTTCACTGCATCCAGCTCTGTTACTTTATTGTAGAGTGAGTGAGGTTTTCACAGATACATTTTCTCAAGTTGCCGCTCAACTCACAAGTATTATTTGTTGTTTCGTAGTGACCGCATGGATTATCATATGTTAGGGACCCCCCTTCATGGCATTCTATTGGGCATACAGCTATCCTCACATACGGTGGAGGGAAAAAATACACGTTGGTAACAAACACTCGCGTTAACTAACTAACACTATGGAGAAGTATGTGGCCATTTTTTGTTGTCAAGTTCGATACATGCATGTATGTATGCATGCATGCATGCATCCATGTGTGCATTCCAAAAGCAGTTGGTTTATCCATTCTCCCTGCACATAGTTTTCTTGAAGGCCAACTAAGATGAAATGTTACTGGCGGGAACTAGCTAGAAAAAAAAACATCTCCGTCTTTTTCTTCTCAGACTGGCTTTGCATTTATTTGTTGTTTGCTACGTACGCACACACACTCACTCACACATGTTGTTGAGTGCATGCATACCTAGGTTTCGTTCATCACGGAATTGTCTGCAAGTAACTAACTTGTATAACTTTAAAGTCTATTGACTACACTAACTCACACGCTTACGCACATTTAGAAGCCAGACATATGGGAACTGAACGTTGCTTGTAAGTTGGCCTAACCAAAAGCCGTCTGAAAAGAATCTAGTTTCTTTGAGCGCCATAGTTAAATAGTTGTGTAGCTAAATCTTTGTTCACCATTTTTTTCGGTGGGTGTGCATCAGTCAAGTAGTATGGTAGTTAGTCTGATGCATGCAAGTTAAAGTCACTAGTCAATTACTAAAGTATGCTCCTGGAAGCTGTCTGCTGTTATTATTAACTTGGGATGAAAAAAACACTTGGAATTGTATACTATTAGAGGCATAAGCGGGTAGAAAGGTCTTCGTCTTGCGTTTTCTTTCCTAGTTTAGTACATAGCAATAGTTATTTTAAGAGACTTGTGCTTGAGGCATCATATTTTACGGCATTTTCATGTCCTTGCTGTTACAAAATAGTCAAGAGGGAACAAAAAATAAACATGTACTCATTAAGGGCTCATTTGCTTGCAATGTTGCGAGCCGTGGCATTCCAAAGGCAAAATATGACGACAACGTTTGGGTCTTCTTTTTAAGTTCGGGTAACACCTGTGTGAAAATGAAAAAAAATGATGCTCTATATTGAGAATGTGCATATATTTTTCACATTTCCGATTAGATTGTATGAAAATTTATTGCACTTAGTTTGCTGCTTATTTAAAAACAATATTTGCAAAGTATAGTCTACCATATGATCCAACTCAGCAAGTTTTTAAACTTGAAAGCTTCTGAATATTAAATATCAGTTTCCAAATTTGAAACCCGTCTCCGATTATAATTTCATAAATATTCCACAGTTACATCCACAAGGGAAAAAATTACGTCATGATCATCATGGTAATTTGCAGCATAAAAATCATGATAGGACAAGATCGGAATGTGAGAAGGAGAGCACATTTGTAAAACGAACCAACTTTAGATGCATTTTAAATGCAGTTTGTCTCCTTTCCTGTGTTTACATTCTTGTGAGCTAAGAAAGACACGAGGGCATGAGAAAGTAGTGAGAGCAAGGATCTTGAATCTTTAAATCAATGCACTCACACTACTACTCTATAGTAGCTAGCTAACTAACCAACTAAAGACTATATTATATCGACCAGACAACTATTTGCATCTAACTATACATTCACAATTATGATTGTGGTTGATGCTTGTGATAAAAGCTGCATGTTTGTATGCATGCAAGGATATGTTTGTGTGCACAGACCGGAAAGAAACGTACCCAGTAAGCTTTCTTAAGCTTTGGGAACGACGAGTAAAAAAAGTGGCATAAAAAACTCCATGTGTGTGTGTGTGTACTACTAACTAACTAACTAACTAACTACTCTCTCAAAAATGTATACACAGAGACTTTTACATGCATACTATACTATGCACAGTGGGAGAACACGCACAGGAAAAGGTTGTGGGCCTCTTTGGGTTGCTAGCCCAGCAAGCATATGATGATGATCCTCCACTTCTTTACTACTACAACAAAAACATAGTAGTAAGTTTATAGTAGTAGTACATAGTAGTAGCACACGAGTTGGCGTAGTAAAACTTAGTTTCTCACAAGATGAGGAATAATGGAAGGATGCGTTCGTCTCACTGCTCACTTGGGCTCACAAATATAGTTAGTTAGTTACTAGTTTTGGTAGGAATATACACAGTGCGTGTGTTTTTCCACGGAACGTTTGCCTCGGAAAAGAGGGGAGGTCTGGGGTTTCGGAGAATACTACTATGAATGTGGAAAATTTGGGGTGAATGAGTGGATTGGGGCTCCCGTCGGCCCGCCACTTATTCCATTGGCCTCTCCTAGGAATCCTATCCATCTTCTCTTTTTTTTCCTCTCTCTCTCTCTGTGTTCCCAGCGCCTGGTAACAAAAATCTTTGCGACATGCCATCTAGTCCAATGTCTGCCTCTATTTTCACAAAAATAGAATATAATTTTGGTAAATTCATTTTTCTTACACTGTATAATTGTTCATGGAGAATATGAGATTCAGTTTCCACGAGAGGTCATTTAGGGTAGTTTTATTGAAGGAATTTCCAAGTCTCACTTTGTATGGCTGGCTACATTGGGAAAGCAATTTGGAGGGATGAGTAGCTAGTGCAGTTTGTGTGGAACGCTTCCTTGGCTGGCTTGCCTCACTGCAAGCAAACAACTAATGTGGAGGCAAAAAAGGAGCTGTACACGTTTCAACTGTGAGCAGTAATACGGATGAAACATAGGGAGCGTGAGGATCTAGTTATGTTGTATGCGAGTGAGTTAGTGAGTGGTGCTGGTCATGCACCTACGAGGAGTATACACTTTGGAAAAGTTGTTTCTGCTTAGGAAGTTGGTTGCAGGGGACCAATAGTACATTCAACGATAGTTACAAAAACTCTTGCACTATGGTCAATCTCCAGAAAGAGGAGAAAGAGCATCTGTGGGAAACTTGCAATGTAATGTGCGTATAGTTAATTCACGAAGAGGGGGGAGGTGAATACACGGTTTGTTATTTCCATCAGCTGAAAGCTGCATAGTTTTCAGAGAAACGAAACACTGGAAACACTGGCCAGTGGCTGGGTTTTGGAAAATATAATGTTTTTTTCTTAAAACACACAAACACACATTAAGAGTACACCCGAAGCCTTGTACTTTCGTAGATTTCTACGCGCGTACTTCTCTCAGCCAATCAAAACAGATTACACACCTCTAACTGATCTGATTGGCTGGGAGAAGCACAAGCGTAGAAATTTACGACAGTGCATGGCATCGGGTGTACCCCTATTATACTGCGAATATAAATTTTCTGCAGAGAAGTATGCAATAATTTGTAAGATACGAACTAGCTGTGTTTTGCTAAGTAAGTTTTGGTTTGTTTTAAAATCTGTTAGATCAGTTTCCTTGGACAGTTTAAATTTTTTATTTCTTCATACGAAAGAAAGTTTGTCAAAGTAAGATTCAAAATTGCTTTCACTTTTTTTGCGAATTTTCACCGAATCAGCCAGGGGATGGAATGCACATGAACTTTGGTAGGTTGTACCCTAAACCATGCCTATTCCGTGCACATTGAACTCTATTCTTTATGTAGCTAGTAAGATTATATGCATTTGTAGGGAACTTGTGTACGCGTTGCTTGCGTTGGCAAACATGTTATTGTTGTTATACGGCATTTCCCGTAGCAGCTAAGCATTATATCGCTGCATACTTGGGGGGGTTAAAGTCATCTGAGCGTGTAGGGATGATTTGATAAAGGATGTAGAATGCCAACCATTTGGTTGTTGTAGTAGTAGTAATAGTATAAGTAAAGCAAGTAGTAATAGGGGTGAAAAGAGGCACATAGGCAGGGAGATGAATGTTTGTATGGCGCGTTCAGAGATGAGCTAAAAGTTGTACATTTATGAAAAGAGTAGAGGTTTCTTCTTATTCACTACTACTGCTACTATTTGTAGAACCGTTTCTAAAGACCCTATAGTATGACAATCACCCCTTACCGTATAGTTTACGTTTAAAAGGTTATCATTACTATGAAAGAACCACTGTTCCCCATAAACAGGTATAGACAGTAATAAGTGCACTCAAATTGATTGAAAGTTTGGCCAATTATTTTCGTTCAATCCATCTGTAGACGTAAAATTACTCTCATCCGTCCGTTGTACGAAATTTGCCACATTTTCTTCCCGTTGTCTTTTGTAGTCCTACAATTTTAGTACCCTCTGAAGACACGCAAATTGAGAAAAAAATTCACCACCCTTCTACCTGGGCATTCGTTAGGTATCATTGAACTTGCTGTTTCCTTGCGAATGTAACATTTTGCGTGAGCTCCGTCCTCCCTCGCTAATTAAGTTCCAGGTGCGTTCATTATCCTTGTACCTTAGCCCTTGAGAGATAGAAACCTTTGCAAAGATATACTGCTTGGTGGAACAACGTTTACTTGTACTCCCTGTCAAAGGGGGGATTTCAAAGCTATTCTGTACACTCCTGTTTTGTCTCTTGAACTATATAAGGGGTATAAATCTCCATTAGAGTTAGTACAGTTTTGGAACCATTCGTTCCCTATATGTTACATGTGCATACCATACCCATTCAAATGCACATAGAGAGACAGACATGCTAGAGATATGTATGTGCTCGCGTTCACTAAACTATGGTGCTTTTTTTGTGCCCACCTTATAACACTACAGTTGTATGGCATAGTACTAACAACTGACTAACTATAAGAAGAGCTACTTTACGTTGGTTCAACATTATAGTCAAACCCTGTGTTTTCAACATGGTCTATCCCATATAGTTTCCAACTAACCCCCATGTACCCAGAGAGGAATAGTGAGAGTACTCTCTCAGAGATTCACTCATACTCTTGGTCGCTAGCTTGTGCATGCATACTGTGCACATGCACATAGTTACTAGCTAACTAACTAACGTTGTACATAGTATAACCTGGTACACAAGTGGGGGCTTTGGAACTAACTAACTCAAGGGAGGTTCTCAGTTCTCGTCAGTTTTCCTCTAGTTCTTGTCGAGGAAAGAGTCTGTGCCACTCATTTTCTTGTGAGCTCTGCATTTGTCCTGGAATTGACTGACTGAGTCTTTCCAGCGCCCACTGTTTGGTTGACGACTACGTTACGTACGCATACTACTACCAGTACTCTACTACTACACCGTGTTGTAGTAAGTAGTATATTCCACGAGTAATCAGCAATTGGTGTTCAGACGGAAGTTCAACTTCGTCATGATCACTTGTCTTCAACAATAATAAAAAATCGAAATACAGTGTTTTTTCTTCTCTTGGTGTAATACTACCACCATTCGAGAATTATCAAGTGTCGACTTTGGATATAAAGTCTGGTTTCAACAATTTCAAAAGATTGTTATACCCCTGTTTGGAATTTTGTTTAAAAGTGTGTAAACATTGTTCAGTCGCAAGCAAAAGGAAAAGATACAGTTTGTAACTAACTGTTTAAAAGGCTTCAACTGGACTCCTGTGTGCACTTTACAAGTGCAATCTATACTTACGTAGCAATTTACATTTTTGTGCCCTTCCGAAAGGAACTGTACTAACTGAGACTATAGTCTCAAGTCAGTGAATAGTAGTTACTGTACAATTAGTGTGAAATTTACAACTTTGTTGTTAGTTGTGCATACAAGCAGTGTGACTGTACTCATCTCAATTTCTATATATACGTATGCTTGTTCATAGTTGGAACAACTAACTTTCACGGACATTCGTACAGAAAGATTCTTGTGCTCGTCAAATTACTTTTTGATCTGTCTCTTGTGAAGACGGAAACAGTGTGTACTTGTACTTACTTAACTTGTAACAGTTGCCGAATTTTTTGAATCGACAAAGTTTGTTGGTTTCATCATCCCATACTCCCATATCATCAGCTTGATGAAAAACTATGTTGACATGTTGTCATCTAAACGTATTTCTACGTCTCCTGCTGATGCTACCGCAGATAGTGATATAAATAGTAATAGTGGAAATAATTTTAACTCTAATAGCAGTATAGGTGGATCAACAATTAACATGGAAAAGGAGAAAAATTTCGGTAAATTTTATTCTCATTTCTAGAAAACACTCACATTTTTCCCCGAACTCACTTGTTGTGGAGTTCCAACCAAATCAATTATCATAGTACAATACCAGTTAGTCCTATATTTATGGTGATAATAATATTTATCCATGAGGTCATTATGGGGGGAAAAAGAAAGACTTCTATTTTTATCTTGATGGCGAATGCATCATCTACACCATGACTAAGGGGCTCCATATGTGAATCTCATGGTAAACACCATGGCTCATTGTATGTGTACCTATTCACTCTTATGCGAAATGTCCCATGACTCATGGTGTAGGCACTACTACTATGTATTCACTCATTCAAACAAATAATTCACAGAATTATTACACCATTAAGCACTATGCATGTATGTACATAGTTGCTAGAAGGGAAACAAAAGCAGTTACATAGAATGCACTCACTAGTATACTTGCATTTCATATTGATATCCTGATAGATTTTTGGAGCAAATCACTGACTTGGTCATAACATGTCATAACTTTAAATTTTTTTACAAGTAGGTTTAGTTAGTTAGTTAGTTAGGGCATGTTGTTGTTGTTGTGTGCCCATAGCAGTACCAAGAATTTGCAAGGACTTTGTGTTTATGTGTGCTTGTAGCATGGGAGTGAGTGAGGGGTATATTCTGGTGGGGCTCCATGAATGACGTAAAGTTGGGAACTCTCTCTCTCTCACAGTATTTGAACATTGCATCATGAAATATGATGACGGAGGTGGCCCAGTGTTCTCAGTCTGTAACTATATTGCTCGCACCTTTTATTGGGCAATAGAAGAAATTGATTGCAGTTTGCCCCAAAAGTGCAGAGTATTGTTTTGAGAAAATGTTTCCTTGTTGGGATGCTTACCAGTATTTTAAGATCAGGATGGCCTTAGCTAGAGAATTAATGGGACGGTCGATTTAATATGTTTTTTTTAGCTTATTCTCTGCAATAAATTTTGCAAGGAGGTTATAAAATCAGGACGTATTTATGAGTGATTGAGTTGATTGAATACTAAATATGTGTTTATAAATGGATGGGGGCAGTAGAGAGTTAGGGAGTACATCATGTTTTCGTGTACGCTATAGTGTGTAGTGAGGAGGAAAACAAAGCGGATGACAAGGACATAAACATAAATAATGTGTGCAACGTGCAACTAAGTTGAATTAAGATAGCTCGAGTCAATGTGTGTACAATAGGTCGATCAATACTTGAATAGAAATATGGCCTTAGCGAAAGAGGCGACCTCGTTCCTTCACAGAACCCAAATACTGACGTCGACGAGTTAAACTGCGTAATACGTACATATAGTAGTTAGTTTTGATGGAAACTGGGGAAAACTGGAGATTTCTCACAAATCTATATGCTTACACTGTTTGGGTTTTCCTCTAAACTATGCGTTTTCTTGAGTACGCAGAGTGGATAAAGAAAGATTCGGTGAAAGGCGTTGAGTGCATGCATTTTCTCTGGAAGATCCATTTCATTTCTTGCGTACCAAGTATTTGTCAGTGTCAGATCACAACAGTATTGCATGAAAGGAAAATTAATTGAAATCCAATCAATCTGTCTCCCAACTGGTTTCCTTTGCTTTTCAAAGGTGCCCAATCAATACTGACTTGAGGCTCATGTATCAGTATTACGACAGCAAATAAATTGAATACGTACTTATTTGTGTACTTGTATCAGAGTTCACAAAAAGTTTTATGTAGCAAGTAGCTGGAGCCGTTTGTATTTATTTGTTATTTTTGTATGCCCCAAGTATCCGTCTACAAAGATTGTTTGTATTTCCATTGTCATAGCGCACCTTTACTGGTTCAGGTTGTAGCTTTTCGAGTCCAAAATGAGTTGTGAACTATAACTGTGCTGACTTGATAAGTTTGTTGTTGGCAATATACTGTTGTATACTTATTGAGTGAGTGCGCCACTACTGTGATTTAACGACCAAGACAAATGTACTAACTAGGGACTTTAGAGCAATGAACGTTATTTAATGAAAGCCGTTAGGTAATGAAATAATAATTTAGCATAGTTATAGTCACAAGATAATTGCCAGAATTTATTGCTGTAGACAATACACACAATGAAGTCATGCACCCTATCATTCTACAACTATTATTATTATTATTATCACCTACGTTGCCTTATAAAAAAAAGTATACTCCTCACTCCACTCCATGAACTTGGGATAGGGATGAGCTACAGTAGTAGTAGTATTTACAACTACAAAAGTGCTTCACTTTTTACCACTATTGTAAAGATTTATTGTGGTCCCTTGTAGCGCACAATTCAGTAACTGTAATATCATAACCGAACTCTTGTTAACTCTGTTAAACTCATGTTTTATTCTTGTTTTTTTTACAGTACAACCGTCCCGTGAATCTTTTGAGAGAGCGTATAGACTGGGACCTGTTTTAGGTCAAGGTGGGTTCGGGACCGTGTATTCCGGAATCAGACTGAGAGATGTGTTACCAGTAAGTGGGGAAAATTAATTATTTATCATCCCTGAGTCTGCAGACCACTGTGGAGAACTGCATTCTATGGTAAACGAGTGGGTTAAAGAAAAATATTTTTGTACATTTCTAGGTGGCCATTAAGCATGTCGCAAAATCTAAAGTCACCGAATGGAGACTGGTAAGTTTTTAAAGCTTGATATCCTTACTTAACCCTTTTAGTTGGTTAGTTAGTATTACCTCCAACATAATATGAATGAATGAATGAATGGAATGGACCATCAATGAGGAACAAAAGGAGTTGTAGTTGTAGTAGTAGTAGTATTATTTATTAGAGTAACCCATGAATTTTTTTCATACACATTAGTTTGTGAGGACTACTTGAGTTTCATACTTTGTTATTATTATTGTTATTGTGCTCGTCTGCCTGCACCCAACCCTTGTGTATAGTTACAACAACAAGTTCAAAAGCGTATGTACATAAGTATATGTGCAGTGGGAGTTAGTGGTAATAGTAAATACACATGGATAAAATCCAATGAACACTTCCGGCTCACTCATTCATTGGGAGTGAGCAATCTGCCTACACTATGTGAGTTAGTTAGGTAACAGGGTGGATTGTATGGGAAATACGAACATGAACTGTGTGCATCCTACAGATGTTATGAAAGTGTCCAAAAAAGTTAAAGGAAAAGTTGCATGAAATTGTAAACGTCCAGTTAGCTAGTACATGACGATCATATGGGGATGAAACATGATAACAATGGATCTGACAGAGTCAAGTTCTCAGACTGAAATGGACACCATGAACGAAAATTATATATTATATATATTTTAGGTAACGTTTCAGTTGATAGAGGAAATTGACGTACCTTGTGTAATGACCTGGTTTCTGCTACAGTCGAGTTTTGTGGAGGGTAGCTGTGTATGTTTTTGTTTGTTATGCAACGCACATAATATGTGAGCTTTGACGCGCTTTCCTTTTTATGGGAACGTTACTTTTGCCTAGGATAGTAATCAGAATGTATTAAACGCTGTCTAAAGTTTGTTTTTTTCATCAGAAAAGAGAAAATTACCTTGAAGTGTCAGAATGTAAACAGAATGAACGAACTTTATATAGGTAAGCATCTTTGTTGTTGGGTAGGCAGGTAGGTAGGTGAGTCGATAGTAGAAACACACGTTAGTTGTGTTGCAAAAATGATTTGCAAAAATGAGTGTCTAGATTTTTGTACGTGGCGTTGGAGGCGGCACATTCTATGACGTTAGAAAACGTTTTGGGCCCATTGTTATGCCAGCTAGGATGCACTCACGCAGCCGACAATAATAATAATAGATGCAGTAGTTATAGTGATTGGAATGGAATACACAAATAGTTCATGGTGATGGTGGTAGCTATATATGTATAGTTAATTGGAATAAGTGTACTAGGAACATTACCATTTACTTAGTTGACGTGTGAGGTAGTCAGTTGTCCACGTAGATAATAATGGGGCTAGAGATGCATAAATATGTAATGAGAACGGTATTACACGTGAGGCTTTTTTTGTTGTTGTTGGCAGGTACAGCAAATGAGCTTGGTGTAATTTTTGTCATGTTTTTGAGGCTTTAAGAGAAAGTGGTTGGATCCATACCATTTCATTTGCTCGCTTGATTGATTATTAAGTACTCGACTATGTATGAATGAATTTTTGTTTTCCCTGTAGTCCCCCGCACGAAAATAAATGAACGGCCATCACCTTTACTGATTAGCTCTTAATACTATACCACTGTGATGAACCCTCTTGTGCTCAACTGATTGACATATATGTTTACCATGTAATCATGAATAGGGATTAAGTAATTTGGTTTTTTGGGGTGACATCATTTATTGACTTCTTCTCACATAAATTGGTTATCATTAGGTTAGTTTGTTAGTACTAGATTGACACAATTAATAGATATGACTAGTGGATAAAAGAGACGCAAAAAATGATTTAACTATGGCTAGAAAATTGCATAATTATGGTGCAACTTACGTGTATTCACCACTGTTTTGGCAAAATGAGAGAGATCAAAGTACAGCCGTTTTTGCCTGTGCTATAGTATACATACCCATGGCTTGGAATATATTAGAGCTGGTTGGCTTTGCTAAATGATGATCTTAGGTCATATGCTCTCTGAGACACGTAATCCTGAAAACAACACGCCACGAATGGCGTTCTTTCTGCAACTAACTAGATACTTCGTCGTTACACAAATGACGTGTCAGCCTTTTTTCATTTTTACTTTCATAATATGTGTTTCAAAGGAATTAAATATGTAATATCATGTTGTGCATACAAGTTATGTTCTAGTTTTTTAGGTATGAATGTGTGTGTGTGTGTGTGGTATGACTGTATTTTTTTGGTATCTATATCTGTGTATAAGAATTTCGTATAGTACATTAACTAAAACTAATGGAGTGTTGTTTTTTTCTTTCTTTAGATGAATGGTCATCGTGTTCCACTCGAGATTTATCTCATGTGTAAAGTCTCCCATATCGAAGGAGTTATCAAACTCCTAGACTACTATGAACGAAATGATAGCTTTATTATTATTATGGAAAGACCTGAACCATCCAAGGATCTGTTCGATTATATCACGGAGAAAGGAATCTTAGAAGAGCATTTAGCCCGAGATTTCTTTCGGCAAATTGTGGAGACAATTATTTGCTGCCACAAAGCTGGCGTTGTTCACCGTGACATCAAGGTGAGTGATCTTTTTACTTTTTTAGTCAAGTTTTATAGTTGAGAGCTCTTCATTTTTTGAATAGATAGCTTTAATCGATGTACATACTTACATAGTATGTTTAGTAAGTTAGTAAGTAACTCAATGTGAATTGCACACTGTGCATTATTTTATATTAGTGGTAGTGGGCAAGTTCAGTGTTTGGCAAGCACTGTAAATTTCCTTCATTTGAGATAAAATGAATGAATGACTTGAAGAGTGCAGATATTCATTCATATTAGAATTTGTATATTTCTTTGTGAAGGAAGGAACTGATTTGATGAGTTTTTTTAAGAGCTTGTGAACTTTGGATGGTTGGTTGGTTAGTTTCCCTATGAATCTTGTTGGGAAATCCATATAATAATTGGATTCTTTCATCTGTCGTTTTCTCCTTTTTTTGACATGCAAAACTAGTTGAGCACAGCTTTTTATGTGCACTTCATCAGTTTTCAACTGACTATACCTTTATATTTAGCTTAGGTTATTCCATTGCGCAATAAGACGACATTGTAATACCTTAATTTCTCACTACACAATTCATCGCACAAGGTATAAGGCTATTGTTACTTGGTCGAGAAGAATAACTCCACTAGGCCTTAAGTATATGTTTATATTCAGAGAGAGTAGTATTAGTGTAGTGAGTGAATGCAGATAAGCTTAGTTAGTGAGAGTATAGCGTGTACGTGAAATTTTTTGATGCTTCCTGTTGGAAATCCCATTCATTAGAACCACACTCTGTAGTCAGTAAGTAATCATATATGAGTCGGTATGTAGCTGATCAACAAAATTCCAGATGCTTGGGAAAAATGGGATTTTAAGACGAAATTTAAGTGAATCTTCTCTTTTTGTAAACATTTTTAACTTCATCCATGTGAACCGGACATTAGAGCATATGATACGTTGAAGATACAATTCAAGTTTAATCTATTTCATGATTACATAATGTACTTCTGGTGTGAGGTTTGTTAGTATAACTTGAGTTTCGGAAACTTGTGTGATTCCCCAGATCCATTCCATCCACACACATAAGGCACGTCATGAGTAAAAAAAATTTTGTTGTTATTTGTAATCCAATTTTCCAAGTGCTCAAGTCAAGAGCCTTACCCAGTAAATGACAGAAAATAATTTTAAGTGTGGCTTTAATATATGTGACAATGGTATAAGTATGTTATAGTTAGTACAGGAGGAATTGTGTTGAAAAAACCACATGATCAATCATGCGGTGGTAGTGTACCTATACAGTGAGTTGAGTGAGTTTTCCTAGACCTCATAGTTAGCCTAATGATTATTATTATCACCTACCTGAATTATGTCTGCCAATATATTGTTAGTGAGTGCGAGACACTGAGTTGGTTATAGGCAGCTATATGTAATGTATGAAAATACATATAATCAAATGCATATAATGCGTAGTCAGGTACAGCAGAATGTGATCGCAAATGAGTGTGTTTATTTCTGTCTAGTCTTATGACCTTGTCACCCCTCTCTTGTTTCGTCCTGTGACTTATGATTTAGACCATGGCTGCAGTTAGTTTGTTAGTTAGTTAGTCAGTATATACACAAGTAAGTGTGGCCCATGCTTAGAAATAAGATTGTTTAATATGGGATTGCCAAAAACCTTGTGACTGGAATTACCAAAGGTTTGTTGCGGAATACTCTCGTATGATAAAGAAGGAATCAATGAACCCGGAGTATATAGGAATTCCAAAGTGTGATAACTATAAAATATTGTGGTTTATTATTAATATCTGGTCCTTGCATTGTAGATAATTGAATCTCCAAGCTCCACATGAGATTGTTATTATAGTGTAGTATTGGCAGTATGAATGAGGAAATGGTTGCATCATGTAGTCAATCACATTTGAGTCCATTGGATACTAACTATAAGTACTATAGTAAAGTGAGTGCGGAAAAGAATGGAGGGATGAAAAAAAAGTTTTGCAATCTTTAAATGAAACGTCCTTGATGATGTGTTCATAAAATTACAGTACACTGTTTTAGCATAGCAGCATTCTGACTGCATTCATGAGCTAATAATAATGGGAAATACTACGAGTTAAGATCTCCGCCTATCGTGAACAGTGCATGCACGTACGGGTGGCACTCTGTGTACGTAGTATGAGCTATTTTGTAGTACGTAATGTTGTGCTGTAGGTATAGTGAGTGGGAAACCATAAGTAACCTGTTAATAATGATTTATTAGGTTAATAACTATAATATGCGTGTTTTATGACGCATATATATATAGTTAGTTAGTTAGTTTCTTGAGCTGCATAGTGTGCTTTTGGATTGCTCTAAAACGTCATTATTGCTGGTGTAAAGTATGTACATATGGAGATGTGTGGAATTCACAGGAACCCATGCATTCGCAAGATTATGGCTATTAAAGAAACATTTCAATTAGCAAACTAACTGCATGTTTCATATGAATTCTATGGTAAGCATGTGAGAAATATTTAGGATTGCATGTTGGCCTCTGGGCCTTTGAAACCAGGTTTTTCATATCGAAATCACAGGTACAGTGTAGAAGTATGTCATGTGTCCCGAGACACACGAGCCTTGAAATCATTTGAGAAGTAGACATGTTGAGTATTAAACCTTGTCTCCTCTCACTTGCGTGCTGCTGCTGCTGCTGCGATTTTCCGATCTCACCTCTTATGGGTGCATCAACTGGTCTAACTAAGCAACTGGCTGGCTAGCTAACTAACTGTACTGGCAAAGCGATGGGGTCTGCTAAATACCTCACATCACATTACGTATTTAACTTTTATGCGTATGTAACTCTTTAAGCTTACTACAGATGACCACTGGCTAAATCTGAATTCACTTTTGAGTGTTGTTGTGTAGAAGTAGGGCACTACGCAGTAAAAGTCAGACGTGCCCTATTATACAGTTTCTTGGCTCAAGTCTGTTTTACTTATGAGGTCACAGTCATCATCATCCCACGAATTCCTCCCAGTAAGCATATAGGACGCCTGATAATGGTAGTTAGTTAAAAACCTTCAACGTGGTCTCTGTCATCATCATAACGGTGGGAAAAAAAATTGTGTGCAAATCCTACAAGTTAGATGGTAGATAGTTGCCAAACGTTTTTGTTGCGTCAAAAACGCAAGGACACCACTTTCTTTTTGTTGCTAGTTTGTGTATAGTTAGGTAGATATAGTTATAGTTAGTGAGTTTGTAGGCATAATAGTTAGTTAGCTAGCTATTTATAAATTTAACTCTAGTCAAACATTAAATCATGAAATATCCAGGAAATACTACTTGTCCAGTTGAGTCTATCTTCAAATTATGCTAATGTTGTATTCTTGTTTTTTTGTGATTTCAGGATGAAAATATCCTTGTGGATTCCAAATCTCATAGTCTGAAACTGATTGACTTCGGCTCAGGTGCTTTGCTCCGTGACTCCCTCTACACTGACTTTGACGGTAAGTTGAATTTTTAGAAAAAATGTTTTTTTTACTCACTTCCGCTGCTTGCTTGATATCATTCTCATTTGAAAACTTGTTGTCTGGCTACTGATAATTATTGGTACGAAGACGTCCTTCACATTTGACTACGTCAGGGAGAGAATCTACTTCCTCTCAATATTATGTCAGTGTTTGATGATAGGATGTTGGTCATTTTATATAAGTTAGTTTGGACTATTTTTCAGTCAATTATAGGGAAATGCGTGTGTGTGATCTAATATTTGAGGAACACGGCTTTTTCCGCATGCATGCCATTGCGGATGTTTTCTGATTGAAAAGAACTATTGGTCAATTTGTAAGATGAATTTAAAAATGAGGAAAGTCATATTATAAGGTGGTACTACAGCTGGCATGGTTTTTGTTCCTCTTGAGGGTTATGGCATTTTTAGTTCTCAAGTGGCAGGTTGACTGTAGTTAGAAGGTCATTGCATACTCAAGGTAAGAGTAAATGGTTTTGAAATTCTGTGTAGGTACATTTGACGGATTTGAAAAAACACATGATGATTATACTGGCTATGGTACAGAAAAAATACTCTGCTTGCGTTATTAGTGGAGTGTGACTTTGCATTTGTATTTATAGACATGGATGATGGGAAATACATGTTCGTTAGTTAGGTGGTTTAGCTGTAGCTCACGGCATAGAGTTTGTTTTCGCAACACTGCAGCTCGTGTGAGAGTTTAAGTCATGAGTTGAAATGTATATCGATTGAGGTATGTCTTATTCAATGGAGGCTGTTATGAGTGCTAAGACATATTGGTGACGTCACAGAACGTTTGTGTCTTGAACTGGCGTGTTCCAATCACTAGCAACCCTCGCCTACCTATAGTTAAATAAATAAGCTGAGAAAAACTCAAGGCTGAACCGAATTTTTGCATAGTTCCATGGAACTCATGAGTAATTCAAATGTTGGGAATTTGAATACCCTTGTGCTCTCAGGTTTTCACACATTGGCCAAGCCTATTCAAATGCAACAAAGTTAGTTTTATCATGTTTAAATGCCATATGGTGTATTCCCTAAGTGAGTTAGAGGGGTAACAATGGAAAGCTGGCTAAACCAGGTTGGTTTATTAGACTAGATCGATGGATTTGTAGATAACACACGTACAAAGCGGAGTCCAAGTGTTACGATGCGTTTTTGTTTTGCATGTGGATGTGGATAGTATATATTGTATGGTTTTAGTTGGTATCTCTCTCCGTGCTTGTAAAATAAATATGTTACAGGATTTATGAATGGAATGAAGAAGTTAAAAGGTGGATAACATTGTGTGCATGCATGCATGAGGGTTTATAAGACTGCGTGCAAGGTGCATAAAAGGTTTGCAAAAAATGTGCAGTATATAACTTGCTCAACTACAATTTCTAACTGTTTAATAATGTCATGCTAGTTAGTTAGTTGGTTTGAAGATAGGTATTATTGTTGCAGATAGGTCATGAAAGTTCAAACCGTTCTCTGAGTATTGAGACTGTATATTCTGTTGAGTTTCATTTAAGAAAAATATGTTAGGATTTACTCACTTGTTGTTTACGAGGAGAGATAACATTACTGGAAATTTTGTATTTATTATTTCCCGTTCCTTGCTTTTGTTTGCTTGGTTTTAGTTAGTTAGCATATGGGATTTGGTGATATCATGGGCTGGAAATGTGTGGACTTGCAATAAGTAAATATTTTTGTTTTTCATGTGTGATGGGTTTATTACGAAGCCGAAGGCGAAGTCAGGTAATTACCAACGGGAGCGCCCTATGCTGCACATGTTAAAGCTAAAATCACCTGAAAACGCAAGATGAAATTTGTGTTAGTAAACTCTGTTTGGAACGGG